>Ga0335083_10007272_pt1 | contig 13689 bp, 12 predicted proteins | sample Lox_Sample_42_FD_206716 | JGI IMG/M metagenome (GOLD analysis project Ga0335083, IMG submission 206716) | Soil microbial communities from Loxahatchee National Wildlife Refuge, Florida, United States - Lox_Sample_4.2 | ecosystem: Environmental > Terrestrial > Soil > Wetlands | place: USA...
TGCGTCCCTCCCGCGAATAATCAAGCCGCGTAGCCCAAGCCTTCGGCAGCCAGGGCGACAGGGACAGGGCCGCGGCGACGAGGGCCGGCGCAAGGGCGGCATTCTGCCACCAATCCTGCCGCGGCAGGGAAGTGATCCCCGCCACCAGCACGAATGCGAGCACCGCCACTGCCCCGCGCGCTACGCCGAACAGCGCGCCCAGGAAGCGGTCGACGAAGCCCAGCCCCGACTTGCGGATGACGCTGGCAAGCGGCCATGCAACAAGCGCGCCCAAAACGAGTGCCGCCACGAGGATGGCCGCAAACGCGATGAGGTAGCGCGCGACGGCGCTTTCGCCGAGCTCCGGCAGCCAGGCGCCGACGAGGGGCGAGAATGCGATCGCGGCGAAGAATCCCAGCACCCAGGCGAGCAGCGCGATCAGCTCGCGGGTGAAGCCGCGCACGTACGCAAACAGCATCGACAGCGCCACCACACCGATGACGGACCAGTCGAATACGGTCATGGCGGGCTACTTGGCCGCCGCCACGATGCCGTTGTAGCCCTCGCCTTTGAGCTTCTCGCGCGCGGCGGACGCCGCCTCGCGCGATGGATACGGCCCGACGCGCACGCGCCACAACGTCCCGCGGCTCGTGTTCACCGGCTCGGTGTACGCGGGAAAGCCTTTGGTCTTGAGCTTGTTGACGAGCGAGTTGGCGCCCTTGTCATCGGAAAATGCGAAGACCTGCACGGAAAATTCGCCCGGCGCCGGCTCGTGAGACGCCGCCGGCGCGGCCTTTGCGACCGCCTCGGTCTCGGGCGGCGCGGCCTTCGGAGGTTCCTCCTTCGGCGCCTCCGGCTTGGGCGCGTCCATCTTCGGCGCTTCCGCCTTGGGCACGTCGCCCTTGTTCGCTTCGGGCTTGGGGGCTTCCGCCTTCGTGGCGTCCGGGGCCGCCGGCTCGGTGACGGCGAGCTTCGAGGCGTCCGCTTTCGGCGCTTCGGCGTTCGCTTCGGCGTTCGCTTCGGCCTTGGCTTCGGCCTTGGCTTCGGCCTTCGCTTCCGACTTGGCCGACGGTGCCTTGGTCGCGTCGCCCTTACCCTTGTCGTTGAGGCGGTTGACGAACTTGCCCTCGTCGATCGGCGGGATCTTCACCGACACGTCCTCGCCGAGCGGCTTGGGCTCGCTTTCGAGCAGCATCGGCACGAACACGGCGACCAGGAGCGCAAGGACGATGGCGCCGACCAGGCGGCGTCGCGCCCGGCGCCGCAGTTCATCGACGTTGAGATCTTCGGCAGCGGCCATGAGGTTTACGCCGACCGTTTCAGTGCATGCGCGCGTCGGCCGACAGCGCCGCGGCCACGGTCAGAAAGGATCCGAATACGACAATTCTATCAGCCTCGAGCGCCGTCTCCCGCGCTGCTTGGTATGCCCCCGCGACGTCGGCAAACGCCCGCACCGACGAAGACGCGACACCGGCCGCCGTCAGCGCATTGCGCACGCGCCCGCCGTCGTCGCCGCGCGCGCCGGGCAGGCCCGAGACGAACCAGCGCGTCGCGTGAGGGCGCAGCGCCGCGATCACGCCGTCCGCATCCTTGTCGGCGAGCATCGCGCAGACCGCGAACGTCTCCGCGTGGTAACCCATGTTTCCCAGCGCGCCGGCCAGCGCGCGCGCCGCGTGCGGATTGTGCGCGACGTCGAGCACGACCGTGGGTCGCCCGGGCAGCACCTGGAAGCGCCCGGGCAGCGACACCGTGAGCAGACCCTCGCGCACCGCCTGGGCGTTCACCGGCAGCACGTCGTGAAGAACATCGAGGCAGGCGAGCGCCGTGGCCGCGTTGGCGAGCTGATGCGCGCCCCGCAGCGCGGGCACGGGCAGCCCGAATCGCTCGCCGCGCGGGCCGCGATAGCGCCACTGCGTCCGCTCGTCGGTATAGTCATAGTCGCGCCCGAGAAGCAGGAGCTTGGCGCCGACCGCTTGCGCCCCAGCTTCGACGCTGGCGGGAGGATGCGGGTCCGCGCAGATCGCGGGGCGACCGGCGCGGAAGATGCCCGCTTTTTCGCGGCCGATGTCCTCGCGCGTCGGGCCCAGGTAGTCGACGTGGTCGATATCGATGCTCGTGAGCACGGCGACGTCGGCGTCGACAACGTTGACCGCATCGAGCCGGCCGCCCAGGCCTACCTCGAGGACCAGCGCGTCGAGGCGCGCGCGGGCGAAGAGCCACAGCGCGGCAATCGTGCCGAACTCGAAGTACGTAAGCGGCACACCATTGCGCACGTCTTCGACGGCGTTGAACGCCGCGACGAGCCGTTCATCGCTCGCCTCCACGCCGTCGAGGCGCACGCGCTCGTTGTAGCGCAGAAGATGCGGCGAGGCGTACATGCCCGTGCGGAAGCCGGCGCCGCGCAGCATCGCGTCGAGCATGGCGCACGTCGATCCCTTGCCGTTGGTGCCGCCGATCGTGACGACGGGGCACCCGATGGGCGCATCGATCCGCGAATGCACCTCGCGCACGCGATCGAGGCCGAGCGCGATCGCCTTGGGGTGCAGCGTTTCGAGATACGCGAGCCAGCCGGCCAGCGTTTGGGGTCGGCCGGAAATGGTGCCAGGCCTTGTAATGGGGTCTGACCCTATTTCAGTTGGCGGGGGCGGGCTGCCGGGTGAGCAGGGCGAGCAGGCGGGCGAGCTCGTCGCGCAGCTGGCGGCGGTCGACGATCAGGTCGAGCGCACCCTTCTCCATCAGGAACTCCGCGCGCTGGAAGCCTTCGGGCAGCTTCTCGCGCACCGTCTGCTCGATCACGCGGGGACCGGCGAAGCCGATCAGCGCACCGGGCTCGGCGATCACGAGGTCGGCCACGAACGCGAACGATGCCGACACGCCGCCCATGGTCGGATCGGTGAGGATCGACACGAAGGGCAGCCGCGCCTTGTTGAGCTCCTGCAGCACGGCCGTCGTCTTCGCCATCTGGAACAGCGAGTTGACGCCTTCCTGCATGCGCGCGCCTCCCGACGCCGAGATGCACGCGAAGGGCACGCGGTTGTCGTAGGCGACCCGTACGCCGCGCGCGAAGCGCTCGCCCACCACGGAGCCCATGGAGCCGCCCATGAACTCGAACTCGAAGACCGCGACGACGAGCGGCACGCTCTTCACGCTTCCCTGCATCACGACGAGCGCGTCGGTCTCGCCCGTTTCTTCGAGCGCCGCCGCGAGACGATCGGGATACTTCTTCTGATCCTTGAACTTGAGGCTGTCGACGGGCACGACCTCGGAACCGATTTCGAAGCGGCCTTCAGGATCGAGCAGCTGCTCGATGCGCTCGCGCGCCGGCACGCGCGAGTGATGCGCGCACTTCGGACACACGTTCAAGTTCTTCTCGAGGTCGGTGCGGTAGAGCACGGCCTCGCAGGCGGGGCACTTGACCCAAAGGCCCTCGGGCACCGGCGTGCGGCGCTCGCCCGGCGTCCGCTTGATGCGCGGCGGCAGGAGCTTCTGGAGCCAGGTCATGGGCTAGGGAACCCGGGTGTCGAGTGCGCTGCGGATAGTACCAAGCCAGGCGCCGGCGCGCGATGCCGCATCGGCCGGCGCGCCCGCCTCGATCTCCTGGATGAGCCGGCTGCCGATCACCACTGCATCGGCGTGCGCCGCGATCGCCCGCGCGCTCTGCGGGTCGCGAATGCCGAAGCCGACGCCCACCGGCAGTGTGACGTGGCGGCGGATCTCCGCGAGCTTGCGCGCGACGTCGGCGGTATCGAGGTGGCTCGCGCCGGTGACGCCCTTGAGCGACACGTAGTACACGTAGCCGCGCGCGAGACGCGCGACCTGCTCGATGCGCGATTCAGGCGTCGTCGGCGCAAGCAGGAAGATCGGCGCAACGTCGCGCGCCTGCATCGACTTCGCGAATTCCGCGGCTTCCTCCGGCGGGTAGTCCACGACCAGCACGCCGTCGACCCCGGCCGCTTTGGCGCGCTCGGCGAACGCTTCTGCACCCATCTGCTCGATCGGGTTGGCATAGCCCATGAGCACGATCGGCGTCGTCGTGTTGCCGCGGCGGAATTGCGCGACCACGTCGAGCACGTCCGAAAGCGTGATGTGCTGCGCGAGCGCGCGCTCGGACGCTCGCTGGACGACCGGGCCATCGGCCATCGGGTCGGAGAACGGCACGCCGAGCTCGATCACGTCGGCGCCGGCGCGCACGAGCGACTGCATGATGGGCAGCGTCGCCGCAAGCGAGGGATCACCCGTCGTGACATACGGAATGAGCGCGGTGCGCCCCGCGGCCTTTAACTGCGCGAACGCCGAATCGATGCGATTCAAGACTTCGATTTCCGCGCGTCGCGTTCGGCCACCGTGGCCATGTCCTTGTCGCCGCGTCCCGAAAGATTGACGAGCAGGATCTTGTCCTTGGACAGGGTCGGTGCGAGCTTCTTCGCATACGCGAGCGCGTGCGAGGACTCGAGCGCCGGGATGATGCCCTCGATGCGGCAGCATTCGTGGAACGCGGTCAGGGCCTCCTCGTCGTCGATCACGACGTATTCCGCGCGCCCCGTGTCCTTGAGCCACGCGTGCTCCGGGCCTACACCCGGATAGTCGAGGCCCGCCGACACCGAGTGCGTCTCGATGATCTGGCCGTTCTCATCCTGCAGAAGATACGTGCGGTTGCCGTGCAGCACGCCGGGACGCCCGCCCGTGAGCGAGGCGGCGTGGCGGCCGGTAGCGAGGCCGTCGCCGCCCGCTTCCACGCCGATCAGGCGCACGTTGGGCATAGGGATGTACGGATAGAAGATGCCCATCGCGTTGCTGCCGCCGCCGACGCACGCAATGACCGCATCCGGCTGGCGGCCCGCGTACTCCGGCATCTGCACGACGCACTCGTCCCCGATCACGCGCTGGAAGTCGCGCACCATCATCGGGTAGGGATGCGGTCCCGCCACCGTGCCGATGATGTAGAACGTGTTCTCGACGTTGGTGACCCAGTCGCGCATCGCCTCGTTGAGCGCGTCCTTGAGCGTCTTGCTGCCCGACTCGACGGGCACGACCTTCGCGCCGAGCAGGTTCATGCGGTAGACGTTCTGCGCCTGGCGCTTCACGTCCTCCGAGCCCATGTACACGACGCACTCCATGCCGTAGCGCGCGGCAATGGTCGCGGTCGCGACACCGTGCTGGCCGGCGCCGGTCTCGGCGATCACGCGCGGCTTGCCCATGCGCTTGGCGAGCAGCGCCTGCCCGATCACGTTGTTGATCTTGTGCGCGCCGGTGTGGTTGAGGTCCTCGCGCTTCAGCCATATCTGGGCGCCGCCCAGCTCGCGCGACCAGCGCTCGGCGTGATAAACCGGCGACGGGCGTCCCACGTAGTGCTTCAACTCGCGCTCGAACTCGGCGCGAAACGCCGGATCGTCGCGATACCGGGCGTACGCCGCCTTGAGCTCGTCGAGCGCGCGCATCAGCGTCTCGGCGACGAAGACGCCGCCGTACGGCCCGAAATGGCCGCGCTCGTCCGGCAGCGTGTAGGGAAGGTCAGTCATCCGCATTGCGCACTCCCTTCATGAACGCGGCGATGCGCTGCGCGTCCTTCAAACCGCGGCGCGTCTTGCCGTCCGCCGCGAGTTCCTCGACGCCGCTCGACACGTCCACCGCCCACGGCCGCACCGCGCGAATGGCGTCGTCCACGTTGTCGGCGGTCAGGCCGCCGGACAGGATCGCCGGCGCCGGAAGCTTCGACTGCACCGAGGGCGAAAGCCGCGACCAGTCGAACGCGCGCCCGGTGCCGCCCGGCAGGTCGGTCGGCCAGTAGGAGTCGAACACGAAACCCGCGGCGTCTTGGTACAGGGCCGCGTATTCTAGCAAATCGACTCCGTCCTTCATGTGGACCGCCTTGAGGTAGGGACGGGCGAAGCTGCGGCAGAAATCGGGCTCCTCGGTGCCGTGGAATTGCAGGACGTCGAGCGGGATCGCATCGAGGATCGCATGCACGTCCGACGCCTGCGGGTCGACGAACAGGCCCACTTTCGTGACGAACGGCGGCAGCGCATCGGCGATCTCGCGCGCGCGTCCCGCCTCGACGAAGCGCGGAGTACCGCTCCAGAACACGAGGCCGATCGCATCCGCGCCGGCGTCGCTCGCCGCGATCCCGTCGGCCACGCGCGTGATCCCGCAGATCTTGACGCGGGTACGCCTCACGACACTGCCACCTTACGCACCGTCGGCGGCAGGCCGAAGCGCGTGTCGTACTCGGCGCCGGCGAAGTACAGCCCGTCGGGCGCGAACGTCGGCGCGCCCTGCGTGCGGTCGCGCGCGGCGAGGAGGTCGCCCGCCCACCGTGCCGGCATCTTCCCGCTGCCGACCGCGACCAAGGCACCTACGATGTTGCGAACCATATGATGAAGAAACGCGTTGGCCGATAACTCGAAGCGGACGAGCGCGCCGTCGGACGACACGTCCGCCCGCCACAGTGTCTTCACGGGCGACTTCGCCTGGCATTCGGCGGCGCGAAACGACGAGAAGTCGTGCGTGCCGACGAGCGCTGCGGCGGCGTCGCGCATGGCGCCCACGTCGAGCTGGTGATGGTACCAGCCCACGCGGCCGGCGAAGAGGCCCGGCCGCTCCGGGCGCATCAGAAGTACGTAAGTGTAGTGCCGCGCGGCGGCGGCGAAGCGGGCGTGGAACTCGCCGGCCACGAGGCACGACCACAGCACCGCCGCGCTCGGCGGAAGGTGCGTGTTGACGCCGCGCACCCACGCGGCGTCGGGACGCATGGCGTCGGTGTCGAAATGGACAACTTGCGAGACGGCGTGAACGCCGGCATCGGTGCGGCCTGCTGCGACGACCCCTACGGAATGACCCGCGATCTGCCCGATCGCCTCCTCGAGGGCGTCCTGGACGCCGCAACGCGACGGCTGCGACTGGAATCCGCAGAACGCGGAGCCGGCGTATTCGACGCCTAGTGCGATGCGCATCGATCGAAAAAGGGGTCAGACCCCATTACAAGGCCTGGCACCATTTTCGGTGAGTCGAAAAAAGGGGTCAGGCCTTGTAATGGGGTCTGACCCCTTTTTTGTTAGCCCAGCTTTGCGAGCAGCGACTTCGCCTCGGCCTTCTGCTGGTCGTCACCCTCGTGCAGCACTTCCTGCAGGATCTCGCGGGCACCCTCGACGTCGCCCATTTCCTGGTACGCCTTGGCGAGGTCGAGCTTGGTCGCCGCATCGTGCCACTGGCCATCGAGCACCGAAGGCGTGGGATCCTCGAACGTCGAGCGCTCGGGATCAAACGACAAGTCGAGCTTGTCGAGCTCGAGCGCGGCTGCGGGACGCGCAAGCTGCGCCGGCGCGGCACCCGGGCTCACCGGGGCGCCGGCCGTCTCCAGCACCGGCTCGCTGCGCGGCTTGCCCATCGGTGCGGGCTTTTCGACCTCGTCGAGCTTGAAGTCGAGATCGAATTTGTCGGCGGCCTCAGGTGCCTTCGCGAGCACCGGCTCGACCTTGTCGTGCAGGGTCGAGCGCGCGGCGGCCTCGGTGGCCTCCTTCGCGGCCACGGCACCGGCGATCGCCGCGCCTGCCGCGGGCAGCGCCATCGTGCGGTCGGGATCGAAATCGGTCGACGACAGCCGCGCCGTCTTCTCGAGCTCCGATTCGGCGCCGGCCAGGATGTCGGCCGGGGTCTTGGGCGCGACACCCGACGTGGGCGAGATCGAGATCTCCTCGTCCATCTGAAACTCGAGGCCCGTGTCGCTCGGCGCCGCCACCGGTGCATCGCGCATCGGCTCGGCGGCCGCCGCGCGCGGCGCCGGCGCACCGCCTTCGGCGAACATCGGGTTCGCAGGATCGAGCTGGCGGCCGAGCGCGACCGCCTTCTGCCAAACATCGCCCTGCCCGTTGGTCACCGCATACAGCTCGGAGGCGACGGTCTCGAACGCGGACGGCTTGTTGTGCTGGGCGTGGATCTCGAGCAGCTTGAGATAGATCTCCTGGCGCTGCGGATCCTTCTTGAGCGCGTCCTTGAGGATTTCCTCGGCTTGCGCGTCGCGGCCGTAGGCGAGATAGACCTCGGCTTCCGCGATGGGGTCGACCTCGTCCGTGTCGATGTTGCCCAGGCCCTCACGGCTGAAATCGCTCGCGAGCGAGTTATCGCCGGTGTTCACGACACCGCCGCCGGTCGAGCCGAACACCGTGTTGGTCTTGATGTCCGTGCCGGAGATGATGCTGTCCTCGAACTTCGTGGTCTTGCGGCGGCGCGCCGCGAAGATCGCGACGAGCCCTGCGATCAGCGCGAGCGCGCCCACCAGGAACGCCCAGATCGGCGTGTTGTTCAAGAGCTCCTCGAAGAATCCCGGCGGCTCCTTGGCGGGCGCCTTCACCACGGCCTTCGGCGGCGGCGTCTTCGGCGCTTCGACGGCGGCCTTCGGCGTCTCGGTTGGGGCCTTGGGTGTCTCGGTCGCAGCCTTGGGCGTTTCGGCGGGCGCCTTCGGTGTCTCGGTCGCAGCCTTGGGCGTTTCGGCAGGCGCCTTGGGCGTCTCGGTCGCAGCCTTCGGCGCTTCGACAGGCGCCTTGGGCGTCTCGGTCGCGGCCTTCGGTGCTTCGACAGGCGCCTTGGGTGTCTCGGTCGCGGCCTTCGGCTCGGGCGTCACCGGCGGCGGCGTGGTGATCGGGGCGGTGACGGCAGGCGTGGGCGCCTTGCCCTTGTCGGCGAGCTGCGCCATCGTGGAGTTGCGAAGCTCCATCGCGCGCTGCATGTCCTTGATCGTCTTCTCGAGCTCGGTGATGCGGCTTTGCGCCTCACGCAGCGCGGCCGCCTGCGACGCGTTCGTCTCGGCGAGCGAGCCCTTGCCCGTGCCCGCCTCCTTCGACACGCGAAGCTGATCGCTTCCGGCGCGCGCGGCCGGCGTGCGTTCCTGAACCGCGGTGCCGATGCGGCCCTCTGCCGCGCGCGACGTGCCCTCTTCGGCGCTCGGCGCCGCCCCCGCGACGCGGTCGCGATACGCGCGCCAATCGCTCGCCTGGACTTGCACCGTCTTCGTCGCTTCGCGCGGCGAGGCGGCCGAGGCGTCGGCCGCACTCGGGATCGTGATGATCGCGCCCGTGCGAAGCCGATTCATGTTGCTGCCCTCGAACGCGTCGGCGTTGCTCTTGAACAGCGCGACCAGCATCTGGTCGAGCGTCACGGTCTCGGGCTTGTACTGGTTGGCGACCTTCGACAGCGTGTCGCCGCGCTTCACTTCGTACGTCTCGCCTTCGCCGCGGGCCACCGGCGCAGGCGCGGGCGCCGGCGCAGCGGAGGCCGGCGCGGGAGGCTGCGCTCGCGGCGCGGCGGCCATCCCCGGGCGCACCGGCGTGACCGGTTCTACCGACGTCTGCTGAGATCCCGGCGGATCGAGCAGGAACGTGTAGTCGCGCACGACGCGACCCGCGGCCCAGTTCGCTTCGACGAGCAGATCGAGATACGGCTCGGTCACCGGCGTGCTCGAGGTGACGCGCAGGTAAGCGGTGTCGTTCGCGCCGCGCTCCACCGTAACGCGGGAGCGGCTGAGCACCGCCTGGTACTGCAGGCTGTTCTGCTTGTAGAGCGTCTGGTCGGCCACACGCGCCGATAACGTGTCGAGTTCTTCCTTCGAGGTCGTGAGCAGCTCGATGCGCGCAACGAGCGGCTGACCGACATAGGACTCGACGGTGAGCCTGCCAAGCCCGAGCGCGTACGCCGCCGCGGGCAGCGCCATTGCGCCGGCCACGAGGCTGTACTTGAAGATGGGTTTCACGCGCATACCGCCCCCTTCGGAAACGCCGTTCGGCTCAAGCTAACATAACATCATGGGTTTAGCGGTGCAAGCTAAACCTCGGTATTAGCTTGAGTTTTTGCCGTAACGGCACCTCCGCATTCGTCAACTTCATGCCGATGTGCTAGCGATCAGCGCTAGCGCTTGGGTGCGCGCCCGTGTCTGGCTACAACATCTAGTACCCACGCCCGTTCGACGTCGTGTTGCGTTTCCTATCGGGGCTTATCCCTTGCGCACCGTTTCAGGCGCAGTCGAGGCCGCCGCATAAAACATGGAAAAAGGCGTGCGGCGGCCTACGTCCCGCGCTATCCGGGTATCTAGCAATCGGCGGGCCAGCGACGCGAGCTACAGTCGCTTGAGCAGAATGCGCAGCATCCGGCGCAGCGGCTCGGCGGCGCCCCACAAGAGCTGGTCGCCCACCGTGAACGCACTGATGTATTGCGGGCCCATGGCGAGCTTGCGCACGCGACCGATCGGGACGCTAAGCGCCCCGGTGACGGCGGCGGGCGTCAGCTCGCGCACGCTTTCGTCACGCCGGTTCGGCACGAGCCTCACCCAGTCGTGCGCCCCGGCGATCATCGACTCGATCTCCGCCAGCGGCACATCGCGCCGCAGCTTGATCGTGAGCGCCTGGCTGTGACAGCGCATCGCGCCGATGCGCACGCACAGCGAGTCGACCGGGATCGCCTGACCGGCGGCGCGCCCGAGGATCTTGTTGGTCTCGGCGCCGCCCTTCCACTCCTCGAGGCTCATGCCGTCGCCCATGTCCTTGTCGATCCAGGGGATAAGGGACCCGGCGAGTGGCACGCCGAAATGCTCGGTCGGAAAGCGCTCGTCGCGAAGAATGCCCGCGACCTCGCGGTCGATGTCGAGGATCGCCGAATGCGGATCGTCGAGCAGGTGCTTCGCGGCAAGGTGCGCCTCGCCCATCTGCATCAGGAGCTCTCGCATGTTCTGCGCCCCCGCGCCGGAGGCGGCCTGGTACGTCATGCACGTCATCCACTCGACCAGGTCGCGCGAGAAGAGCCCGGCCAGCGCCATCATCATGAGGCTCACGGTGCAGTTGCCGCCGATGTAGTTGCGCACGCCGCTCGCGAGCGCCTCGTCGATCACCTTGCGGTTGACGGGGTCGAGGATGATCACCGCGTCGTCCTTCATGCGAAGCGTCTTCGCGGCGTCGATGAAGTACCCCTTCCACCCGGCCTCGCGCAGCCTGGGATACATGGCGCTCGTCCAGTCGCTGCCCTGGCAGCTGATGATCGCGTCCTGGCTGATCAGCGCCTCCACGTTGCCCGCGTCCACCAGCGGGCCCGTGTCGCGCCCGATCGACGGGCCCTTGCCGCCGGCGGCCGACGTCGAGAAGAACGTCGGCTCGACGAGATCGAAGTCGCGCTCCTGCAACATGCGCTGCATGAGGACCGAGCCCACCATGCCGCGCCAACCCACTATGCCTACTCTCATGACGTCACCTTGTACGTTGATCGTGCTCCGAATGCTATGAGCCCTTCTTGATCCTGCGAGGCGTGGGGCGCTTTCGCGACGTTCGCGTGGCCTTGCGGTGGACGGCGTCGCCGCGAAGCCGCGCCATCGTGTACGCGTCCACGTAGGCCCCGTCGCGATACGCATACTCGCGCAGCGTGCCCTCGACGGTGAAGCCGAACTTCTCGTACAGCGCGAGGGCCGCTTCATTATCGACGTACACCGTGAGCTCGAGCCGCCGGTAGTTGAGCCAGTTGTCCGCGATGTCCACGATCGCCGCCATCAGCGCGCTGCCGACACCCTTGCCGTGCCAGTCGTCGCGCACCGACATGCCGATGTTGCCGACGTGCCGCCGTCGCGCGCCGCGCGACGCGTGCAGCCCCGCGTTGCCCACGACTGCCCCGCCCACCTCCGCGACGAGCAGATAGTCCTCGGGAACGACGTCGGCGATGCGCTTGCGCCAAAGCTCGACGGACGGCAGCGGCAGCTGCAGCGTGCCCGCCATCGCTCGCGGCGCGCCGAAAGTCGCGCACAGCGCCTCCGCGTCGCGCACTTCGGCGCGGCGCACGGTGACGGCAGGGCGCGCCTTCGCCATCACGCGCCGCGAAGCGCCAAGATCACGGCGTCGCCCATCGCCTTCGTGCCGACGACCTTCTCGCCCGGCAGCGCGATGTCGCCGGTGCGAAAGCCCTGCTGCAGCACGCGGCGCACGGCGCGCTCGATGCGGTCGGCCACGTCGGCGCGCGAGAACGAGTAGCGGAACATCATCGCAAGCGACAGGATCGTCGCGAGCGGATTGGCCTTGTCCCGGCCCGCGATGTCGGGCGCCGAGCCGTGGATCGGCTCGTAGAGGCCCTTCTGCTTCGCGTCGAGCGACGCCGAGGGGAGCATCCCGATCGAGCCGGCGAGCATCGATGCCTCGTCGGAGAGGATGTCGCCGAACATGTTGCCGGTCACGATGACGTCGAACTGCTTCGGGTCCTTCACGAGCTGCATCGCCGCGTTGTCGACGTACATGTGGGACAGCGCGACGTCGGGGTACTCGGCGCCGAGCCTCGTCACGGTCTCGCGCCACAGGATGCTCGTGTCGAGCACGTTCGCCTTGTCGACCGATGTCAGGCGCTTGCCGCGCTTGCGCGCCGCCTCGAAGCCCACGCGCGCGATGCGCTCGACCTCGGGCACGCTGTAGTGCATCGTGTCGAAGCCCTCCTCGGCGCCGCCCGCGTTACGCCGGCGCCCGCGCGGCTGGCCGAAGTAGATGTCGCCGGTCAGCTCGCGGACGATGAGGATGTCGAGGCCGGACACGACGTCGAGCTTGAGCGACGACGCCGCGGCAAGCTCGGGATAGAGCAGCGCCGGCCTCAAGTTGGCGAAAAGGCCGAGGTGCTTGCGGATGCGCAGCAGCCCCTGTTCGGGTCGCACGGCGCGCGGCAGCGCGTCGTATCGCGGCCCGCCGACGGCGCCCAACAGGATCGCGTCGGACGCCTCGGCGAGCGCGAGCGTGGCCGCGGGCAACGGATCTCCGGCGGCGTCGTAGCCGGCGCCGCCCATAGGCGCCGTCGCGAACGTAAGCGGAAGGCCCTCGTCGCGCAGCATCGCAAGGATGCGCTGAGCCTCGCCAACGATCTCGGGGCCGATGCCGTCACCGGGCAGTACTGCAATTTTCACGCTATCGCCTCTTCATAAAGTTGCGGCGCCGGGCTTTCGTCCCTGGCGCCGCTCTGCGTTCCTTCAAAGCCTTCGGCTATAGCCAGGGGTGTTCGCTCAGCCGCTTCGTCTCGAACGCGCGAATCGCGTCCGTGTGCTCGAGGGTCAGACCGATGTCGTCCAGTCCGTTCAGCAGCCTGTGCTTGCGATACGGCTCGACCTCGAACGCGAACGCGACGGAGCCGTCGGGTGTGGAGACCACCTGCCGCTCGAGGTCGATCGTGAGCTTGAGGCCGGGAAATGCGAAGGTATCGGCGAAGAGGCGGTCGACCTCGGCCTCGCGCAGCACGAGCGGCAGCAACCCGTTCTTGTAGCAGTTGTTGTGGAAAATGTCCGCGTAGGACGGCGCGATGAGCGCGCGGAAGCCGTAGTCGTGCAGCGCCCATGGCGCGTGCTCGCGCGAGCTGCCGCACCCGAAGTTGCGCCGTGCGATCAGGATCGAGGCGCCCTCATAGCGCGGCTCGTTCAGCACGAACTTCGGGTTGCGCGGCCGCTTGGCGTGATCCATTCCGGGCTCGCCGTGATCGAGGTAGCGCCACTCGTCGAACAGATTCGGCCCGAATCCCGACCGCTTGATCGATTTCAGGAACTGCTTCGGGATGATGGCGTCCGTGTCGACGTTTGCGCGGTCGAGCGGCGCGACGAGACCCGTATGGACGCGGAACGGTTGCATGATCGGATCAGTATAGTCTTCGCACGTCGACGAAGTGCCCCTCGATGGCGGCAGCCGCCGCCATCGCCGGGCTCACGAGATGCGTGCGGCC
>Ga0335083_10007274_pt1 | contig 13687 bp, 12 predicted proteins | sample Lox_Sample_42_FD_206716 | JGI IMG/M metagenome (GOLD analysis project Ga0335083, IMG submission 206716) | Soil microbial communities from Loxahatchee National Wildlife Refuge, Florida, United States - Lox_Sample_4.2 | ecosystem: Environmental > Terrestrial > Soil > Wetlands | place: USA...
TTCCATATTGGCGAAGTCAAATTTTTAGGCCATAATCCCTGCCAGCGTTGTGTAGTGCCCACACGCGACCCGGATAGTGGCCAGGGCGTGGCTAATTTTCAAAAAACCTTCATGGAACAGCGTAAAAATTTGCTGCCCGAATGGTCGAACGCCACGCGCTTCAACCACTTTTATCGGTTCGCCATCAATACGTCGGTGCCGCCATCCGAAGCGGGGAAAAAAATAAGTGTCGGTGACGGGATAACAGGTATTTGACGATTTAAAATCACTTTTTCTTTTTTTTGCGGTCGATAGTTATCGGCTTCTAATTCCTGAATTGGTTTTAATTTGTCCGCGCTGGGCAAAATGCGACAGCGGAAATTTTCACCAAAAAATTTCTCGCGCGGTTTTTCAGGGGTTTTTCAAAAATAATTTCTGGCATTGGCGATGCTTTGGCTGAGTTGCCTTTATGACAACAAAGTTACCTGTAAGGCATCAGGAGTCGGATGAGATCCAGAGGCAGTTGGCTTCCTTCGGAGCGCGATTGCGTGAACTGAGGTTAAAGCGCGGATGGACGCTCCAGGAACTGGCGGCGCGCAGTTCTCTCTCCAAACCTTTTTTGTCTCGCCTCGAATCAGGCGGCCGCCAGGCATCGATCGCCGCGGCGCTGACCCTCTCAAGGATTTTTGATGTCTCGCTCGCTTCACTTTTTGAACCTTCTGTGATGGAGGCCCCGTGCGTGATTGTTCGCGCCGGGGATGCGGTCGAGCAAAGTGTTCACGGACTGAAATACACTCCGTTGTCTGCGGCGGGGCGTTTTTTTAATGTCCAGCCATTGCGCGTGAAAGTATCTCCCTCACGCCGCGGTAATGAGCATTATCATCACGACGGGGAGGAATGGATTTACGTTTTGTCCGGCAAGTTAACGCTGTCGCTGGCGGGCAAAACTTACGATTTGGGACCGGGCGACGCGGCGCATTTTGAATCGCGCCTGCCGCACCGGTTAATTGCGCGAGGAGATCGTGACGCGGAAATACTGGTGGTGGCTGCTCCTGTCTGGAGTCCGCCGCCTAATCCTAGCCTGGCCCAACACCATGCCATTCCAACAATTGCCCTGTTACCCTTTGGACAAGCAAGTGCAAACACACTGGCATCACCGCAACCGCGGCCGGCGCGTTTTGGGGCGCACCGCCGCCGGGGTGATGCCAAAACAAATAAATTTCTTGAATAAAAAATAACCAACTACACCTATGAACAAACTCCGCTCCAATTGCCTTAACTTCACCGAATTGCTCGCGCAAAACATCGCGTTGATTTCGCCGACCATGACGGCGGCGCTTATCGTGCCGCTGATGTTTGGCACCACCGGCGCCATTAGCTGGCTTTCCTATGCTATCGGTGCCATCATGCTTTTGTTCGTCGCCTTCAGCCTGAATATCTTTGCCCGGCGCACGACGAATTCCGGTTCCATGTACAGTTATGCGATGTCCGGCCTCGGGTTCGGCGGCGGGGCGCTTTGCGGCTGGTCACTGCTGTGGGCGTATCTATTCATCGGTCTGGCCGGCACCACCGGGTTTACTATCTTTGCTACCGATCTCCTGTCCATGTTGCATATTCATTTCCCACCGGTAGTGCTGTTCGCTTTTTGTTTGGGGTCCTGCTTTTATATTGCCTACAAGGACATCAAAATCTCCACCTTGCTGACCCTGCTCTTTGAAGTTTTTTCCTGCTCAATCATTATGATCCTTGCCTTCATCGTGCTGGGACATCATCACTTCGCTATTGATACGTCACAATTCACGCTCAAAGGTACATCGGTCCTGACCCTGGGCATGGGCGCCGTGGTGGCGATTTTCAGCTTGGTTGGTTTTGAAAGTTCCACCGCCTTCGGCGAAGAAGCAGTCAATCCGTTGAAAACCATTCCCAAATCCATTATTTGGAGCATCGTTTTAACCGGCGCATTCTTCATTTTTGTTACTTACGTTGAAATTATGGGGACAGCGGGAGCTTCCACCACCCTGGATAAAATGAGCGCGCCGCTCTCCACGCTGGCCCAAATGTATGGAGTGCCGATTCTGGGACCAATTACCTCAATAGGCGCCATGCTGAGCTTTTTTGCCCTTGCCTCCTCATGCATGAATGCCGGAGCCCGGGTGATGTACGCCATGGGGCGTCATGATTTTGTTCCCAAAAACACGAGCTATGCCCATGCCAAACATGGCACACCGCACGTTGCCCTTATGGTGATGGCTATTGTCATGTTTACGGTTGTGACCGTCTGTTACTTTATCCTGGTTCAAAATGGCATGGCGGTGCTCGATGAATTTAACGACGCCGGTACCATGGGCGCATTCGGTTTCCTCGGTGCGTACACTTTGATCGTCATTTCCGCCCCCGCCTTCCTCAAAAAGCGCGGCGAACTCAAAGCCGGCCACATCGCGCTTTGCGCATCAGCGATGCTCCTGCTCCTCATCCCGATGGCCGGCATGTTTTACCCGCTGCCCGATCCGCCGGTGCGTTACTTTCCCTATATCTATGGAGCTTACCTGTGGTTTGGAATCTTGCGCGTGATGGGGATGCAACATCAAAAGCCCGAACGCGTAGCGGAAGTGGGCGCGGAAGTGCGGGCCCTGCATACAGAACACGGCACAGCCGCTGGAGCCGCCGCATGAATAATCAAATCGGCGTCATTGCAGCCATACACCGTTACCCGGTGAAATCTATGATGGGCGAAGAATTAAATGCTACGCGTGTGGGGAGCCGGGGACTGTTGGGAGATCGCGTTTTTTCGATTGCCGACCCGGAGACAGGGAAGGTCGGCAGCGCGAAAAACCCCTCCAAATGGCCGGCTTTGTTTTCCTACCGCGCGGCATTTACCCATCCATTCGACGAACGGGGGCTGCCGCCGGCGCGCATCACGCTACCCGACGGCAGCACGGTTTTAACCGAGGACAGCCAGATTGAAAACAAACTGTCGGCCAGCCTCGGTAAACCGGTGAAGTTCCTCGCCGGCCCTCTCGCTTCAGGTACGCTGGAAGAATACTGGCCGGACATTGACGGCCTGGCGCGCCGCGACGTGGTTACGGACGAAGCCATGCCACCAGGCACTTTTTTCGATTGCGCAACGGTGCATTTTCTCACGACAACTACGCTGGACAGCCTGCGCGGTTCTTATCCGGAAGGCCGGTTTGAGTCGCGGAGGTTCCGGCCAAATTTCGTGATAGAAACGCCGCCCGAAATGAAGGGCTATCCGGAAAACGATTGGGATGAAAAAATCCTCGCCATCGGCGAGGAGGTAAAAATTAAAATCACCGGTCCGTGCGGACGTTGCGTCATGACCACGCTTTCCCAGGGCGATTTGCCTAAAGACACCGGTATATTGAAAGCCGCCGCCAAACATAATAAGGCGCGGGTGGGTGCCTATGCGTCCGTATTGCAAAGTGGCAGCGTCAAATGCGGTGATGTCGTCAGAATCGAACCTGCTTAAAATCTTCAGCCGGGCAACTTCACCTTGTATTATCATCCAAAAGTTGCCAGCCTTTTAAGCGTCGTTATATTTGACAGAATATAACGCATTTGTTTTATTCGAAATGGCATGAAGCAAAAGGGGTTCACTTTAGTTGAGCTGCTGGTGGTCATGGCGGTGATCGCCATTCTCGCCGCGACTTTGCTGTCTGTCCTGGCTACGGCCACAGAAAAAGGGCGTTCCACCCAGTGCCTCTCAAATCTTTGCGAATGGGGAGCGGCTTTTCGCATGTATGCGGACGATAATGACGATTTTCTGCCCCGTCGCGGGCAGGGTGTCCAGACCCTCGCCCAAATTGACCGGCCCACGGACTGGTTTAATGCGCTGCCGGTTTATTTTGGCCTAAATTCTTTCCAATGGATGGTGACCAACAAGATGACGCCGCCTGCGCGTGCTAAGTCAATTTTCATTTGCCCTACGGCGCAAAATCCCGGCGGCACCTATTTTCTGCCTTATGGAATGAACATGAATCTCTGCCCCTGGAACCTGGTATTGCCAACCCAATATTCCCAGGTAAAGCAGCCGGTCTATGTTGTTGCCATGGCAGACGCGCCCGGTCCGTACGCCTCCACGTATCCTTCAAAGCAGGCCTATGGCGTTGTCGCGCGTCACCGCGGTCAAATTAATTTGCTGTTTCTCGGCGGCCAGGCCCAATCCTTTGCCGGGCCCTATGTTGGTTGCGGTGCCGGCGATCCGGGCCTGGCGACTGTTCGTTGGCTCACCGGAACAGCCAGCGACGTTAACGCAAGCAATTACCAGTGAAGAAAAAATATAAGTCATGGCTCATCCTTGTGCTGGTTGTCTCGTTGTTGCCACTGTCCTGCAATCGCAAGAGCGACGCGCCTGCCGCGGATACGCACGTCGTGCGTTGCGCGGTCATTGGGGGGATGACGATGACCGGCTTGTGGTACCAAATAACCAAGATGTTTGAGGCCAAAACCGGCTACCGGATTGAAGTTATTGCCACCGGCCCGCGGCCCATTCTCGATGCCGCCATGCGCGCAGGCAAAGTGGATCTGCTTACGATGCATTCCGGCGATATCACCACCGACCTTGTAGCCGATGGTTATGGCATTGATATGCGCCCTTGGGCGCGGAATGAATTATGCATTGTTGGGCCACCTGATGATCCGGCTCATATCCGCGGTATGACCAACGGCGCCGCCGCGCTGCGAAAAATCGCCGCCGCCAAAGCGCATTTTGTGGACTTCGCGGACATTGGCAGCCGCGAACTCGTCCACACACTATGGCAACAATCCGGAGTCGAGCCGCGCGGCGAATGGCTTCTGCAGGACCAGACCGTCTCACGCTGGAACATTCTGCAATATGCCCGTTCCAACGATGCTTACGTCGTCGTTGGTTATATCCCGACACAAATAGGTCGTATGCCTGCCACAGGAATGGAAATCATGGTGAAGGGCGATCCCGTTATGCGCCGGCCATTCATTGTGATGGAAACCAATCCTAAAAAATTTCCGCAGGCCAATTATAATGGTGCAAAAACGCTTTCAGATTTCCTGTTATCGCCAGAAGTCCAAAACTTTCTGCTTCAATTCGGCACTCAAACCAATGGCGCCAGCCCGCTTTTCTTTCCCGTAACCCAATTCCAATAACAGCAAAAAATTATTCATTATGAAACCTAACCTGAAATTCAATCAAACGGCCCAGATTATAATCGGCTTCGCCGTATTCAGCCTGGCGGCCATGGGCCGTGCGCAATCCACTTTCGTGGTCAACAACTCGTCCTCTGCCGCATTTATGGCCAGTGGTTCGCCGGCAAATCCTGCTGGCTCGGACCTTTCCACCAACAATTATGGCAATGCCGGCACGTTGGCCATCGCCCCGGCATCTTCGACCAAAGGCGCTTTCGACAGTCTCCTCCTCTTCAATACTTCTGCGGCTGTCACCCAGTTCAACACTCTTTATGGCGCGGGTGGATGGACCATCACTGGCGCTAAACTTTCGCTGGCCAGCAATTTCGGCGTCCAGGGCGTGCAGCCTAATAACATGATGTTTAACACGATTAACGCCGGCAGCTTTGGCATTAATTTGCTTGCCGATAATAATTGGGTGGCAGGCAACGGCGGCGGTTCCGGCACGCCCGGCTATCCGGCGAACAATTATGTGGATTACGCGTATATTCCCACCTTATTGTCCTTTGGCTACGACTCCCTGGGAGATTTCACCTATACTCCGCCCGGTAATAATGTTTACCTCAACTATACGCTGCCGACGGATGCCAGCCTCGATACCGCCGCCGCAGGTGGAGCGGTCTCGCTCTTTTTCTATGCCGCCGATAACCAGGTGAGTTATTTGTTCAACTCACAAGTATTTTCATCCAACCACCCGCAACTGACGTTGACCGCGACGCCTGTTCCCGAACCGGGCACCCTGCCTTTGCTGACAGTGGCTTTTAGTGGTTTCTTGATTAAGCGCCGGAAAAAGTCATGAGCCGGGTGGCTAAATTTCTTCTGCTGATATTCTCCGGCGTCTGCTTGTCGGCGTCGGCGCAGGTAACCTATACCGGCACAACCATCGCCGATGCCTTTCTCGCCACCGGTTCGCCCGACAATCCCGTGGGCTCAGACCTTACTGGCGATAACTTCGGGGCGGCGGGCACCCTGGCCATCTCCCCGGCATCCGCAGACAAGGGAGCTTTTCAAAGCGTGATTCGGTTTAATTTTTCGGATGCTGTTACGCTTTTTAATTCCGCTTACGGCGCTAATGCCTGGAAAATCACCGCCATTTCTCTGACCCTCACCAGCAATTACGGCACGGGCGGCGTGCAGCCGAATAACAAAATTTTCAATGTCATCAACGGCGGCCAGTTCGTCATTGAATGGCTCCTGAATGACGACTGGGTGGAAGGCACGGGAACTCCCGCCTTGCCGACCAGCGATGGTGTTACCTGGAATTCGCTGCCGGATTTATTATCTGGTCCACACGAAATACTTTCTACGAACACCTACGCACCTCCGGGGAATAACGTGCCCGTGACATATCCCCTGCCTCTCGGTACCAATCTTCTCGCCAACATTGTTAGTGGTGGCGACATGTCGCTCCTTTTTTACCCAGCCGACAACCAAATTGGTTACCTTTTCAATTCGCACGAATATGGGCGTGGCAATGATCCATTAATTAATGTGACGGCCGTACCATTGCTGGAAATCATTTCTGGATATTTTACCAACGGCGTGTTTCATCTTACCGGCGTCGGCGGGCCAGGCCGGCCATACCAGGTGCAGGCCAATTCAGATCTGAACCAAACCAATTGGTTGACGCTGGGGACCGTCATGGCGGACACTAACGGCACAATTCAATTCAACGATAACTCTGCCACCAATCAGCAGCGCTTCTATCGACTTTCTGGCGGTATTGGAGAATAATCACCCTAAGGGAGCCAGGTATTGCCGTTAGAAATATAAGAAAATATTTCAAAAAATCTGTTGACACCTCAATCGACAGCATGGATAATAACGACAATATAAGTCGTATTTAATAATAATATGCAGGTAAACAATGAATTTTATTTGGTTTCAAAAGTGAAAAGCGGTGGCTTTTTATTTAATCTTAATAACGACTATTCTAATAGTTTTTAATATGAGCGATTTTTCGCAAGCGTTAAAAGGCAAAAGCAGTGACGAACTAAAATGGCTGGAACTGGTAATCCAGCACGTAGGTTCACTGCGTTACGGCGTCGTCGAGATCGTGGTGCATGACTCGCGCGTCATCCAAATTGAAAAAACCGAACGCGTGCGCCTGGAAAAATCATCCAACGACAAGCCATCGCGAGAAACCTGAACCAGCCACCATAACCATCTCTGAGGCACTGACCGGACCACTGGAAGTTCCTATGAAAATAAAAAGTAAAAACATTCATGCGGAATCCGGTCCACAAAATAACAGCGATCTTAATCGCGGTAGCATGGTTTTTGGCTGGGGGCCAAACCCTGGCCGCGAACGTGAAGATCCTGAACGTATCCTCGGACCTCACCAAAGGATTTTACCAGGATTATAATGCCGCGTTTGCAACGTACTGGAAACAGAAACAGGGCAATGCGATCTCCATCAAGCAATCCAGCGGAGATTCCACCCAGCAAGCCCAATCCATTATTGACCAGGTAGACGCGGATGTCGTGGCATTGGACCGTGCAGATGACATTGATGTCCTCTACAACAAGGGACGGTTTCTGGATGCCAATTGGGCGGCGCGGTTACCGGACCGCAGTGTGCCTTTTACTTCGACTATCGTTTTTGTCGTTCGTCAGGGAAACCCAAAGGACATTCGTAACTGGGACGACCTGGTTCGCCCTGACGTTGCCATTGTAGCGACGAGCCCGAAAACCTCTGACGAGGGTCGTTATAGTTACTTAGCAGCGTGGGGTTTTGCGCTCAAGAAATCCTCAGGGAACGAGAAACAGGCGCGCGATTTTGTGGCGAAACTTTATGCTCACACGCCTGTCGTTGACGCCGAAGAGGACGGCGCCACCAGTGCCTTCGCCGCGTACGGCATCGGGGACGTGTTGCTCATCGTTGAAAGTCAGGCCGCCCTGGTACAAAAACAATTTCCCAAAGAGAAATTCGAAGTCGTCCTCCCGCCGGTAAGCATCCGTGTCGAAAATGCCGTGGCCTGGGTGGATCACATGGTGGAACGCCATCATAATGAGGCTCTCGCCCGTGCCTATCTCGAATATCTTTACAGCGACGAGGGACAGAAACTGGCAGCGGAGCATTTTTTCCGCCCGGGAAATGAAACTATCCTTGAAAGATATTCCACCCGTTACAAGCCGCTGGAGACGTTCACCGTAGATGAGGTCGCGGGTAATTGGCAGAAAGCCCAGAAGGTCCATTTCGCCGAAGGAGGAATTTTCGACCAAATCTATCACCCGGACGATTCTCAATGATCGCTGTTTAATCTATGTCACGCATCTATAACAACATTACTGAAACCATCGGCAATACCCCGCTCGTGCGATTGAATCGCACGGCCAAAAAGCACGGCGCAGTCGCCGATGTGCTGCTCAAGCTCGAATTCTTCAATCCGCTCTCCAGCGTCAAAGACCGCATCGGAGTGGCCATGATTAATGACGCGCTGGCGAGCGGAAAAATCAGCCCGGACACTGTGCTTATCGAGCCTACCAGCGGCAACACCGGCATCGCGCTGGCCTTTGTCGCAGCCGCACGCGGGCTGACACTCATTTTGACAATGCCTGAAACCATGAGCATCGAACGGCGCAAGCTATTGAAAATTCTCGGCGCGAAACTGGTTTTAACTGAAGGGGCAAAAGGAATGAAGGGCGCGATTGCCAAAGCCGAAGAATTGCATAAGCAAATTCCGAACAGCGTCATCCTCCAGCAGTTTTCCAATCCATCAAACCCGGAGATCCATCGTAAAACGACCGCGGAGGAAATCTGGCGGGATACCGACGGCCAGGTAGACATCGTCGTGGCCGGCGTGGGCACGGGCGGAACGATTACAGGCGTCGGCGAAGCGATTAAAAAACTGAAGCCGTCGTTCAAGGCGATTGCGGTTGAGCCGGTGAAGTCTCCCGTGATTTCCGGAGGGCAGCCCGGGCCGCATAAATTGCAAGGCATCGGCGCCGGGTTTATTCCGGAAAACCTGAATATCAAAATTCTGGATGAGACCATCCAGGTGGCCGAGGAGGATTCCGGCCCGATTTCCAAAGAGGTCAATCGCCTTGACGGCATTCCCATTGGGATTTCCAGCGGGGCGATTGTCTGGGCCGGGTTACAGGTGGCGAAACGCCCCGAAAACGCCGGAAAAACCATTGTCATTATCGTGCCTTCGTCGTCAGAGCGTTATCTCTCGACGTGGCTCTTTGCTGATATCGGAGTTGAGACCGACGATCTGGGCAGCTTGTTATCAGTGGCATAAATCGTCGCCGACCCCCGACCGGGGAGGCTTATTGATTAAGAATTTAGGAGGGCTGACCGGTTCACCGGAAGTTCTTCAGTAACGAAGAAAAACCGTGTGTTTGTGAACGGGACAGCGGGCAAAACATCGCCCGATTTCGGCGGCCAATAGCCGTTCTGAAATTCGTCGTCTGCCTGGGCAGGCGGCCCTGTCTCGTGCAAGCGCGGATGTCTTCAAAGAACAACTAAAAACGTGAACCTATGAAAGCATTAAGAATTACAAAAAAGACCATTATCGCCGGACTGGCCCTTGCCGGATTGGCCACCGCACCATCAATGCGGGCAGACGTGGAAGTATATCTCGTGGGTGGCAGCGCCAGCCAGAGCGTGATTTATGATCGCGCCACGAACTTCTTTAACGGCGGCACGCTTACCGTAACCGGCGGCGGGTCTTCCGCCATCGCCCGGTTTGTCGGCACGAGCACCAATGCCTCGGTCAAAGGCTTTGGCACCATCACCCTGGACATCAACCTTAACAATGGCGCCATTGATGGCCTATCGGCCTTAATCAGCCAGGTGGCGAATTCGGACGACACTAACTTTACCACCGGCCCAACCAGCCCGCAGGTGCCGACGTTTGTGGATTCAGCCACTTCGCCGGAAGCCGTGGGCTTTTCCTCCTCCGGCCTGACGCCTCTTCCCACGTACGTCGTGCCTCTGGTCTATATCAAGAACACCAATTCCATTGACACCGCCGCCATTACCAACCTGACGCAACGGCAGGCAGTCTCGCTGGAAACCAGCACGCTGAGAACAACCTACTACGGCGGCACCAGCCCGAATTACGTTTATTTTGTCGGACGAAATAACGAGTCGGCTGTTCGCACGGAAACCGACCTGAATATTTATAGTTCTGCCCAAATCAACACGTATTTTACCAATTCCCTCGGACAACCGGTGCTGGATACCAGCGGTGATCCCGGATTGAGCTCGGCCGGTGTGCTGGCCAATACGGTCCTGGTTTTGACCAATTCCATTGGCACAGTGGCCGTCCAAAATATCAAAAAAGGCTTGGGCGCGCTCGCTTATGAAGGCGTTTCGTATTCTGCCACTAATGTTATAAACGGCAGCTATCCGCTCTGGGGTTATGAAAACTATTATTATGTTTCCAGCAGCCATACTGGAACGCCTTCCTCTCCTCAACTGGCAGTCATCAACGCCTTTTATCAGTCGGTGACCAACGCCACGTTTGAAACGACCAGCCCCGTTTTCGTGGGGCTTTTCATTCCGAATTCCGCACTGCAAGTCCAGCGGTTTTCCGACGGCGGCCCCATCTCGCCGTTGCCGGGCTTTTTCCAATAATTCGGACAGGTTTTTAAAAAAGGGAACATTAATCAAATCCTGATGTTATGAAAAAAATTATTTTGCCTGCGATTTTCCTGCTGGCCCTGCTGGCAGCGCCGCTGGCGCGAGCGTGGTCGTATAACGACGGAGACCTTCTCCTCATCTTTCGCGAAACCGGATTTAACGACATCGAATATAATCTGGGAAGCGTTAGCAACCTGCTCGGCCATGCGAATGGTTATACCACTACCATCACCGGCTGGAATCCCAGTCCCGTTACCAGTCAATTCGGCTCCGACCTGACCGGCGTGAGTGTCATCCTGGTGGCAGTTACCAGCGCCACGAACGCCACGCCCACGGCCTGGCTCAGCAGCCCGGATCCAAATACCACGGCCTATAATGTCGGCGCCTGGAGCCAGAACCTGCACAGCATTATCAGCGCGGTGGCCAACCGGCCGATCACTTCTCCCTATAGCTATACGTTGAAGCCGGTGGCGGTGACGCCAACGAACGCCTTTTCGATCAGCGTGTCCAGTGGAGCTTCCTACGATTCCATCGTTTCCGGCGGCACGTTTGCCAATATTCCCAACCTGGGCGGGCATTCGCCTTTCACGGTCGAACAAGTTATTCCCGGTTCGTTTGACTTCTGGGCGGTTCAACCGACGTCGGTATATCCGAATCCGCCACCTGACCAGTTGGTCGGCACATTTACAATTACCGCTGGCGGCGTCCTGACATTTGTGTCCGGCCCGCGGCAATCCACCATCACCGGTGTCAATCATTCCAGCAATGTCAGTTCCGTCCAATTCACCACCACGGTGGGTAATCATTATTCCGTGGCTTATACCAACCAATTGGGCGGCAACACCGCGTGGCCGGTGGATGCGGCCACGATCATTGGAGACGGCAACATTGACACCATTAACCACACCAACAACAACGGCGGAGTGGAGTTTTATCGCGTGAATACGCAATGAACCGGCACACAAAAAAGAATAATTAGCGTAGTAACAAGTGGCGGGCCCGCCGCAATCCGGGCTCGCCGCACTGTTCAATTTGTAGAGAGGACAACCACAGCAAATGACATTGCGGTTCGGAGTAATCCTGATGCTTGCGTTAGCAAACATTTTCAAAGGCCTGGCGGCGGAGACCAATCCGCCGGCCGTCATTGAAGATCTTTTTGCCGCGCCACTGCCTGCAGCCACCAACCCGTCGCCCGCGCTCATGCCCGCCCTGAACGTTCGCGCTTATGTCATCCACGGCGATACCCTGTTGCCTCCGCAGGAATTCAGCGTGCTGAGCAATTACACCGGCAAGGTGAATATCCAGCGCGTGCATGAAGGCCTGGATAAGCTGCAATCACTTTACCGTGATTCCGGCATCACCGGCGTGGCCGTGACATTGCCGGAACAAAAATTCACCAACGGCATCGTCCAGGTCGAAGTGGTGGAATCAGGCACGGCTTTATCCGCCAGCCTGGACGAGTCGCTCACGAATTTGTTTCTCGCGCCGGAGCCAAAAAAATCAACCTTCGAAGTGCGCGGTTATCGCATTGATGGCAACTCCGTGCTGCTGCCGGAAGAATTCGGCATGCTTAGCAATTACTGCGGGCAGATTGATTTCGCCCGCCTCCGGGAAGGCCTGGGCAAGCTGCAGTTGCGTTATCGCGAACTCGGCTACGCCACCGTAAGCGTCACTTTGCCCCGGCAAAAGCTGACGAATGGCATTGTGCACGTGAAGATTGTCGAAGGTGAGTTGAGTGAAATCGTCATTGAGGGCAATCGCTATTATAGCGATGACAATATCCGCCAGGCGTTGCCGAGCCTCACGACAAATATTTTGCTGAATACCACCTGGTTCCAGCGGGAACTCGACCAGGCCAATGCGAACCGCGATCGCCAGATTTATCCCGTGATCAGCCCCGGAACCGAGCCGGGCACCACCAAACTGGAATTAAAGGTGAAGGACCGCTTTCCGTTGCATGGTCGAATCGAAGTCAATGACAAGGCCACCCCGGGAACGCCGTTGCTGCGGCTGGATTCCGCATTGCAGTACAACAATCTTTGGCAGCGTAACCAGCAGATTGGTGTTGATTACAATTTTTCTCCCCAGGCCTATAAGCCGCCGGGCAGTGTAAATGGTTTTTGGGACCAGCCACTGATTGCGAGTTATAGCGCCTACTATCGTATTCCCCTCGGTTTCGGCGGAGATCTTCGGGAAAATCTTGACCGGCATCCCGCCACTTTTGGCTTCAATGAAGTCACTCACCAGTTTGACCTGCCGCCGGCTACGGGAAATCCCGACCTCACGTTCTATGCGGCGCGCTCGGCATCGGCCACCCCGGTGCGTTTCGGGCCGCTGGCGATTGTGGCCCAGACCAATCTCTTTACGATCAGCTCGCAAACCGCCGAGCAGTCTTTCACCTATGACAACAACCTTGGCGTGCGGGTTAGCGTGCCGATCCGCCAATTCGCCGGGGTGAATTCATCCTTTTCGTTTGGTGCCGATTGGAAGACTTATTCGGCGCCCACCTTCGGCACCAACCTCACCTACGCCTCGCTTTACGCGGAGGATTCTTTTGGCAATTTCAATCTCGTCACCAACGAGACGATTGCGCTACCTGCCAATTCGAGCGTTTCGCTTAATTATATTCCGCTGACTTACGGCTGGTCCGCGGCGCGTCCTGATAAGACCGGCGGGTTTGCCTTTAATTTCTCCCAAAGCATTTTTTTGAACAGCCTGGCCTCGCCGCAAACCAATTTCCAGCAGGCGGCGGAAACGCAAAATGCCGGCGGAACCTATACCACGATCAACGCCGGGCTGGCGCGCGAACAAAATCTTTCCCATGGCTGGTCCACGCTGCTCAACATCAACGGTCAATGGGCCAGCGAGGCTTTGATTAACAATGAACAATTCGCCCTTGGTGGCACGAGCGGTGTGCGTGGCTACCAGGAAGCCGCGGTC
>Ga0335083_10007275_pt1 | contig 13686 bp, 10 predicted proteins | sample Lox_Sample_42_FD_206716 | JGI IMG/M metagenome (GOLD analysis project Ga0335083, IMG submission 206716) | Soil microbial communities from Loxahatchee National Wildlife Refuge, Florida, United States - Lox_Sample_4.2 | ecosystem: Environmental > Terrestrial > Soil > Wetlands | place: USA...
CAGCGGTTCGGACACGACGTACGCCTACGGCATTAACGTCTCCAACGAAGTGGTTGGGTCGTATCTGGATTCTGCCAATCTCTGGCACGGCTTCACGTGGGTCGGTGGAACGATCACGGCGGTCAACTACCCGGGTGCGACCCAGACCCATCTCTACGGGATCAACGACTCGGGCGAGATCAGCGGGACCTACACAAACACGGTTGGCGAAACCTACGGATTCACGCTGATCAGCGGTAAGTACACGTCGACGGATTTTGCCGAGACTAACGGACTGAACAGCACGGGCTCCTACGTTGGCTACGGCTGGGGAGTGGATGGGCTCGCCGCTGGATATCTGGCTACGGCTCAAGCACTCGCGCTTAAAGAAGCGGCAATTAAGGGCAGCCAAAAGGGCAGCTTTTTCGGGGTCAATAATTCCGGGGTTACGGTCGGCTTCTACGTGGACTCGGGCGGGACGACGCACGGCATGATGGTTTCCGGCAGCACAGTGACCAACATCGATGACCCCAGCGGCGTCAACGGAACAGTCTGCCGCAGCGTCAATTCGAGCAACCAGGTCGTCGGCGACTACTACGACTCCAGTGGCAATCCCCACGGATTTCTTTATTCCGGCGGAAGTTTCACCGACATTACGGGGCCGAACGGGATTCTCAGCGAGGCCACGGGGATCAACGACAACGGCGATATCGTTGGCGATTACTTCGCCTTAGCGAATGGAAACTTCCACGGCTTCATCCTGAAGGGCGGAGTGTACACGGACTTGTTCGTGTCGGGTGCGTATAACACCTTCGGCGGCGGGATTAATGCGACCGACCAGGTGACGCTGTGGTGGACGGACTCGACGGGGTACAGCCAGTCCTCGTTCTATAACGGGTCGACCTACACCACAATTGACGTTCCCGGCATGACAAACTCGCAGGCGCTGGGCATCAACAAGGCTGGGCAGATCGCTTATGTTGTGTCCGACCCATATGGCGTGTCGCATGGGGCGCTGAAGGCAGGGAGCGCGTACTACATCGTCGATTTTCCCAAGGGATCGCAAACCACAGCCGCCGGGATCAACGACGCAGTCGAGTGGGTGGGAAGCTACATTCCGGCTGGGCAAACTGCGCCGCAGCCGTACACTGGGAAGCCGTGACAATGTTCTGCTGCTGAAGAATGGACCCACTCTTTCCGTGAGAGGCGGCAAGAGTGGGTTTTATCCAATCAGAAAAGTGGGGACGTCGGGCGAGCAAAATACCACAAAGCCGGGCTGGTTGGCCCGGCTGTTCTTGTTGTGGAACTGGTTCGTTCGGTCTTGTTCCGATCGCCGACCCAGAATGTCAAAATCTGTAGCTTCTAGTTCTGATCTCGCGCCTTCCAACCCAACTGTTGCGTTTTCTCACACAGCGGAAGGCTGAGATTCTTATTGGCGCCGCGGGGTCACCGGCCCGCGCCGCGGTTCCCCAATTACATCACCATTGCCAGGTTCTCTAACTCGTGCACCAGGACTGGCATGGCGCATCCAGCCATCTCGACGCGGCCTGCCGCGTCTAACGCCGCCTTGGGCGAAACCCCGTACCCACGGCCCATCAGAAACACCTGGAGAAGCTCGGCCGCTTCATACGAATCGATCATGCCACCTTGCAGCAGATCGTTCCGGAGAGCCGCCAGCTCGGTCATGGTGAATCTGTCTTTGTCGTTCTTTGCGTTCGTCATTCTGTCTTCCGTCATGGCCGTCATCACCTCCGACTCCGACCTATTTACCGCTTTGCCGTATTAGACTCATCGGCAGCTGCGTTAGTTGCATGCAATTCTGCTGCCGAATTGGCCCTTCTGTTCCTATTACGGTCCCCAAGTCCCCTTGGATTCATTAACCCCTGTGGATATCGAAAGTTGCGGGCGGCCGGGGAGTCGGCTCCGGCTGCCTAAAGTTCCCTTCGTACCCAGCGGGTAATCTCAAAACTGACACATTGTGTCGCTTGCTGACGGCGGGCCAACAAAGAACGGCGAGTCGGGTCGGGTTACCGCGGGGCGTCGCTCTACTCTCACCTGGATAGTGTCTTGGGATCCCTTGGCCGTTTCTTGTGGAGAGAAATTAAAGGAGACTCTCAAGACGCCGAGACACTGAGTCCCCGGCGCTCCCTTTTCGAGGGCGTTGACTGCGCGACGAGGCTCAACTGAAGATCGCTCGCGACCGAACGTACCTGGATGGGGGGTCGATCAAAATCCGCCGAGGACTCAGCCCTGTGCCGCCGCTACCGTGTCGTAGAACGGGAAGAACTGTTCGACGTGAGTGACCTGCATGGTGTCGCGTACGCGCTTGGTGACTCCGACCAGTGCCAGGCGGCGCCCGTCCTTCTGATGGCTCACATAAGCCCCCACCAGGGCGCCGATGCCGGCAGAATCAATATAGGGAACCTGCGTAAGATCGAGGATCAGGGTTGGCTGCTTGCTTCCGCGTACCAGGGCTTGAAACTCAAAGAAGTTGGAGATGAGAATAGGGCCGCTGAGGCGCAGCACGCGCTGGCCGGCCCGGGTCCCGCTTATGTCTTCGATCTGCAAAGGGTCCTGTGGCATTCGCAAATCGTATTACGGGAGTGTGAATATCATGTTAAAGGACGCGCACACTTCCACAGAGTTCTCGGTGGGTAGCGCCTCACTCCCTGAGCGCGGCGTCCTCTCTACCTGTCTGGCTCGCTAAACCGGTTCCAGAACCTTATCTTGCACCTGCGCGATCAGGCTCTCGAACTGCGAGTGGTCGACGCAGATCGCGTGCTGGCCATAGCGCGCGTCTTTCCCGGTTACATGCCAGTAGGGCATCCAACAGAACTGCTTGCTGTCGGCTCTGCCTTCGAGCACGACCAGAAAGGGGTAGAGCGTGACTTCTTCTTGCTCCTCGCCCAGCCACGACTCCAGTTTCTCCGGGAGGAATGCCGAGATCACCTTGAAATCTCCGTCACCCACTCCGAGTTGGAAGTCGAGATTCACGTGCAGTTCCCGTGTGCCTCCGCAGGCAGGGCAAAGTTCAGGAGCCATCTTCGAGAAGTCGTGGAGAGTATCGAACAGTTTATGGTGCGTGGGATATTTCTTATGACATTGAGTGCAGGAAAGATATTGGGAAGCCATGACGGTCACTCCAGGAACATTGTTGCTTGTTAATTTCTGATTGCTGATGGAAGAGCGTTAGGATCTCCAGCTTTTCAATCAGCAATCAGCAATCCACAATCATCAATTAGCGATTTCCTCTGCCGCAGACCTCCCGCAGGCCGCGCACTAGGGCTCGAGCGTGGCCTCATCGACCAGCATGTTGGGAATGTCGTCCTTTACCGCGTATACCCGGTGACACTGTTTGCACTTCAGACTCTCCGGATTTTGGCGGTACTCGAGTTCCCGCTTGCAGGCCGGGCAAACCAGAATTTCCAGCAGGTCTTTGGCAATCATGACAGTCGGAATTGTACGACATGGAACGAGCACAGCATGTGATGGAACTCACAGTAGTGTTCGCCAATCGCCAATCCGACGCAGAACGAAGCGAGTGAAGATCTCCCGCGAGTGCTAACTCCGGCGCAAATCAAATCCTTCGTGTACGAGACAAACCCCGCATAAACACTAACGTTTTTCGATTGTTTGCGTTTTTCTTTACTACAGGAATCCATAATTTCCGGAACGGTCGTTTTCCAAATTGCGGAAGGGAAACACCTCAACAGTGTGCACAGCTCCATATAGCAGATGCACTTGCTGAAGGTCTGTTATGGAGCGCCACGTGCCATGGATTGTGTCGTAGCTGTCAGGCCGTCTCTCGCTGGAGATACATCTATCCAGTGTTTCCTGTAGAGCGGTCCCAAACTGTCAGGAGTGAATAGTTATGAAGCGAGGCGTGCGGTATTTCAAATCCCTGAGATTTGCAAGTGTGTGGTTCAGCCTGCTGGCGCTGTCCGCGGGCATCGCCTTCGGCCAGGCGATCAGCGGAAACCTGGTGGGCACAGTATCCGATCCAACCAGTGCGGTAGTCGCTAACGCACAGGTAACTGCGACCAATGTTGGAACAGGTGCATCGGCATCAGCCATCACCAACGGAACCGGCGAATATCGGTTCGACAATCTTCCCGTAGGAACGTACAAGATCACCGTGAAGGCCCAGGGCTTTCGCACCATCGTTGAGCAGACCGATGTGGAGCTGAACAAAACCGGTACCCGCAATCTCCGCCTAACTCCGGGCGCAGCCACCGAGACGGTGGAAGTTACGGGTGCGGCGCCAGCGATCGACACCACGACCGCACAGTTGCAATCGACCTTCGATCCTCAATATTCTCAGGATCTCGGCCTCACGTCCGCGGGCGGCGCAGGCGCGGGGGTTTTGAACCTTTCGTTGCTCACCCCGGGCGTCACCAATGGAAGCGCGATGGGCGATGGAGTTGGTCCGTCCGTAGGAGGCCAGCGTCCACGGGACAATAATTTCACGGTGGAAGGCGTCGACAACAACAACAAGTCCGTCACGGGAGCGCTGATTACGGTTCCTCCGGAAGCTGTCGAGAACTTCACTCTACTGTCCAATCAGTTCAATTCCGAATTCGGTCACTCTTCCGGCGGCCAATTCAACACGACGGTCAAAAGCGGGACAAACCATTTTCATGGGTCCGTATACGAATACTTCCGAAATCGTGACCTGAACGCTGTGGATCAAACCTGGGTGCAGCAGGGGCTGACGACGAATCCTCGTTTTGACGCCAATCGATACGGCGGCACCTTCGGCGGACCTATCATCAAAAACAAGCTTTTCTTCTTTACGAATTTTGAGCGCAACCCCGTCGGCTTCATCTCCGTTGGCGGCGGAGCTGTGCAGGCTCCCACTGCGGCCGGACTCGCGGCTATGAATGCTGATCCCAATCTCAACGCCACCAACTTTGGGATCTTCCAGAAGTATGTCCCGCTCGCCACGACTCCTTCCGGCTGCATCACCTACAACGGGACGACGAATAGCGGATCGACACCCTTGGGAACCAACCCTTACAGCGCTCCCGCGAATGGAAGCTGTGCCGCCGGTAGTGTGGAGGTCGGAAACGTTCCGATCATTCCCGCGGCTTGGCAGAGTTGGACGAATTTTGTCCAGAGTGTGGATTACAACATGTCAGACAAGGACCAGATTCGCGGACGCTTTATCTATAACAAGGAAAATTTGCTGGATAACGCCGCACAACTCGGAACGTTCTTCGCTCCCTACTCCATCACCTACGAATTGATCAATGCCAGCGAATATCACACATTCTCGCCCAGCGTGACCAACGAGTTCCGCGTCGGTTTCAATCGCTTTGACGAGAACATACCGGCGGGAAACTTTGCCTACCCAGGACTGGACGCGTTTCCAAACATCACCCTCTATGATCTCGGTAACGGCCTGAACGTCGGACCCGACGGCAACGCTCCGCAATTCACGATTCAGAATTTCTACCAGTTCGTCGACAACGTCAGCATCGTGAAAGGGAAACACACGCTAAAAGTTGGCGCAGAGTATCGCTGGTACATTTCACCGCAGGGCTTCACGCAACGTTCCCGCGGTGACTACGAGTACAACGCCACCCAGGTTTACCTGGAAGACCTGGCGCCCGACAATTTCGGGCAGCGGAGTACCGGGTCGAGCACTTACTACGGCAACGACAAGGCAATTTACTTCTTCGTCAATGACACCTGGCGCGTGAACCAGCACTTGAGCCTGAATGCTGGGGTTCGCTACGAGTACACCACGACGCCGGTCGGCGAAAACCGGCAGACTCTTAACACCATTTCCAACACGCCGAGCATCCTGGTTCCGCAAGCCGGAAATCAACCCCTTGTCTTCGGCAAGGTCCAACCCGCCAAGAACAATTGGGCGCCTCGCATCGGATTTGCGTATTCGCCCGGTAGCAGCGGGAATACCTCAATCCGCGGCGGTTTCGGTATGGCCTACGATACTCTCTACGACAACATTGGCAGTCTGGCAGTCCCGCCGCAAATCGGTTCTACCGAGAACGTCGCGGCTGGCTTGCCGGCGCCGAACGTAGCACCGCTGACTCCGGACTTCTTGTCGAACGGCGGTCTGCCGCCCGGAGGCGGGAGTGGCATCACAATTCTCAGCAAGGCTGACGCACTTGCGAATACTGCGAACTGGCTTCCGAACAAGGAGCAGGATCCCTACTCCATTAACTGGAACATCGGCGTGCAGCATGCCTTCGGCAAGAACTACTCCGCCGAAATCAATTACGTAGGCACCCGCGGAATTCACCTGCCCCTGCAGGACATCATTGACCTGGCAACGATCGTGACTCCCGCAAATGCCTTGCCGACCTACTTCCAGGCTCCGGACCAGGCGACGCTCGACGCTCTGCCGAACAATCTCAATAACCTGTTGGCTTTGCAGAACGCCAACATCGTACCTGCCAACTTCGTCAATGCCGGATTTGCCAGCGCCATCACGGCTTTTGTGCCGCGCGGCCAGTCCTCCTATAACGGATTGCAGGCAGGATTGAGTCGCAGGTTCAGCAATGGTCTGACCTTCCAGAGCGCCTACACCTGGAGCCATACCATCGACAACAGCACTGCGGACTTTCACACGACCGACATCACGCCTCGTCGGCCGCAGGATTTCTTCAACTTCGCTCCGGAACGGTCGAACTCGGCTCTCGATCGGGCCCAGCGCTTTACCTTGGCCATGGTCTATGAATTGCCATTCTTCAAGGGCGGTAACTGGATGATGAAGAATGTCGTCGGCAATTGGACCTTCAGTCCCGTTTACACGTTCGAAACAGGCCAGTGGGTAACGGTTCAAGCGCAGCAAGACGCGAACCTGAACGGCGATTCCGCGACCGATCGGGCCATCTTTAATCCAGCTGGCGTTCGAGGAACGGGCAGCGATGTTACCGCTCTTTGCAGGGTGTCAAATCCCTGCGATCCAAACACTGGAGTGGTCGTAGCCTATCTCGCCAATAATCCCACTGCTCAGTACATCCGAACCGGTTTGGGGGCATTGGCTAACGCTGGTCGGAACACGCTGCAAACGCCGGGAACCAACAATATCGATCTCGGCATCTATAAGGACCTGGGCATCACCGAAACCATGAAGTTCCGGTTCGGCGCACAGTTCGGGAACATCATCAACCATCCCCAATTCATTCCCGGAAGCAATCCGGGCTTTGGCTTGGGTGTGAATGACGTCAACGGCTTCTCTTCGGTGGGAACCAGCTATGTATCCTTTGTGACTCCTGGGGCTGGAAATTTCAACAATCCCCGGGCCGTGTTCGCCAGCAACGCACGCACGATCGCATTGATGGCAAAGTTCTCGTTCTAGAGCGCGAACTTAATTGCAAACTCAACGGGGCCGAGGTCCGGCCCCGTTTTTCTTGCTTCCAACTGCTGAGACTTCGCGATGCCGCAACCTGCCCCAGACTCCGCGCCCACGATGTTCTCCGCCGTAATTGCGATAGAATTTCACGGGAGCCCCAATGCCAGCTACAGTCCTCGACGGAACCAAGATCGCGCAAGAAATCCGCAGCGAGGTCGGCGCGGAAGTGAAAGCCATGGCTGCTGCCGGAGTGCGTCCAGGGCTGGCGGTAGTGTTAGTCGGGCATGTTCCCGCGTCTGAGATTTATGTGCGGGGCAAGGTCAAAGCCTGCGAGGAAGTCGGCATCTACAGCGAGAAGCTCACGCCGCCCGAGTCCGCGACAACCGGCGAGTTGCTCACCCTGATCGAAGATCTCAACCGCCGCGACGACATCGACGGAATCCTCGTGCAGTTGCCATTGCCCGCCCAGGTCGACGCCAAGAAAGTTCTGATGGCTGTCGATCCCGCCAAAGATGTTGACGGATTCCATCCCGTAAACGTCGGTCTGCTCTCCACGCAGCGTCCGGGCCTCGTGCCTTGCACTCCTGCGGGAGTCCTCGAGATTCTGAAGCGTAGCAATATTCAAATTGCCGGGCGTGAAGCCGTGGTGATCGGGCGCAGCGACATCGTCGGCAAGCCCGTATCCATGCTGCTGCTGAACGCCAATGCCACGGTAACGGTCTGCCACTCGAAAACCCATGATCTGCCCGGCGTCTGCCGCCGCGCCGACATCCTGGTTGCCGCGATCGGCCGCTCCGGAATGATTACGCGAGATTTCGTTAAGCCCGGAGCGACCGTCATCGACGTCGGAATGAACACGGTGACCGATCCAGCGGAATTCGAGCGTTTCTTCGCGGGCAATGCCAAAAGGGAAGAGACCTTCCGCAAGAAAGGATCGACTCTGATTGGCGACGTCCATCCCGAGGTCACCGAGATCGCCGGTGCTCTCACGCCCGTGCCCGGCGGCGTCGGCCCGCTCACCATCGCGATGCTGATGTTCAACACGGTGAAGGCAGCGAAGATGCGTCGAGGGAGCCGAGTCCCGGAACTCGAGCGCGCCTAACCGATGAAAACCGCTGGGGTCGCAGAGCACGCCGAGAATACTGACACGAGAAAGAAGAAGGACGAAAGAACTTCCTCCGTGTCCTCTACGGTGAAGGGTTTTAACCTGGAATCCGAATGCTGAAAGTCGGCCTCACCGGAGGCATCGCCGCCGGCAAATCTGTCGTCGGAGAGATGTTCGTCGGGCTGGGCGCACGCCTCGTCCAGGCGGACCGCATCGCCCACTCCCTCATGCAGCCCGGCGAAGCCGTCTATAACGAAGTCGTCCGCCACTTCGGCCGCGAGATTCTCAATCCTGACCTCAGCGTGAACCGCGCCAAACTGGCGGAACTCGCTTTCGGTCCGGCCACAGCGCCTGCGAGCCAGCGCAAGTCCCGCATCGAGGAACTGAACCGCATTGTGCATCCCGCAGTCATCCGCAGCCAGGAGGAATGGATGCAGGAAATGGGCCGTCAGGATCCTAACGCCATCGCTATCGTCGAAGCCGCCCTGTTGCTCGAGGCGGGCGCGGGCAAGCGTTTTGATCGGCTGATCGTAGTTACCTGCAGCGAAGAACAGCGCGTGACACGCTTTGCGGCCCGTCAGAAGATCGATCTGGAACCTGCCCGCAAGGAAGTCCTCCGCCGCATGGCCGCGCAACTCCCCGACGAGGAAAAGATCAAGGCCGCGCACTTCGTGATCGACAACTCCGGCTCACTCGACCACACGCGCGACCAAGTCCATCAAGTGTGGCAGAAGCTGCGGGCTGGGGCAGGAAAATCTTCGAGTTAAATCTGCGTTGTCATCCTGAGCAAAGCGAAGGATCTACCGCGCCAGCGTGCTTCCAGCCCCGCCATTGTTTAGAATCAATTCAGGGACCTTTCTGCTCCCCGACATCGTATCTACCTACTGTGGTTCTGAATCGGATGGTCGAATTATGAAAGTCTTACGGCCCTTGATCCTCGCGCTGGCCATTGCCGGCGGGTTCTTCTACTTCACGACCTGGCGCTCGAACTCCCAGGCCGGCGGATTGCATCCCTCGAACTGGCTGAGCCATCCCGCGCAAGTGGAGATCACCGAAGCTGCTCCCGGCGAGTCCCTCGACGGTGAAGAGCAGAACAATATCTCTGTCTACAAGAAGAACATTCCTTCGGTCGTGAACGTTACCTCGCGAGCCATGACATTCGATTTCTTCTACGGCCTCGTTCCGCAGGAAGGCCAGGGCTCAGGTTTTGTGATCGATAAAGAAGGACACATCCTGACCAACTACCACGTGATTGCCGAGGCGCGCCAGGTGGAAGTCACGATGCATAACCGCAAAAAGTACAAAGCAACGGTGATTGGGACCGATCCGCCCCACGATCTCGCGGTCATTCAGATCAAAGCTCCTGATCTGATTCCGGCCATCCTGGGCGACTCGCGCAATCTTCAGGTGGGGCAGAAGGTCTACGCCATCGGCAATCCATTCGGCTTAGCAGGAACGATGACCCGCGGCATCGTAAGTTCCATTCGCCCGGTGCGTGAGCCGAACGGCGCCATGATCGACGAAGCCATTCAGACCGACGCCGCGATCAATCCCGGAAATTCCGGCGGCCCGCTGATGAACTGGCACGGCGAAGTCATCGGCATCAACACCATGATTCTTTCGAACGCGAACCAGAGCGCCGGCATCGGCTTTGCCATTCCCATCAACACCGCAAAGGCCGTGTTGAACGATCTGATGACGCTCGGCCGCGTCCGTCGTCCGGCGCTGGGCGTGCGCACCATTCCCATCAGTTCGGAATTGGCCGATGAAATCGGCCTGCCCGTCGACTATGGGTTGCTGATCATCCAGGTCACTCCGGGCGGCTCCGCAGATTCTGCGGGCCTGCGTGCCGGCACCGAGCGCGCTTACCTCGGAAATATTCCCATCATGTTGGGCGGCGACCTGATCGTCGCCATCGACGATCAAAAGGTGCAAGACGAGGACGACCTCTCGCAAATGATGAACAACCACCGCGCCGGAGATACCGTCAAAATCACGATCTACCGCAACAAAAAGAAGATGGACGTGAGCGTATCGCTGGGCGAAGCGCGCCAGCAGGTGTGAAAAGCGGTCCTCTCTCAGCTCTAAGTTTAGGCTTAAGCTTGTGTTGTCATCGTGAGGCGGGTGTCGTTTGCCCGCCGAAGGACCTATGCAACTGGCGGGCAGTGCCTAGATTTCGGGGCCAGAGAGCGGCCTCAGACTGGCGAAAGCGTTCTATTCCGCCGGTTGGATGCCCACTGCGGCATACAAGTCAGCGCTGTTATAGAGCGTGCCACCCTTCATGACGAGGCGGCAGCGGCGGATATCGCCGATGTGTTCGGCTGGATTTCCCTCCACCAACACAAAGTCCGCAAGCTTACCTTCCGCAATCGAGCCAATCTCTTTCTCCTGCTTTAACAGCCGCGCGGCATTGAAGGTCGCAATCTGCAGCGACTTCGCGGGCGGAATTCCAGCCTGGACTTCCAATTCCAACTCACGATGCAGCATGATTCCAGCAATAGCGTCAGTGCCCGCAAAGATCGGAATACCCGCATCGTACATGCGCTTGGTCATAGCCAGCATGGCGCGATAAGAGTCCTTGTAGAGCTGGTCGTTGTCTGCGGTAACGGGAAGTCTCCCGCTGTAGGCGGCGCGTTGCACCTGCGCCGGAAGCCGCCTCAGCACTGGCGCAAAATCAGGAGAGACTAGTCCCGGGCGTCCCGTGAACATCCCCTCAAACGTCGCGAGGGTCACATCGACCGTGGTGTGATGATTCACCAGCAGGGCAATGAAGTCATTCACGGGCTTCGATTGCAGGTCGAGTTTCGCGGCATTGGCGCCGACTGCCGTGAAACGTTCGGGCGTGCGCGTATCCTTCACCTGCGACGCGAAAAAGTTCAGGAAGATGAAGTTGATGTGCTGGATTTCGTCGGCACCGTCCTCGACAAATTGTGATGCGGTGATGCCATTGGGAATGTGCCCGCTGACTCGAAGACCGCGGGAGTGAGCGACTTTTACGATGCCGGGGACGAAATCAGGATTGAGCGAACTGTACAGCTTGATCTGGATATATCCCAGATCAGCGTAACGGTTGACGGCCGCATCGGCCTCCGCTTGCGTGTCGGCGTACAAGCCCGTCGGCGCCTGGAAGGGGCTATGACCATCGATAAACCCAGCCTTCCACAGGCGCGGGCCGATGGCGGTACCGTTCTGCCACTGATCCTGAAGGTGCTGCAGTTCGGTAATGTCATTTCCCATGTCGCGGACCGTGGTCACGCCGCTGGCGATGTTCATGATGCCATCGAGCGGTTGAGCATGAGCATGCATGTCGAACAGCCCAGGAAGGATCGTTTTGCCGGTTCCGTCGATGCGTTCGGCGTCCGCGGGCAGGTGCGCCGAACTTGCCGGACCCACGCTTACGAAGCGGTCCCCGGACACAATCACCGTTTGATCCTCCTTCATGACTGCATTTTCGGAGTCGAACAGTCGAACGTGCTCGATCGCCACTGGGTGGCCCGGACGTTTCGCCAACTCCTTCGCCAGGTGCGCGTACCGCTCGTCGCGCGCTTTGATGTCGATGGCATAGAGCTGATCGTTTGTCTTTTCCCAGCCTTCGCGGAGAAACGCGAACCATGTTCCGGGGATCGCAAAAAGATGCTGATCGTCGTCAAGCCATACCGTCTGCGGCTCGAAGGAGAGTCCAGTGATCGCGTAGTCGGTCACGTGCATCTTCTGTCCGTGATTTTCAACAGTAACGTCCGCCAGACGCGCGAGCCGGGCTTCGCCACCGGGAAACAGGTGGACTGGCGTTCCGTGAGCCCGATCGAGAGCCGCGACCAGAAATGCCGTCTCGGCGGCAGCGCCGTTTGTGCTGACATAGAATCCGCCTGCTGGAGCATGTCCTTCCTCCGCCGTGCTCTTCCAGTGGGCGACGCCGTCTTTGACGTCGAAATGTTCGTCGACAGGCGCCTTCAAATAATCATTGCCAGTCTCATCCACGCGCACCAACAGGCCGTTCTTGTCGACGGTGTAGGTGGCGGAAATTTTGGGACCGCGGCCCCGGTCGTTGAACTCGAACGTGCACTCCACCTGGCCATTGGTCAGGTATTGGTCGACTTCACTTCCGGCGACTTTGCCATTGGAAGAGATCGTATAGCGGAGGGTCGAAGGTGCATCGGCTGCAGCCCCCGCAATCGGTTGCAAGATACTCAGCAGAATAGAGAGCAACGCCAGGCGAAGAGTAAGCATGGGGAAGTATTGTGCCACCGATTCACAGAGTTGGGGTAGAATGTCCTCCTGCCTATGACTGCCGTCCTTTAATTCTGCGAATTCAAGCCTTGAGCGAAACGCGTGCAGAGGTGTGCGCGGCGCCCCTGCCTTGTTGCCTCAACATTGAGCCGTCTCAAAATTCAGAAAGGAATATTCCCCATGCAATTCGTGGATAAGGCGCTCGCCCGCCGATTGGAGTCTTGCGAGGAGATGCCGCAGGTAATGTATGCGCGCCTGTTTCAGAAGACGCGTCCCGAGATAGGCGCAGCGGAAGAAGAAATCTGCGGCGGTCATATGATCTTTGCCGGCCTGGGTTCGCCCATCGGACGGGCAACTGGCATCGGGCTCGGTCGGGCCATCACGTCCGAAGATCTCGACCGCGTGGAAGAGTTCTACCGCGCGCACAAAGCCCCGTCCCAGGTAGACCTTTGTCCCCTACACGAGCCGGCGGTATTTGACCTGTTCAAGGAGCGCGGCTACGCGATCGCGGAACTGAACAATGTGCTCTTCCGAAAACTGGACGCGCAGGAGGAATTTCCCCCGCCTCCAACGGGATGTGAGATTCGCCGCAGCCTCCCCGAGGAAGCCGACCGCGCCGGAGCCATCGTAGAAAGCGCGTTCTTTCCCGACGGCGCCCCCGAGGCTTATCAGGGACTCGTCGCCCCGTTCTACCAGGTGGGGGGAGCGCTGGCGTTCGTCGCCAGCATCGACGGCAAACTGGTCGCTTGCGGCACAGGGCTGGTTATTCCGGAGCACAGAGTTTTTGCCCTGTGCGGGGCAGGCACGCTGGCCGAGTTCCGCGGACGCGGCCTGCAAACCGCGCTGCTTCGAGTTCGCATGGCGGCCGCGGTCCAGGTCGGGTGCGAGTTCGCCGTCGTGGTCACAAACGGCGGCACCACCTCGCAGCGCAACGCCGAGCGCCTCGGCTTCCGTGTAGCCTATAGCAAAGTCACAGCCATCAAACAGCTGAATGTGTAGCGCCACCGCTGAGTAGCGCTGGCATCCCTTCACCCAGCTCGGGGCAAGCTCTGCC
>Ga0335083_10007276_pt1 | contig 13684 bp, 8 predicted proteins | sample Lox_Sample_42_FD_206716 | JGI IMG/M metagenome (GOLD analysis project Ga0335083, IMG submission 206716) | Soil microbial communities from Loxahatchee National Wildlife Refuge, Florida, United States - Lox_Sample_4.2 | ecosystem: Environmental > Terrestrial > Soil > Wetlands | place: USA: Florida...
GAAGCTGAATTTCAGCGTAATGATACGTACGGGTTATTCTCACAAAATCAGGATCTTCCTCCATGGGATTAAAATGCCGGTAAATCAGCCATTCGGGAGCAGGCGGCCCGACTTCGGTAGAACTTGTAATGAATTGATCGGTATGGAACATGAGTGGCAAATCTTCATAGGATATTTTGACGCGATCGTTCGGAGTCGCTTCCTGCTTGAGATAGCTGACGATCATGTCAATAGGTCCCTTTGGCGGATTCGCAATGCTGTTGATGTATTCCGGGAGAGGATAACCATGCTTCATTCTTATCAGCTCGCCAACTTCGCCACGGGCCAGGTTGTAACCAACATTCTCTGTGCCGAGTAACCGGTCATCAATCCCCGCGGTAGACCACGGAGTATTTTTCAGATCGGACGTGCGCAGGAAAAATAATGGCACGAGATTGGTGCCATTCGTGAAAACAATGATGAACACAATAATCCAGGCAAGCCATTGCCGCGTGCCGCTTATACTCAGGATGGCGCCTGCGCCAAAGAACATGACAAAGGGAATTACCCCGATAAGGTACCGGGTAAATGGATAATCGGACAGCATTGAAAATCCGACAACCTGAGTCACACAAATTATAATAAACAACATAGTCTCGTCATTAATCTTATTCCACGAGAATACGGCGATACGCCTCAAATTGAAAAGACCCGCGACAATAATTATGACTAACGGGAATACGTAATTATTTATTGTGACAACATATCGAAGCAGGTACATGCCGAAGACGTGAAGGCTGCTGTAACCGGGTTGAACCCCAAATTGCCGGTCCCACATTTTGCAATACATGAACACCGGCAGATTGACCAGCAGACATAACAGGAATCCGGCCGAAGCCAGCCACACTATCTTTCGGTCGGGCTTTCTCCTCAGGAGATCAAGTACAATGGCCAGACCGAGAAGAATAGCGCCGGGTGGAAAGGAGTTGAAAAGGGCGGTAGCCCAGATGGTGATGATGACGATATGTTTCAGTCGAGGTCGTGCCGTGAGGCGGATATATTCATCGACTATCAAGACATTCAGCAAGGGAACAAGCATGTAATAGCGGCATTGTCGCGAATGTAACAAGAGCGGGACACAACCAGCCAATAGTATGGCAGTTATGAGAGTTTGTCTGTTGCTGTAGGCATCGAATTTTTTAAAGAAGACATAACAACACGGGATCAGAATAACAAAGGCAAGTGCGAAAGGAAATCTGGCCCCGAAAGAATTTTTCCCAAAGATCGCCATTGACCCCGCTGCCAGATAATTCGGCAGCCACGGCTGCCAGACATAAATGTTGTTCCGGATATCACTGTGATCGGCTAGAATTGAGACGAAGTTCTTGCCGACAGAGGCTGCAGGCAATCCTGTTTCAAGGATATTCCCCGCGACAACGGCAGTTTGAGCTTCATCCTCCCAGAGACAGGTCTTGCCCAGGTTCGGGAAGACGAGCAGACTCGAAAAAACAACGAGGAGTAATGCAATCGCTATTTCGCGAGTCCATGTCCGGGTGAGATCCGATACAGCATGCTGCATGGTGACGTGCTCCTTCACAGGCCGGCTTTTTCCCCTATGAAACGGATAGCATAAAACGCAACGCTCCCCTGACGGTCTCTGTAGGGTTTGATGGTTATGTTCCGAGGCGATTGTTGACTGGCCATTCTGAAAAACTCCAACCCTTGAGGAAACAAGGCATATTCCGGCGGATGCACCAGATAAATCGCGTCTGGCGATATTTGAATGTTCCGGTTATCCCACAGTGGCTCAGATAACTGCACACCCCTGCCGAGAAAACTGAGCTGCTCATTAAAGCCCCAGTCAAGGCTCACGACGGTAAGTTCGGAATGACCCTTCACTTCGTCACAGAAAGCTGCAATGGAATCCGACCAGTTGCCACGTCCTCCGGTGGCTTCCATCAAATCCCCGGTTTTCAAAATTGCCAGAAGATGGCCGACAATCACCATAACTGCAATCCCTCCGGCGCAGATCCGAATGGAACGGGTTGTAATCGAGGATGCAGGCGCTGCTCGCCAGAGCATGGTGATTGCAGAAACGACTATCAAATGGGGGAAGGGATAGACCAAAGTGGCATGATGAATGCGAACGGCCCCGGGAAGCAGGAACACCCCTGCGGTAATAAAAACCATGCTGAGAAGTATGAACGCGGTGGTGCGTCTTTCAGGTAGTGCTCCTTTTCTTTGAACGATGCTGGATAAAAGAAAAATACAGGAAAAGACCGCTACAATCCCGAAAGGGGTCCAGACCGAGTTTTGTTGAGAATACATGGTGTCAAATCTGCCACCGACCTGCATCAGTCGATACATATAAGACCCATCGTACATGGCCAGGATCGTGGTAACCTTTTCCAGCATATCGTGTTCATTTTGGGAGATCCGTCCCGTGAACAGAGACTGCAAGATCATCCATATCTTTAATGCCATGGGACTGGCGCCCAGGAGAAAGCCGAAGCAAATCAACATGTATTTGCGCGGGAAGTTCCTGATGGATACGACTATCTCCTTACCATACACAGCGGCGACTGCGATCCCGCAACCCGATAAAATCACCACGAAATCAATTTTGTTACAGATCCCGAGTCCCAACAAAAATGCTGCCACTAATCCATAGCGTATTTTCTGGTCATGCCACCAAAGAAATATAAAATAATAACCGGATAAACGACATAAGAAGCTTGGGATGCACGAACCCCAGTCCAAGACGGAAATAAAATAGAAAGATGGATCCAAACCCAACATCGGCGCAGCAATAAGTGCGGCTGGAAGTCCAAACAACCTGCGAGTCCACAGCATGAAGAACAACAGGCCGATCAGGCACCAGAATAATGCCGTTAACCTCAAAACGGGAATGCTCTCCCCGAAAACCAGGAAACTCGGAATGATCAACCAGGCTTTAACGGCGCCAAGATAACTTTGCACAAACAGAGGAAATGGGCGCCCGAATAACTGGACCGTTTGAGTCCCGGGCATGTGCAAACCGTGGGCATTCCCGTTGATAAAATCTTTGGCAAGACCGGCAAATACGGCTTCATCGTAGTAAAGCCCGGGAGCTGATACATTCCGTAGTGCCAACGTGGTAAGAATAAGCGAAACCGCCAGCCAGACGGGAATCAAAACAAAATAATCGCGAGTTGGATTGCCGGATCTAAAGCCATCTTTCATTGATGAACGCAGATTAATTACCAGCCTTAGAAACATATTGTAAACTCGTGTTCCCTGTTTCGAGATAACATCATTAGATTGGACGCATACTTGGAAAACCTAATTTTGGTTATTGAATAAAAGTAAATTTCTTATTAACCACATCAATCCAATATTTTTCAGGTTTCACACGACCAAACGCATAAGGAAGAGGGCCAACCACACTTGAATAAAAACCGGCACCGATGAAAGGATTCATAACTGTAAGCAATGGAAAGGGGATAGTTGGTATTTCTTCGATAGTTTCAAGGTAATTATTAGGCAGGTCCGTAAGACCATAACCAAATGATGGGCTCACAAGCAGGTCTCCTGGCAGCATTTCCGATGCCGAGAAATCAAGGTGTTTCCCACCAATCTGCTCCATGTAATACTGGAACCCCCAGTGTCCCTGAAACCAGAGACGTTGTCCAGCATTAGAACTATATAAGCGTATACGTTGGACAGCATTATGCATTTCACTAGCCCAGCGATAGTCGGCAAAGGTCACAAGGAGTGATAATGACAATGCAGGTACGAACGTAAAACCAAATGCAGTCCAGTCGAACTTACTGCTATATTGAGTCCGCTGTGCAAGCCGCCGTGATATGAGAATACCTACTGCCGGAGCCATCGGTAAAATGATTCGTTCATTAATCGTCCAGTTCACCATGCTAGCAAACACAAACGTTCCCAGTATCCAAAGTGCCAGGAGAAGTGATTTGTCATCCCTGTTCTTAATAAAGTCCGATACCGCAACTGTAAATATCACACATGATGTCATGATGAATACGGCCTGTTGTACCGATATGCCCCAATTTGTGCCTTTACCTAAACCCAATAGGTTTGTAATAATGGAAACGCCCGCTATCCCACATGCACATAATAGTCTACCTTTGAGCCGAAATAACAATGAAGTAAAGAAAATTACAATAATTAATCCACCACCCGTGAAGCTTAGACTGTCAATAATTCTTGGGATGGAATTCGGATGGAGTTCCTGACGAGTATCGGCAGAAAACACGAATGCATCTGTCAACAAGCCAATACCGTACATACGATATGTTATCAACTCGTATAGTAAAAATACTGCTACCGGAATAACAAGACAAGGAAGCCAGTGTCTGATAGGTGTTCGTCGCATAAGAGAATACGACGCCAGAAGTGGGATAAGACTTGCTCCGAAATATTTTGTCAGGCCAGCAGCTGCTATCATGAGCCCGGCAGCAACCAATAACCGATGATGATACGGGTCTTCATTACCATCAATCCAGAAGGAAACTGCCCAAACCCAAAGGGCAACCATAGGCACATCACACATAACTGAAGTACCTGAAACCATGACAACAGGAGTGCAAATAGAGATAAGGGTTGCCTGAAGCGGTTTCGCATCTAGTTGACCGGCAAGCCTGAATGTGCCAAGGGTAAGGGCAATGAGCGGCACCATGACGGCTAAATGCATGGCGACCTCACTCCAGCCAAACAAGATGCCAATCCCTGCCAGATAATATGAAAAAAAGGGGGGGTTCTTATTCACTGCGGCCATCGACGTGACCTTTTTCCCCCAGTTTACATCGAAACCATAAAAATCAAGCGGGTTGTACCGGATATGCTTGGCAGTCCATATAAAGAGCGGGTCATCGATATTAAAAGGCTTATATACAAATGGCATAAAAAGCACTAATAGAACCAGTAAAAGAATTATTTGAGGTGCAACGCTCGTGGACTTTACTTCCGTTTGCGGTGCTTCCTGTGTCATAAATTTACTCCTCAAATATGACCATCACCAGGTCGAATAAAATTGCATGCCTTGCTCTTAACGTTGAATTAATTGGGGATACGTTTCGTATGCGTAGGGTAATAGATAGGTTCACCCAAATCTGTACAGTCCCGAATTATTCCAATCTGCTGGGTATTCATTTATGCTATTACTTTCAGTTACGGGGCCGAAACTTTTTATTTTCCGGACACCTGATTCTTTTGCCGGATGGCCAACTGTAAATTAATCCCGGCGTTTTTATCGTTCGGGAACAATTGCAATATCCTGGAAAAATGCGTGATTGCCTCATCATACCTCCCCTGTTGCGCCAAGGCGGTGCCGAGATTGTTGAGGCACTTTACATTGTCCGGTTCCAGTACCAATGCTTTCCGGTATTCTCCTATCGCCTCATCGATTCTCCCGAGCTTTCCCAACGTAGCCCCGAGGCAATAGTGCATGTTGGCGAATTGGGGGGTAAGCTGGATCGCCTTTTCGAAATATTCGACTGCCTCCGCCAGCATGCCGGAGTTTGCCAATATCAGCCCGAGATTAAAATAAGATTGGGAATCGGCGGGATTGATTCTCAGAGCCTCCTTGAACTGATTAATCGCAAGATCGTTTCTGCCCAGCTTCCCATAGGCGAGACCGAGATTGAAGTGGGCGAAATAGTTATCCCCGGTGACTTCCAGTGCGTGGCGCGACAGCGTCACGTTGTCCCGCCAGTAGCCGAGTTGTATCCACGCCGAGATTGACAACAACAGCACGACTACTCCCGCAGCCGGCCTGATCATCTTGTCGAAGCCGGGCATCTTTGCGCAAAGGTCGCCGCACCCCCAGCTTGCCATCATGAAGAGGCCGATATGCGGGATATAAGAATATCGGTCGGCCATGGCCTGGTTCCCGACCTGAACCAGGCCGATAACCGGCACGAGAGTGACGAGGTACCAGAACCATCCCACTGCCAGGTATGGATATTTTGTGAACCGTTTCGTCGCCATCCAGGTCGTCCCGGTGAGAAGGATGGCGGCAGAGACGGCTTTCCAGAGAGGCACCGGCGTAATTGGGTAATACAGTGCCAGGTCGTAGGGTAAAAACATCTTCCTCACGTAGACGACCAATGACCACAGGGCGTTGGCGATGCGCGTCGCAACCGGCAAGTCCGTAACCGTGGTCATGTAATTGCTGTGGGCGAGCCAGGTCAGGCTGGCGGAGACCGCCGCCAGCAACAGGAACGGTACTTTTTCAAGGAGCAGATTGATGGCACGATAAGCGCTTTTCCCGGTTTTCACCGGTAGGTTGCGCGGAGCCGCTGCCGCCGGCTCGCATTCCTTGAACCGACCGAGGGGCCACATGTCAAGCAGCAGTAACAGAACAGGAACCGTAACCAGCATCGGTTTTGCCATCAGCCCACAAGCGAAAGATGCCAGTGAACAGAGGTATACCCGCCATCCCGAACGTGTCGCATAGATAGTGTAGAACATGAGAGTGAACAGCAAAAACAACATGCTCAGCACGTCTTTTCGTTCCGTAATCCAGGCGACCGATTCCACATGGAGAGGGTGAAAGGCAAAACATGCCGCTACAAAAGCGCTTCTCCAGCGTGCACCGGTCATCGAGGCCAGCAGCACGAATAGTAACGAGCTATTCAGTGCATGGAGGACGACATTCACCAGATGGTATCCCAGCGGATTCACGCCGAACAGCTGGCTGTCGACCATGAGCGAAAGCCACGTCAGCGGATGCCAATTGCCCGCATGGAATGTCGTGAACGCCCATGTGATGGAGTGTAATGACAGCCCCGAAGTAACGTGAAAGTTGTTGGTTACATAGTCGCCGTCATCAATCAGGGCAAACGGGAAATATGCCGCCTGAAAATAAACTGCTGCGGTGGCTGAAAAAAGCACGAGAGCGATCGTCAGATTAGACCGGTTTTGTATCATTGCCTCTCTCTTCGTCAATGGGTATTTTCATTTTTTCGGGATAGTGCAAACTGCAGATTAGTGGCGGCCTGCTTGAGAGTCGGGTTCAACCGCAACGCTTCCGAAAAATGCCGGATCGCCTCATCGAAATTCCCCTGCTGGAGGAGCGCCATGCCGAGGTTGTCATGGCAGGTGGCATCGTCAGGCTCAATGGCGAGAGCTGCTTTATATTCAGTGATGGCCTCCGGTATGTTGCCTGTTTTATGCAGCGCAAAGGCCAGGTTGTAGTGTCCCGCAAAAAGGTCCGGGCGCACCTTGAGTTCGGCCCTGAAATGGTCGATTGCCTCGGCGGTCTTTCCCATCCGGTCCAGAGCCATGCCGAGACGGAGATGGATCGAAGTGGCGTACGGATCGAGCCTCAAGCCCTCCTCATACTCTTTGACGGCCAGGTCAGGCCTTCCCTCGGCAAAATATGCCAGGCCCATACGGGCATGGGCCAGGCTGCTTTCTTCATGCGTGACGGCCAGCGCATGGGAGAAGAGGGTCACATTATCCTTCCAGTAGGAGAGCTGGATGCTGGTACCGATGGCGAACAGGAGAAGCGCTCCCACTCCTGCCACCGGTATGGCCATCCTCAATTTTGGAAACCTTGTTGCCAGGTCTGCACATCCCCACACCGCAACGATAAACAGACCGATGGACGGAATGTAGGTATACCGGTCGGCCATTGCCTGGGATCCAACCTGGATCAGGCCGATTACCGGCACCAGCGTGACCAGATACCAGAGCGTTCCCGATACCAGGTAGGGATAGTCGCTCCTTTTCCGGAAAATCAGGATCACCGTGCCTGCCAGCAACAGCAGGGCGCCGCTCCCCTTCCAGCCATGAACCGGGGTCAATTGGTAAAAGATCGCCAGGCCAAACGGCGCGACCATGTTTTTGATGTAGAGAATATACGACAGAGCAGCATTGTCGATACGGTCAATGATGGACGCGTGTTCCAGCGGCACGATGGCGTCACCGTATTTCTGGGCATAAATGGTGATGACCGACGAGATTGCCGACAGGGCCAGAAAGGGGAGTTTTTCCCGGAGCAATGCGCCAATGCCGACCTGGTCGGCGTTTTGGGTGACACAAGGCAACCGAAAGCGCTGAAACGGCCAATAATCGAGCAGAAGAAGCACCACAGGCAAGGTAACGAGCATCGGCTTTGCCATGAGTCCGAGTGCGAATGCCGCCAAAGAGCAGACGTACATGCGGCGTTCCCCGCGGCGTACATACCAGGTGTAAAACAGCAACGTAACCATCCAGAAAAGCGCGCTCAGGACATCTTTACGTTCCGACACCCAGGCGACCGATTCCACGTGGAGAGGGTGAAGAGCAAAAAGTGCCGCCACGAAGAGGCTGCGCCACAACGCTCCGGTCATGTCGTTGAAAAGGAGAAACAGCAGGGCGGTGGTGACGATATGGAGCACGACGTTCATGACATGAAAGCCCATGGGGCCCATGCCGAACAGATGACTGTCCGCCATGAGCGAAAGCCAGGTAAGTGGATGCCAGTTGCCGGCCCGAAAGGTCGTGAAGGCCCATTGTATCGAGTCGAGCGACACATCTGAGAGCAGGTAGGCATTGCCGGCTACGTACTCCCGGTCATCGACGACGCAGAAGGGGAAAAAGGCGGCCCGGGAATAAATTGCAGCGGTTACCGTGCTAAGAATCAATGTCATCACTATGAGCGATCGATTTTTAGTCATCCTTACCCCTATTTGACTGACGCACCGGGCCTTTATTTCAGACATCCTGGCACTCAGTTCTTTCGCTTGTAGACGACCACGGAAGAAACGGACTCTGGACTATATCCCTTGACCTGGCTGTCCCACTTGCAGACCGTGTCAGTCAAGGAGATAATGTCGATGATGCCTACCGGCTGGTAGTTTGCAGGCATATAGCCGTCCAGCCAACGAAAAATCAGATCTGCCGACGTTTCTTTTCTCAGCCAGGAAGCCGGCGTGTTGACCATGACAATATATTTCGGTCGGTTCTCTTCAAGTTGCGTAATCATTTCCTTCTGCATTGTGGCGGCAAAAGGCTGATCTTCCATAAGGCCGTACATGTAGATATATGAGGTCGCTGCCGGCCTGTCGGCATAAAAATATATCTGCGGTTCAGAGCCGATTACCGCAATTTTATCGTCGACAGCAGTATGCTGTTGCAGGTAACTGGCAATCTGAAGCGATTCAGGAAATGGATTCACTCCGTAAATTGATCGGCTCACTTCAAAGGGGGAAGCAGTGAGGAGGTATTCCCTTTCCTGGCAAACGCCATAGCCGACTGCTGTGATCACGAGGCAGAGCGGAATGAAGCGGAACGCGCTGCCAGGCCTGGTTGTGGAGATGGCGCGTTCCGAGGCTGAAACTGCAAAGCCGGCGAGCAGGGAGACTGCCGGCAGAAGGACTATGAAATAATGCTCGCGAAAGTATAAGCCGGGACAAACCGCAAGGAACGAAAAAATGGTCAGGCCGGCGAGAAATACCCGGTCCGTACGACGACCGTGGGACGTGCCGAGAAAGACGCCGCCGAGTCCGCCTATCAGCCAGAGCGGCCATTGCGCCTCCCGTATGTTGAGAATAACGGCATCTTTCAGATTCAGCAACCCTCCCAATAACGGCACCGCCGATGCGTACTTCCCGGCATAGGTGACCGTCCAGAACCAGAATGTGCCGAAGAGTCCGAGACCTGCAAGCCATAATGCGGTGAGGGCATAGGGAATGCAAAGGCCGAGGAGGAACAGGAGATACGCCGAGAACCCGCGGACACCATGTTTCCATGCATCCCGTGCCAGGATGAGACAAGCAAATACCGCCAGCATGGCTGTGTGCTGCTTCATGAGCACCGCCACTCCCAACAGGAGCCCGCTTGCGCCCAGGAGCAATGGCTTCCTCTTCCCCTGCCAGCGGAGCAGTAACAGGAAAGATGCCAGAAAAAACAGCACGACAAAATGGGTCGCGTGGGCGTAGATGCCGTCCACCGGCCTGCCAAGGGAGAGGAGCGCGTACGTTGCGCACGAAACGGCGGCTGCATTCCGGTCAAGCAGGCGTTGCGCCAGTAAGTATACCAGCAGCGCATTGGCAGCGTTGATGATCAGCAGCCCAAGATGGATCCCGCGCGCAGTTTCACCGAAGAGCGACATGATGAAAGCGTAGGCAATCCCGACACCGGGAAGTTTCATGGTATACAGATGCAGATACGGAGGGAGCCCTTTAAGCATGAGCCGGCCCATGTAGGCGTATTCTCCCTCGTCTCTTTCCAAGGGAATGTCAAGGAGCCGGATGCGGACATAGGTTGCTATGGCCAGCACCAGAGCTAGGAAAATCAGGCGGAGGCAGGGAAGCAAACGGTCCGAAACGTTCCAGTCATCTCCACTGCCTTCTTCTCGTAACGATAATCTGCCACTCATGAGGCTGTCCGTTTCCTTGACAGTAGATCCCGGAGGGAGTTACCCATAAATTTAATTCCTGTTAGTTTGCTTAGAGTAAGCACAAATATAGAGAGTTCGCCCGCAAAAGGTGGGTGATTGAAAGTCCATTCGTCGTTAAAAGACTGCAGGTACTATTCAGACAAGCCAATTTTGCTGATCTGTTCAGCATGTTTATGCCAGATGATGATATCAGTCGTCCCTTCGGTACATATTGCCAGATATAACCTTATAATGATGCTCGCAAGCAATATTAATTTAAACATCGTGTGAGCGGGTAGTCGCTTTGTATTCATTGATATTTCCATAGGTTAACAGACCATGCAATGTGCATGATATGTAACGAGGTAAATACCACAAGAAGAACCAGAGTCAAGGAAAACACAAATCTCATCATCCGTTTGTTTTCTAACAATTGAATGCCAATGGCATTGAATATTCCAAATGCAGGCAGGGAACTCAATAAATACGATGCCTTCATGGAGCTGAAAACGGGTGCCTTGACAGCCAGCCATATGACAATGGTTGTATTGGTAACCAGAAGAATAAAAAACTGAAAAACGGGTTTATGCCGGAAGAAATCTTCCTTGCTTAAGAGGATGGTGCGAATGGTGTTATACAATCCTGATATAACCATGCACAAGGGAATGATTCCTAAGGTCAGCAAACCGATTGCCACGATGTGTGTCAATCCGGATAATGGAGTGCGCCCTGCAGGGAATGTCGTTTCTCCTGTTCTCCATGACCAATAGAGATTCCACCAGTCTTTGTCCCAGTCGGTGAAATGGAGGAATTTGGGTTCGGTATCAAACCAGGTATTGGTATATATCAGGGTCCAGAATGAATGCAACTGTCCGGGTGTCTGTAGAGGCTGTCTCATATATTGCCATGGGGTAAAGCTTACGAAATTCAAAGGTTCGGAATCTCGCGGCTGCACCTGGCTCGTATTGATGAAATTGTCATTCCAGGGGAGCATCTTACCGTACTCGTCGTAGTTGTTCATCATGTAGCTTCCGAGTAATAACAAGGGGGGGAGCAGGGTCACGAACAACATAACGAAATACTTGTTTTTGCGTTCAGGGGACTGCCGAATGGCGTCGATGCAGAGAGGAAGAGTTATCATTGGCAGCACGACAAACCCGGTATATTTGACGAAAATGGTCAATGATGCGGTTATGCTCAAGAGGGCGGTCCTGCTCCAGTTCCATCCCCTGTCCATTATCACCAGTATCAAATAGGAGCAAATGGCAACACCGAGATAACAGAGGTTATCGTTGGAGAAGATTGCGGCCATGTAGATATGGCGTGGGAGGAAACAGACGGTTCCAAAAGCGATGAATCGCGGGAAATCAGTCAGGAAGGGGATTCTTTTCGTTATCAAAAAGATGACCAGTAACGAAAGGATGTTGTAGAAACAGTTTTGGAACTGCAATATTTTCTGCACGGTACTGGCATCACATCCGAGCGCGTCCAGAGCATTTGCGGTTATGGCCGAAATGGTATAAAAGACCGGCGGGTTATAACATTCAAAGCAGGCATCTTTCCGGGGTACTTCGCCAGTTTTCAGAATGAGGGAAATCGGTTCGTAATGGTCGTCGAACGAATTGTTAGGCGGATTCTGGCTGCAGAGTAGCAATCTCAAAACTACCGCAAGACCGAACAACAACAGGGTCAGCTTGGGATAGCTGTTCATCGCTTGTTTCATACTGGTTTTTCCAAATGCCTGTATGGATGTTGGCAAATTACAGGATGACAGTTACTGACAGAATAGATAGTAAGCACGTCGGACATTTCCCCCGTCATAAATGGAAAAAGTTGAATGGGCTCACAAAAACACCACGTTCTAAAGTGATTGCAATCTCTGAATAGAGGCTATACAAAGCAATGACAGCAATAATGACGACAGGATCTATGCGTTGGCTTATTTTAGCAGTAATGGATTCTGCTCCTTTAACATAAACGCTCAGGAACGGTATTAGCGAAGCCAAAATAAGTCGTCCAGAGACAAAATAGGGAAGTTCTTTCGACGGATATTGACAGTCGCCAAAATCATATCGTATTGAAAGAAATGCCAGATAGAAAAAGAAAAGTAACGGGACCACAGCAACGACAGCATAGGGCAAACGTTGCCAGGCGGGGGGGCTGGCCTTCTTCATGAGTATGGCTTTTAGACCGATCAGGTAGAATATAACGGAACTTGTTGCGTATAGTATATCCGCACCTTCGGATTTGATTCTTTCGAGGTGCCAGACAAATTCTCCCCGCCAGAACGTCTTTATCAGGTTCGAGATGAAGTAATAGCCTCCATTCACCGTAAATATCGGGTGGTCCCATATCTGCCCGAACGGCTTGACCTGCCAGCCCAGCGCATCGATCTTGGAGGCAGTTCCCGTCACGTCTCCCAAGTAATAATAGTTGAAACCACCCCAGACGATAAGTGGAATTGATGCCGATGCGAGCAGTGTGAACAGATGGGGCAATCGGGCCGCACCCTGTTTTGTGGCGCGGTACTTCATCGTAAGGGCGATGAACATAATGAAGAACACAACAAGCACCGGCAGGTTCGATAATTTTACCAGCACCGTGGCGGCGACCATGAACCCGGTGATGCCATGAAACCATAGGCTGCGATCTGATGCATATATTTTTATTAACATGAACAAGGAAATCAGGAAGCACAAGGGGGACAATACATCGCTGTTGATGGAATAGAAAACATCTTGGGGGATGAATGCCAGCAATAGTGTGACCCCCAATCTCAGATTTACATCATCCGGATCAATGAAACGGCAAAACAGATATGATGCCCGGAGCAGCAAGCAGTAGATAGGAATGTTCAAGAATCTGATCCAGTAGAGGAGATGACCGCCGTCTATTCCCAGGTATTTCCCCGCTTTGTACCAGATTCCCGCCAAAACATAATACATCGGAGGAGAGAATAATTCATGATTTTCAGAACTAAGAAAATCATTTGTGGTTATTGCTTCCATCTCTGGTGTTTTCTTAAACTTTGGCGGCAAGTTAATACGGTTAAAATATTCCGGGGTGCCGTATCGGGCGATGTACTTGATGGACTCACGATCAAAATAATAGGGATAATTTTTGCTAGGTAAATATCCTCGCGCATACTTTACGGCCAGATCAAAATGCATCTGCTCGTCGACATTGTTGAAAAAGGGAAAGGCAGCGCTGAACACGAATAATCTTACAAGAGCAATAATGAAGAGCAATATGATTATCGGTTTTTCGTATTGTAGTTTGAATAACCGCCAGTTTTCCATCAATTTCCCCCCCGTTTCCGGTATCGGGAGAACC
>Ga0335083_10007277_pt1 | contig 13683 bp, 15 predicted proteins | sample Lox_Sample_42_FD_206716 | JGI IMG/M metagenome (GOLD analysis project Ga0335083, IMG submission 206716) | Soil microbial communities from Loxahatchee National Wildlife Refuge, Florida, United States - Lox_Sample_4.2 | ecosystem: Environmental > Terrestrial > Soil > Wetlands | place: USA...
CTCGCGTATCTCCTCGCCGCGTGCGGTGAGGAGCGCGACGCCGAGATCCCGGCGCCGGAGCTGCTCGAGCGCTTCCCCTCCGTCCCGTCGGACGAGCTCGAGGAGCACCTGTCCCTCCTCAACCTCGTCAACTTCGGCGGCGGCTGCTACACGGTCTACGCCGAGCTGCGGAACGGCTCGGTGCACGTCGACAAGGAGCTGTGGGGCGACACCTTCCGCGCCGCGCCGCGGCTGACGCCGCTCGAGGCCCGCGCGATCCGACTCGCGCTCGAGTACGTGGGACCGATGATCGCGGCCGACGCGCATACGCCGCTCTCCCGCGTCCGCAAGAAGCTCGAGGAGACATTCGGCCAGTTCGAGCTGGCGCGAACGCCGGAGCCGCATGTCGGCACCGAGGAGGTCGACCTCGTCTCGAGGCTCGCGCGCGGCATGCGCGAGCGGAAGCTCGTCGAGATCGAGTACCAGAAGGAGGCCGACTCGGCGCCTTCGACGCGGCTCGTCGAGCCGTACTCGCTCGAGCGGCAGCTGCCGAACTGGTACGTCCACACCTGGGACCGGACGAGCGACGGCGCCCGCTCGTTCCGGCTCGACCGGATGCGGAGCGCGAAGCTGACCCGCGAGCGCTTCGAGGCGCGCGAGGGATTCGAGCCGACGCGACTCCGCGACGCGCGCACCGCGAAGCTCCTCTACGACGAGGAGATCGCGCGCTGGGCGATCGAGCGCGGCGCCCGGCTCCTCGCCGACGGGAGCTCGGTCCGCGAGATCCCGGTGGGCAGCGACGAGTGGCTCGAGAGCGAGGTGCTCTCGCTGCGCGGCGAAGCGGTCCTGCTCGAACCCGACGAGCTGCGACGCGCGATCGCCGTGCGCGCCAAGGCGCTCGCGAAGGAGCTCGGGGTCGAGCGCATGCGCGTCCGCGTCTAGTCGGTCGGCAGCGTCAGCGTGAACGTCGAGCCCGGCTCCGCGCCGGAGCTCACCTCGAGCGAGCCGCCGTGGGCCTCCGCGATCGAGCGTGCGATGAAGAGGCCGAGCCCCGTCCCGGGCTTCGAGCCGCCTTCGACCTCGGCACGCCCGAACTTCTCGAAGATACGCCCTTGCTGGTCGCGCGGGATGCCCGGCCCGGCGTCCCGCACCGCGATCAGCACGGCGCCGTTCGCGGCCGCGGCCGCGATGCGCACCTCGCCACCTTCCGGCGAGTACTTGACCGCGTTCTCGATCAGGTTGCCGAGCACCTGCCGGAGCCGCGCGCGATCGCCCCGGATCGCAGGGAGCGCTCCCCGGACCGAGGCGACGACGGGAACCTCCTGCTGCGCGAGCACCGCCGTCTCGACCGCCTCGTCCACCACGCGGTCGAGATCGACCTCCTCGAAGCGGTAGGTGAACGTCCCGGCCTCGATTCGCGACGTGTCGAGAACGTCCGCGACGAGCTCCGCGAGGCGTGCCGTCTCGTCCCCGATGAGCGCGAGAAACGACTCGCGCTGTGGCGCCGTGAGCATCCGCCAGCGGTCCTGCAGCGTGCGGGCCGCACCGATCACCGCGGCCATCGGGCTGCGCAGCTCGTGGGAGACGAGCGAGACGAAGTCGGCGCGCAGCTGCGAGAGGCGTCCCAGCTCCTCGACGCGCCGCCGCTCGGCCTCGTACGCACGGATGTTCTGCACGGCCGTCGCGACGAGACGGCCGAGCAGTGCGACGAGCTCGATCTCGTCCTGGCTGAAGGCGTCGACACGGTCGCGCGAGAGGCTCAGCATCCCGATCGGGCGCGCTCCCAGCAGCAGCGGCGCGACGAGCTCGCTGCGCAGACCGAGCGCGAGGAGCTGCGCGTCCGCGGGGTAGTCCTGGACCGTGAGGTCGCGCCGCACGATGATCTTCCCGTCGAGCACGCGTTCCAGCAGCGAGCCCCGGATCGGGTCGCTGTTGCCCGGCGGGAAGATCTCGCCTGCGCCCAGTCCGGCAGTCGCCATCGTGGTCGCTGTGTCACCCTCGACGAGGACGACCGCGGTCCGCTCGAAGGGGACGAGGCCGCGCAGCTCGCGGATGAAGGCACCGAACGCCTCGTCGAGCTCGAGCGACGAGCCGAGCGCCCGCGCGCAGCGGTTCGCCGTCTCGAGCACGTCGACGCGGTGACCGAGCTCGTCGCGCAGCCGTTCCGCCTCGGCGGCACGCAGCTCGACACGCCTCCGCTCGGCGTTGAGCGTGTCGCGCAGCCGACCGATGACGAGACCGGCGAGCATGCCGACGAGGACGCGGGCAAAGGCCGTTCTCCACTGCAGCCCGGGCCCGAGATAGTCGATCACGATCGTCGCGCCCGTCATGACGGCGCCGGCCACGGCGCCCCCCACCAACCCGAAGCGCAGAGCCGCCGCCGCGATCGGGATCAGGTACAGGGCACGCCACGGCTCGCCCGGCTCGAACGAGAAGACCGCGATGAACCCGATCGCGACGACCGCGTCGAGAGCGAGCAGCAGGACACGCGCACGGAAGCGAGCCTCCGGGCCGAGCTCGACGACCGAGAGCGCCGCCGAGAGGACGGTGACCGCGGCGAAGAACCCGACGACCGTCCACGCCCACGGCTCGTAGGACGGAGGGAAGTCCGTGAGGGCGACGGCGATCGCGCCGACGAGCACGAGCACGGCCCGCAGCAGGACGAGCCAGCGGCCCGGACGACTAAGCATCCCGTCCGTCCAGCCGCGCCAGCGCCCACGCGGCCAGTGCGCGTGTCGTTTCGTCCGGAGCGTCGAGGCAGGCGGCCACGGCGTCCCGTTCGCCGTGACCACCCACGTTGCCTGCTGCAACGAGGGCGTTCAGCCGCAGGCGGCGCCCGTCGTTCCGGGGCACATAGAGCCTCGCGAAACGTGTCCTCAGCTCTTCGGGATCGCTGTGAAGCCAGTCGACGAGGGAGACGTGCGGGGTCGCTTCGGCCGGCAACCGCTCGTCCGCACGCCGCTTCTCGACACCCCGGTTCCAGGGGCAGACGTCCTGGCAGATGTCGCAGCCGTAGACCTGCGCCTCCAGCGCGGGGCGATACTCGGCCGGCGCCGGGGCCGGTGCCTGTGTCCAGTAGGAGAGGCACCGGGTCGAGTCGAGCGTTCCCGGCTCGTCCAGCGCTCGCGTCGGGCAGGCGTCGATGCAGAGCCGGCACTCGCCGCAATCGACATCCAAAGCCGGCGTCGGCTCGAGCTCGACGTCGGTCACGAGCGTCCCGAGCACGACCCACGACCCGTGGCGGCGCGTGATGAGGAGCGTGTTCTTGCCGTAGAAGCCCACCCCGCTCCGCGCTGCCGCCTCGCGGTCGACGTGCTGGTTCGCGTCGACGAGCACGCGATAGGCGCCTTCGAGCCTCCGGCCGAGCTCGTCGAGCTTCTCCCGCAGCGTTGCGTACGCGTCGAACCACGTGTACCGAGGCAGGCGCCCGTGCCCCTCCGGGCGCTCCGGCTCGGGCAGCCAGTAGCAGAGTGCCGCCGAGATCACGGTGCGCGCTCCCGGAAGGAGCGTCTCGGGATGGCACGACTCCTCGGGCCGGGCCATCGTGAAGCGCATGTCGGCGAAGAGGCCGCGCTCGCGCCGCTCGCGGATGTGGCGCTCGGTGTCTGCGTACGGCTCTGCCGGCGCGGCGCCGACCGCGTCGAGCCCCAGCTCCTGCGCGAGGGCCTCGAGTTCCACTGCGTTCACGCGGATAGTCTGCCGCGGTGCGCGCGGTTCGGATCCACGAGGACGGCGGGCCGGAGGTGCTCGTGCTCGAGGAGGCCCCGGATCCCGAGCCCGGGCCGGGCGAGGTGCTCGTTCGCCTCCACGCCTCGGCGCTGAACCATCTCGACGTCTGGATCCGGAAGGGACTGCCGTCGGTGCCGAAGCCGCGCATCCTCGGCGCCGACGGAGCCGGCGTCGTCGACGAGCTCGGCGACGGCGTAACGGGCTTCGAGCGGGGCGAGCGCGTCGTTCTCAATCCCGGTATCGAGGCGGGCGGCGGTCGAATCCACGTCATCGGCGAGCACGGGGACGGCACGAACGCCGAGCTGATCGCCGTGCCGGCGACGAACGTGCATCCGATTCCGGAAGGTCTGAGCTTCGAGGAGGCGGCCGCCTTCCCGCTCGTCTTCGAGACCGCCTACCGGATGCTGGTGACGCGCGCCGGTCTGCGCGAGGGCGAGTGGGTGCTGACCTGGGGCATCGGCGGCGGCGTCTCGACCGCCGCGCTCGCAATCGCCAAGGCGCTCGGTGCCCGCGTAATCGTCACGTCGTCGAGCGACGAGAAGCTCGAGCGCGCGAAGGCGCTCGGCGCCGACGTCACCATCAACCACTCGACCGCCAACGTCTACGACGCCGTCAAGGAGGCGACGGAGTCTCACGGCGTCGACGTCGTCGTCGAGAACGTCGGCGAGGCGACGTGGGCGACGTCGCTCCAGGTCGCGGCGCCGGGCGGTCGCATCACGGTGTGCGGCGCGACGTCCGGCCCGAATCCGCCGGCCGCCCTGCACCGCGTCTGGTGGAAGCAGCTGTCGATCCTCGGCTCCACGATGGGCACGGCCGTGGACTTCGCGGGCGCCTACGAGCTCGTCGCGAGCGGCCGCGCACGACCGGTCGTCGACTCGGTGCTCCCGCTCGAGGAGATCCGCACCGCGCACGAGCGGCTCGAGGCCGGCGAGCAGCTCGGCAAGATCGTCCTCACGATCTGATGCCGCTTCAGAACCGGGTGACGCCGCTGGGCGAGCTGATCGCGACGCCCGAGCGAGGCCTCGTCTACGGCAACCGCGGGCGGCTGCACGACGAACACGCGACGATCCGCCGTGAGTGGCAGGTGAAGCGGTGGATCTCCTGCCGCCTGGAGTTCCGCGGGCGCTACCGGGTTGGCGGACCGATGGCGCCGGGCCGCTACACCGGCCTCTTCTTCCTCGACGAGGCGACCGCTCTCGCGGCCGGACACCGCCCCTGCGCCGAGTGCCGGAACGCGGACTACCGCGGCTTCCTCGCGCTGACGGGCGCCGCCGGCGCCGACGAGCTCGACGACCGCCTGCACGACGAGAGGTTCGGCCCGAAGCCGGAGCGCGAGGTCGCCTCGCTGCCGGACGGCGCATTCGTCCTCGTGGACGACGAGCCGTGGCTCGTGCTCGGCGGCGACCGCCTGCGGTGGACTCCGGCGGGGTACGCCGAGCGCCGCGCCGCAGCCGGTCGAGCGGCCCTCCTCACGCCGCCGACGAGCGTGCGCGTCCTGGAGTCGGGCTGGAGCGGCAGCGTGCCTCTTCTCCACCCCTCGTGTCGTTAACGTGCAGCGCATGTGCCGCAACATCAAGACACTCCACAACTTCGAGCCGCCCGCGACCGACGAGGAGATTCGCGCGGCGGCGCTTCAGTACGTGCGGAAGATCAGCGGCTCGACGAAGCCGTCTCGGGCCAACGAGGCCGCGTTCCAGCAGGCGGTCGCGGAGGTCACGGCCTCGTCCATGCGGCTGCTCGGCTCGCTCGTCACGTCGGCGCCGCCCCGGAACCGCGAGGTCGAGGCGGAGCGGGCTCGCGCGCGGGCGCAGAAGCGCTTCCCCGCGGCAGCGGCGTAGGAACTCGCGTCCGCTCGGATTACCACCGCCGGAACCGGGGGAGCTGTAGGCATGAAGAAGCTGCTCGAAGTCCTCGTCTGTTTCATCCACCCGCTCGCCGTCGTGCTCGGGTGGATCAACCTCGCCGGCCGGAACGACCTGAGCGGCGGCCGGAAGCTCGTCTGGGCCGTCTTCCTGATCGTGCCGGTCGTGCCGTTCGTCTACGTCCTCACCGGCGGCGACCTCTGGTGAGGCGCCACTCGACGCCGATGAGTTCCCGGCGGTTTGCCAGTCTCTACTCCGCGCACGGCCGGAACCGGTCCGCGCAGAGAGGAGCCAGGAGATGACGCGGTATCTGATCTCGTTCGATGACGGCGCGATGACGTTCCCCGAGGAGGATCTGCCCGACGTGTCGGCTGCCGCGCATGCGGTGGTCGACGAAGCCAAGGACGCCGGCGTGTGGGTGTTCGGCGGCGGGCTCCTTCCCCACGAGGAGGTGAGCGTCGTCGCCACCGACGGCACGGTCACCGACGGCCCGGAGAGCAAGGCCTACATGGGCGGATTCTCGATCCTCGACGTGCCCTCGCGCGAAGAGGCGCTGAAATGGGGTGCTAAGATCGCGGTCGCCTGCCGCTGCGCGCAGGAGGTTCGCGAGATCATGTACGACCCGGCCTCTTGATCGAAGCGCCCGGAGCCCCGGCGTAAGGTTGGGATATGGACCGGCCCGCACCGCTGACCGTCCGCGAGGTTTCGGCCGAGCTCCGCTGCTCGGAGGACGAGGTTCGCGCTCTGATCCGCGACGGGGAGCTGCGGACGGTCGCCTGCGGGATCCGCCCCGGCCTCGTCCCCCGCCACCAGCTCGACGACTACCTTCGCCGGCGTCGACACCGGAAAGCGGGTTAACTAGCCGAAGCCGAGGATGAACTTCGCGTCGTCGGACATCCGGTCCGGCGTCCAGGGCGGGTCGAACGTGAGCTCGAGCTCGACATCCTCGATGCCTTCGACCTGCCGGACGGCGCTGTCGATGTCCTGCGCGATGAGCGGGCCGGCCGGACAGCCCATCGACGTCAGGCTGTACGTGACCTTGGCCGTCGAGCTCTCGACGTCCACGTCGTAGAGCAGCCCGAGGTCGACGATGTCCATCCCGAGCTCGGGATCCTCGACCTGGCGGAGAACCTCCAGCACCTCTTCCTTCGTCGCCACGAGGTCGAAGTCTAGAGACGCGTACCATCGCGTCGTGCTCGGCAGCGTCGGCGACACGGGCTTGACCGTCCTCCTCCTCGTCGCGGCGATCGGGCCTGTGATCGCCGTGATCTGGTTCTCGTGGTGGTTCCTCCGCGCGGGCAGGCGCTACGACGACCGGGAGCGGGCGGCAGGTCGCCGCCCGCCCGGCCCGTTCTAGACCGCCGCCCCTACATCGCGGGCGGGATGTTCTGGTTGACCCGGAAGACGTTGTCCGGGTCGTAGTGCGCCTTGATCCGCGCGAGCCTGTCGTAGTTCGCGCCGTACATCCTGTGCACCCGATCGGGCTCGTCCATCTCGAAGTTGACGTAGCCGCCGCCCATGCCGTGCGGCTTGAGCGCGTCGGAGTACGAGACCACCCAGTCGCGGATCGCGCCGGCGTTGGCGGGATCCGGATCGACGCCGGCGAACACACCACCCCAGATCGCATCCCGGTACGACCATGCAGTCGCGTCGTTCTCGACCCGCGACGCCGCTCCGTCGATCGCGTAGAGATGCATTGTCGACTTCCACGTCGGCATCTTGGGGCCGTACTCGGCGTGCACCGCGATCGCCTCGTCCGGGATCTCGCGGAAGAACTCTCCACGCCAGTACCACTGGTCGCCCGGCGGATAGACGGCGTCGAAGGCCGTGTTCCACATCGGCAGCGGCATGGGCGCGACCCCGTCGAGCAGCGGCTTGCCGAAGGCACGCGCGTCACGCAATGCCGCGGACTCCTCCTCGCCCGCCTGCGTCCAGACCACGCCGCAGACCTTGCGGAGGTGCAGTTCCTCCGGGAACGGCGGCCCCGGCGGAATCGAGAGAAAGGCGAAGAACCCGCTGACCTCGTCGGGCGCCGCAGGTAGGAAGTCCCTGTACCAGGCCAGGACCTCGGCGGCCTCACCGATGTCGTACAACACCGGCCCGGCAAGGGCGGTCGTCACGGGATGGCAACGGAACGAGAACGACGTGACGACCCCGAAGTTGCCGCCCCCGCCGCGCAACGCCCAGAAAAGCTCCGGCTCCTGCTCGGCGTCGGTCTGGACGATCGAACCGTCGGCGAGTACGACCGTGGCCGCCACCAGGTTGTCGATCGTGAGCCCCATCCCTCGTGTGAGGTGTCCCATGCCACCCCCGAGCGTCAGCCCACCGACACCGGTGGTGCCGATGATCCCGACCGGGACGGTCAGACCGCGCTCATGCGTAGCCTCGAGCACATCCTTGAGCAGCGCCCCGCCGCCGACGCGCACCGTCTTCGACGGCGCGTCGACCGCGACGGTATTCATCTGAGACAGATCGATCACGAGCCCGTCGTCGACCGAGCCGAGGCCGCCGCCGTTGTGGCCGCCGCCGCGGACGGCGATCCGCAGCCCGTGCTCGATGCCGTAGCCCAGCGCCGCGGCAACGTCCGCCTCGTCGGCGCAATACGCGATTGCGGCCGGCCGCTTGTCGATCATGCCGTTGTAGAGCGCGCGCGCTTCGTCGTAGTCGGGCGCGCCGGCTTCCACTACCCGTCCCCTTACCGCAGAGGCAAGCCCCTCAGCCGAAACAGCCATGTCTTCCTCCTCCCAGTCGGTTGCGGCCGATGCTACGCCGCCGTCGTGCTCAAGTGAACGAAGCTTCGGCGTGCGATCAGTAGCCGAGCAGCCGCACTTCCTCGCGCCGCTCACGGGCGAAGAAGTGGATGCCGTCGACGAACCGCACCCAATTGCACCGCGTGCACATGAGGAGCGAGTGCGTACGTGCGCTGTCGGCGAGGAAGCGAACGCCGCGCAGGAGATCTCCGTTGGACACGCCGGTCGAGGCGACGATCACCTCGCCGGGTGCGAGGTCCTCGGTGCGGAAGACACGCTCGTAGTCCTCGATCCCGGCGGCGCGCAGCTCGTCGATCTCGCGGCGTGAGGTGGGCCAGAACTGGGCTTGCAGCTCGCCGCCCAGGCAGCGCAGCGCAGCGGCCGAGAGCACGGCCTGCCGCGTGCCGCCGATGCCGATCGCGAGGTGGTCGTTCGTGCCACGAATCGCCGCGGAGATCGCGGCGGTCACGTCCCCGTCCTGGATGAGCTTGATCCGCGCGCCGGAGTTGCGGATCTCCTCGACCAGGTCGTGGTGGCGCGGCCGGTCGAGGATGATCGTCGTCACGTCGTTCACGCGCCGCCCGAAGGCTTCTGCGATCGCCTCGATGTTGTCGCCGACGGGGCGAAGGAGGTCGATGGCGCCGCGCGCACGCGGGCCGACGGCCATCTTCCGCATGTAGATGTCGGGCAGGGTCGTGAACCGGCCGGGATCGCCCACCGCGATCATCGACATCGCGCCGTTGCCGCCGCGCGCGACGATGCCGCGCCCCTCGAGCGGGTCGAGCGCGAGGTCCACCTCCTTGCCACCTTTGCCGACGATCGCGCCGGGGGTGAGGCCGCCCGAATCGTCGAGCGAGCCGAACACGACGCGGCCGCTGATCGGCAGCACGTCGAGCGTCGCGCGCATGCCTGTCGCCGCGGTCTCCTCCGCAGCGTGCTCGTCGTCCCGGCCCAGCCAGCGGGCGGAGACGAGCGCCGCCCGCTCCGTCGCCCGCAGGTACGCCTGGCACTGGCAGGGCTGCTCCTGCTCGGCGGTGTAGTCCGCGGTCTCGGTCACCGCGTGACCGTACGACTTTGTTCGGCGGCGTCGAGGACGAGATCGGCGACGGTCCGGGCCGCCCTGTCCGCATCCTCGTTCTCGATCACCGGCACGCCCTCGCGCCGTGCGCGCGCCACGATGAACTCCTGCAGCCGGCGGATGTCGGCGAAGCGCTCGAGGTAGCGCGACTCCGGCCGCTCGGAGTCCTCGTCGCGGAAGCGGAAGTGGCGAACGTGCTCGTCCTCGTCCGCGATCGAGAGCACGACGTAGACCGAGACGGCGAGGTCGGGCCGCGGCAGCTCGACCATCCCTGGAACGAGGTGCACCCCTTCGAGCATGAGTGACCAGCCCTCCTGGAGCGCGCGCTCGGACGAGGCGCGAACGCCGACCAGGACGTTGCGGGCCTGTTCGCGGAAACCGAACTCCAGGGGATCCTCGGCGTCGGGATAGACGTCGCCGGCCTCGAAGCTCGACTGGTGGATGGAGGGCATGAACGCCCGCGAGAAGAAAGCGCGCATCGTCTGCCGCACGAAGTCGGTCGAGGTGACGCGAGTGATGCCGAAGCGGTACGCGAGCTCCGTCGCGACCGTCGACTTGCCGGTGCCGGTCGCGCCGCCGATGAAGACCATGATCGGCAGGTCGAGCTCGCGGAGCTCCTGGTAGCGGCGCAGGCGCTGGATCGACTCGCGTCCCTCCTCCTCGCCGAGAACGTCCACCGCGAGCGCCTCGAGCCGCTCGAGCTCGATCTCGCCCCGGCCGCGCTCGCTGAGCTCGTCGCCGACCCTGCTGGCGAGCGCGTACGCGCGGTGCCCGGCCACGCCGGCTGCCATCAGCGACCGTGCCATCAGGCCGCGCGAGTACGGCAGCCCGAGCTCGCCGCCGCCGAGAGGGAGCGGCATGATCCGCCGCGGCTCGTTCATGCCCGGCTCCGGTCGGGCACGAGCGCGAGGACGCGCTCGTCGAGCTCCTCCGAGACGACGTCGTTCGCCGCGAGGACGACCTCCGCCCCGCGCGCGAGCGCGGCCTCGGCGACGACGTCGACCGCCGCCGCCTTGAGCTCGACGAGATACACGTCCGCATCGATCCGGTCGAGCTCGGCCCGCAACGCGTCTCGGCGCGCGAGGTTGCGGGAGACGTGGACGATCTCGGCGTCGAGCCCGTCCGTGGGCGCGGGCCCGGTCGTGAAGACGGCGGTGCGGCGGCCGCGCAGAGGCTCGGCCGGGCGCAGTCGAAGCTCGGCCTCGACGACCGGAACGTCCGAGACCGAGCGGATCGCCTCACGGTCCGCTCCGCCGGTGTCGACCACGAGGTCGGAGACGAGGACGCGGTAGGCGTTCAGACCGGCCCGCGCGTCGTGGCGCCCGTTGGTGACGAGGATTCGCGCGTCCGTCTCGACCGGCGGCAGGGCGGCGCCGCTGCCGTCGAACACGAGCAGCTCGGGGTCGAGCTGCGCGGCGAGCTGCGCTCCCTCCAGGACGTTCGACTCGAACGGAGCGCCCGCCAGCCCTCCCCCGGCCCGCCTGCAGCCGATCGCCGGAACGCCCGCGAGCGCCGCGGCTTCGAGGTGATCGGACGCCGCATGCCTGCCGGACCTCGAGAGGGCGAGCAGGTCGTCGAGCGTCGGCGGCGTCTCGAGGACCTCCGGCTGCGCCGGCCCGCCGCGACCCATCGCCACGACGACGACGCGCCGCTCGCGACCGAGGACGCGCGCGACGTGGCCCGCCACAGCGGTCTTGCCGATCCGCTTGCCGAGGCCGATCACGGCGAGCGACGGCGCCTCGACCGGGTGCAGCGGCGGCGGGTCGAAGCGGAAGTCGGCGCCGACGTACGGCAGTCCCAGCGCGAGCGCCCGCGACGCCCAGAGGAGGCGCTCCCGCGGTCCGAGCACCGGCTCGTCGGAGAGATCGACGACGAGATCCGCGTCGACCGCGTCGAGAGCGTCGACGAGGGGCACGCCGTAGTCGTCGTCGGCGCGCAGCTTCTCCTCGCCGCCGACGAGCAGCGCCGCGACGACGTCGTACGGAAGCGTCTCGAGCGCATCGCGCACGACCGGCGCGTAGTGCTCGCCGTCGACGAGGGCGATCGCCCGCGCACTCATGTCGAACGGACCTCGTCCTCGATCCGCGCCGTGTACTTCTCGTAGGTCTTCGTCTCGGTCGAGAACTGGATGATGCGCTCCTGCCCGTGGAACGGGTAGCGGCGCCACACGTCGACGTGCGTCCCCTCGACCTCGACGACGTTGTAACAGGGCCGCCCGTTGCCGCGGAGCCGCGACGACGAGACGGTGCCGGCGTTGACGACGAAGAGGTCCTCGAGCCGCCACGCGTAGGGAACGTGCTTGTGGCCGGCGAGGACGAGATCGACTTCGGCGCGCTGCAGGCACTCGAGTGTGTCACCCGCGTCGTTGACGATGTTGCGCTCGCGACCCGTGCCGGGCACCGGCAACAGATGGTGGTGAAGGACGAACACCTTCAAGTCCGCCGCCGACGCGAACGCCTCCTCGATCAGGCGGTAGCGCCCTCGTCCGATCTGGCCGTTGTCGAGGTCGGGCTCGGTCGAGTCGACCGCGACGATCGTCGCCCGGCCGATGTTGAGCACCGAGTTCCGGTCACCGAAGAGCTCCTCGAAGTGGACGTAGCCGACGTTGCGCGAGTCGTGGTTTCCCGGGATCACGACCATGGCGTCGCACTTCACGCGGTTCAGGTACTCGCGGGCGAGCACGTACTCGTCCTTGAAGCCGTTGGTCGTGAGGTCGCCCGAGATCACGACGACGTCCGGCTCCATCTCGTTCACCTCGGCGATCGCACGCTCGAGGTGCTGCGGGAGGAAGAACTGATGCCCGCAGTGGAGGTCCGACAACTGGACGATGCGTAGCACGGCTCGAAGGCTACGCGGTCAGCGCTTCAAAGCGATACCGCGAGGAAGCGCTCGATCATCGCGTTCACCTGCTCCGGCACCTCGAGCTGCTGGAAGTGGCCGGCGCCGACGGTGATCCCCACCTCCAGGTCCGGCTTGATCTCGAGCAGTCGCAGCACGTCGGAATCCGTCCCGGCATCGGTGCGGAGCAGCAACACCGGGAGGTCGCAGCGGGCAAGGGGGTCGCGGCCGTTCCACTCGCCGACGCCGCGAATGACCGCGACCGCGACGTGCTGCGAGGGAGCGCACATGAGGTCGACGATCCACCGTGCGAGCCGGTCGTCTCGCGCGCCCATGTCGTGGACGTACTCGCGGCGGATCTCCTCTCCGTTCGGCCCCTCGAGCTCCTCGGCGAAGCCGCGGAAGAACGCGACGGTGGAGGCCAGCGGAGCGATCGGGCCCGGGTCGACGAGGACGAGGGCGCTCGGCAACGACGGATAGCGGGCCCCGAGGTCGACCGCGATCATCCCGCCGAGGCTGTGTCCCACGACGACCGGCCGCTCGATCCCGACCGCCGCGCAGAACGCCGCAATGTCGTCGGCGAGCTCCGCGATCGAGTAGCCCCCGTCCGGCGCGTCGCTTCGCCCGACTCCGCGCAGATCGAGCGCCGTGACCGCATGTCCGCGCGCGAAGTGGTCGAACTGGGGCTGGAAGGCCGTGTGGTCGCAGCACCAGCCGGGCACGAAGAGCAGCTCCGGGTCGCCGCTCCCCGTCCGCTCGTAGTACATCCTCACATCCGCGAGGTTCGCGTACGCCACGACCTCGCAATGGTCTCAGACGGCGCTCAGAAGATCCAGAAGACCGGGTAGTAGAGAGCAGCAGCGACGAGAGCGGCGGCGGGGAGCGTCAGCAGCCAGGCGAAGACGATGTTGCCGGCGACGCCCCAGCGAACAGCCGAGAGACGGCGTGTCGCCCCCGCTCCCATGACCGAGCCCGAGACCACGTGCGTCGTCGAGATCGGGAAGCCGAAGTGGGTGCCGACGTAGAGGGTCGAGCCGGCCGCGATCTGCGCGGAAAAGCCGTGTTCGGGAGCCATCTTGTAGATGCGCTGGCCGAGCGTGCGGATGATCCGCCAGCCGCCGATGTACGTCCCGGCGGCGATGGTCAGCCCCGCGGCGATCTTCACCCAGGTCGGGATGTAGAAGCTCGAGATCGAGCCGTGCTCGAAGAGGGCGAGCGCGATCACCCCCATCGTCTTCTGGGCGTCGTTCGCGCCGTGGGTGAACGCGACCCACGTCCCGGAGAAGAGCTGACCGGTTCGAAAGCCGCGGTTCGCCACACCCGGCGTCAAGCGCAGGAAAAGCCTGTAGAGGACGACGAGAAGCGCGAACGCGGCGACGAAGCCGATCACCGGCGAGGCCGCTCCCGGGACGATGACCTTGTGCCAGAGCCCGGACCACTGGACGCC
>Ga0335083_10007278_pt1 | contig 13682 bp, 16 predicted proteins | sample Lox_Sample_42_FD_206716 | JGI IMG/M metagenome (GOLD analysis project Ga0335083, IMG submission 206716) | Soil microbial communities from Loxahatchee National Wildlife Refuge, Florida, United States - Lox_Sample_4.2 | ecosystem: Environmental > Terrestrial > Soil > Wetlands | place: USA...
GATTCCATTGTGTTCCTGATTGTTCCTTTTCAATGACTCCGTGTTTCTCACTGTTTCCCCTAACTCCTTGAAATTCCGTCTGGCATTATTTTCGATCCCCACCGCCCCTACCAAACCAATTGATTCTGCGTGGCTTAATTTCCTTCTTTCTAACAAAACCTAGCCTTCTAACAATTCAATTCAGTTGACCAGTCTTGTAGAACGATTTTGGACTGCATCGCGTTGCTGATCCCCAATGATGTGGCCGTAAATCCCCAGCGTGATTCTGGCGTCCGAGTGTCGCAACGTCCGCTGTACCACAGCCGGGGAAGCACCGTCCGCGAGTAGGGCACTAGCCGCTCCGTGTCGCATGGAGTGAAACCCGCCTTTCTCAATTCCGAGTTTTTCCAGCAACGGGTGCAGTTGCTTTGCCCTTAGTTTGTTCGCAGACAGTGGCCGTCCCTTTCGATTGGAGAAGAGCAGTTCTGACTTTCCATCATGCCGCGACAGATGAGCACGCAAACGTGCTTCCAATTCTGCGGACATCGGCAAGTCGGCGCTGCTCGCTCTGGACTTCACTCCCGCGACAGTCCGCGTGGCAGCGTCAACGCTTTGCCTCACGCGGATGAGGCGTTTTCCGAAGTCCACATCACAAACGCGGAGTGCAAGTGTCTCGCCGACGCGCAAGCCCAGTACAGCCGTGACCGCGAGGATCGTGCTGAATGGTTCTGGCGCATTGGCAATCATCATCCGCATCTCTTCGTCTGTGAAGCATCGTGCTTCCTTCTTCACGCCTTCACGCGGTAGGGTTAGAGCTGAGAGTTTGAAATTGCCAACGGCATACTCCCAGTCTCTAGCTGTCCGCAGGAGTGAAGAAAGAGTCAGCAACACGTTCTCTACTGTCTTTCTGGACCGTCCTCCGCTGGCAAGATACGCCACAAAGGATTGAACTGCCTTTGTGTTGATCTCCGTCAGCGTCAGGCTGCCCAGTTTTGGAAGGATGTGTGCGCGTAGATTTGATTCCATAGCCCGGACTGTGCTGCCTTTCAAATTCACCGCAACACTGGTACGCCACTCCGCTACAAACTCCGCGAGAGTGATGCCAGTCTTGGGTGCTTGCAAGGCTTCACGATTCACACGGTCAAGGTATGGCTGTAAGGCTTTCCACGCCGCACGCTCTGATAATTGCGTGACAAGTCCCAGCGAGACCCAGCGAAGTTTCCGCGTGAACGTTCCGTCCGATTCAAGAACGTCCTCACGAAAAACTCCGTAACGTCTGCCGCACTTTGTCACTAGACTTCCTCTCTGAAACCTTCTACGTGGCACGGGTTGTGCTCCATGCTCACCCGAAGGCGTTACCGCTGGGGATGATACCGCATCCTCTACGGGTTCTGCACACTGTGCGATTTCACCGCTTGGGGAGTTGTGCAGCACTCCGCAAACGGGCAACGTGCCCGATTCGTTCATTTCATCACGCCGCCTTCGTTTCTACTGTGCGTCTCCGCTGCATCTGCAACGTGTTCGCACACTTTGAACAGAACTTCACCAGGTAATCCTCGTCCATGCGTCCGCGGGTTGTTACAAACTTCGCTGCGGTTTGGTCAATCCCATCGAGCATCGCGCCTATGTTTTCGCGGTGCAGACGTGCCCAAAGTGCGAATTGGGAATCGGCGGGGACTGGCGAGCCAGCGGGGAAGGTGTGTTTCCAGTATTGCGCAATCTGCACAGCGTTCGCGGCGTCAGTTTGGAGCCTGCTAAGGATTTTTTCCGAAGTAGTCATCACGCCGCCTTCCTTTCGTCGTTGGGTTTCTCTTCTACTGGTATCTCCGCAATTCGATAGAGAACCTTCTTACCGTCCTTCTCGCTTTGGATTTTTCCAGATTGCTCCAACCCTGCTATCACTTCGTACTTTTTCGCGTCCATTCCCTTGGCCGCTGCAAGCAGGTCAGCGGTAGAAAGTGTTTGACTGCTCCTCAATGCCGCCAAGATTTCCGCCTCCATGCGTTCCTGCGTGATGCGCTTCTGGTGTTCCCGGCCAGATTCTTCGACACTCTGGACGGTAGAACCAAGAGACAACTCCTGTCGGTCAGCATCGAAATTAAGCAGCGTAGGTTCGATCCACGGAAGAGCGGACCTGTGCTCTGTCGAAATGATGCGTTGATTCCCCTGCTTCCGCAGGAAGATGTTGCAATCGGTGGAGCCGCGATAAGCCGTGCTTCCGATTGCGGAGTCCCCTACGTCATCCGTTTCTCTTTTTTTGGCATGGAGACTGAAAACAATCTGACATTTGTGATGCTTCGCCAAGATTTCAAATTTCTCCGTCAGCTGGTATATCTCCGCGTAGTCGTCGTTGTTTTTCACGCGAGTGAGCCTTGCTGCGGGGTCCACAATCACCAGTTTGGCCCACGGATACTTAGCAAGCGTCTCGCTGAAAATTCTGAAGCGGTTTGGACCGTCATTCCGCAGGGCTTCGCGCATCAGATAGATTTTCCCGTGTGCGCCAGTGTAACCAAGCCTTTCGATATGACGGGCTGCAATCCAGTCCGGGCCTTCCAGAGTGAAGAGCAACACGTCACTGATTTGTGTGGGCATTCCAAGAAACGGTTTGCCTTCCGCAACACAAACCCCGAGTTGCCTTAGGAAAGTGGACTTACCGCACTTTGGCTTCGCAGCCAGCATCGTGGTACCAACGTCGAGTAGCAGGCCTTCAACGATGCACGGCGGATTTTCGGGAATACTTCTGGACAACGCCAACGGATCGATCATTTGATAGCAGTCTTTGGACTGGACGGCTGGTTTGGAAACTGACATCGGTACGACTCCTTAGATAAGTAAAGTTTTCCGACCCGTGTCCCTTCAACGGGTAGAATTGATTTTCTGCGGGTGGTTGAACCCCCGCGAGCACGAAAAGAAGAAAAGTAGAAAAGTTACGCAACTTTTCTAAATGAGCGAGAAAAAGAGAAAATTCTAAACACCTTCTCCCCAGAGACTTACAGACAACTTTTCTGCTTTTCTAGTTTTCTTGCTTCCAGCTGGAAGGACCTTCCCGCAGGAGAAAAGTTTGACTCAGTGAAGGGGTACGAGTCGGAAAAGTTGAATCACTTGCGCACACTGTGCGGCATTCTCCGTGCCGGTGGAGAACGCCGCCGTGTGCAATGTCCGCGCCAGTGGGACTCCTATTAAGGGGAGGCTGGACGCGGGGTTCGCTCCGCGTGGAACTCACGCGAAAAACGTTCACTTCCGATGCGGGTGACTGCCGCCAGAGACAGGGTAGTCTCGCAATCACCCGCGTGCGTTGTGCGCCGCGAGTATCGCGCACCCGGCGCACGATCCCGCGATGCTAACGCGGGAATTTCGCTGCTACTGCGTTTTCTTGTCAAGATTGCTGAGGAAAAGATTTGTCCACTGCGACGTTGTGCCGGACAAATTGCCGTTTTCCTTTGTCAACCCTGCCGATTCTTCCTTCGTTGGCTGTGGAGTCTCTGGACGCGGAGTCCGCTGGGCCGACGAAGTGACATGATGGCTCGGCTCGTCTGGCAGCAAACCGTAGCTGACCGCAGCGATGCGGAGACGCCGATATGACTGCGGGTCCTTCTCCGCAAGTTCTCCGGCGTTGTCCTTCGATCCGACACTAGGATTGATGAGCAATTCGCGGCATCGCGCCTCACTGAAGGCTTCCCGCGCCGCCAGTTGTTCTGCGCTCAAGGCTTTTTCAGGCTTTGGCCCGTGCTTTGCAATGAACTCTTGGCGTGCAGTGGGACCAAGTTTTCCGTCAACGACGCGAAGTGTTCGGCACTCTTCGTAGCGCTGCTCGTTCGCATTCTTCCATGCGGTCACGCTCCCAATAAAGCGATAGCGTCCGCTGAAAAGCCTTTCTGCAAGTTCCGCGTTGCTGAGAGCGTGCGCGGTTGAGAGATCAAAAATCGGAGTTTCCATTTAAGTATTCCTTCTGTGGCTGCAAGTGCACTCATGCGCTGCGCCGAAGAGGGTTTTGGCACACATGAGATCGTGTGCTGTGGTTTGTGCTTGTGCTGGTTGCGCTGGCTGCGCGGCTGGCGGCTGCGGTTGCTGCGGATTTCGTTGCCGTTCCCGCTGCTCCCGGAGAGCTTGCAGGATGGGTCCGCTTGGCATGGTTCACTTCGCCGCATTAACAACGCGGCTGTTCAACCATGCTTTTAAATCGCGCTTTCTGAAACGGACGTGACGGTCTCCGACCCGAACATAGGGGACCTTCCATTCGTTTTTCTTGGCCATGAGCGTCACGCCGTCTACGAAGCCAAGGAACTGCCCCGCTGGATCGGGAGGCATCAATTCATCGTCGCCGTAATCAGCGACACTTCTTGCTTCTTCTGACATTTGATATTCCTTTCCAAAAAAAAATCTGTCTACTTACTACTCGTGCGCGATGCTCACGCATAGCGGACGCCGCCTCTGCGACCCTACGGATTCGCTCTCGTGGAGTAGGCTTTTGGCGCACAGAGACCGCAGACGACGGACAACGTTGAATTTGTTGAAGGGCACGCCGCCTCTTGCTTCGGGGGGCTTGCCTTGTGCGAGGTTGGAACTAGGTCACTGGATCCTTGGGGAGACTCCTAAGTGGAGTCTTCTCCCACTATAAAACAGGATATCACAATTCGGTCTTAAAGTCAAGCTAAAAAGTAAAACTTTACAGAATACCTCGTTGGGATAGCTCTGTCAAGTTATTTCTGCCATCTATTATAGTTAGATGCAGCGATTTCAGGCAACCCGAGTGTGATGGCCGTCACATTGCGGCTGTATCGCAATGTAAACATGGGGCTTGACAGGCTTAGGGAGGGATCAAAAAAAGTTTTTGACCTCGCTCAAGCTGCCTCGCGGAGTTCCTGCGCCAGCCTTGCCGTGGCCGCCGTTTCCCGTCGCTGCCGCGCTGCCTGCGCTTGTTCAAAGCGAAGGCTGCGGGACTGTAGGCGGATGATCTCTATTGCGCTGTCGAAGTCCCTGAAGCCTTCCTCGTCTCCCCGGCGTAGTGCGCGGCGGCGGAAGTCCGCAAGGTGGCTTTCGATCCGTGCGAGCAGGGCAACCCCTGCAGAGTCACTGCGAGTCTTTCTAGGTTTCATGGTGATGTTCCTTTCGTTGTGAATTAAAATGCAGCCGCGATTCCAGCGGCCTAAAAATAAAAATTCAGTTTTCGTTTGGGAGCCTTTTGGAAATTGCCACACCCATCGGCGCTGTGCAGCGAGGCGGAACTTTAAAACGGGAAAATTTAGCCGGGCAAGGGACGCCATACCGTTGTAGATTCTCCTCCCCGGGGATCAACTCTAAGAAACTCCCACTCAATGCTTTGCACGGATTGGAGGATAACTATTAAAATAAATAATTAACTTGTGATCTCCGCACTTGTCAGAAGATGGTCACTGCGGGTAAACTGCGCATCGCAGTTTACGGCAATACGTTCGACGCCGCTGCTCCCCGGTTTTTCTCTCCTGAAGCCCTCCACGGCAAATAAGTGTCCCCGGTCACAGCTATTGACACGGAGACTCAGGCAGACTGCCGGTCATGCCGCAGCGCTCAAATACACGCGGCTGAGGATGATGATGAGAGAGCTACAGGCAGCACTGCTGCAATGGCTGTTAGCACGTCCAGAACGCTGCAAGAAATGCGGTACAGTCCACGCGGGGAGCGATATGACAAACGATCTCCGCGATGACAGCTACACCTGTGACGCTTGCGTCAAAGTCGCGCCAGCGAAGTCGTAGAGCAATTTCCCCGGACGTGCCAGCGTCCGGGCAGTAAGTCTTAGACAGTTCCCCGCGTTGCAATCCCAGCGAAGCATCTGCACGTCGTGCAGACCATCCCCGCGAGTCCAGCCGCACAGTGAAGTCCGTCCGCGATAATGTAACAGTTCCATGCGATTCCCGAATTTTGTAGGGGGTCAAACAAACGACTTGTGGACGGCCACTCTCCGAAAAATGTAACAGTCTCATTTAGAAAGTTACATTTTCATCCGGGCACAAAAAGACCCACGGCCAGCTACTCCGTGGGTCAGTGGGACGGTTAGAACTGGCTGGCGAACGTCTGACGGCGTGCTTTGTCGGCCATCGTGTCATCCGCGCTCGTATAGATTGCCGTGGACTGCAACGACTGATGCCCTAGCGCCTGTTTGATGACCATGATCTGCACTCCCTGCTTCACCATTGCCAGCCCCAGCCCATGCTTCAGCGAGTGCGGGTGTGCCAGTTCTGCGGGGATGTTCGCCTGCTCGCAGATGGCCCGAAAGAGCCGAAAGAACTGCACGCGGGTCATTGCGCCGCCCTTCTGGCTGAGAAAGACGTACTCGCTGTCCTGTCCCCATGTTTCGCGCTCTGCCAGCCATGCCTTGAGCACGCGCAGTTCGCTCATCAGCGGGTTGCCTACTTCGTTGAACATCGTCTGCTCGTTCGTCTGACTGCCCTTCAGTCGGCGGATGATGATCTTCTCCCGCTTGATGTCAATGTCGGCCATCTTCAGGGTGCAGACTTCGCTCGCTCGCAATCCGTGCTTGTAGCAGAGCAGAATCATGGCATGGTTGCGCTTGGACTCGCTGGCAACCTTTAGAATCTTCTCAATTTGCTGTGGGCTTAGGGCTTTCATCGTGTCCTCTCCTAGAAAATGATGTAACCTTACCAACTTCTGTTACTATTTGTAAGTGACGAGGATCACCACCCTCAAGAAAAACTAGCGGCTTCATTTTCCACATAGGCGTCTAAGGATTTCTCGCCAGTCCACTGCTAAACTTGGGGATATGGCACGTTTGAAACTGTATGGTCTGAGACGAGATTCCTACAAAACAATAACCCAGCAGGTAGGCGTCGAACATTGGGAGAAGTACCGGCGTAATGCGCTCCGATATTTGCACGCTGCAGGTGCATCGCTGGCTACAATTTCAACTTTGGAGCATCTCCCGTTCTTGCTTGAAGAAATAATCGAAGAGGATCAGTTTGAAGGCCCTTTCCCGACTGGCGAGCATCTTCTAATGCTCCGGGTGCCAGTCGAGGTATTTTTTGAGATCGAACATCAGGGCGGAAATTGGCCGAATCGAATTGCCCAATGCATTCCAGATGTTGTACACGCGTTGAATACGATCGGCTGCAACATTGTGAACGTCATCGCCGAAATTGAACTCGACGCAGAGAATAAGCCTGTAGAGATTATTCAAGCTGAGGAACTCAAGGTCACATCTGCGACGGTCGAACATGCCCTGAATCAGGCGAGAACTTTAATCATCTCGCACGGTGCCCCCGCCGCCCTAGACCGTATTCACACCGTCTTTCACGCGTATCTCAAGGCTGCCTGCGAAAAAGCACAACTCCCCCTGCCCAACGACAGACCGGGAATAATCGAATTACTAGGCCTTCTCCGCAGGAACTGTATAGTGGTGTTCGATCCAGAGTTAGAGAAACTGGTTGATCAGACATTTCGAGGCGTGCAGAAGTCTGTGGACGCTCTAGAAAGATTCAGGAATGAGCACAGCCTCGCGCATCCCCAAGAAATGTTACCTGAGCAAGAGGCATTGCTTGTGATCAACCTGACACAAGCAATGCTTCGCTATCTGGATTCACGTTTGTAATGGTATGTCGCTATTTTTTATCCGGTGGTTTTGGTCTTGGGTTTCCACGGTAAAAATCAAGATTGTCAAGTTTCAAGGCCTGTAATGCTCGAAAATATATTGCGCAGGAGTAATAGCCGAAACATCCGCTGCAAAGAGAATTGCGTACTTCTGGTCTTCGGTCATAGTTGACTCCGCAAGAGTTTGGTTCACCTCTGGGAAACCCGTAGCAACAAGCCAAATCTGGTGAGCAGTCCTTGCCCCACTATCAGTAGCAAGGACACCCTGCACACGATGTGTGTGTTGAGTGGTTCAACCCTTAATCGAAATAACAGCAAAGAAAAAGCAAAAGATTTCATTGGACAAAATGTTACTCTTTGGAATAGCCTGTCGCTGTAATAAGCACGGTCCGGGAATCAAACGCAGACAGTTTTACGGGCCAAAATCTACGGGGGTTATCGGACGGATGCAAACAATCTAATCGGTACCTTGGACGCACCCCGCCCTCGCGTACCAGAGGGACTGGTTTGTGCGAGTGATCTTGTTCGATGTTGGTCATGGCTTCTGTGCTTTTCTGAAATCCTCCACTGGTTACACCCTTCTGATTGATTGCGGTTGCAGTGAGGATTTTTCCCCCATCAAGTACATCCGTGAAAGCGAACTGGGTGGCGTTGAGCCGATCAACGGCCACTATCTCACTGAACTGATCATCACGCACCCCCATGACGATCACATCAAGGACATCAACCGCGTTATCTCTGAACTTCCTCCCTATCTCCTCCTACGGAACACATTCGACTGGAAGGATGTGAAGACGCCGGGCTGTGCCGAATCGGAGTACGAAAGCCTGAACGCCTACGTGCCGTGGCAAGGTAAGTACTATGCTCCTCAAACGGTCTTCCCGGACTGGGGCCAAATGAAAATCCAACACTTCAAAGTTCCGCAGATTCTGGTGCCGGGTGCCAACAACTCAAAGGCGGTGAACAATTCCAGCTTCGCCGTTTTGGTAACCTTCGCGGGCACGATCTACACCCAGAAGCTGCTCTTTGGTGGAGATATGGAATCCAGCGGTTGGGAAGCTTTGCTCAACCAGAATGGGGCTTTTCGTGAAGCGGTGAAAGGAACAACGCTGTACTTCGCGTCTCACCACGGGCACAGTTCCGGGTTCTCATCTGCACTCTTCAAGGCGATGGGAACTAAGCCGCACTTGAACATAATCTCTGTGACCGAAGGTGATGATTGCGTGGATGGCAATTACTCCAACAATTCACTAGGCGTTTTATTCGGAACAGAGCAGCGTTTCACTCTCACTACCCGCACCCACGGAAGCATTTTTCTAGACACCGATTCCACGGGCTACACCAACGTAACCACGAATCATCTGGCTGATAACCTTGAGACTATACCTGACTTCACGATGGAATTTTTCAAAACTCTAGGGCTTTCGCCAACCTATTCAAAGATCAAGCCGTAGGTAGGTGCATGTGGACCTATCAAAACTGAAGCTGGATGTTTACGACTTCCTTGGAATCATTCTGCCCGGACTTGTTGCCGTCGCAGAGGGCTGGATTCTCCTGCGTGGATGGGATGCTTTCATCCAGTCAATCAGTCATATAAGTGGTTCCAGCTTGACGCTGCTGCTTGTGTTCGTCTTCGGAGTAGGTCATCTAGTGCAGGAACTAGCTGAGGCTGTCATTCGATTGGCCAAGGGGCCAAGATACCTTTGCCGGGCACGCGACAATTATTGGCGGGGCGAAGAATCTGAACCTGTCAAAAAGGCAATCAGGAAGGAACTGGGACACGAACCCACTAATGTGGACGAAGCATATGATTTCTGTTTGACTAAGATCAGTGGTCATTTCGATAAGCGAGACATTTTCATAGCCACCTCCGACCTCAGCAGATCATTTGTCGCAATGGGTTTCCTCGCCGCAATTCCAGCAGCTAAAATCGCCTTCTGGGGCATTGCAAAACCGCTAAAGCTATCGTTGGAGATTGCCGGAATGGAAGTCGCACTGCTTGTTGTCATCGTGATCCTTGCATGGCGCCGGATGATGCGGTTTCGTGCCCTTGCAGATATAACGGTTTTCCGCGTGTATTCTGCGGTAGCCTCTGAACGCAATCCTGAGCCGAAGCATACGGGACGCTAAAGGCGTCGATGAAAATTCTGTATGAAGATCAACAATCAATTTTCACTGAAATTGCAGGAAGCTCGCAAATCTTCGCCCCCAAGCGCGGAGAACTGATGAAGGTGGGAGAAGCCGTCGATCTTCACCCCTGATGGAAATCACTGAAACACTTAATCCTTGCGCGGAAATGGCCACATTTCAGCTCTGCCGTCTTTGTTTCTCCCCGTGCACCTCGTCTGCACAGTGTGCAGAGAATTATCTCTGGCTCTGGATAACAAAGGGCTTAACATCCGCACAGTCTGCAGAACGCATTGGTGATCCCGCCTTCCGCCCTCTCCGTCTGCACACTATTGAGAACTCCCGGATCATTCCCTTGCACTTCGCAATGGGAAGGGTTCTGGCGAGCGCTGGTAGCAGCCAAGCAGTATTCCCACTTGGATCGTCTATCTGTTCGGCAAATCGAACGCTATCGAAAGGTGGCGTCCGTAAGTCTCGTGTTTTCTTTTGCTGATTTACAGTGCTTTCTCAGTCCGGACTTGCGATTGAGCCGCACCGATCCGGCCACGGGGATGGGGCCACGGGCATCTGGGTACTGGGAGCTACTTTTCCGATTACGGCGTTAATCAGGACTTGTCCGCGTTTGTGAGTCTTGCCAGCGCCACCTAGCGTACGGCACACCGAGTTCGCGACAAAACGTCTGCACCTTCGCTTCCGCGATGGACCCGTCAACTAATAAGGGGTCGCCACTAAATGCGTCGTACCACTGCATCAATCCCTGAAGGCCGTTGTAGGCATGAAAGTGGTCACACATCTCTGGCTCGGCATGGTGCTCGGCGAGAGCCGCGAGCTGGTCGAGAAAAGTTTCAGTCGCCCGCACGTGAAACACACTCGGCTTCGGCCAAATAGTTCCCGCCGGTATTGGCAAAATCTCCGTGGCTGGATTTGAAACAAGCAAGGATTGCACATCTGGTGAGATGCCCGTGCCCTCGAAGCACAAATTTGCAGGTAGGGGCAGGATTTCGCTGTTCCTGACACCCAGGAGGCCTCGTGCACGTTCAGTGATACTATGCCTCCTACAATTGAAGAAGCTGTTATCATGAAAAGATATAATGGCCTTAGAAGTCCGGACCATCGCAGGCACGACTATGTTGAATGGGCCGGTCAAGCTTGGTCATTCTTCCCGACGAATAGTAGGGGCGAGGACTATGTGGCTCTAGTTTGTGGAGGTATAAACACATATCCATGACGAGAAAACTTCTAATATCCATAAGTGCGGCCATGGTCGTGGGGATGCTAGGGGCGTGTCTTTTGCCTTCCTTCAGTTCCACATCTGCAGCGAATACTCCGTTGTTGGATGACTTCGCAGCGAGGAGCCAGTTGAGCGGCAATCCGGCTGTGGCGGTTTGGCGTATGGATTTGGACTTGGATGGCGATGGGCAAGCTGAGATTCTGTTGTCGAACAGGGAAACTCTGACGAAGCATGGCGAGGCAGAATGGGAAGTCTACAAATATGTCAGTGGCTCGCAATATAGGTTTATCGGGTCGCTAGACTTCTCGCATATTGCCTTTCAAATTTTGCAAAATCCTGCACGGGTAGAGGCTTTGTGGTTCGACGATTCACACGATCGGGATGCGTCGGGCCACACCGTACGGTCGGCCGATCTGGCTACCTATTTGGTGGCGCCAACCGGCATAACTCTGAGTTCCACGACAGTGCTTCAAGAAGCGGACATCGAGTCCAAGAAGACGCAAATGGATGCCTGGCGCAACACCGCCAAGCTGCGTGTATTGATCGCGGTGACAGACACAAATGGGAATTTCGAAAGTCCCACGTGGAACGACTCGGCTACCGGCAAGCCTGCCACGGGAGTGTCAAGCCTGGCAGAACTCGTCGTCGGGCAGTAGGGCGCGCACCTTCCGATATTGCCGGACTCCGCAGGGTTGGAGATATAGAAAAACTCTGGGCGCCGAACAAAACCGGCCCGACGTGGCCGTAAAAAGAGCGCACTGACATGAGCAGTTCACCTCCGAGTTGGTGCACCGCTCAGTGTTCGCGGATAAAAGCGGAGCCAACACGAAGATGACGCGCTTGCGCGGCCGAGCTCTGGGTGTGGGTACAGAAATGGGTACAGCCAGGTAAGAGAGTCTCCCTCTCGTTTTCCTGCAAGCGACGCCAGAGAGAGCATTTAGGTTTTGACTGCGCTACTTCGGGACCAGGAGGTCGGTGGTTCAAATCCACTCGCCCCGACCACTTAAATCCCGTAGAACTAAGTAGCTACAGCGCCCTCACTTTCTGAAGGTTTAAGAACAAAAAGAACAATTGGAGGAATCTCGAACCCAATTCCCACTTGTTCTGCGACCTGTTTACGGTACTTTGTGTCCGCTTGCGACCTATCGTACAGGTCAGTGACAGACGACTGCGCACTGTGTCCCAACCACGACTTGATGAGCGATTCCGGTGCCTGCTGCTTTCGCAGGTGAGTTGCGCGGAAACGTCGGAAGCCGTGGAAGCCAGTTTGGGCGACACCCATTTCATTGAGAACCGGATACAGCATTCGGTTTCTCACGTTCGAATGGCTGTGCGCTCTACCTGTGCTTGTTGGGAAAAGCAGGTAGTGTCCAGGGTTTTTCGCACATTTGTTGAAGGATAGATCTGGTGGTGCTTCAAACACCACTGAGACCGTAGTATCCACCTCAACAGCCACACCACTCACCAACGTCGGCTCATATCCCCATTGCAGCACGGCCTTGACCGCAGAGTCTCGAAAGTAAGGTGATCCAGACACTGGTCGGGCGCTCTTGACAGAGCCGTTCTTGCCAATAATTACGTGAAGAACAACTGTGCCATTCATAGGCATGCCATTAAGAAGTGGCGGGTACAAGGGGGAAACCCTGTGAACTAGCTTAGCCTTTTGCACATCCTCATCTACTCGGATTCTGTGCGGCTGCTGTGCGGGTATCGGCTGTGACACCTTGTCTGGCTTTGTCCCGTGGTCCTGTGCAGAGACGCTCACTGCTATCAGCATCCCGACTGCGAATGCACATGCGGCGGTCTTATCCATCAATAGAATTAGACACCAATCCTCTGGGTTAGTGCCGGGGAGAACTTGAGAAAAAACCTGGCCGATTATCCTGGATCATCGGGCATGTGCCGTATACTCTGAAAGACCAATGGACCCTTTACTTGGCTTAAGCCAATCCAGTAACTGAATGACCAGACGCAAGAGATAGTTAGCTCAAGAAAGGGAAACGAGCTAAAAGGAACAATTCCCAAATAAACAGCGGCAAATGATTCAATGCAGTTAGCGACCGAAACCAGTGTGCCTAGAGAGCATAGAATGAGCAAAATCCGGCGTCCTGTGGCGCCGCGCTCGCACACTGCTGCCAATCCAGCCAATCCAGTGACCACCAGAGCGACTGAGAGAACGGCAAAATTGCGGCTAGAAGGATTTGTGGCTGTAAAGTCAAATTGCATTGCCGAAATGCCGCATGTAAGACCAAACGTACAGTTTTTCATGTATTGGAGAAGTGGATACGGACTAGCCGTCAGAAACAGTGACAGGAAAAAGGGTCCTGGGGAATAGCGGGAAAAAACTCCAAACAATCCGATGACCACATACTCTAGAGACACCAAACCCAGGTACACAGCACCGCCCGACCGCCAGTCGAATTTGGCATCCATAGTTTGAATTTAGTACATAATCCGAAAATGGCGATAACTTCGTCGAGACTTAGTGCCTAAAGCTTCTCGTTGACTCGACAGCGCTCCCAATGAGCCGACAAGCATTTCTTCCAAGATGCCCCGCTACAGAAGCAGGTCTACTTGTCGCTGGTCAACTCCTGATTTGTCGGGTTACCGGTAAGGTTCGTACTAGGCCCCACATGGACGGTAACCGCGTCAGGAACTGGGGCGCTCAGCGCTTCCTGCCATCAATTTCTCGCCCAGTTTTACGAAAATATACACAAAAAAATAATCAAGGACGCCAACCGGCAAAAGACTGATCCAGGTC
>Ga0335083_10007279_pt1 | contig 13681 bp, 9 predicted proteins | sample Lox_Sample_42_FD_206716 | JGI IMG/M metagenome (GOLD analysis project Ga0335083, IMG submission 206716) | Soil microbial communities from Loxahatchee National Wildlife Refuge, Florida, United States - Lox_Sample_4.2 | ecosystem: Environmental > Terrestrial > Soil > Wetlands | place: USA: Florida...
CTCGATGGACGAGGAGCCGCGCCCGCCGCCGAAGCTCTGGCTGCCCTGGCCCACGTAGTAGTGGATCTCGCCCTTGGCCACCAGTTCCTTGAATACCGCCAGAGTGGGCCACGGGTCGGTCCCGTTGAACCCGCCGATGGACATGACCGCGTCGCCGGTCGCCAGCTGGAGCGGCGCCGCGCTGGTCGAGCCCTCGGTCGCGGCCACCCACTTGTACTTCGACGCGTCCTGCTCGAGCAGCTTGGTCAGGGCGCTGCTGACGGTGGTGTCGCCGCCGAGGCCGCCAGCCCCGCCGAAGCCGCCGTCCCCGCGGCCGGAGCCGCCGCCCGGCATCGCGCCGGCCCCGGTCCCGGTCGAGGCCCCGCCCGGCATGCTGCCGGCCCCGGTTCCGGTCGAGGATCCGCCCGGCGCCGTACCGGAGGCTCCCGACGGGGCGCTGCCGCCCTGGGCTCCGGTTCCGCCGGACGTCCCGGTTCCGCCGGGGAACCCGTTTCCGCCCGCGGTCCCGGTTGCGCCCGTGCCGGTTCCGCCGGTGCCGCGGCCAGCCTGCCCGCCGGGGAACCCGCCCTGCCCGCCGGGGAAGCCGCCCCGCCCGCCGCCAGGTCCGCCTGCGCCGCCGGGACCGCCGCCGAACCCGAACCCGGCAGGCCCCGCGCTCGGGATAGCGCCGGTGTGCGAGCTGCCCACCGTGTCCAGCGCGTAAGCCGCCGGCCCGGCCAGCCCCGCCACCAGTGCGAGCCCGAGCGGCACGGCCGCCAGGGCCAGCCGTCCGCGATGCGTGCGGACGCGCGCGGCCAGCCACGGCCGGGCCAGCACCAGGCCCGCGGCCGCGGCGCCCGCGACCACGATCAGCCAGCGCAGCCACGGCAGCCAGTCCGGCGTCCGGCCGAGCAGCACGAACGCCCACGCCGCGGTCACGGCGATGCCGGCCGCCAGCGTCACCCGCCCCGCCCGTCCGAGCCGTTCCTGCCATAGGGCGACCGCCCCGATGCCGACCAGCGCCCCGATGCCGGGGGCCAGGGCGACCATGTAGTACGGGTGGATGATCCCGTCCATGTAGCTGAACACCAGCCCGGTCACCAGCACCCAGCCACCCCACAGCAGCGCCGCGGCCCGGATCCGGTCGGTCCGCGCCGCCCGGCGCGACACCCAGATCATCGCGGCCAGCGCGATCAGCGCGGCGGGCAGCAGCCAGCTGATCTGGCCGCCGAACTCGGAGTGGAACAGCCGCAGGATCCCGGTCGCGCCGCCGAACGAGGCGCCCATGCCCCCGCCGCCACCGCCCGGGCCGATGGAACCGGTCTCGTTGCCGGTGAGACGGCCCAGGCCGTTGTACCCGATGGCCAGCTGGAGGATGTTGTTGTTGGTGGAGCCGCCGAAATAGGGCCGGTCGGCGGCCGGGGTAAGCTCGGCGGCCAGGATCCACCAGCCGGCGCCCACCACGATGCCCGCCCCCATCAGCGCCGTCTGCCAGATCCGGCGGCCGAGCCGGGGCGGCCCGGCCCACAGGTAGGCGGCCGCGAAGCCCGGCACCACCAGGAACGCCTGCAGCATCTTGGCCAGGAACGCGAACCCGAGCAGCAGGCCGGTGAAGACCAGCCACCGGCTCCGCCCGTTCTCGACCGCCCGGACCAGCGTGTAGGCGGCCGCCGTCATCAGCAGCACGAGCAGCGCGTCGGGATTGTTGAACCGGAACATCAGCGCCGCCACCGGGGTCAGCGCCAGCACCAGCCCGGCCACCAGGCCCGCCCCGGCTCCGAACCAGCGCTTGACCGCGGCGTACAGCAGCAGGACGGACGCCACGCCCTCCAGGGCCTGCGGCGCCAGCATTGACCACTGGCTGAAGCCGAAGACCCGGCCGGACAGCTCCATCACCCACAGCGAGCCGGGCGTCTTGTCCACGGTGATGAAGTTCGAGGAGTCGAACGAGCCGAAGAAGAACGCCTTCCAGCTTTTGGTGCCGGCCTGGACCGCGGCCGCGTAGAAGTCGTTCGCCCAGCCGTTCCTGGTCAGGTCCCACAGGTACAGGACGGCGGTCAGCGCCAGCAGCCCGAGCAGGGCCGGGCGCGCCCACCGCGGGTCGGCCTGCGGCCCGCGCAGCAGCCGCGGTACCCGGCGGCCTCCGGGGCGGCCGCCGGTGGCATGCCGCGGCATGGATGTGGTCGCGCTCATGAGCTCCGCTCTCCCTGGGTAGCCATCTCAACCGTGCCGATCGCCGGGCCCGGGGACGGCCAGGCCGTCACCTCCGCACGCTCCGGCGGCCCGGACCCCTGGCGCTTGCCGGAAACCCGGTGCTTGCCGAAGACCCAGTGCTTGCCGAAAACCCAGTGCTTGCCGAAAACCCAGTGCCGGTACAGCAGGAACCGCAGCACGGTGGCCACCAGGTTGGCGGCGATCAGCACCGACACCTCGGCCAGCCGGCCGGTGCCCGGCCCCAGCGCGGCCAGCGCGCCCGAGGTCAGCGCCAGCCCGATACCGAACGCGATCAGGCCTTTGAACTGATGCCGGGCCGAGCCCGACCGCCCGCTGATGCCGAACGTCAGCCGCCGGTTCGCCGCGGTGTTGGCGACCGCCGTCACCAGCAGGCTGACCACGTTGGCGGCCTGGGCCGGCATGATCACCCGCAGCAGCACGAACAGCACCAGGTAGGCGACCGTGCTGGCCACCCCGACGGCGGTGAACCGGGCGACCTGAAGCCGCAGGCCCCGGCCCGGCGGGGGTGAACTCCCGCCCGGTGCCGGGCCGCGCAGCCGGGGAACCTGGATCGAGCCGCGGGCGAAGCCGATCCCAAGCCGGGCCATGCCGCGCAGGTCGGCCAGCGCGGTCGCGATGATGTCGACCCGCGAGTCCAGGTCGTCGATCCAGTCCACCGGGATCTCGTGAATGCGCAGCCCGGCCCGCTCGGCCAGCACGAGCAGCTCGGTGTCAAAGAACCACCCGGTGTCCTGGCTGAGCGGCAGCAGCGCCCGCGCCTGGTCCCGCCTGATCGCCTTGAACCCGCACTGCGCGTCCGAGAAGCGCGCCCCCATCAGGGTCCGCAGCAGCAGGTTGTAACCACGCGAGATCAGCTCACGCTTGGGCCCGCGGATGACCCGCGAGCCGCGGGCCAGCCGGGTGCCGATGGCCAGGTCGCTGTGCCCGGACAGCAGCGGGGCGACCAGCGGCAGCAGGGCGTTCAGGTCTGTCGACAGATCGACATCCATGTAGGCGAGGACCTCGGCCTCGCTCTGCGACCAGATGGCCCGCAGCGCCCGGCCGCGTCCCGGCAGCTCCATCCGGACGGTCCGGACCTGCGGTAGCTCCCGGGCCAGCTGGCTGGCGATCTCCCCGGTGGCGTCCGTGCTGCCGTTGTCCGCGATGGTGATCCGGGCGCTGAAGGGGAAGCTCTCGCGCAGGTAGCCGGCCAGCCGGCGCACGCTCGGCGCGAGATCACGCTCCTCATTCCGAACAGGGACAACGATATCTACCTGCAGAACTGTCATGCCATGGAGGATCGGGGCTCACGCTTCGTCACGGCTGAAGCAACCTTATGCGTGCGCTATGAGCAAAGGGGGCTGGCCGCCGCCCCCGTTCGGCCCCGGAAGATCTTCAGGCCAGCACGGCGGCGAAACGCTCCGCGGCCCGGTCGAGCTGGGCCAGGATGCGCTCCCGGACCTGGGCGTCGAGCGGGGTGTCGGGCAGCGCGATGAGCTCCCGCAGGACCGGGACCAGGGGCGCGTACTTGCCGGCCAGCTTGCGCAGCCGGGGGCCGGTGCTGTGGATCAGGCCGACGCCGTTGTCGGTGAAGTCGGAGGCCTTGATGACCCGTGCCCAGGGATTGCCGCGCAGGCTCTCCGCGACGTGCTCCCGGTACTGCTCGTGCGGATCCCGGCCGGGCGCGTACTCCGGGTTGGTCACCGCGCCGACCAGCGCGGCCACCCGCGGCCCGAACCCGCGGGCCAGCGCCGCGAGCGCCGCCTCCTGGCCGCCCGCGGAAACCCCCTCCGGGCTCCGGCCGTCGGGGGAAACCCCCTCCCGGCTCCGGCCGTCGGGGGCCAGGTCGGCGGCGTGGTCCTCCACCGCGTCGTGCAGCAGGGCGGCGCAGGCCACGTCGGCGTCCCGCACGCCGTAGTGGGACATGACCCGGATCGCCACCCGCAGCAGGTGGTTGACGTACGGCTCGCGCTCCCGGCGGTCGGCGGCGTGCAGCCGCGCGGCCAGGTCGAGGGCGCGGTTCAGGCGCTCCCGATCCGGCCCCGGCCAGGCCTCGACCTCGACCGCGAACCGGGCCCGCAGCCCCTGCTCGCCGTACGTCGAGGTGATCGCGTGCAGCGGCATGGTCGCCACCAGCTGCCGTCTGTCACTGTCCATGCCCTACAGGTAACACACGGGAGGAGCCCTGCGGGACGGGATCTGGCAGCAGGGGGAGGAAGATGGCGAACCGGGTCATGCCCGGCCGGCTGGTCACGGTGATGCAGCCGCCGTGCGCGGCCACCACGGCGTCCACGATGGCCAGGCCCAGGCCGGTGCTCTTCCCGGCGTCGCCCGCGGTCCGGGCCCGCCCGGTGTCGCCGCGGGTGAACCGCTCGAACAGCTCAGGCAGCAGCTCCGGCGCGATGCCGGGGCCGTCATCGGTGATGCTCAGCTTCACCCGCGGCCCGGACGGCACGACGCCGCGCTGCACCGCCGCGGCTCCGTCTACCGTGTCGCCGGCCGGGGGTCCGGTCCCGAGGGCCAGCGCCACGCTGACCGTCGAGCCCGCCGGAGTGTGCTTGCCCGCGTTGCTCAGCAGGTTGGCCAGGACCTGATGCAGCCGGTGCTCGTCACCCTGCACCAGGACCGGCTCGTCCGGCAGGTCGAGCCGCCAGCGGTGATCGTCGCGGGCCACCCGGGCGTCGCTGGTCGTCTCGATAGCCAGCCGGGACAGGTCCACCGGCGCTTTCTCGAGCGGCCGGCCCGCGTCCAGCCGGGCCAGCAGCAGCAGGTCGTCCACCAGGACGCCCATCCGGGCCGACTCCGACTGGATCCGGCGCAGCGCGTGCGTCACGTCCTCGGGCACCGGACCGTGGTGACGCAGCCCCAGCTCGGCGTAGCCGCGGATGGCCGACAGCGGCGTGCGCAGCTCGTGCGAGGCGTCAGCGGCGAAGCGGCGCAGCCGGGCCTCGCTGGCGGCGCGGCGTCCCAGCGCCCGCTCGACGTGGTACAGCATCCGGTTGAACGCGGCGCCGACCCGGCCCACCTCGGTTCGAGGGTCATTGTCAGGCACTCCGCTCGGCAGCGACACCTCGCCGGAGTCCAGCGGCAGCTCGGCCACCCGGGCCGCGGTGGCCGCGACGCGGCGCAGCGGCCGCAGCGACAGCCGCACGAGCGCGGTGCCCGACACGCCGGCCAGCAGCAGCACCGAGGGGAAGACGATCAGCTCGGCCAGCGCCACCTGGCGCAGCGTGCTCTGCACGGTGTTCAGCGGAAGCCCGGTGATCAGGACGTCACCGTCGTGTCCCGCTGCCGCGGTCAGCCGGTAGTCGTCGCCGATCGAGCTGAGGTTCACGGTGTAGGCGGTGCTCGGCCAGGGCGGCGGCTGGTACGCCGCCGGCTGGTACACGGGCAGCGCCATGATGGTCTTCGTGTCAGTGGCCGACAGGTGGCACGTCTGATTGTTCGGGCCGTTGACGATGCCGCAGTTGGTGATCTGGCCGTGCTTGAGCCGCACGCCCAGCATCCCCTGCGGCTGCCCCTGGCTGCAGCTAGGTGGCGGCTGGTAGCCGGCCAGATCGCTGCCGGGCTGGTTCCAGTCGCCCGCCTGGCTGGCGGTGTCCTGATGCGCGTTCTCGATGCAGCCGGCGTAGGTACCGCTGGCACTGCGGAGCTGCCCGTCGAGCGCGGAGACCATAGAGCCGCGGATGGCCAGGTAGGTGACCGTCGCGATGATGGCGCAGGCGCCGACGAGCAGCAGCAGGACGCCGGTGATCAGCCGCGCGCCGAGCGTACGCCCCGCCAGCCATCGCGCCCCGCGCGCACCGGACATTAGCCCGCTGGCTTCAGGACGTAGCCGACGCCGCGGACCGTGTGGATGAGCGGTACCCGCCCGGCGTCGATCTTCTTGCGCAGGTAGCTGATGTAGAGCTCGACGACGTGAGCCTGGCCGCCGAAGTCGTAGTTCCACACCCGGTCCAGGATCTGGGCCTTGGACAGCACCCGCCTGGGGTTGCGCATGAGGAACCTGAGCAGCTCGAACTCGGTCGCGGTGAGGTCGATGAGATCGCCGTCCCTGCGGACCTCACGGGCATCCTCGTCCATGGTCAGGTCACCGACCACCAGCGAGCCCTCGGTCTGTGCCCGGGTCAGGTTCGCCCGGCGGAGCAGGCCGCGCAGCCGGGCCAGCACCTCCTCCAGGCTGAACGGCTTGGTCACGTAGTCGTCACCGCCGGCCGTGATGCCCGCCACCCGGTCCTCCACCGCGTCCCGCGCCGTCAGGAACAGCACGCACACCTGGGGGAACTCGGCCCGGACCCGGCGCATGACCTCCAGGCCGTTGAAATCGGGCAGCATGATGTCGAGCACCACGGCGTCGGGCCGGAACTCGCGGGCAATCCGCACGGCCTCCGCGCCGCTGCCCGCGGTCACCACGTTCCAGCCCTCGTAGCGCAGCACGCTGGCCAGCAGTTCGGCCAGGCTGGGCTCGTCGTCGACGACGAGCACGCGCACCGGCGTCCCGTCGGGCCGCTGGATGCCCGCGCTCCGGGTCCCGGCCGGCTGCGCCGCCGCTGAGCCGTGGTTGTCCATGTTCGTCACGCTCGCCCTAACCCGGTTGGTCTGCGCGTCATGCGCGGCAGGCGAGAACCCCCTCCCGGCTCTCATCCCACGCGACCAGTGTAGGCCTCAGGTCAGGAAAACCTCAGAATCGGCTCTGAGTCCCGCCTGACAGCGCCGGGACTCAGCCGGTGCCCAGGACCCGGGCCAGCTTCGACCCGGAGGCCGACGGCCTGGCGCCGGCCTCGCGCAGCGCCGTGCCGACCGTCTCGAGCAGGGCCGTCGCCTCGTCACCGGGTGTGAGCACCTCGACCTCGATCTCGCGCCAGCGCATCGGCTCGCTGTCCCCCGCGCCGAACCGGACGGCGGTCACCAGGTCGTCCGCCACCTCGACCAGGGCGTCTCCGGACGGTCCGGCCAGTGTCACCACGGTCCGTTCGGTATCGAGGAGGGCGACGGGACGCAGCTGCTCGCCTGCCGTGATCTCCTCCACCCGTTCGGTCAGCCGGGCCGGCGCACTGCCGGTGTTTCCCTCTCCGAGCGGCGCGTGCAACTCCTGCCTGGTGTCCTTGCCCGCGGGCAGCTTGAGGTGCCAGCCCTCGTCGTCCCCGCCGACCCGCCGCCTGAGCGTGACCTTGTGCCGGATGAGACGCTGGTCCTCGGTGTCGAAGTAGGTGGCGCTCAGGTAGATCCGTCTAGGTTCGGCCGCCCGTCGGCCGCCGAGATCAGGCAGGCTGCCCAGCTTCGGCAGGACGAAGTCGGCGTCGGCGTCGTACTTCTGCTCGGTTTCCAGGTGGTCGCCCTTGCTGCTCGTCACGCCTCCAAGGCTACGTGTGGTGGATCGCGAAGCGGGTGGCGGGCCGCTCGATCAGCAGCGCGCCGCTGGGCTCGGCGCCCGGCTCGGCCAGGTCTGGCGAGGACCGGGGGTAGGCGTCCACGTGCAGCCGTGTCGCGTCAGGCTGGCCGGCCTGGTCCCAGGCCTGGACGAGCGCGGCCAGGTCGGCGGCCAGCGCGGCGCCGTGCGGGCCGAACCCGGCTACCCAAAGAGCGGCCGGGCCGGTCCACCGGCCCTCCGCGGGCGGGGGCTCATCCAGGAGGAGCAACGCGATGCCGCCGGAGTCGGCGATGCCGGCCGTGCTGGCGACGGCCGACCAGCGGAACGGCGCCCGTGCCAGCAGGCCAGGCGCACCGTCGGCCGGCCGCTCCTCGGTCACCGCGCACGACCGCCGGTCATGGGTCCCGAGCCACAGGCCGAAGCCCCAGAGCTGCTGCGAGCCGGTGCTCACGGCCGTGGCGAGCCCGGTCGCGGGCGCCCCGAGGCAGGCGGCCAGCACAGCGGCGTCGGCCTCGTGCCCGTCGGCCAGCGTGAGCCCGTCCGGCAGCATGACCGAGAGCCCGGGCTGGAGCATCACGGTGCGCTCCGGCCCGGTCAGCGTGCCGCGGATCCGCATGAACCCGCAGGGCACGACCGACTGGCTCACCCAGTGGCCGTCCGGGGCCGAACGCTCGAACGCCACCGCCACCTGCGACCCGCGCAGGCCGAGCGGCACCACGATCCGGGCGCCGGGCCCGGCCTGCCGCAGCCAGGCCGGGGCCAGGTCGGCCACCCCGACGGTAGCGATCACCCGGTCGTAGGGCGCGCCGGGCGGGTAGCCGCCGGCGCCGTCCGCGGCGACCACGGTCACCTCCGGGTACCCGGCCGCGGCCAGGTGGCCGCGGGCCTGGGCGGCCAGGTCGTCGTCGATGTCCACGCTGACCACGGTGCCCTCGGGGCCGGTGATGTGGCGCATCAGCGCCGCGTTATACCCCGTGCCCGCGCCGATCTCGAGCACCCGCTGGCCGGGCGCCAGGTCCAGCTGGTCCAGCATGATGGCCATGATGGCAGGCTGGGAGGAGGAACTGATGGGCTGCCCCTCGGCGTCCCGTTTGGTCACGATGGCGTCGTCGAGATAGGCGTCCCGAGGTGGCAGGTGCGGCAGGAACAGGTGCCTGGGCACGTCGCGCAGGGCCGCGGCGATGCGCTCGTCGCGGACGCCGCTGACCCGCCGGACCTCATCGACGAGGCGCCCGCGCAGGTCGTCAAGCCCGGTGGCGTCAAGCCCGGTGGCGTCAAGCCCCGGGCCGTCAGGTGCGGTGCCGTCAGGTGCCGTGCCGTCGGTCACGGTCCTGGCTTCCCCTGGCGTTCGCGGCCCAGGCAGCGGACAGCCGCCACGGCCAGGGCCGCCAGGCAGGCCAGCCCGGCCAGCACGGCGCTGTTCCCGGCCAGCAGCTGCAGGCCGTGCCAGTGGAACTCGTGGTACCAGGGCTCGCTGCCGGTCGCGAAGTACGTGCCCGGGGCGTACCAGCCCAGGCCCGCCGGGGTCAGGCCGGACTGTCCCAGGTTCCACAGCTGCGGCCAGCTGGCGAAGACACCGAACAGGCCGGCCCCGGCGGCCCACCACGCCGCCCGGGCCGCGCGCCGCCGGGCGGCCGCGCCGAGGTGAGCGAGCAGCGCGAGCCCCGGAGCTACCCAGACCCAGTGGTGGTCCCAGCTCAGCGGTGATATCAGCAGGCCGGTCAGCGCGCAGGCCAGCATGGCGGGCACCGGCTGGCGGGCCCGGTACAGCAGCGTCGCGGCGGCAAGACCGGCCACCGCGACCACGACGGCGGCCGCGAGCCAGGGCACCTGGCCCGCGGAGACGCTGCCCGCCAGCCGGGTCAGGATGCCGCGCAGCGACTGGTTTCCCCTGGTGCCGAGGAACACGATCCGGTTGGCCTTCAGGAACAGCCCGTGCGCCCAGTAGGTGCCCGAGTCACCCGGCAGGATCGCGTAGCCAAGCGCCGCCGTGGCCGCGAACACCCCGCTGGCCGTCGCGGCCTGCCGGTACCTGCGGATGAGCAGCAGGTACGGGATGAAGATCAGCGGGGTCAGCTTCACGCCCGCCGCGATCCCGATGCCGATCCCGTGCCACCACCGGGTGCGGCCACCGGGGGCCAGCGCGCCGCCGGTGAGCAGGTCCGCCACGATGAGCAGCATGAGCAGCAGGTTGACCTGGCCGAGGGACAGGGTCTGCTGGACGGGCTCGGTGGCCAGCGCGAGCGCCGAGACGCCGAGCGTCGCGCCCAGCCTGATCGCTTTGCTCTGCCGGTAGCCGAGCGCGCCGAATACGAGCCACAGCGACAGGCCGAGGGCGGCCAGGCTGGCCAGCGTCATGGCCCACCGCATGGCCGTCCAGGACAGCACCGAGGCGACCGAGAACAGCACCGCGGCGAACGGCGGGTAGGTGAACTGGACGCCGTGCTGGCCCACCCAGTCGTACAGCGGCGAGGCGCGGTGCGCGTCGTAGGCGGGGGAGACGTGCCGGACGATCAGGCCGCCGTTCCGGTACACCACTAGGTCGCGCATGGCGGCCATGTAGGACAGGTGCGTGGCCAGGTCGGCGACCCAGGCGGCCAGCGCCACCGCCAGCAGGGCCGCCCCGGCAGGCAGCAGCCACCGTGGCCCACGCGGGGTGGGCACGGTGGCTGCGGTGGCCTCGGTGGCCGCGGCTGGCTCCGCCCGCATGACACCCCTTCACCGGCTCGCACGGATATGTCGTGCCGATGATAGTGCCACGCAGGCCGGGCGGCGCCTTACTGGATGGTTCCGGTGGTGTCCTGGGCAGGCTTGGTCTCCTCGGCCCGGAGGCGGTCCCTGAGGCGCCGGGGCGGGACATCCCCGGTCCGGGCGGCCACCGGCTCCATCCGGGTCCTGGCCGGAAGCGGGCCGGCGCCGGCGGGCACGCGCTCCACCGGGACGGTGTCAGCCGGGACGTTACGGGCCGTGGGCACCCGCTCCACCGGGACGGTGCTCTCCGGGACGATCGTCTCCGGGACCTCATCGACCGGCTGGATCCCGGACGCCACGGACGCGATCCGGCCGAGCGCCGCGCCCGCCACGAACACGATGACCACGCCGAGCGCGGTGAAGAAGCCGAGCTGTTCCATGATCCGCATGTACTGCGTGCCGCCGGCCGGCGAGCCGCCCAGGGCCACGTGGTGGTTCCACAGCGGGCTCAGCGACTGCCCGAGGACGAACCAGGCGCCGGCCGCGGCGGCCAGCAGCGCGCCGAACAGCGCGGTGTGCCGGCTCCGGGCGACCATCAGCAGGACGCCGCCGAGGAAGACCGCGGCGCCGGGCAGGAGTTCCAGCCACAGGCGGCCGGTGTTATAGGTCCAGGCCTTGTCCGGCGTGTAGGCGAAGTGGAAATACGGTCCGATGAAGGGGATGAGTGCGCCCCAGAGCCCGAGCAAGATCAGCAGGAATCCGCTGAAGGCTCCTCTACTGCGCCGCATCTGCAGCATCCCAGCCATTACCTATCACTTCCCGAATGAGTCGCCATTTTTGGTTGTAGGGCTTACACTGACCCGCCTCTACCCGGGGACGGGCACTGTATTCCGCCGCCGCCGGGGTATCGTTCGCGACGTGGTGGATAGCAGGCGCCAGGTGCCGCGGACGGATCTGCTGCTGGCCGACCCCCGCCTGGCCGACGCCGAACGCAGGCTGGGCCGGGCCCTGGTCAAGGCGGCCGTGGGCCGCGCCCAGCAGCGGGCCAGGGACGGCCGGATCGCCCCGGAGGAGGTCGCCGACGCCGCCGTCGCCGAGCTGCCCAGCTGGGCCGCCGCGCTGACCCCGGTGATCAACGCGACCGGCGTGCTTGTCCATACCAACCTGGGCCGGGCGCCGCTGTCGGCCGCCGCGGTGGACGCGCTGGCGGCGGCGGCGGGCAACTGCGACGTGGAGTTCGACCTGGCCTCGGGGGCGCGGGCCCGGCGCGGCGCGGGTGCGCTCGGCGCCCTGGCCCGGGCGGTTCCCGCCGCCGGGGCGGTGGCCGTCGTCAACAACAACGCGGCCGCCCTGGTCCTGGCGGCCACCGCGCTGAGCGGCCAGGATGCCGACGAGATCGTGATCAGCCGGGGGGAGCTGATCGAGATCGGCGACCGCTTCCGGCTGCCAGAACTGCTCGTCTCGACCGGCGCCAGGCTCCGCGAGGTGGGCACCACCAACCGGACGACGCTCGGGGACTACGCGGCGGCGATCGGCCCGCGGACCGCGTTCATCCTCAAGGCGCACCCGTCCAACTTCCGCATCGAGGGTTTCACCGCCGCCGTGGCCGTCTCCGACCTGGCCGGGCTCGGCCCCCCGGTGGTGTTCGACATCGGCTCCGGGCTGCTCGCCCCGCACCCGCTGCTGCCGGACGAGCCGAGCGCCGCGACCGCCCTGCGGGACGGTGCCGCCCTGGTCACGGCCAGCGGCGACAAGCTGCTCGGCGGCCCGCAGGCCGGGCTGCTGCTCGGCCGGGAGGACCTGGTGCGCCGGCTGACCAGGCATCCGCTGGCCCGGGCGCTGCGGGTGGACAAGCTGACCCTCGCCGCCCTGGAGGCCACCCTCACCGGACCGGTACCGCCGGTCGCCGCCGCGCTGGCCGCCGACCCCGCTTCCGTCCTCCAACGGGCCGAACGGGTCGTCGCGCGACTAATCCCGGCTGGCCTCGACGCCCAGGTGACGGCGGCCAAGGCCGCCGTGGGCGGTGGCGGCGCGCCCGGCGTCGAGCTGGACAGCTTCGCGGTGAGCCTGCCCGAGTCGCTCGCGCTGCCCCTGCGCACCGGCGAGCCCGCCGTCGTCGGCCGCCTGGAGGGCGGCCGCCTCCTGCTCGACCTGCGCTCGGTCATCCCCGCCGACGACGAAGCCCTGATCGCCGCCGTCCTGGCCGTCAACCGCCAGGAACCCGCACGCCACGATCACCAGCCCTACCTGCCCCACGGGACCCGCTCATCCCGCGAGCCCCGCCCACCCCAGGAGTCCCGGTGACCGGCTTCCCCCGGGGCACCCAGGCCTCCTTCCCTCTTACTTTCATGATCGTGAACAGTTTGGGACAAATAGTGGCCATTTCTGTTCACGATCATGGTGTCGGGGGGTTCGCGTGCAGGTGATCGCTACGGCGGGGCACGTGGATCACGGGAAGTCGGCGCTGGTAAGGGCGCTGACCGGGATGGAGCCTGACCGGTGGGCCGAGGAGCGGCGCCGCGGGCTGACCATCGACCTGGGCTTCGCCTGGACGACGCTCCCCGGCGGGGAGAAGGTGGCGTTCGTGGACGTGCCCGGCCACGAGCGGTTCGTGCCGAACATGCTGGCCGGCGTCGGATCGGTGCCCGCCGTGCTGTTCGTGGTGGCGGCCGACGGCGGCTGGATGCCCCAGTCGGCCGAGCACCTCGCCGCCGTCGACGCGGTCGGCATCAGGCACGGCCTGCTCGCGGTCACCCGGTGCGACCTGGCCGATCCCGGCCCGGCGACGCGGGCGGCGCTCGGGCAGCTGAACCGGACCGGCCTGGGGGCGGTGCGGGCGGTGGCGGTGAGCGCGGTCACCGGCGCCGGCCTGCCCGAACTGCGCGACGCCCTGGCCGAGCTGGTCGCGGCGCTGCCCGTCCCCGACCCGGCCGCCCCGGTCCGGCTCTGGGTGGACCGGTCGTTCAGCATCCGGGGCGCGGGCACCGTGGTCACCGGCACGCTGCCCGCCGGGACGCTCGCCGCCGGGCGGGAACTGCTGCTCACCCCGTCGCTGCGGCCCGCCAGGATCAGGGGCCTGGAGTCCATGAACGAGCCGGTCACCTCGGCCGCCGGGGTGGCGCGCGTCGCCGTCAACCTGCGCGGCATCCCGGCTGACGTCCCGGCCCGGGGCATGGCCCTGATCGAGGCCGGCCGGTGGACCCTGACCAGGGTGCTCGACGTGCGGCTGGCGCTGAGCGGTCTCGCGCCGGAGATGACGCTGCCGGCCGAGATGACCCTGCATATCGGCTCGGCCCGCACGCGGGCCCGGATCCGGCCGCTCGGCCCGGCGGGCGCGTCGGCCATCGCCCGGCTGACCCTGCGCGACGCGCTCCCGCTGCACGTCGGTGACCGGGTGCTGCTCCGCGACCCGGGCAGCGTCGGCGT
>Ga0335083_10007282_pt1 | contig 13681 bp, 11 predicted proteins | sample Lox_Sample_42_FD_206716 | JGI IMG/M metagenome (GOLD analysis project Ga0335083, IMG submission 206716) | Soil microbial communities from Loxahatchee National Wildlife Refuge, Florida, United States - Lox_Sample_4.2 | ecosystem: Environmental > Terrestrial > Soil > Wetlands | place: USA...
CGGCGCGTAACGGGAAGCTTTGCGAAGCGAGCGACTCCAGCAAGTGCTCATGGATGCCCGGCTCCAGCATGTAATACGTCTTGCCAGCGTCGTCGACCAGCACCGCCAACTTCTTGGAGGCTAGCAGCAAGCAGAGCTGTTGCTCGCCTGGTTTCAAGATTGTTACGTCTACTCGCGCTGTGCCGCGAGGGCCGGGCGTTAGCTTCCGCAAGAAATCGCGGGTGAAAATCTGGTGATCGATGCCCTCCAGCGCCGCTCCGGCCGATATCCAGCGGTTCTCGGCCGCGCCGAAGAAATATGGACCAGAGGCGAACGCGAGCAGGAACACGATCACGTCGATGAACATCGCGAGCGCTAGGGCGAACGCGTGCCGAGGCGTGGGCGCGGTGAAAAGCTCCTCGAAGGCTACCAAGAGGTCTTCCTGGCCGGACACAGTGCGATCCACGAAATCGCTATACGCCGGAACGGGCGGTTTGGCGAGCGCGCCGGCATGCAGCGCCTGTTCGACATCGTTCCACGGAACATTGTCGTAGACCTGCCGATAGGCCTGGAGTTGTTTGTCGGTGGGGTCAAGCGGTTTGGCCTGTGCCACAAAACCAGCCAGCTGCGCCTGCGCGCGCTGCATGTCGCTCAAGGATTGCTCAGCGAGCTTGGTGTAGCGGTCGAAAGCGGAGTAGCGGACGCCCTCACCAGATCCTTCGCGATAGCCTTCCGCATAGGTCTGGCCTTCACGCGCCACCGCAGCGCGGATCCCAGCCAAGTACGGATCGGCATCCTGCGCGCGCGAGATATGCCCGTGCGTCTTCTCTGCCTCGGTCATCTCTTGGAGAGCGACGATATGCTTCTGCTGCTCGGTAATGGCCGCAGTCAAGAGCTTCTGCGTCTGGCCGGCCGAGTCATTCAGCGTGTCGTAGAGCCGACGCTCGATCGTCGCCGGACGTTCGCGCGCACTGAACCAAGTGTAGAGGCTGGTGTAGGAGAAGGCGATCGAAATGATTGCAGTCACCACGTACACGCCGATCAGCAGTGACCGCCGGCCGGCATTTCGAGCGGGCGACGTGAATCCGATCAGCCATGCCACCAGCACGAGCGCCGTCTGAACGCCGATGGACGCCAGCGCGGCGAACCAGACTGAAAGGTACAGCCGCATTCCTTCGAACGTCGTGTACCAGGAAACAATCGCCAGCAAGCAGCTGGCGACGAAAAGGGCCTGAACCATGGGCCGGGTCAGCCCGGCGGAATCGGTGGGTGCATTCGAGGATACGTAAGACACACTAATCCTCCTTGCTTGCTTTACGTCGAAACTACGAGCAGGGTTCCAGAAAAACTACTCTTCTTCCTCTTCTTCGCCGGTCTTCAGAGCCTTGGCGGCAGCGATGATTTTGTCAGCCTGGAGCGACGGGACGTAATCGTAATGATCGAATTCCATCGAAAACGAGGCGCGACCCTGGGTCATTGAGATCAGGTCGTTTTGGTAGCTGAGCATTTCGGCCATGGGCACCTGCGCGCGAATAATTTGCGTGGTGCCTTTGGTGTCCATGCCCTGAATGCGCCCGCGGCGGCCGTTGAGGTCGCCCATAAGATCGCCTGCGTATTCCACGGGCGCCTGCACCTCGACGTTCATGATCGGTTCCAGGATGGCGGGCTTGGCCTGCTGCATGGCGGCTTTGAAGGCTTTCCGAGCCGCCAGCTTGAACGCCATTTCCGACGAATCTACGTCGTGATACGACCCGTCGTATACCGTGACTTTGAAATCCACGACGGGATAGCCGGCTAGGAAACCGTTCGCGGCGGCTTCCACGATTCCTTTTTCGACGGCGGGAATATATTGGCGCGGAATCGAGCCGCCGAAAATCTCGTTGGCAAATTCGAACTTTCCGCCGCGAGGCAGAGGCTCCATGCGGATCCAGCAATCGCCGAACTGGCCGTGCCCGCCGGTTTGCTTCTTGTGGCGGCCCTGCACGTCGGCCTTGCCGCGAATGGTTTCGCGATACGGAATCTTCGGCGCTTTCAGCTCGACATCCACGCTGTAGCGTTTTTTAAGCCGGCTGACGATCACCTCGACATGCTGTTGACCGCTGCCGGCCAGCAAAAATTCCTTGGTCTGCGGATCGCGGTAAAAGCGCAGCGATTGATCTTCTTCGAGAATTCTCGAGACGGCGTTGCCCAGACGGTCTTCATCCTGGCGGCTCTTGGCCGAGATCGCAAACGCGATGCTCGGCTCCGGCAGTTTCACGGCCGGGTAACTGATCAGTGAGCCCTTGTCAGCTAAAGTGTCGCCGGTCAGCGTCTCCTTCAGCTTGGCTACCGCTCCGATATCGCCGGCTTTGAGTTCCGTGAGCGGCTGAATGGTTTTGCCCATCAGCGAGCCAATGTGCGCCAGTCGCTCGGCGCCGGAGTTACGCGCATTCACCAGGTTCGCGTCGTTCTTGACGACGCCCGACATCACTTTAAAATAAGTGACTCGGCCGGCAAACGGATCGGCAACCGTCTTGAACACGAATGCGGAAACTGGCTCATTGTCTTTGATGCCGCGCTGTACTTCCTGGCCGTTGAGGGTTGCGATGACGGGCTGGTGTTCAGTCGGGGCCGGGAAGTTTTCGACGATGAAGTTGAGCAGCGCATCGGAACCCATGTTGCGCAGTCCTGACGCGCATAGCACCGGATAGATGCGGCGTTCGCGGATGGCCTGGCGCAAGCCCGTCAGGATCTGCTCCGGCTCCAGCGTGCCCTTGTCGAAATACTGCTCCATCAGTGCGTCGTTGCCTTCGGCCACCATTTCGATCAGGGCTTCATGAGCTTTCTGCGCGGCGTCGGCGCGATCGGCTGGTATGTCGCTTTCCTTGCCCTTGCCGTCGCCATCAGCGGTGTAAGTATAGGCTTTCATCCGCACCAGGTCGATTAGGCCTTTGAAATCCTTCTCGGCGCCCAGTGGCAACTGAATGGGAACGGCGGCGCGTCCGAAAATCTCGTGGACGCTCGCCAGGGCGCGGTCGAAATCGGAGCGCTCGCGGTCCAGCTTATTGATGATGATGGCCCGCGGCAGGTTGAATTCGTCGGCGAAGCTCCACACCTTTTCGGTTTGTACCTCAACGCCCGCCACTCCATCCACCAGCACCAGCGCCGCATCGGCCGCGGCCATGGAAGCTTTGGTGTCGTTGATAAAAATATTGAAGCCCGGCGTGTCGATCAGATTGATCTTCTTCTTGGCCCATTCCGCGGATGCCAGAGCGGTGGAGATGGACAATTTGCGCTGGATTTCGTCGTCATCGAAATCGGTGATGGTGTTGCCTTCATCGACGCGCGTCAGCCGGTTGGTTGCGCCAGAGGTGTAGAGAAGTGCGGCCGCGAGAGTCGTTTTTCCGCAATGCCCGTGGCCGATCAGCGCAACATTCCTGACGTCTGTACCTTCGTAAACTTTCACTTGGTTTCACTCCAGGTAGGATGTCAAACCGGATCTTAACACAATTAAATGTGTGTGACAGCGAGCCGCAACTGATGCTGTGCCAAGGGGATGCGATTTAGTTTCAGCCAACAAAGGCTGGCGGCTGAGCGCGCCGGGGAAACCTTCGCAGGAGACGAGTCGTCTGGGTGAGTGAGCGGGTTATTGCTTCTAAGGAGAAAACGCATGCACATAACACGGCGAAGCATCGCGGTTGGATGCGTGACATTCGTAATGCTCGGAGCAGCGGCTTGGGCGCAAGGTCCGCCGCCGCCCATGCTGCCGCCCGGAGAGCTGGACCGGCTGGTTTCGAGAATCGCACTCTATCCGGACCCCTTGCTGGCCCAGGTTTTGGCGGCCGCTACATACACCGATGAGATTCCCGAGGCAGCTCGCTGGGCCGATCAGCACAGCTATCTGCATGGCGACGCCTTAGCGAAAGCAATTTCCGAGGACCAGCTGCCGTGGGATCCGAGCGTGCAGGCGCTGCTTCCGTTTCCTTCGGTGCTGGACATGATGGCGCGCGATATGGGGTGGACTTCGCAAGTTGGAAACGCCTTCATGGCGCAACAACAGGACGTGATGGATGCAGTTCAGCGGGAGCGGCACAAGGCGTATGACTACGGCTATCTGCGGACCGGTCCCCAGGTGGTGGTTACTCCCGGTCCCTACATCACGATTGCGCCCGTGAATCCCGGATTCTATTACGTGCCCCTCTACGATCCGTTAGTAGTGTTTGCTCCTCCGCGCCCGGGGTTTTTCGTGGGCGGAGCGATTCGATTCGGCGGCGGGATTACGATTGGTGCGGCATTTGCGCCGTGGGGCTGGGGATTTGCGCGATTCGGCTGGGCGAATCACGCGGTGATCATCAACAATCATCCCTGGACGCGCACTTGGGCCACGCGGCGGACGTATGTGCATCCCTACAACGTGCCGCGTTATGCGCCCGAGCGCCGCGTCGAGCATCATGAAATGCGCGGACATGAGGAGCGCCGCGAGGACGAACGCCGGCGATAAGCCCTTGGCAGGGCGGCAGGCGCCTTACGGCGCAGAGGCGTTTTTCCAAGACCGGGCCCGGGTTAATGGCCGAACCAGCGTAAGGGCGCGGTGGTCAGCCACGGAACGTAGGTGATCAGAAGGACCGTTCCCATCAGGATGAACAGGAACGGCAGGGTGGCCCAGATGATGGTACCCATGGGCTTCTTGAAACGATAGGCCGACAAAAATAGATTGATTCCGACCGGCGGATGCAGATAGCCGAGTTCGAGATTGGCAATGAAGATAATGCCCATCTGTACGGGGTCGATGTGAAAAGCGGCCGCCAGCGGCTTGATCAAGGGCACCACGACCAGGATGGCCGCGAAGATGTCCATCAGCGCCCCAACTACGAGTAGTGCGCCATTCAACAGCAGTAAGAACAGATATTTGGAGTGGACGTGGGTCTGAACCCAGTCGATCAGCCTGGCGGGAACTTCGGCGTCGATAAGGTAATTGGTGAATCCTAACGCCACGCCGAGAATCAGCAGAATGCCGCCGACGATGGTGGCGCATTCCACGAAAACTTCGCGCGAGTCCCGCGTCAGCTTCAGATCGCGGTAGATGAACACCTCCACGATGAAGGCGCAGAAAGCGGTGAGCGCCGCCGCTTCGGTCAGCGTCCCGAAGCCGCCGAAGAGGCCGATGATCATGATCACCGGTAGCATCAGTTCCCACTTGGCGGTCCAGATGGCCGACGCTGCGTGCTGGAAGGAAAAAGGCTCGCGCACGGCGTCGCATTTCAGCCCCTTGCGTATCCCGACGGCGGCCACACAGCCGATCATCACCAGTTCGGGCAGGATCGCACCAGTAAACAAGCGCGGCAGCGGCGTTTGCGAATACACGCAATACAGGATGGCCGGAACGCTGGTTGGAAACAGCAGGCCGAGCGAGCCGGAGGCGGTCAGCAAGCCGATCGAAAAATTCTCGGGATAGCGAGTCTTGATCAGCATCGGCACTAATAGGCCGCCGAGCGAAAGGATAGTCAACCCCGAGCCTGCAAAAGTGAAGACCGTGCAGATGGCGACGGTGGCGATGGCGAGTCCGCCGGGAATCCAGCTAAATAGCGCGGTGAAAACTTGGAGCAGCCGTTTGGTGGCGCCGCCTTGGATCATGAAATAGCCGGCCAGCGTGAACAGCGGGATGGAGGGCAGCAGCGGCGATGCTACCAGGCGGTACATCTCAACCGGAACGGATGCAGCGGGCGTAGTGCTGTTCCAAAACAGCAGTAGCGCCAAACCGCCGAAAACGGCGAAGATCGGCAGCCCGAGGATGGTGACCACCAGCAGCATCACCAGCGAGAGCGGAAGGATCAAGGGTGTGCCGGGCGCGATGACGAAGCCAAACAGCGCTGGAATGGGCAATCCGAGCGCGGCCAAAGCGCGGCCTTTCCAACTCGGGCTGGCGTGCCAGACGGCGCGCAGTGCGATGACGCCGAATCCGACCAGCATGATCGCAAGCGCGACCCACTTGGGTACGCCCGGAAGCAACTGGCTGCCAGACTCGCGTTCCGAGCGCACGAACACCCAACTGGCCCAGGCGAGACAGGTAGAAACCGCGGCCAACCCGGCGGCAGCGGCGATTTTCGCCGGACCGCGCCAGGACTCGGGCAGCATCGACATGGAGGACAATGCCAGCAGCCGGTCCGAACGCGAGGCCAGCATGCCGCCCAGCATGCCGATCCACAGCGTGAGTTGTTGGACGATGACCGCGGATCCCGGGATGCCCTCCCAACGGAACTGCCGCGCGACCATCTCGATCACCGGCAGCGCGGTCATCAACGACAGCGCCAGGATGGAAAAAGAATTTTCGAAAAGCTGAAGTGGCGTGGAAGGCCCGGAGGCTTCCGGAGGCGGCGCTCCGTGGCTCACTGTCCGCCCGCCGCGGCCGCGACAGGATGCGTCTTGCGGTACTCGTCGCGAAGCCGCTTGACCTGGTCAAACAGATCGGCCGGCACAATCGTGCCGCGCAGCTTCGGCCAGATACCCTCGGCTAACTGATGCCACTCGGCCAGCGCTTTGGGGTCCGGTTTGACCAGATTCAAGCCGAACTGCTGCATCATCGGAATGGAGTTGCTCTCGGCCTTGCGAATCTCCTCGCGCAGTGCGACGCCGGCCTTTTTGGCCGAAACCAGCATCTCTTTCTGCACCGGCGGCGGGATTCTGTCCCATACTTCCTTGTCGATCACCGTCGCGCCCACCAGTTGAGCGAAGGGGATATCGAGCATGTTTTTGGCGCCGCCGAACCACTGGTTGCTCAGCGCGAACAGGGGTGGAGATTGAAACGCGTCGATCAGGCCGGTCTGCAAGCCGGTGAGGATATCGGTGGCGGCGAGGGCGACGGGATTGAAGCCGTTAATCCTGTACAGCTCGAACGTACTGTTGTCGCCTTGCAGCACGCATAGCTTCATTCTGCGGATGTCAGCTGGCCGCGTGGCGGGTTGCTTGGTGAAGAAGTGAACCCAGCCGGCGTCCCCCCAATTCAGCACCACGAAGCCGTGTTGCAGGAGGCCTTTTTCGAGGCGATCGGAGATGTGGTCGCGGACGTAGTCCAGCTCTTCGTAGGAGGAGAGCATCATGGGAATTTCGAGCGCGGTGACGTCGGGGTCGATTCCGCTCAGGCCGGCGCCGGACAGAGCCACGGCTTGCAGCTTCTTGATGCGAACCTTCTGGACCATCTCCGGTTCGTCGCCTTGTTCGCCGCCGGGATAAATCCTCAACTCGATTTTGCCGCCCGAGGCTTTTTTCCATTCTTCGCCCATATTGAGCAGAATCTCGTGCCAGGGCGAGCCTTTGGGCACCAGAGTGCCAAGACGGATTATGGTTTGAGCGGGGAGCGACGCGGCGGCTAACAGGAGCAGAAGACAAACGCGGGCCATGACTCGATGGTAGCAAGCGGGGCTGTCGGCCAAGCAACCGGGAAGTCGGAAGGCCGAAGCGGAAACGTACGACGCGGAGCTACGGGTGCTGCTGCGCGGCCAGGTCGTGCTCGAAGCTTACCGGGGGATTGTAGAAGAGGATGCGGCCGCAGCTTTCGCACAGCATCAGATCTTCACTATGCCGCAGATCCTGGAAAAATTGCGGGCGCAGCAGGATCTGGCAGGCTGAGCAGCGCCCTTCCAAGGCTTCGGCGACGGCCGATCCGTGCCATTTCCTGCGGATGCGTTCGTAGGTGGAATAGGTCTTAGGCTTGATGGCCGCCACCAGACCCTTGCGCTCGGATTGCTCTTTTTCCAGTTGCTTTTGATCGACAGCGGTCCGCTCACGCGCGCGCGACTTCTCCGCCTCCACGTGCTGCTTTTCTTCTTTCAGAGCCGCTTCGGCTTTCTTGACATTGCTATCCAGCGGTTCGGCTTCGGCCATCAAGTCCAAAGTGCGATCCTCGGCCTTGCGGATGGCTTGCTCGCAGAATTCGATTTCGTGCTGGAAAGCCCGGTATTGCTCGTTAGTCTTGGCGCCGAGCATCTGGTCCTTCAGCTTGGAAATTTTCTGCGCTTCCACCTTGGCGTCGTCTTCCAGACGCTTGCGCTCTTTCTGATTCGCGGCCAGCGCGGCCCGGTCGGCCTCTAACCGCCGGAGGTGTGAATCCAGCGTCTTTTCTATCTGGGCGATGTGTTTTGGAAGGGTGGCAATTTCCCGCTCCAGGTCGGCGATCCGCAGGTCGACGGATTGTAAGCGGGTGACCTGCTCCATCTCTCCGGTCATCAAGACATCAGTTTAACATTTCTCGGCGCGCGGAGGGATTTGCGCGGAACGTAAGGCCCGCGCGGGCGTCGAATCTCTTAGGTGGAGATGGCCAGCGCGCGCATTTTGCTTTTGCTCACAGCGATGGGAATGTTGCTGAGCGCGCAGCCCGCCGATCAACTGGCGCCCGAACAAATCCAGATCGGTGACTCGACCATCGACGTCAGTTTCGCGCCCGGCAGTTTGGATCTTTCCAGGCCACAGCTTAGCGCCTGGATCCAGCATGCAGCCGACGCCGTCGCTGCGTATTTCGGACATTTCCCGGTTGCGCACGCCCGCATCCTGGTCCGGCCGGTCCAAGGTCGCAGAGGGGTGTTTAACGGAACGACCTGGGGCAATCGCCGGTCCGCGGACGCATTCACTCGCATATCGATCGGTGAACTGACCAGCCCGGAGCAACTGGAAAGCGATTGGATGATGACACATGAGCTGACGCACATGGCGTTCCCGGATATCGCCGGCGACGGCCGGGAGCATCATTGGATCGAAGAAGGCATGGCGACGTATATTGAGCCGATCGCGCGCGAGCAGATCGGCCAGCTCACGGCGGACAAAGTATGGCGCGACATGCTTCGATCAATGCCGCAAGGTTTGCCGCGCGAAGGCGACCAGGGGCTGGACCATACTCACACCTGGGGGCGGACCTATTGGGGCGGCGCGCTGTTCTGGCTCTTGGCCGACGTTCAGATCCGGGAACAGACGCAAAATCGCAAGGGCCTGCGGGATGCGATGCGCGGCATTCTGAACGCCGGCGGTACTCTGGACCACGAGTGGCCCATCGAGCGCGCGCTCCAAACCGGCGACCAAGCCGTGGGATGCCCGGTGCTGGAGAACCTCTACAACCAGATGAAGGCGACTCCGGTTCAGACCGACCTGGCCGCACTGTGGCAGCGGCTGGGCGTCGAGCTAAATGGCGGTGAGGTGACGTACAACGACCAAGCGCCGCTGGCCGCGGTCCGCAAGGCTATCACGGCGGCGAGAAAAAGCGCCGATGCTCGCAGCTTAAGCCGCTGAGGCACCCATCAGCTCTTCGAGCTTGTTCAACACCGCTGCCGGCGAGTACGGTTTAGGAAAATATGCGTTGGCGCCGAGGCCGGCGACATGCGCTGGAATTTTTGGATCGCTATCGCCGCTGATTACCACGATCGGCAGCGAGCCAAGGCGCGCGCGCACCGCCTCAATCAGCGCGAACCCGTCCATGCGCGGCAGCCGCAGGTCCGTCACCAGCGCGGATACTTCGTTCGCCGCCAGCCACTGCAGGGCGTCTTCGGCCGTAGTCACCGAACTGACGTTGAGATTGGGTGCTTTCATCAAAGCCGCTTCCAGCGCGTCCCGGCAAATTTCGGCGTCTTCGACGATCAAAATGTTGCGAATCATGCCATGCCTTAAGGCAGAAACCGGTAGCCGACCCCATGCACGGTCAGAAAGTGCCGCGGCCGGCCCGCATCGGATTCCAGCTTCTGGCGCAAGCGCACCACGTGCGCGTCCACGGTACGCGTGTGCGGAAGCCAATCGTATCCCCACACGGAATTGAGAATCATCTCGCGCGTCAGCGGGCGGTCCGCATTTTGCAGGAAATAAGTCAGCAGATTATATTCGGCGCGCGTTAGCTTCAGTTCTTGCCCGGCCCTTTTGACGATGCGGCGCGTGAGATCTACCTGCACTTCACCAAATTCGACCAACCGTATGTCATCGGGAGCCGTGCGCCTCAACACCGCTCGGATTCTCGCCAACAATTCGCGCGCGCCGAACGGTTTCACCACGTAATCGTCGGCTCCGATATCGAGCAGACGGACCTTGTCGGTTTCGCCTCCCGAGGCGCTCAGCACGATTAGCGGCGTCTTCATCCCGGTGGCGCGGAGCTGCTGGCAAACTTCAGCGCCGCTCAAACCCGGCATCCGAAGGTCCACCAGGATCACGCCCGGCTTAATGGCCAAGGCCTGTTGGACGCCCACGCTGCCGTCATCGGCGAGCACGGCGTGGAAGCCTTCCTGCTCCAGCATGACTCCGATGGTGTCGCGCACATTGCAATCGTCGTCAATCACCAGGACCGTTTCCATGCTGTTGCTAATCGCGATTGTAACCGAGTTCTCGCATTACAACTCCAGATCTCGGAACGGCCTGAGGCCTTTTTACAGGATTTTTACAAGTCAGCAACGAACGGGATCTCGGTGGTTCCTTCCGCAGAGGAGTGCTACGATGCTAGTCGCGCGCTGGGATGCCTTGGCCTGTTTTGCTGATGGCTCGCGAACTCGATTTAGGGGGCAGCGAGCGGCAGATGGCCCTGATTGCGGGGGCTCTGGATCGTTCGAAATTCGAACCGGTGGTCGGCTGTTTTCGGCCGGCGGGACTGCGTGCCCGCGATCTCGAGAAATCCGGCGTCCCGATCGAGCATTTTCCCGTTTATTCCTTCGCCTCCGGGCAAGCTGTGGCCGGCGTCTGGCAACTGGCGCGCTTCATTCGCCAGCGTGGCATCCGGTTGGTCCACACGTTTGACTATCCGCTGACCGTGTTCGGCATACCGGTAGCAAGGCTGTTTACGAACGCGGTGCCCGTTTCCAGCCAGCGCTCACATCGCGACCTAATCCCGGCGCGCTATCGCAGGCTGGTGCGCATCACGGACCGTCTGGCATCCGCCGTGGTGGTCAATTGCGAGTTCGTTCGCCGCCACTTGGAGCAGGATGAAGGCGTTTCTGCTGCGCGGATTCGACTTTGCCACAATGGCCTCGATCTGGAAGAGTTTTCCCCGCGCGAGATTCCCCGGCCCATGGGGCTCCCCGCGGATGCTTTGGTCATCGGCGCGGTCTGCGCGTTGCGGCCGGAAAAGGGCCTGCAGGACTTGCTCGAAGCTTTCAGTAAGATCCGCCACCCGCGCGCGCTAAAGCTGGCGATTGTGGGCGGCGGTCCGCTGCGAGAGGAATTAGGATCGCTGGCCCGGGCACTCGGGATCGCGGACCACTGCATTTTCGTCCCGGCCACCGAGCAGGTCGCCGCCTGGCTTCGCGTCGTCGACCTGTTCGTACTGCCCTCGCATTCCGAGGCTTTTTCCAATTCCTTGATGGAAGCGATGGCTTGCGGCTGCTGCGCCGTAGCTTCGGAGGTGGGGGGCAACCCGGAATTGATTCGCAAGGGCGAGACCGGCATGTTGTTTCCGGCAGGCAATGCCAGCGCCTTAGCCGCGGTACTCGAGCTTCTGATCGGAAACGATTCGCTCCGCCGGCGGTTGGCATGCGCGGGCATGCAGTGGGTTCGCGCGAATTTCTCGATACGCGCATCGGCCCAGTGTATGGGCGAGATCTACGCCGACCTCATCGAACGGCGTGCACGCGCTTTGCGCGGTTGAGCCGCTTGGGGCGTCAAGGATCGAACTTCGGCCGGCGTCAGCTCACGGTATTTGCCGATCGGCAAGTCGCCGATCGTCAGGGCTCCAATCCCGGTTCGGACCAGTTTGAGGACCTTGCTGCCGACGGCCTCGATCATACGCCGCACCTGGCGATTGCGTCCTTCGCGAATCGTAAGCTCGACGAAAGTGCAGCGTGAGGACTCCCGCACTCGCTTCACCGTGGCCGGCTGCGTTTCACCGTCGCTCAACACGACGCCCCGGCGTAACTGGTCCAATTGATCATCCGACAGCAGAGTGGAAGCTTTCACCAGATAGGTTTTGGGAACCTTGTACTCGGGATTCGTAACGCGCTCGGCAAAGTGCGTGTCGTTGGTGAGCAGCAGCAGGCCGCTCGAGTCCTGATCCAATCGGCCGACGGGCACCATCCACTGCCCGGCGTCTTGAATCAAGTCGTAAACCGTGGGCCGTCCGCCCGGATCTTTGTAGGTTGTGATGTAGCCCTTGGGCTTGTAGAGCAGCAGGTAAATTTTGTCGCCGGCGCGAATTGGCCGATCGTCCAGCGTGACCGAATCGCGCTCCAGATCGACCCAATGATCCGGAGTTTGAATCAATCTGCCGTTCACTTTGACGCGGCCCGCGCCGATCCACTTGCGGGCGTCGGTCCGTGAACCAAGACCCGCTTTCGACAAGACGCGATCCAGGGTCTTGAGCGGGCGCTTGCCGGGCGGAGGCTTCACTGCACTTAGGCTAGCAAGCAGCGTAACGAGTGCGGCGCCAACCGCGCCGGCCATGATATCCTGAATTCGTATGGCAATCCCGAACGTTAAACGCTTCCGGCCCTTCTGCCCGACCTGCAACGAGAACTTCACCATCATGGCCGTTCTGCCCAAGGACGCCAGCGTGGACGCGTACTTGAGCGATGCAGTGGCGCGGCACGATCACAAGGCTTTCCAGGAAGCCAAGCAACAGCACTTTAAGATCCGCGTCGGCCAACAGAAGCAGCGCAAGGCTAAGTAGTTTGCGCTACGCCCGCAAGCCGGGCTGTAACACGCTGCTGTCCGCTTACCCGCTCTTCGGCGGGAGCGGAATCCTGTGGATGCCACGCAGCATCTAACCAATCTGGTTCGTTATCCTGAAAATTACATGACCTACGATCTGATTGTGATTGGGAGTGGTCCGGGCGGTTACTCGGCGGCGATTCGCGCGTCGCAGTACGGGCTCAAGACCGCGTTGGTTGAAAAGGATCCCCGCTTGGGCGGCACCTGCCTGCTGGTGGGATGCATCCCGACCAAGTCGCTTTTGCACACAGCCGACGTCTGGGAACGCTTCGTGCACTCATCGGAAGAAGGCATCCAGTGCGAGAATCCCAGGCTCGATTTCCCAAGCGTGCAGGACCGCAAGAACAAGATCGTAGCCAAACATTCCAAAGGCGTCGAATTCTTGATGAAGAAGAACAAGATTGACTGGGTGAAGGGCTACGGCACACTCCAGCCTCGCGGCGCTAACGGGGTGCTCCGCGTGGAGGTGAAATCCGGCGACGGCGCCGCTCAAACACTCGAGACCAAGAACATCATCATCGCCACCGGTTCCGGGGCGCGCATGCTTCCGGGCCTCGAGCCCGATGCGAAAACGATCCTGACCAACATCGAAATTCTTGACTTGCCTGCCATCCCGAAAAGCATGCTGATCATCGGCGCGGGCGCAGTGGGCGTCGAGTTCGCGTCCATCTTCAACCGGTTCGGAACCAAAGTCACGGTGATCGAGATGCTGCCGCGCATCGTTCCCATCGAAGACGAAGAGATCTCCAAAGAGCTGGACCGGTATTTCCGCAAAACCGGCATTCGCTGCGAAACCGGCGCCAAGGCTGAGAATATTACCCGCACTGAAAACGGCGTGCGCATGTGCGTGGCGCTGGCTAACGGCAAGCGCGAGGACATGGAAGCCGAAACGCTGCTGGTTGCCGTGGGCCGCAGGCCAGTCACGGACCAGATCGGAATCGAGAATCTCAAGATCGAGCTGGATCGCGGTTTCGTCAAGGTGGATGAATTCCAGCGCACCGGCGAACCGGGCGTTTATGCCATTGGCGATGTCGTGGCGGGCACTCCGCAACTGGCGCAC
>Ga0335083_10007283_pt1 | contig 13680 bp, 9 predicted proteins | sample Lox_Sample_42_FD_206716 | JGI IMG/M metagenome (GOLD analysis project Ga0335083, IMG submission 206716) | Soil microbial communities from Loxahatchee National Wildlife Refuge, Florida, United States - Lox_Sample_4.2 | ecosystem: Environmental > Terrestrial > Soil > Wetlands | place: USA: Florida...
GAAGTGCTCGGCGGCTGGGTCGCGACGATCCCCGAGCTGGACGTGAAGATGGTGCTCGGCCGGCACACGTATCACCACGCCTGGCATGCGGAGCTGTGGCACAAACGCCTGCCCGAGCTGCGCGAGATGAACCCCGACCGGCTGACGCAACCGCCGAACGACGAGTTCGTCACGTTCATGAACGCGATCCGCGAGCCGGAAGCGCCCGAGCTGACGATCGAGAAGCTCGTCGGCGTCTACCGCGTGCTCATCCCGCGGTTCATCGCGGTTTACACGTACCACTTGAACGGCACGAGCACGATCACCGATGCGCCGACGATCCGGTCGCTCAAGTTCGCATTGCAGGACGAGTTCGACGACTGGCGTGACGGCGAGATGCTGCTCCAGTCGCTGATCGACACGCCCGAGAAGGTGGAGCGGGCGAGCCGCCGCCAGGAGGCGTTGGAGAAGTTGTATCTGGCGTCGGGCGGAATCGCCGGCCCCGGTAGCCTGGGAGACGACAGCGCAGCGACCGGATGGGAGCGGAGCGTGGAGTCGACCCGGAGAGTGGAGACGACAGCGCAGCGGTAATACGGCGCGGTTACTTCGCGGGAACGACATCTCTGCCGCCGGTACAATCTCGCCGCACGGGAGGTGGTCGACCGTGGCCCGCGCCCTTTTGCTCAATGCCAGCTTCGAGCCGCTCTGCGTCGTCTCGTCGCGGCGCGCGGTCGTCCTGGTACTCAAGGAGAAGGCCGAGATCGTCCACCGTAACGGCGCAGAGTTCCGGTCCGAGCGTCGGGCCGTGCCGGTTCCGACGGTCATCCGCCTCGTTCACTTCGTCCGGGTGCCGTTTCGAGCCACTGCGCCGCTCTCCCGGCGGGCGGTGTTCGCCCGGGACGGGCACCGTTGCCAGTATTGCGGGAGTGCGGCCGAGAACCTCGACCACGTTGTCCCGCGCTCGCGCGGAGGTCCTCACACCTGGGAGAACGTCGTCGCCTCGTGCCGCTCTTGCAACGCCCGCAAGGAGGCTCGCCTCCCGCACGAGTGTGGGATGTTGCTCCGTCACCCTCCCGTTGCGCCCCATGCGACGACGTCGTTGATCGCAGCGGCCGGGCCGATCGACCCGGTCTGGCACAAGTACCTCGGCGGGGCCGAGGCCGTTCCCGCCTGACGGCAAGCCGGCCGGGGGCCTGTCAGTCTTCGTCGGCGCCCGCGCCGGTGAGCCGGTCGAGCAACACCGCGAGCTCGTCGCGGGCGCGCTGGCGCTCGATGCGGGCCTTCTCGCGGATCTGGGCCGCTTCTCGCTCGGCCGCGTGTCGCCGCTGCGTGGCGTCCTTCTCGGCCGCTTGGCGTTGCTGCGTGGCGTCCTTCTCGGCCGCCTGACGTTGCTGCGCCGCGTCCTGTTCGGCCGCGCGGCGTTGCTGGGCCGCGTCCCGCTCGGCGTCCTCGATGATCTTCACGACGTCGCGTCGCGCCGCGTCGCGCTCCGCCGCGGCATCGCGCAGCGCGGCTTCGCGTACTGCGGCCGCCTCGCGCAGTGCCGCCTCGCGCTGCTCGGCTGCCTCGCGCTCGGCCGACGCGCGGACCTCGGCCGCGTGCTCCGACGCCTTCGCGCGCAGGCTGGCGGCGTATTCGTCGGCCTCTCCGCGCTGCGCCAGCGCGTATTGGTCGGCCTCTCCGCGCTGCGCCAGCGCGTATTGGTCGGCCTCACCGCGCTGCGACTGCGCGTACTTCTCGGCCGACTCGCGCTCGCGCGTCGCCTTCTTCTCGGCGTGCTGGAGGATCTCGTCGGCATCCAATCCGGCGTACTCCGCGCGCTCGGCGCGCTCCACTCGATCGGCCGCGCGCTGGATGCGCTTGCGCTGCTTCGCAAGTTTGCCCTCGAGCTTCGACATCCGGTCGAGCAGAGCCGAAATGTGTTCGGCGCGTTGTTCGTCGGAGATCGCGACCTCCGCGGCGCGGTTGCGAAGGTCGCGTGCGTCTTCTTCCGCGATCTGACGGATGCCCTCCGCGGTGGTCAGCGCGTCGCGACGGATCGCTTCCGCCTCGCGCATTGCTTGGACGCGGAGGTCGTCGGCGTCGGATCGGGCGCGGCCGACAATGGCGTCGGCTTCGATCCGGGCCTCGTGTGAGGGCATCGTGGCTTCGGCGCGCTCGAGCGCGCTCTCGAGCTCTTCGGCGTGCGCGGCCATCGCGTCGAGGGTGCCCTGCGCGCCCTCGAGCCGGTCGGTCAGCGTGGCCAGCTCGGCCTCGGCGTGCTGGGTCGCGCGGCGGAGCTCACTCCGCTCGGTCTCGTAGTCGCGTACTGCGGCTTGCAGGCGCGCGACCTGCGCGGTTGCGTCCGCGAGTTCTCGGCGAGCCGCATCCCGGGCGGCCGACAGCTCGGCGACCGCCGCCTCGAGCGTGGCGATACGCGCGTGCGCATCCTGAAGGTGGTTGCGCGCCGTCTCGTGGGCGGCGACCTCCTGCGAGAGTGTCTCTTCGAGGCCGGCGATCTCGTTCGCGGCGTCCTCGACCTGTGCGATCGCGTCGGCGCGGTCCTCGGCGCGCTCGGCGATCTGCGAGGCGACCAACATCTCGAGCCTCGCCGCTTCCGCCCGGGCGTGCGCGAGTTCCTCGCGCGCTTGTTCGTGGTCAGCGGATCGCGTGGTGAGCAGGGCCTCCAACTGTGCGATCTCGTCGCGGGCCCGCTCGGCTTGCGCGATGGCATCGTCGCGCTCGCCGGTCCGGCGCGCTGCGGTGGTGCGGGCTTCGTCGCGCTCTGCGGTGCGGTCGGCCAGTGCGGCACGGGCGGCCTCCACCGCCGCGGCGGCTTCGTCGCGCGCCGCGAACGCCGCGGCGCGCTCTCCGACGGCGGTGTCGCGATCGCCGAGTGCTCCGTCGCGGGCCGCGATCGCGGCGTCGCGCTGGCGCGCGAGCTCGTCGCGTTCCCGACCGAGTACGTCGCGCTGCTCGATCGCTTCGTCCCGTTGCGCGACCGCGACCTGGCGGGCCTGTTGGGCCTGGTCACGTTCCCGTCCGATTGCGTCGCGCTGCGCGATTGCTTCGTCGCGCTGACCGGTGGCGATCTGCCGGGCGCGCTGGGCCTCGGCGCGTGCGGCCTCGAGGGCCGTGACCTCGGCGCGGGCGCGCTCGAGGTCGGGGCGCTCGGCTTCGAGCGCGGTGTGGAGTGCCGTGAGCTCGGCGACCTGTTGAGTGGCCCGCGCTTGGAGCTCCTCGGCGCGTGCCTCGCCCCGTTCGAGCTCGACTCGCAGGGTGTCGCGTTCCTGCTCGGTCTGCGCCACGGTCGCGGTGAGCTCGGTGATGCGAGAGTTCGCGTCCTCGAGATCGCGCAAGACGCCCTCGCGGTCGCTTCCGAGACGCTCCCGCTCGGCTTCGCGATGAGCGAGCTTGGCCTCGAGCTCGTCGGCCCGCACCCGTGCCGCCTCGAGTTCCGCCTTGGCGATGTCGTGCTCGGAGGTTCGATCGGCTACGGCTTGCTCGAGTGCTTCCACCCGGGCACGGGCCGATGCCAGCGCCTGCTCGCCGGTGGCGAGAGCGGTATCACGTTGCCCGACGATCGATTCCAACTCGGTGACCCGAGCCGACGCCTCGGTGAGCTGCTCCGCGCCGGCCTCGAGCTCGGCGTCACGCTCGGTCAGGGTCGCCCGGAGCGCCTGCGCCTGCGCGTCCGCAGTCGTAAGTGCTTCGTCGCGTGCTCGAAGTGTGCTCTCGTGCTCCGAGAGCTCGCGAGTGCGCGCCTCGAGCGCCTCGTCGCGCTGTGCGAGCGTCGACTCGAGCTCGCCCACCCGGGCGCGCAACGCGGTCGCCCGCGCTTCCTGTTCGATCTCGCCGCTCGATCGCTCCGCGATGCTCTGTTCGAGCTCTGCGACGCGGGAGGCGAGCTGCTCACGGTTCGTCTCGAGCTCGGCGGCCCGTGCGACGGATGCTTCGAGCTCGGTAACGCGGGTCGCGAGCTGCTCCCGGGCGGCTTCGAGCTCGGCGGCACGCTCCGTCGCCGCGGCGAGCTCTTGCGCGACCGTCGTCCGTGCGGCTTCCGCCAGGGCGAGGCGCGCTTCGAGGTCGGACGCGCGTGTTCGCTCGCTCTCGGCTCGGGTGGCGAGCTCGGCGCGCTCGGCGTCGCTCGCCGCGGAACTCGAGCGGAGACCGTCGGCCTCGTCCTGCATTGCCGCGAGTTGTGACGCAAGGTCGTCGCATCGCGCGGTGGCATCGTCGCGTTCGGACGTGCGCTGCGAGACTTCGGCCTCGGCGGTACGCGCGGCCTGCTGCGCGATTTCGAGGTCGTTCTGGAGCCCGGCGAGCTCCCGGCGCGCTTCGTCGGTGTCGCGTTCGGCTGCTTCGTGCGCCTCGGTCGCGGCCCGAAGCTCGGCCCGAACGCTCTCGAGCTCGGCGTGCCAGCGTTCGGCGCGTGCTTCTGCCAGCTCGAGAGCGTCGTCGGTGGGACCGGAGTCGACGGGGGGAGCAGAGTCCTCGGCGACGGGGACGGCGGCGTTCTCGGGACCTACGTCGGCGCCGAGCGAGGGGACGTCTTCCGCAACCGCGTCGGGCGCTGCGGCCGCGAAGGGTGCCGGCCACGAGGGAGGCGGGAACGACGTCGGTGGCGCGGTGTTGACCGCGCCCGGGATCAATGTGTCGAACTGAACGCCGGGCGGTACGACCGGAGGTTGCGGCGCGGGCGCGTTGGCTGTGTCGGGCGTGTCGGGCGTGTCGAGCGTGTCGGGCGTGTCGAGCGTGTCGGGCGTGTCGACCGCGTCGAGCGGAACTCCGACCGGCGCCGACGTGGGCTCGACGCTCGCCGGTGCCGCGTCACCGGCTGCCGCGGCGACCGGTTCCGAGTCGCCGTCGGCGTCGGTCGATTCGACGACCTCGAGGAATTGCTTCGCGGCTTGCAGCGGGTCACCGCCGGGTTCGATGCCGAGCTCGCCGAGCAGGAGTCGGATGCGCGAGATCGTCTCGCTCGCGGGCTCCGATTCCTCGGCAGCCGCGGGATGTTCGATCGCCGGTGGCGCGGGCTCGGCAACGGTCTCCTGCGCGCCGTGCACGGCCAGGAACGCGTCGAAGTTCTCGAAGCCGAGCGCGTGCAACGCGTTCGCTTCCTCGATCAGTGTCTCGTGGTACGCGCGCCGTGCCGCGGCCGCGCCGATGCGCCGGTTCGCCTTGCGCTCGCCTTCGACGACCCGCGCGTGCACCTCCCAGATCGCCTGCACCGCGGCGGGATCGACGGGCGCGCCTGGCGAAGCCGCGTTCGGCGGCTGCGATTGCGCGGCGAGATCAGGCGACGCGGACGTGACGTCCTCCACCTGTTCATCATCGGTCATTTCGGGACCGGCCTGAGGGCGGGTCCAGCCGAACCGGATCGACATGGTGGCCTCCCGGCACACAAGGGACTGGCGTATCGGTTTGCTTGGCGGATGGGGCTCGAGGGGTTGTCGGGGGAGGAGAGTGTTGACGTAGTGGAGGATTGTGTCATAAGGTGGCGCCTAGTGGAGGGAAGGGGAGTGAGTCCCCTCCCACAGGACACAGGGGTTCATCGGCAATGTTCTTGGGGGAGTTCCAGCACTCCCTCGACGCCAAGGGTCGGGTGATCCTTCCGGTCCGGTTCCGCGAACAGCTCGAGGGGGGTGCGGTGATGGCCAGAGCACTGGACGGATGTCTCGCCGTGTACCCCGTCGCCGAGTTCGACCGGGTGGCCCGCAAGCTGCGGGAAGCGCGCGAGCGCGGGTCCCGCGAGCGCCAGGCCGCCCGCGCGTTCTTCGCCGGCGCGGTCGAGATCACGCCGGACAAACAAGGCCGCGTCGCCGTTCCGCAACACCTGCGCGAGTACGCGCACCTCGACCGCGAGGTCATGGTCGCCGGAAGCTTCGACCATGTCGAGATCTGGGACGCACAGATGTTCGCCGAGCGTGACGCGGCGGGCATCGCATCCATCGTCGAGGGCGAGGGCATCAACGACTTCCTCTGAGATCCGTCCCCCTTTCCCTACCCATTGACAACTCGACGGTGCCCGGGTCCCGGGCTCGTCTTCAGCTCCCCGGCCGGCGCGGTTGTTGGCCCCTACTCCGCCCGCTTTCAGCCGTAGCCGACTCGGGGAGACATCCCGGGCGGTGCTTGTCGACCGGGGAGCTGAAGACGGGATCGGCGGCGACGCGGTTCCGGCGAAGCGGCGAGGAGAACAACGTGCAGGAGGAGTTCTCGCACCTTCCGGTGATGGTCCGGGAGGTGGTGGAGCTCTTCTTGGCGGTGCCGGGAGGGATGATCGTCGACTGCACGGTCGGTGGCGGTGGCCACGCGGCCGCGCTGTTGGACGCGCGTCCTGACGTGCACGTGCTCGGACTCGACCGTGACGCCGACGCCGTGGAAGCCGCCCGCTCCCGACTCGATCGTTTCGGTGATCGGGCGAAGGTGGTTCAGGGCGGATTCGAGCGACTCGGCCGGCTGGTCGAAGAGCACGGCGAAGGAGACGTGGCGATGGGCATCCTGATGGATCTCGGCGTGAGCAGTGCTCAACTCGACCGCCCCGAACGCGGCTTCTCCTACCGGTTCGACGCCCCGCTCGACATGCGTATGGATGCCAAGCAGAGCCTCACCGCGACCGAGGTGGTCAACGGCTACGAGGAGTCGCAACTCGCCGCCGTCATCTCCGAATACGGCGAGGAGCGATTCGCGCGACGCATCGCGCACGCGATCGTCGCGGCCCGCCCGGTGCGCACGACCCGCGAGCTCGCGGACGTGGTGCGCGACGCCATCCCCGCCGCGACGCGTCGCCGGGGCCCGCATCCGGCCCGCCGGACGTTCCAGGCGATTCGGATGGAGGTCAACCGGGAACTGCCCAATCTCGCGGACGGCCTCGACGAGTCGGTGCACGTCGTCGGCCCAGGGGGCCGCGTGCTCGTCCTCGCGTACCACTCGCTCGAGGACCGAATGGTCAAGGAGCGCTTCGGCCGCTTCGCCGGCGACGACGCGGTGCGCCGCGTTCCCGCCAAGCTGCCCGTAGCTCCGCCGAAACCGCGAGCCCTCGTGCGAGTCCTCACGCGGCGGCCGCTGCGACCCTCGGCCGAAGAGGTGGCAGCGAACCCGCGTGCCGAGAGCGCCCGCCTGCGGGCCGTTGAGCGGCTCGTCGACGTACCCGACATCGTGGCCTGATCGCGCTCATGAGCGCGCAACCGTCCCCGCGGTCCCGACCTGCTTCGAGCGCAACGCCGCGCCCGGAGATCCACCGCGGGGACGGCGCGCGCGCACCGCTGCGGCTCGCCCCCGAGGTGGCCCGCCGGCGCCTGCGGGCACGTCTCGTGATGTGGGGCGCGGCGCTGCTCACCGTCGCGTCGATGTTCACGTTGGTGGCGTTCCACGTGTTCGCGGCCCAGTCGGCGTTCACACTCGAACGTCTTTCGAACGAACGTACGAATGAACAACTGCGTTACCAGCGGCTGCGCGACCAGGTTGCGAGCTCCTCATCCGCGCAGGTCGTGATCGCGGAGTCGGGCGAGCTCGGAATGGTCCCGGCGCCGAACGTGGTGCCACTCACCGTTCCACCGGCCGCGGCCGCGCCGCCGCCGGTCTCCCCCTCCGCGTCGGTGGCCGCGGTCACCGACTACACGAGGCTCAAGCAAGCCCTCGACACGACGCCCTGACGTGACGCAGCGCCGGCCGCAGACCCGCACTCGCCCGCCCGCGGCTCGTGCCAACCGGACGGCGCGCCGGCTCGGCGTCTGCAGCGCACTCGTGATTGTGGGTTTCGCGGTGCTCGCCGCCCGGGTCGGACAGCTGCAGCTGGCGAACGGCGCCAAGTACGAGGAGCTCTCGCTCGACCTTGCCTTACACAAGATCCCGCTGGCCGCGCAACGCGGCAGCGTGTTCGATCGAAACGGGCGCGACCTCGCGATGTCGATCGAGCGCACCACCGTCTACGCCGATCCGACGCTCGTCGTCGACCCGCTGTCCGAGGCGGCTCGGCTCGCGCCGGTGCTCCACGTCGATCGAACGACACTGCTGGACGCCCTCTCGGACAAGGGCACTTCCAGCTCGCCGAACCATTTCGCGTTCCTCGCCCACACGGTGCCCGACGCGACCGCACTCGCGGTCCAGGCGATGCGGCTCCCGGGGATCGGATTCATGCCGGAGGCGGCGCGCGCGTATCCGGCCGGGTCGGTCGCGGCGGCGGTGATCGGGCGCGTGCACTCCGACGGCACGGGCGCCGACGGCGTGGAGCTCGAATACAACCGCCTCCTGCAAGGCAAGGCGGGCGAGCTCGTCGTCGAGCAGGATCCGCTGGGTCACGACATACCCGGCACCCAGGAGACGAGGATCAACGCGCAGCGCGGCACCGACGTGGTGTTGACGCTCGACGAAGACCTCCAGTGGCAGGCCGAGTACTCGCTCCTCGACCAGGTGAAGGCGACGGGCGCGAACGGCGGTATGGCGGTGGTCATCGACGTCACCGATGGCGACGTGCTCGCCATGGCTTCAGTCGTCGGGGCCAAGGCCGACGCGCCCGCGCACGTCGCGAACGGCGGTGAAGCGAATGCGCCTCTCACCGATCTGTTCGAGCCCGGCTCGACCAACAAGCTCATCACGCTCTCGTGGGCACTCGAGCACGGCCACATCCTGCCGACAACGATGTTCTCGGTGCCGTACTCGTACCGCGTCGATCCCGACGTCGCGCCGTACACGGACGCCGAGCCGCACTACGGCGCGCCGAACGGCGTCGAACACTGGACGACCGCCGACATCCTTCGCGAGTCGTCCAACGTCGGTACGATCGAGATCGCCAACACGATGAAGAACCAGGAGCTGGCCGACGGCCTGCGAGCGTTCGGGCTCGGCCGTCAAACCGCCATCGACTGGCCGTATCAGCCGAACGGTCTGCTGCTCGATCCATCGCAGTATTACGCGACCGGGAAGTACTCGACCGCGATCGGTTACGGCGTCGCGGTGACGGGCATGCAGATGCTCGATGCGTTCACGACGATCGCCAACGGTGGGGTCACCCGACCGCCTCATCTCCTCGACGCGACGATCGACGCCAACGGAGTTCGTCATCCGGCCGTCGTACCGGATGGGACACGCGTCGTTTCGGCGAACACCGCGGCGGTCATGACGAGCATGCTGAAGGGTGTGGTCGCGAACGGCACCGGTGCGTGCGCTGCGATTCGCGGATACGACGTCGCCGGGAAGACGGGTACGGCCAAGAAGGCCCTTCCGACCGGTGGCTACACCGATGCGGCGACGATGGCGTCGTTCATCGGTTATGCGCCCGCAGACCACCCCCGGTTCGCGACGCTCGTCGTGCTCGACGAGAACAACCTCAGCTACGGCGGCGAGGTCGCCGCGCCGGTCTTCTCGGAGATCACGCAGTTCGCACTCCAGCAGTACGGCGTGCAGCCCACCGATCTCGCGGACACGCAATACGCGGCCGCGCAGAACACAGCGCGCGCCGCAGGGAACACGTGCGTCGTCCCGCACGGCCCGGCGCTGGCCACGGCCGAGGCCGCGCTGGCGCACCGGTTGGCTCAGCAGGACGGCGCGGGAGCAGGGTCAGCGGCGGCGACCGGTTCGACGCCCGATAGCCTGCCTCCCGACCAGTCCAAGCACACCTAGGGGGACCGTGCTGCTGCACGACCTCCTCGACGACGACGAGCTGCGCGACCGCCTGTGCGAGGTCCGCGGCGACACCCTTGTCGATCTTGCCTCTGTGGTGCACGACAGCCGGGAGGTGACTCCCGGTGCCTTGTTCTGCTGCATCGCAGGTGTCCGCGCCGACGGGCACGATCATGCACCGGCCGCCGTGCGAGCGGGAGCTGTCGCACTGCTCGTCGAGCGCCCGCTGCCGCTCGAGGTTCCGCAGGTGAGGGTGGACTCCGTACGCCGCTCGCTCGGACCCCTCAGCGCGCGCTTCTACGACTACCCGTCGCGCTCGGTGCGCGTGCTCGGTGTTACGGGCACGAACGGGAAGACGAGCACCACGTATCTGCTGGAGTCGATCGCGCGTGCCAACGGCGACCGCACGGGCATCATCGGCACGGTCGAGGCGCGTATCGGCGACGAGGCCGAGCCGGTGCGACACACGACACCCGAGGCAACCGATCTGCAGGCACTGCTGGCCCGGATGCGCGACCGCGGCGTCGGTACGGTCGCGATGGAGGTGTCGTCGCACGCGCTCGACCAGCACCGAGTGGATGGCACCCGGTTCGCGGCGGTGACGTTCACGAATCTCACCCACGAGCACCTCGACTACCACCTCACCGTCGACGCGTACTTCGAGGCGAAGGCTGCGCTCTTCGACCCGTATTTCTCCACGACCGCGGCGATCAACATCGATGACGAGCACGGGCGGATCCTGCGCGACCGGGCGCGGACGCGCGGGCTGCGCGTCTTGACGTACTCGGCCGAGGATCCTGCAGCCGACGTGTTCGCACGGAACATACGCGCGCGGCGAAACGAAACGGCGTTCGAGCTCGTTGACGACCGCGACGATCAGCACGCTCTGGTTCGAAGTCCGCTCGTCGGGCACTTCAACGTCTACAACGCGCTGGCGGCCGCCGCGACCGCGCTGGCGATCGGCTGTCCTTTCGACGCCGTGCGCGCCGGTCTGGAGGCGCCGATCCGTGTCCCCGGGCGCTTTGAGCGGGTGCCCACCGGCACCGACTTCGTCGCGCTCGTCGACTACGCGCACACGCCCGACGCGCTGGCTTCGGTGCTGGATGCCGCGCGCCAGCTCGTCGAGGGCGGACGGTTGATCGTCGTCTTCGGCTGCGGAGGCGATCGCGATCGGAGCAAGCGTGCGCCGATGGGCGAGGTTGTGACACGGCTCGCCGACGTCGCGATCCTCACCTCCGACAACCCGCGGTCGGAGGATCCGGAGGCCATCGCCCGCGACGTGCTGCGGGGGGTGCCGCCCGGCCGGGCCGCGCCGTGGCTCGAGCTCGATCGCCGCGCGGCGATCCGGGCCGCGTTGCGCGCCGCGCGCACCGGCGACGTGGTCGTCATCGCCGGCAAGGGCCACGAAAGCGGTCAGACGGCGCGCGGGGTGACGGCGCCGTTCGACGATCGGCTCGTCGCGGCCGAGGAGTTGGAGGCTCCCCGGTGAGCCGCATGACCGCACGCGAGATCGCGCGCCGCGTCGGCGGCCGGGTCGTCGGCGACGAAGGCGCGACAGCCGACTCATGGGCGTTCGACTCGCGCACGCTCGAACGGGGGGCCTGCTTCGTCGCGCTCCGCGACAACCGCGACGGTCACGACTTCGTCGCTTCGGCGCTCGATGCGGGAGCCACAGTCGCGCTCGTCGCCGATACTTTTGCCGGCGTAGGTGCGCTCCGACCGGGGCAGGCGCTCGTCTTCGCGCCCGAGCCACTTGCGGCGTTGCAGGAAGTCGCCCGCGCCTTCCGCGCGGACCGGGCCGATCTCCACGTCGTCGCCGTCGGCGGTTCCACGGGCAAGACGTCTACGAAAGACCTTCTCGCGGCCGCGCTCCGCTCGCGTGGCTGTTACGCGAACGAAGCCTCGTACAACAACGAGTTCGGCCTGCCGATCACCCTCTGCAACACGCCCGAATCCGCACGCGTCGTCGTGGCCGAGATGGGCGAACGCTTCGCGGGTGATCTCGAGAAGCTCTGCGCGATCGCGCGCCCCGACACAGGAGTAGTGACGAACGCCGGCCTTGCGCACGCCGAGCATCTGGGCGGCGCCGCGGGCGTGCTGGCCGTCCTCGGTGAGTTGCTGAACGCCCTGCCGGAAGACGGCATCGCGGTATTGAGCTCCGACGATCCGGCGACCCCGCAACTGGCCGCCGCGACCGGGGCCGACGTCGTGACGGCGGGTACCTCGAGGAGCGCCGACTACCGCATCGACCGGCTCGTCATCGACGGAGACCTCCGGCCGTCGTTCTTGCTCGGCGGCCAGGCGTTCCGTGTGCCATTACGGGGTGCGCACCAGGCGACGAACGCCGCGATGGCGATCGCGGTCGCGCACCGGGTGTTCGGTATGCCGCTCGACGAGATCGCGGTGGAGGTGGCGACGGCAACGTCGGGCCGCTGGCGGATGGAGCTGCTCGAGACCCCGGGCGGCGTGACCGTCTTGAACGACGCGTACAACGCGAACCCCGCGTCGATGGAGGCGGCACTCGTCGCCCTCGCGCACTTGGCGCGCCCGGCGGGTGCGCGGCGTGTCGCGGTTCTCGGAGACATGCGAGAGCTCGGCGCGCACCACGAAGACGAGCACCGGCTCGCGGGGGAGCGGGCAGCCACGCTCGGGATCGATGTGGTCGTCGGCGTGGGCGCGGGCGGCGCGGAGATCGCGCGCGCAGCCGCGGCCGGGGGCGTGGAGATCGACCTCGCCGCGGACGCAGAGCACGCCCTCGAGATCGTCGCGAGCCGCGTGAACGCGGGCGACGCGGTGCTCGTGAAGGGGAGCCGCGCGCTCGGCCTCGAACATGTCGCGTACGGCCTCGTTGTGCCCGCACGACCCGATACCCGCGAGGGATGCCGGGGAGGCAGTGCGTCGTGATCGCCATGCTCATGGCCGCGGGCGCGGCCTTTGCTGTCACGATCCTGTTCACTCCGTTGCTCATCCGCTGGCTGCGCGCCCGCGGGATCGGGCAACAGATTCGCGACGACGGGCCGATCGAGCACCCGCACGCTTCCAAGGCGGGTACGCCGACGATGGGTGGCATCGCGATCGTGCTCGCCACTGTTGTCGGCTACCTGTTCGCGCACATTCGCCGCAAGAGCATCGCGTTCGCCACCCCCGGCTGGGCGCTGATCGCGTTGATCGTCGGTCTGGGCGCAGTGGGTTGGATCGACGATTATCTCGGTGTTCGCGCGCGAAGGAACATGGGCCTGCGCAAGCGCGGCAAGACGTTCGGGATCGTCGTGATCGCGGCCGCGTTCGCGTGGCTGGCCGTCCATTTCGTGCACACAGACACGCATCTGTCGTTCACCCAGCCGCTCGGCGTCGACCTCGGCAACGTTGGGCTCTTCCTCTGGGTCATCCTCGTCGTGTATGCGACCGCCAACGCGGTGAACATCACCGATGGGCTCGACGGTCTCGCCGCGGGTTCATCGGCGCTCACCTTCGCGGCGTTCATGATCATCGCGTTCACCGAGTTCCGGCACCCCGACATCTACGGCGTCCTGTCGGCGCAGGCGCTCGACCAGGCCGTGGTCGCGGCGGCGATGTTCGGCGCGTGCGCGGGATTCCTTTGGTGGAACGCCGCTCCCGCGCGCATTTTCATGGGCGACACCGGTTCACTTGCGATCGGCGGCGCGATGGCGGGGCTCGCACTGCTCTCCCGTACGCACCTCCTGCTGCTGCTGCTCGCCGGGCTTCCGTTGATCGAGACGCTCTCGGTGATCGCGCAGGTCATCTCCTACCGCGGGTTCCGGCGACGCGTGCTCCGCATGGCGCCGATCCATCACCATTTCGAGGTCGGGGGCTGGTCGGAGTTCACCGTCATCGTCCGGTTCTGGCTGTTCTCGGGCATCTGCGTGGCGCTCGGCGTCGGCATCTTCTACGCCGACTTCCTCCGGCATGGCGTCAACCTCGGATGAGCGCGGCGCGGACGTCGAGCGTGCTCGTGATCGGGCTCGCGGAGACCGGGGTTGCGGTCGCGCGCGTGCTGCGCTCGGAGGGTCTCTCCGTCACCGTGGTCGAGGACGCACCGGGGACCTCGGCGGGCTATTCGGACCGAGTCGAGGCGATCCG
>Ga0335083_10007284_pt1 | contig 13679 bp, 9 predicted proteins | sample Lox_Sample_42_FD_206716 | JGI IMG/M metagenome (GOLD analysis project Ga0335083, IMG submission 206716) | Soil microbial communities from Loxahatchee National Wildlife Refuge, Florida, United States - Lox_Sample_4.2 | ecosystem: Environmental > Terrestrial > Soil > Wetlands | place: USA: Florida...
CGCCAGATTTGCTGCCGATGGGGGCGTACCGCATGTCCATAAACACGTATGATCCGACCTCGAGCTCGGTAAGACCCACCTCGTGATCGATATTGTAGGTTCCGGTGGAGCCGCCGGTAAAGACGTTAACCGGCAAACCGGACTTTTTGCACAATTCAACGGTCTCACGCGGGCCGGCCATATCTTTGCGTGAACGCTCGCGGCGAGCCTCAAAACCACGGGTATGCGCGGCGACGCCCGCATACGCCATGACTCCCTGGAACTGCATGTGTTTGGAAGATGCGATCTTTTGAGCCAGTTGCAGCGCGGGCTGGCCGTTCTCAATTCCCTGCCGGGCGAGCGCCGCATCAACGGAAACCAGGACTTTGAGCTTTGCATTCTCGGCTTCCGCGGCTTGCTCCAGCCAATCGAACACGATGGGATCATCGATCACAAAGCTGAAAGTGGGGTCCTTCTTCGACAAGGCGACGGCTCGTTCGATGTTATTACGGCTAGCGGGCTGCTTGGTCCACATTACGTTTCGCAGGCCGGCGTTGGACATTAGCTCCGCCTCGGCGATGGTGGCGCAGGTGAGCCCAATCGCACCATGACTCAGCTGGATCTTGGCGACGTCGACGCTCTTATGAATCTTTACATGCGGTCGAATCGCGATTCCATTTGCCTTGGTCGTATCGGCCATGAGCTTCACATTTTTGTCGAAGAGATCCTTGTCGACAATCATGCAGGGCGTCGGTAGAACGTCCTTGGTGATATCGCGAAAATCTCGCCGCGCGATCCGAGCTTCCAGATCTGTGTAGGGCATTCCGGACGAGCCTGTTCTTGCAGCCCGCCCATTAGCGGCCACGAAGGCGCCCATTGCGGCGGCGCCAAAGAAATTACGTCGTGATGTCATGAAATCCTCCTTCTGAAACGTTGTCTCACGTAGGGAGCGGCGGCCTCGGCGTTAGCCAGCGGCCGATTCTCCCTAAAAAACCGCTAACGGATTTATTGGCGCGCCAGTGCCGCCTTGTACCACTAAAGGAGCTGCGGTAAACAGAAACACCCAGTGCTTGCGCTCAGCCGCTGCTTTGCCGACCGCCTCCAAATCGCACTCATCGAACAGAGGCATCCCCATCGCCACCAACGTCAACAGATGGATCGGTATCGCAACGCCGTCGATCTGCGATGGCGCCACCTCCGGATCCGCATCTCCACCCAATATTGCGACTCCGCGATCATGCAGCCACTTGGCGCAGGAGGCGTGCAAGCCGGCGAAACTGGTCCCGGGACCCTTGGCGGCGCGCATCGCCCAGCGGCCGGAACGCACGAAGACGGCGTCGCCGGCGGAGACTTTGACCCCGGTTTGCTTCTCCCAGGCCGCCAGATCCTCCGGATAAATCGGCGTGCCTGGTTCGAGATAATCCACTCCTTTCATTCGCGCGATATCGATCAGGACGCCGCGCGTTACGATGCCATCCTTGAGGGCGAAGACAGAGTCCTGCGGGCAACCCTGCGCGTTGATGCTGTCGGCGGGAAAGCCGTTGTAAAGCTTTCCCTGATAACTCGCGTGGCACAACGCATCCAGATGCGTAAGCCCCATTCCATGAAAGGACACGTTGTAGTTGTCCATGTGAAACCCGCCATGCGTCGGCAGCATGGTATGAACCAGCGGTTCGGAATTGTCGACTGCTTTCTCGGTCAGCATCTCATGCGCCATGGAAATCGCAACACCATCCTTGACCAAGGCGGCCGCTTCCCGTCGCTTGGCGGGCGAGATAAGATTCAACGTGCCCAGCTGATCGTCTTTACCCCAGCGCCCCCAGTTAGAGAGCTCCGTCATCCACCGGTCGACGTCCGCCTTAGTCATTTGGTGGTTGGATTGAGCAGGCAGCCAGGACGTGGCCAGGAGTATTGCGCCGACGGGTATTGGAATCCAGTAACGCGACATAAAGCTATTGTCCCAGGCTGAACGCGATTACAGTGCTGCCGGCCGACACGACGATGTACTGCCGTCCCTCGCTCGTGTAACTGATTGGATTGGCCCAGATCGCGCCGCCGGTTTGGATGCGCCATAACAATTGGCCGCTGACGGCGTTGAGCGCAAAAAAATCGCCTTCCATAGTGCCGGAGAAAACCAGGTTCCCGGCCGTTGAAAGTACACCGCACCAAGGCGGCGTGTGTACCCGAAATTCCCAACGGGTTTCCCCGGTTTTCCAATCGAGAGCTCGCAGCGCTCCCCAGGGTTCCTCGCCTGGAATCGGCAGGCGGTGTCCTCCCATAAACAACCTTCCGGGATTGTAAGTGGGCTTCTCTCGAGTTAGGCGCTGTATGGCGCCCTTCTCTCGGACATTTTGATAAAAGAGACCAGTCTTCAAATCAAGCGAAGGACTGAACCAGTTCGCGGTTCCATCGTCGTCCGGATAGACCAGCGCTCCGGCCGCGGTGGGCACCGCTTCCGGATTCCAAGTCGGGCGTCCCTTGTCATCCAGGCCCTTCGCCCAAGTCTGCCGCGCGAATTGTTTCCCCACCAGAAACTCGCCCGTCAGGCGGTCCAGGACATAATAAAAGCCGTTGCGGTTCGCGAACAGTACTAACTTGCGCGGCCGGCCGCGAAACTCGGCATCCAGCAAAACCGGGACTTGATTGGCATCCATGTCCAGGACGTCATGCGGGGTGAACTGAAAATGCCACTTCAATTTCCCGGTGTCCGCGTCCAGCGCAACAATGGAATCCGAGTAAAGATTATCGCCTTGGCGATCATCCCCGACGTAATCGGGGCTCGGATTTCCGGTGCCCCAATATGTCAAGTTAGCCTCCGGATCGTAAGATCCGGTAACCCAGGTAGTGGCACCTCCTATTTTCCAGCTATCGCCCGACCAGGTCTCGTTACCCGGCTCGCCCGGTCCCGGCACGGTCCAGAAACGCCAGGCCCGCTTGCCTGTCTTGGCGTCATAAGCATCCACGAAGCCGCGAACGCCGTATTCGGCTCCAGCAACGCCGACGATAATCTTATCCTTGACTGCCAGCGGAGCGGCGGTAACCGAGTAGGCCTGCTTGTAGTCGGCGACCTCGACATCCCAGCGCACCCGCCCACTGTGCATGTCCAGCGCGACTAGATGCCCATCCACGGTTCCCAAGAAAAGCTGGTCATCCAGCGCCGCTAATCCGCGATTCACCTGGCCGCAGCAAACGATCACTCCTTTCGGCAGCGACCGCCGATAGGTCCAGATCGGCCTTCCCGTACGAAGATCCAGCGCCGTTACATCGCTGGGCGGCTCCGTGATGTACATCACCCCGTCGAAAACCAATGGTTCGGTTTCGAAGTGGTGAGATACCTTGATCTGATACATCCAGGCTACTCGGAGGTCTGAAATGTTCGACGTATTGATTCGATCCAACGCCGAATAACTATGTGCCTGGTAACCGCCGGCAAAGCTCAGCCAGTTACCGGGTTCAGAGTCCGCGGCGAGTATGCGCTGGTATGGTACTTGACAAAACGACAACCCCGAGTAAGTGAGTAATAAAAGCAAGAACTTCATAAGTTACTCTTGAGAGACTCCAAGTAGGCGATCAGATTGTTCAATTCGTCCTGGCTCAACGCCTGGCTGTAACTTGGCATGGGAGAACGATTCGGCTCTTTCACCAGCTCGGTCAATTCAGTTTTCCAAAAGGAGTGGACTTGGTTCGAAAGATCGCGGATTTGGATGGAGAAGGTGTCCTCGTTGACGCGGACTCCGGTGAGCTTCTGACCGTCCTTTGTAACTAACTGGACCTGCAGAAAATCACGAGGAATAGATGCTTCCGGATTGAGCAATGAAGTGCGAATGACATCTCGATCCAGCCTGGCGCCCACATTGCTCAGATCCGGCCCGATCGCGCCGCCACGTCCGTCGATGGTGTGACATCGCGCACAGCCACCCTTTCCCCGGTAAACCTGTTCGCCCAACTTCGCGTCGCCCGCCGATCTGGACTGCTCTACATGGCCGAGCGTTCTTACATAGGCCACCAACTGCCAGATCTGGGCCGTGGGAAGTGTACTCGGCGGCATTTGCGTCCCGGCTATGCCCTCGCGAATGACTTGAAAAAGCGCTTGATCGGTGGGCGCGCGACGTATAGCAGGCACAGCCAGAGTGGGGCCGATGGCACCCTCACCTTTCGGTCCATGACAGTACGAACATTCAGTGCCATAGATCCGCTCGCCTTGCGCGAGATCCGCCGCAGTCGCCTTCGGCTGGGGCCCGGGTTCCACGCTCTGGCCCAACATCGGCGAGCAGGCCACGATAAGGCTCGCCAGCAATTTCATCCTGGTTACGCTTTCACCACCGCACCGCCAAAGCGGCTCAGAAGTCCAGCCGAAGAGAAAGTTGGCCCACTCGATTTCCACCGTTCTCCGCGGATTGTACGGTTTGCGTCACACCGAAGGTACTGGGCGATGAGACGTTCAAGCCTGGTTGTAGAAAGTTCGGGTGGTTCAGGACATTTGTAAATGTCGCCTCAAATCGCATCCTGAGCCGTTCCCATACGCCGAAGTTCTTAGACAAGCCAGCCGATAACGTGTTGGTCGGCGGGCCTATGCAATTGCCCACCCCCTCGCTACCGGTGCGGCCGGCACCCTGGGGCGTCGGGATAAATGCGTGGATATTGTTCCAGCCGTTCGGAGTCGGATTCGCAAGATTGCAATCTCCGATCTGATCGGGCCTGACGGTCGCAGACCGCGCAACTTCGTTGAGGTTGGAAGCGCTGAGTGCCCGGTTGCTTTCATAGGCTGTTGTGAAGGGCCCGGTCTCGTCAAGCAGAATCGCACTGAGCTGCCACCCGCCCAGGGCTCCATTAACAAAACGGTTGGCGTTCGAAAGAAACGGCCGGCCGTGCCCGAACGGGAGCTGATAGAGCCCGGTGAACAGGAAGCGCTGGCGCCGGGGTCCCGGGTCATTACCGCGGTCGTTCCTGAGGTTAAATCTATCGTCCACCCGGCCATTACCTGATTCGGTTCCGAATCCCGATGGCATGTCCCCGGCATCGGACAGGTCCTTCGCCAGATCATAGGTGCCCTGCAGATAGAACCCTTCAGCCAGGCGATGCGAGATTTGAAGTTCCAGGCCTTGATAGTTCGAGAATGCGCCATTCACGAACGAACCGATCTTTCCAAACTGAGGAAACGGTTTAACGCATGGTCCGCTTACACTGGCATGACACTGATTTAAGTCCACGCCCAGCGGCAGGCGATAGCTGTTCTCGCCAATATAGCTGCCGCGAGCGGTCCAGGAGTTCAAGAATTCCCGCTCGATCGTTACATTCCACTGGGCGGACTGCGGATCCCGATAGTATCTGTCCTGGCCCTCGTTGAAGTAAAAGGTGCCAACCACGGAAGGGCTCGGGGCGCCGTTACCGAAGCCAACCTGAGGGAGCCTGAAGGCCGGCTGTCCGTTAGAGAATGAATTCACATAGAAAGGCGAATTGACATATGCGGTTCCCGTCATCATATAAGCTTCCCAACCGAGACTTGGAACCGTGAATAGGCCCCATCCGGCGCGGAAAACAGTCTTGTCATTGCCAAAAGGCCGCCAGGCCACTCCAATGCGCGGATCAAAATCCTTCCAGTACGTTTCGCGCAGCCACTCCGGATAATGGGCTTGGCTGGCGGTCAACACCGGCGTGCAGGGGAACGCGGGATTCGGAAGCGGGCTAACCGAGCACGCGTTGATCGAGTACAGGTACGGCGCGGGGGGAGGAAGCACTTTCGCGGCGATATCGGGAATAATGACGCTACCAGTGGTTGGATCGAAATTCCCGATATTCCCATTCTTCTCCGAGAAGGGCGGCATCAATTCCCAACGCATGCCAAAGCTCATCGTGATACTTCGTGAAACGTGCCATTCGTCCTGCCCAAAGACCGCGAAGTGCTTGGATTTTTGCTCCAGAAATGGTCCGGTCACGAAAATCTGATCGCTAGTCGGCAAACCGAGCAATAAGTCCGCGAATGCATTACCACTGAAACTGCCGAGGAAGGTGAAGGAACCAAATCCGTCCGAGGCACCGAAATCATCGACCCGATCGTATTGGACCTGTCTAAAGTCGAAGCCATACTTCATGGTGTGCTTTCCTTTTATCCATGAGAGATTGTCTCCGATTTGCCATACTTTTGAATTCACGGGGCCGAGCGTGTCGTGGCCGATGTTTGTAAATCCGGTTCCGCTGCTGAAGTCGAACCCTGGGAAAGCCCCCGCCGTCCCCTGGCGTGATAAATAGGACTGATCGAGCCCAGTCAAGCCGAGGTCGTTGACCACTTGCACGCCCTGGTACGGAAATGTAGAGTCTACATTCAGCAGGCTCAATCCAAACCGAAACTCGTTTACCAAATTGCCGCTGATGGTGTAGCTGTCGGAGATAACGAGATTCTTGTCCGTTTCGTTATTGGTGGTGGGCGGCAATAACTGTTCGGTTGCAGGGCCGCCAAACCCGCTGCCGGTCAGCGACTGAGTGGGAAGATTCTTCCAAGTCCAGCGTCCGAAGAGCAGATTCTTAGATCCGATGTATTGATCGACCCGGATATCATATCCGTTCGTTAGATTTTGTAGCGGCAGCAGAAACCTCTGGTTGCCGGTGATCGAGCCCGCGTTGAAATTGGGCAATCCGATATATTTTGAGAACAACTTCTGCGCGACCGGATTCAAACAGTCGACCTGAGCCGCATTGGCGCAAGGGGGAATGATGTTGCCAGGGTAGGGTGCACCCGTGTAGGGATCAATTACCTTCGGACCAGGCAAACCATTGAGATTGCCCCCAATCATTGCAGCGGTTGGAACCGTGTTGATAACTAGCTGCGAGGCGGGGCGGCGGTTCTCTTCAGAGTCAACGAAAAAGAACGTCCGGTTGCGTCCGTTGTAAATTTTCGGGATTATAACGGGGCCGCTCAAACTGCCTCCAAACGTATTCCAGACCTTGTGCTGCTTGTTCGGCGAACCATAAGTGATTGCATCCAGGGCCGCGTTCTGCAAATATTCGAACGCACTTCCGTGGAACACGTTTGCACCGCTCTTGGTAGTGACAGTGACATCGCCGGTGGTGGCGAACTCGGCATTGTTGTTGATAGCCGATACTTTAAACTCGGCGAGCATCTCGGTAGACGGAAACATGTTTGACGCCGGCGTGTTCGTAGCAATATTGACGCTGGATGTTCCATCCGCGGTGTAGTCTACCTGATAGGGTTGGGAACCGGTAAGAGCGATATTTCCGTTTTTATCCTGCTGGACGTTGGCGGAGGCGACAATAGCGCCTAGCGGGCTAGTGGACGCACCGCGATAATTCGCCGGCAGTTGCGTCACCTCCTGATTCGTCATCGTGTTCACAATGGTCGCGTTCTCGGTGTTAACCGTTGCAGCCGCCGCGCTCACCTCCACGGTCTGCTGCACCGAGGCCAGTGCCATGCTCAGATCAACGCGTCTCTCTTGCCGCGCATCCAGGGTAATTTCGTTCACCTTGGCGTTTGCAAATCCTGGCTTGACGACCGAAATCGAATAGCGCCCGGCCGGCACATTCAGCAATTGATACTGCCCACTGCTGTTCGTAGTCGCGCTGCGAACCGCATTTTCATCCAGGTTCGTGATGGTGATGACGGCACCGGAAATGACACTTCCGGATTGATCCTGGACGGTGCCCACAAAGGTGCCGAATGTAGATTGCGCGACCGCGGATAGACCGGCGCACAGGATCACCAGAAGAAGCGCCAGGATTCTCTTTTTGACCAGCTCTTGTGAAAGCGACATCGTATCTCCCTTGCCATCTAAAGCGGATGGGGTGAACCTATCCTCTTTTTCGTTGAGCTCTCATCCCGTTCTTAGAGAACGAGTTCTCCGAACCGGCTGACTCAACTGAACCCCTTCAGTTGGAAGTTTGCCGGTGTTGGATTAGAGGATATGCAACATGGCTCCCCTAAGCACGCACCGCACGTCGGTTCTTCGGACAATACGCTCCTTGCAGAGTGGAATCAACTGAAATTAAAGGTCTTGATCCGGCTTGTCAGCTAATGTCCGGGAATGACCGTTGGCCGCGTGGACGTACAAAATCCCTTCCACGGAGATCGATCTGGTCTATAATGTCTCTAATCCACTGCGGGAATGGTAACGACCCCGTGAGCGCCTCGACTCAACCAAGACTCATAGACTCTCAGGACCGCCTGGACGGCTGGAAAGATATCGCCGCGTACCTCGGCCGCAATGAGCGCACCGTCCGCCGTTGGGAGGAGCGCGAGGGACTTCCGGTCCACCGCCATGCTCACGACAAGAGGAGTTCGGTCTATGCCTACCGATTAGAATTGGAGCGCTGGCGCTCTTCGCGCGCACCCGATAACGAAGAAGGAAAGGAACCGTCCGTCGGACCGGCTCCGCCCGGGAACGAATCGGCCCAACAATCGGTGGCGACTAAGTCTAGCTCGAAGCTAAGGCTTACGGGAACATTCGTCGCGGTGTTGATAATAGCCGGTCTTGGCGCTTGGCTGGTGGGGCGGCCTGGGAGAACTGGTGCCGCCGCCGGCCATCGCCCAAGCCCTGAAGCCATGGTCGCCTACCAAACCGGCTTGTATGAATTCAATCGAGGCGCCTTCTCATCAGCGTTATCGTTCGCTCGAGAAGCGATACGTCTTGATCCGGCGCTCGCGGCAGCTCATGAACTCGTAGGAATGACCTTGGAACAAGAGGCGGATTTTGGACTAGAAACATATTCCAAGATTCTTCCAGAAGCTCGCGCAGCCCTTCGACGCGCCATTGATTTGGATCCCAAGCGCGGCAAGTCCTTGACATGGCTCGGCGAAACGTATTTTTTTGGCGAACACGACTGGGCGCGTGCCGAGGAGAATATGAAGCGCGGCTTCGCGCTCGATCCGAGTACGGGGAATAATTATGGAGCGCTACTGGCCGCTGAAGGACGATTCGATGAGGCGATTGCGGCCGGCACCACCGCTCTTCGAAGCGATCCGGCAAATCCAATCCTTATCGCGGATGTCGCGCGGCTCTATCAGTTCGCACGGCGCTACGACCAGTCGATTCCGTTGTTTCGTAAAGCAGTTCAGCTCGGCCCTACTATCGCATATCCACACCAGTGGCTAGCCATCAATTTGTTTCTAGCCGGCCAAAAGGATGAGGCTTTTGAGACTTGGCTCTCGACCGTTTCGGTGCAAGGCCGCCCGGATCTTGAGAACGGTTTTCGCAAGGCCTATCGGATTGGCGGGTGGCCAGGCGTTTGGGCGAGCTACATTGCAAATGCTTCGAACATTTCGAAGCCCAGCACGGCGTTCAAGACTTGGTCCCTCATTTCCCTGGATCGTAAGCCAGAAGCGATGGATGTGCTGGAATCGCTTGAAAAGAACGAGAGCGGGTTTATGGTTCGACTTGAGGATCCGCTGTTCGATCCGGTTCGCGGCGAGCCCAGATTTAAGGCATTGCTGAAGCGTGTGGGATACCCACAGTCCATGTGGCGCTAGCGTTTCCCAAAACGCCGCGCGTGCTTTAGTGAGATGAACTAATCGCGTAGGGCGCCAGCGGCGCTTACGGAATCCGGTGGAGCAAGTGACCGGGGCGCCCGTGGTAATTCGAACATTGGGCGTGCGCCAGCAGAGCCCTTACCAGATCCAGATCGCCGCGATCTGATATGAAGAAGCTGTCAACTAATGTCCGAAGATAACCGCTTGGTCCTTATATGGGAGAACTCCGTTGTAGTACACTGTTTGGCTCATGGCGACCGATCTCCGAGCACAAATGGAAGCTCAGTTTTTCAAAGCTCGCGACGAATACATTGCAGCCATCAGGGCGCATGCGGATGCGTTAGCAGCTGCCCTAAAGACCGAGGCTGCCGACGTAAACGCGGAATACGAACGAGCCGCATCTGAGCTGGGGCAAAAGCAGCAAGCCTATCTGCGAGCCACAGACGATCTAAGAGCTTTGAACGTCCGGCAGAGCTAACGTCGCTTACCCTGCCCCACGGCGTTGCGTGCCAGCACCAGAATGGCTTGTTCGACAACCATCAACTGCCCGTCTGACGATTTTGGGTGCGCTGCGGCCGCTCGGAAAGAAGCTGCTCCACCAGCCTGCGTTCTTCGGCTTCCCGGCGGACATGCTCTTCGCCCGTAGCCGCGCTTGCGAACCCGGCCTGGACGCTCCGCACGCGGCCGTCACGCCCCAGGAAAATGGTGGTCGGATAGACGCCGAAATTCACCAATTGCGGCAGCTTTTGTGCCACATCGTCCGGAGTGCCCGCCACCAGCATGGCGTAGGGAATGCCATAACGCTTAACGAATGTCTGAACACGAGGCCGGGCCAGCGCCAACTCCGCGTCCTGCTCAAAGTTCAGCCCAACGATCTCGAGCCCGCGCGCGTGGAATTGTTTGTAGAGATCAACCAGAGAAGGCGCCTCGTCGTGGCAGTTCGGACACCAGCTCCCCCCGATCGTGATGATCACAACTTTGTCCTGAAACCGGGGATCGGCATCTGACACCGCTTTCCCGTCCAGATCGAGGCCGGCGAAGTGGAAACGCTCGGTAGGATCCTTCACGCTGGTAAAGCGCGACGGGTCGGGCGGTTCAGCGATGCCCTTGGCGCGCGCTTCGGTGCTTCGGGCTGCCCGATACGTGTATTGCTGGTCAAGCGTGATGCCGAGCGTTCCGTCTGCGTTGAGACGCGCTTCGAACAGAAGTGGGCGCTCGCCCGCGAAGTGGCTCATGATGAGCTTCCCGTCCCGCCAGCGGCCCGTCAGCGTGCCACTGTCGCCCGACGTTTTCAAAATCGCGCCCGAAAACGCGGAGCCGGACTGCCGAAGATAGAGATTCCAGGTAACGTCCAGCTTGGACTTGTCCGGGGCGGTGCGGCGCATGTTCCAACTGCCGGCGATCTCCGGCGGTTGGTCCTTACTATCCTCCACCGGAATGAATCGGCTGGCGCTGAACTCCATCGGCCGGGCTTTCGGGCGATTGTTGCGGTAGGTCCCGCGGAGCTGGTCGCCGCTCAAGGTCGCCTCCAGAGTCGTGTTGAGAAAATCGTAATCCAGCTTGAGAGCGCCATTGCTGAAGCTCCCTGAAGTCGAACCGATTTTCCGGTCGCCCTCGAAGAAGAAGCCCTCAACCTGACCGCCATTCTGTGCGATCTCGAAACGGAAGGGGACCTCCACCTTGTTAACCACCACCACAGCGTCCCAAAGCCCGCTGATTCTAGATTGAGCTGCTGCGAATTGCGCGAACAGCATCGGGCAGACAAACATGAGCGCTCTGCTTGTAATCACGCCTATCCATGCTATCGCTTTGGAAAGCCCAGTAAAAGGGGGTGTCATGCCGTCTGGACTTAGTGAGTTGATGTGAAATATGGCTCAGGCTGCTGCGTCAGGGTCCGCACTGCATCAAGTGCCGCTCCTGGTTCGAGCCACTTAGAAAGACGGCGAACGGATTGCACCTGCCTGGCTGCTGATAAGGAGCAATCGTATGAAACGTATGTTCTTGGCCCTCTCCGCGCTAGGCGCGAGCGTTTACTTGTCGCTCGGGGCCGACAATCCGACGCCCCCAGCGACTTCCCAGGCGCAAACTCAGCAGCCCTGCTGTTGTGCGCGCATGTCTGGCGGCAGCATGCAGATGGGCCAGATGCAGATGGGCGGCAGGGGAATGCGAATGGGAATGGGTATGGCGACCTTTGCTCCGCTGCCGGCCGACTTCGCTACGGATACAAATCCGATGACTCCTGCAAAGATCGAACTCGGCCGCATGCTCTTCTTCGAAAAACGTCTGTCCGCGAATGGCCGGCTTTCCTGCAACAGCTGTCATGACCTGGCGTCCTATGGCGTCGATCATCAACCCACATCCAGCGGTTTCTGGAACCAGAAGGGAACGCGAAATTCTCCGACTGTTTATAACGCAGCCGGCTACTTCGCCCAGTTCTGGGACGGGCGTGCCGCCACGGTCGAAGAACAGGCCAAGGGGCCGATCCTGAATCCGGTAGAGATGGGGCTGCCTTCGGGAAGCGCCGCGGTGGCCGCGCTCAAATCGATTCCCGAATACGTTGCCCTTTTTAGCGCGGCTTTTCCTAGCAGCCCGGATCCGGTGACATTCGACAACGTCGCGGCCGCGATCGGGGCGTTTGAAAGAACGCTGGTCACGCCGTCCCGATGGGACCGTTTCCTGGCCGGCGATCAGAGTGCGTTGAGTCCCCAAGAGCGGGCCGGGTTCCATCGATTCATGCACACCGGCTGTGCCGGTTGTCACAATGGCACTTTGGTCGGGGGCGGTGCCTACGAGAAACTGGGCGAGGCGCAGCCTTTTCCGGATACCACCGATCTGGGACGTTTCCAGGTGACCAAGAACGCCTCCGACCGCATGTTCTTTAAAGTTCCGTCTCTGCGGAACGTCGAGCAGACTGCGCCGTATTTCCACAACGGCAAAATCGCTACGCTGGACGAAGCCGTAACCCAGATGGGGAAATATCAGTTGGGCGTGAACCTCTCGCCGGCCGAGCGCGAGCAGATCATCGCTTGGTTGAAGACGCTCACCGGCGCTCTGCCGGCTCAATACATCGCAGAACCGAGCTTACCGGAAGGCGCCGGGCGCCATTAGTGCGGCGCTTCACGTCTACAGAGCGGCGCTAGTGAATATACGCCCAGCCGGCCTCTTGCTTGCGGGCGATCTCGGCCACACCCGAATCTACTTGCACAGCGAACGGAAACAGGTCTTCGGTCTTGATGTTCAAGGCTCGCATTGCGTTCTGACAAGCCGCAAGCTTGACACCGCTGTCAGCAAGCTGCTTCAGTCGCTCCTCATAGGCTGTGTTGGTCTTGCGAAGCATATTCAGTCCTCGCCCAAAGAAAACTACTTCCACCTCTGACCCGCCGTCTTTTGCAAACGCCTCTCGCAGGTTGTTCACGTGGCGAATCAGAATACCCCACTCGGGTCCCTCCGGCTCAGTCAATTGAAAGACGACGTGATGTTTCGGCGAAGCTGGAGTCTGCGATACGGCCGCAAACGCAAGTACCAGCGTTAATGCGATCAGGCAGACAATGGCCCTCTTGGTCATGGAAGCTCCTTCAGGAGTACAATCAATTTTCAAACCGGAGCAGGCGGAACGTGATCCGACCCGCAGTCGTAATGATAATGCATTTCCTCGATAGATCCCGGGAGAAGCTTTGACGGGCGCGGCCGCGTCTCCCATCTCAACGCCCGAAGTGGAGACGCGCCTGGTTTACGCGCACGGGCTGGCTTCCATAATCGTGCTGTTTGTCTCGATACTGTTTGGATTTCTGGCTTCCCTGCAATTACTCGCTCCGGACGCCTTCGGAGGATCCGCCTGGGTCAGTTGGGGCCGGCTGCGTTACGACCACACGCAAGGCATCATGCTGGGTTGGCTCGCCAATGCATTTTTTGCCTTCCTCTATCATGCGGTGCCGATCCTCACCGGCCGGCCAGTCACCAGCCGCCGCCTGGGGCTTTGGATATTTGGCCTGTGGAATTTCGCGATCGTCGTGCCCGGGTGGATTTTGGTATTGGCCGGGTTCAGCCAGCCGCTCGAGTGGGCTGAATTTCCGTTGGTTATTGATGTCTTCGTGGTCGTGGCTCTGGTGCTGGCCCTCATCCAGTTCGTCCCGCCGTTCTTTTCCCGCGAACTGGAAGATCTCTATGTCTCGAGTTGGTACATCATTGGTGCGCTGGTGTTCACCTTGTTGGCATATCCGAT
>Ga0335083_10007285_pt1 | contig 13677 bp, 16 predicted proteins | sample Lox_Sample_42_FD_206716 | JGI IMG/M metagenome (GOLD analysis project Ga0335083, IMG submission 206716) | Soil microbial communities from Loxahatchee National Wildlife Refuge, Florida, United States - Lox_Sample_4.2 | ecosystem: Environmental > Terrestrial > Soil > Wetlands | place: USA...
TCCAGCGCGATTTTCCGGCGATCGATGGTATAGCCCTGCTTTTCGAGCGCCTCGACGATGTCTTTGGAGGTCACGGAACCGAAGAGCTGATCGTTCTCGCCCGCTTTCTGCGCAATGGTCACGCTCAGATCGGCCATCATCTTGGCCAGGTCGCCGGCGTCGGAAACCTCCTTCGCTTCGCGGCGCAGATGACCCTGTCGCTCCTGTTCGATGATCTTCTTGTTGGCTTCGGTGGCTGGAACGGCCAGGCGTTTGGGCAGCAGGAAATTGCGGGCGTAGCCGGAGGTCACCTTCACCAGTTGGCCGCGGGAGCCGAGCTTGTCGACATCTTCTCGTAAGATCACATCCATTGGAAAACTCCTTAAATTGCCGACGCGAAGGGGATGAGCGCGATATTTCGCGCTTGCTTGATGGCTTGCGCCAGCCGCCGCTGATGCGGCGTACACACGCCCGAGATGCGGCGGGGGACGATCTTACCGCGTTCGGAAATGAATGACGAGAGCATTCTCACGTCCTTATAGTTAATGTCGTCGATCTTTTCGACGCAGAAGCGGCATACCTTCTTGCGCCGGAAATACTGCTTCTTGGTGGCCATGGCCTTGTCGCCGCCGGTGGGCCGCATGGATCCGCTGATGGGGCGTCCGCCTCTTGTTTCCGCCATGATTTACTCCTTTTCCTTTCCGGCCGGAACGCCAGGTAGAGGCGCACCGGGGCGTGGACCGCCGGGTTCGGCGGGACTGGCCGGAGCAGCATGCTCGCCGGGCAGGCTGGGCGCCGCAACCGGAGGCGCCGGACGCCGGGCCGCGCGCTTCTCGCGTGCCTTGCGCCGTTTGTCTACTTTTTTCAGCTTCTCGTCCACCCGCACCGTCAAGAACTTCAGCACTTGATCGGAGACCCGCAGGCGGCGCTCGATTTCATGAACCGTTTCGGGCGTGGCCGTGAATTGCAGCAGCACGTAAAAACCCTCGCTGCGCTTTTCCACGCGATAGGCGAGCTTGCGGACGCCCCACTTCTCGGACTTATCCACATTCCCGCCGTGATTTGCGATTATGACCGTCAACTGCTCGATCAGTTGATCGATCTGTTCTTCCGGCTCATCGGGCCGGATGATAAACAACTCTTCGTAGATCCTCATTCTTCCTCGTTTGAGCCTGGGGCGCGACGATTAAATTTCGCCATGGACTTTTCGACGCCTTCGGCGATTATGGACTCTACAGCCTGGGCAGCGTAGTCCAGCAGCAGGTCCAATTCCTCTCTCTGCGCCCGCTTCAACTTCGCGAGCACAATGCGGGCGCCGTCTTTGTCGCGACGGCCCCCGTGAATTCCCAGGCGAACCCGGGGAAAATCTCTCGTTCCAACCTCGCGCAGGATCGAATCCATCCCGCGATGTCCGGCCGCCGACCCGTTGGGCCGGATGCGCAGCGAGCCCCACGGCAGGTCGAGCTCGTCATAAACCACAACCAGGTAGCCGGCTGGAATTTCGTGCTTAACCAGCAATCCCTTTACCGACTCGCCGCTCACGTTCATGAACGTTTGCGGCTTGGCCAGCATCACTCGCCGGCCCGCTATGCTTCCCTGCCCGACCAATGCGCGCGAATCTTTGCGCTTAACCTGAATGCCGTTGCGCTCCCCCAGCCGATCCACCACCAGGAAGCCGAGGTTGTGAGCGGTGTGTTCGTATTCTTCGCCAGGATTCCCCAGGCCGACCACCAGCTTCTCGAACTCGGGCATGAGAGTCCAGCGCGGTTAGAGTGAATCCCGGTCCGGTCAGCCTTTCTTCTTTCCTTTCTCGGGCTCGGCGGCGGCCGCCTCCGGCTCTTCTTCCTTCTTGCCCTTCTTGATAACCTCCGGCTCGGCGGGAGCCGCGGGCGCGCCTTCCACTCCGGCTTCGGCCGCGGGAGCCACCTCTTCGGCCTTCATCGCGACGCAGTGCGCAATGACCTGCTCGGGCGCGCTGAGGAGCTTCATCGATCCGCTCAAGGCGATATCGCTGGCACGCAGGTTCTGGCCTATCATCAACTCGGATACGTCCACCGTGAAAGAGTCGGGAATCTCATTGGGAAGGCACTCGATCTCGACCTCCCGGGTTACTACTTCCAGCAAACCGCCCTGTAGCTTTACGCCCTTGGGCTCGCCGGTGGTTTGCACGCGAACGTTGACTTGAATGCGCTTGGTCAGATCGATGCGCTTCAAATCGACATGCAGCAGGTTGTCGCGCACCGGATCGCTCTGCCAGTCGACGATCATGGCAGGAGTCTCTTCGCCACCCTGGATCGCCAATTGGAAAATCGTGTTGTGACCGGTGCTGCTGTGCAGAATCCTGGTGACTTCCTTGGGATTCACAGAAACGGCGACGGCGGGCTGGCCGGCACCATACAAAACCGCCGGCGCGAGCCCTTTTACGCGCAAACGGCGGGCCTCGTTCTTGCCGCGTGAATCGCGGCGCTCGGCACTGACTGTAATAGAATCTTTCATCTCATACTCCCGCGGGCGCCCGCCTGCCATGCGACTGGCAATCCGGACGGCCCGGCTGTTTCAAATTCGTTATAGAAAAAGTGTGCTTACCGAACCGTCCTCGTGGATGGATTGAATGGCCCGGGCCAGTAGCGGCGCCACGGACAAAGTCTTAATACGCGTGGACCGCTTGGCGTCGTCGCGCAGCGGAATGGAATTCGTTACCACCACTTCCTGAATTTCGGATTCCTCAATACGTTCAACCGCGGGTCCGGACAGCACCGCGTGCGTAGCGCAGGCGGTGACGCTCACGGCTCCGTGCTTGAGCAGCGCCTCGCCGGCTTTCACCAGCGTTCCGGCAGTATCAATCAAGTCGTCCACAATCAAACAATGCCGCCCCTCCACGTCGCCGATGATGTGCATCACTTCCGCGACGTTCACATCGGTGCGGCGCTTATCGATGATCGCCAGCGGGGCGTTCATATGCTTGGCGAAGGCGCGCGCGCGCTCGACGCCGCCCGCGTCGGGCGAAACCACGGTCATGTCCCTGCGCCCGATGGAATCGAAATATTCGAGCATCACCGGCGCCGCAAAAAGGTGATCGACCGGTACGTCGAAAAACCCCTGGATCTGCGCCGCGTGCAGGTCCAAAGTAAGCACACGATCCGCGCCGGCCCTTTGAATCAGATTCGCAATTAACCGGGCGGAGATGGGCATTCGCGGCTTGTCCTTGCGGTCCTGCCGCGCATACCCATAATAGGGTAGCACCGCGGTGATGCGTTCGGCCGAGGCGCGCTTGAGCGCGTCAATCATGAGCAGCACTTCCATCAAGTGCCGGTCCACCGGAGTGCAGGTGGGTTGCACCACGAAAGCGTCGGCGCCGCGCACATTCTCGAGGATTTGCAGCCGGATTTCGCCGTCCGAAAATGGCTCGACGGAAGCAGCGCCAAGCGTGCAGCCCATGGCCGCACAGATCTTGGCCGCCAACGCTGGGTTGGCGTTGCCCGTGAAGATTTTCATTCGCTCGAATCTCATTCTGCGTACCGGTCTTGCGGCGGCCATAGCGTATGTTCAGAGAAGGCTGCCAACTGCCGCCGCCAAAGCGCGCGGTACCGGCTGCGGCTTACCATCGTAACAGGATATACACGATGCCGGGCCGGATCTTTTCGGAAAAATTCGGCCGCTCGATCCCGCACAGCGCGGCCCCCGAATATCCCGAAGATCGAAGAACCGCTCCCGCTCATCAGCGCCGGTGCGGCCCCCAACTTCAGCAGCTTCCTCTTGATTGATTTTAGTTGAGGGTGGAGGCGGAATACAACTTCCTCGAAATCGTTCCGCCAGGCGTCGGAGTCCGCCCAGGTAACTTTCTGGAAATTCCGTAAGATCTCTGGCTCTTTTGCATGTTCTGGTTCACGCTCCAGCGCGCGGTAAGCTTCGGCCGTGGAGGAGTGGATTTCCGGGGCGATGACCAGAGCCGGCCAGCGCGACGGGCGCTCCGGAAGCGGGTACAACTCCGTTCCGCGTCCCAAACCCAGCGCCGTGCCGCCCAATAGGAAAAAAGGCACATCGCTTCCCAGCTCCGAGGCCAGCTCCATCAATTTTTCGAGCGGCAGCGGTTTTCCAAGCAAGGGAGGCAAGGCCAGCAGGACCGCGGCCGCGTTGGTGGATCCTCCGCCCAGGCCGGCTCCGAGCGGTATGTTTTTTTGCAAAACGAACCCAACGCGGCCTGTCCTCGCAGCAGCGCTCAGGACTAGATGTGCTGCTTTTTCAATGATGTTCCCGGCTATATTCAAGTTCGACTTGATCTCAATCCGGGTCGGTCCGCGGCGATATTCGATCTCCAGTGTGTCGGCCAGCGAGATGGTCTGGAAGATGGTCCGAAGCTCGTGATAGCCGTCCGGCCGCTGATGCAATACCCTGAGATCCAGGTTGATCTTGGCGAGCGAACGAACGCGGACGCGCACCGGCATTAGTAGTGCAGGAGCGAGTAGACATCGTAGCCGTTCAGCCTCTCGCGGCCCTTTAAGGCATCCAGCTCCAGGATGAATCCCAGCCCAGCCACTTCCCCCCTGAGATTCTTAACCAGCCGCGCGACCGCGGCGGCCGTTCCGCCAGTGGCCAGAACGTCGTCTATAATCAGGACCCTCTGGCCAGGCTCGATGGCGTCTTTGTGAATTTCGAGCACGTCGGTGCCGTATTCGAGGGTGTACTCGACGCGCTCTCGCTCGGCTGGAAGCTTTTTCTCTTTGCGTACCGGAATGAAGCCGTAGCCCAGCGCGTAAGCGACCGCGGGCGCGATGATGAATCCGCGCGCCTCGATGCCCAACACGACGTCGATGGGCGTGGATTCGTAGCGGGCGGCGAGGCCGTCGATAACGCCCTCAAAACCCACCGGGTCCTTCAGCAGCGTCGTAATGTCGTAGAAATTAATGCCGGGCCTGGGAAAATCAGGCACTTCGCGGATGAGCGCTTTCAGATCCTGCATCAGGGAACTCGTATTGTACCCTATTCCGCTTTTTTCAAGGCCGAAATCCATGCTTTGGGTGTCGTGCCCAAGGTGCGGCGGAACATCTCCACGAAAGCGCTGGGCTGGCGGTATCCGACCGCAAACGCAACTTGCTTAACCGAATCGCCCTCCACCAGGAGCTCGATCGCTTTCATCAGCCGGAATTGTCTGCGCCAGGATTCAAAACTCAGCCCGGTTTCGCGCCGGAAGGCTCGCTCGATGGTGCGGACGCTGGCGCCGGCGGACTGAGACAGGACCGGGAGCGATGCGGCAGCATCCCGATTCTGCATCACCGCTTCGGCCACCGTAAGCGCCCGGCGGTCTTTGGGCAAGGTCACGAAGCTCGGGATCGGCGCGGCGCGCTGCAGTTCGGACAGGATGAGGTCGCGCACCGAGCGGTGCAACGGATTTCTCGAGCGAAGCTGACCGACCCGCACTGCTTCCACGATCAACTCCCGCAATAACGGTCTTACTTGCAGGACCGAGCAGTGCCGGGGCAGACGGGCGCCCAAATTGCGCCGGAGATACAGGGTTCGCATCGAAACCGCGCCGCGCATCCGAATCCGGTGTGACATTCGCGCCGGAATCCAAATCGCAAAATGCGGCGGGATGATCCAGGAACTGTGGCCGCTCCAGACCTCCATGACGCCGCGAATTGCGTGGATCACCTGGTGGGAGCCATGCCAATGTTCCGGGACGGAGTAATCGGGCGGATAATCGTAAGCCAGAGTTGCGACGGAAACGCCCGCCTTGGGATCGTATTGGGTCAAGAAACCGGTCTGTCGCAAATGAGATATATTATGGCGTGACTGCGGTCTTGCGACAAGGCCCGCGCCGTAGATACTGGACTCATGTCCAGCGCTTCCGTCAGCCCAAATGAGAAACCGTTGCTTGGCTCGGCGCAATTAGTGGCGTTCGCCGCCACTCGCGATCCAGCCAGAGCCAAGGAATTTTACCGCGATACGCTCGGTTTGCGACTCGTTTCCGAGGATGGGTTCGCGATTGTATTCGACGCCAACGGGGTGATGTTGCGAGTGAGCACGGTGCGCGAGATCGCACCGGCGCAATATACGGTTCTGGGCTGGGAAGTCACCGACATCGTAGCCAAAGTAAAGGAGCTGGAAAAGGCCGGCGTGAAGTTTGAGCGCTACTCGTTTCCCGGCCAGGACGAGATGGCGATTTGGACCGCGCCCGGCGGGGTGGCGCGCGTGGCCTGGTTCAAGGATCCGGATGGGAATGTCCTGAGCCTCAGCCAGCATTCGTAGGTAGCCGACCGCGAACGTTGACGCAATTTAAACAAGTTAAACTATGTTTAGCGGCCAACATGAGCAGAACCAGCAAAATTATTGGTTTTTCGGTACACCCGGCTATGGTCAATGAGGTGGAAGCTCTGGCCAGGGAGGAGCGGCGTACTAAGAGCGAGCTCTTCCGGGAGATGCTGCGCGTCTACCAACGCTTCCGAGAGCAACGTGACCGCGACGAAGCCAGTTGGGTCTCGAACCTTATCCGTGAAGCGAGAGCTGAGCGGGCTCGCCGGCCGATGACGGCAGATGAAATCCTTAGGGAGAGCCAGCGACTCAGTCGGGCCGGCGCGCGGCGGGCCAAGAAGCTCGGTATAGAGACCAATTCCACAAGCATAAGCAACCTAATCCATGAGCGCCGCAAGACCCGGGGCTCAGCTTAAAGCCGTTCTCGACACAAACGTCTACGTATCCGCCTTTCACAGTATGCGGGGCGCTCCATTCGAGCTTTGGCGGAGTGCGATCAGGCGTAAGTACCTCCTCCTGGTCTCGCCGGCGATCATTGGAGAACTGGCTTCAGTCCTCCGGGCGGATCTGGCATGGCCGGAAGAGGAGATTGTCGCGCAGTTGAAACTGGTAGTCCGGGTCGCGTCGATGGTCCAACCGACGTTTACTCTGGAAGTGATCGCTCGCGATCGTGACGACGATCGGATTCTGGAATGTGCGGTAGCGGGCAAGGCGGATCTGATTGTCTCCGGTGATCGCCACCTGACTAGGCTTAAGACATTTCAAAGCATCGCGATCGTCCGTCCAGCTGACTTCCTGAGAATGATGCAACATTGACCGTCGGCACGCTCGCAGCTGTGGGAACCGAGGTCGTTATACCTTTAGCAAATCCTATCAACGGGGTGTCTTAGATACTTCGCAAAAAGCGTACACTGGACTCGGTGCTGCTCCAGCTCAAGAACATCCGCAAGCGCTTCGGGGGCGTGACCGCTCTGCGCGATGCCAATCTCGAAGTGGCCGCAGGCGAAGTGCATCTGCTGATGGGCGAGAACGGCGCCGGCAAATCCACGCTCATGAAGATCGTCTCTGGGATGCTGGCACCAGACTCGGGCGAGCTCGTCTGGCAGGGCCGCAGCGTCCACTTCCGCAATCCGGCCGAGGCTGCTTCGCACGGGATCGCCATGGTGCATCAGGAGTCCCTGCTGGCGCCGCACCTGACAGTGGCCGAAAATATCTTCCTGGGACGCGAACCGCGCCGGGCGTTTGGTCTGATCCATCGCGGCCAGATGCTGGAACGCGCCGCGCGCATCATCGAGGAACACCGCTTCCCGCTCGAGGCCGGCTGGCGAGTGGACAAGCTCAGCCCCGCCGGCAAACAAATGGTCGAGATCTGCCGTGCCATCCAGCAAGGTTCCAGCCTGCTGATTTTCGATGAGCCGACCTCTTCGCTGTCCAGCGCCGAAACCGAGGAAGTGTTCCGCATCGTGCGAGCGCTGCGTGCGCGCAACATGGGCGTGATCTATATCACCCATCGGCTGGAAGAGCTGCGCTCCATCGGCGATCGGGTAACGGTGTTGCGCGACGGCGAAACGGTGCACTCGGGCGCGCTGCGTGCTATCTCAGCCGATCAGCTGATCCGCCACATGGTGGGGCGCGAGGTCTCGACTATTTACACCCGCCCGGCCCTGCCGCCCGGCGAGGAGCTGCTCGGTGTTCAGAACGTCACGCGCGCTCCGGTGCTTCACGACATCACGTTTTCTCTGCGCGCGGGAGAGATCGTCGGAATGGCCGGATTAATTGGCGCGGGGCGTACGGAGCTGTGCCGCGCGTTGTTCGGCGTGGATGCCATCGATCGGGGGAGCATCCACTGCGCCGGTCAAGTGCTGCGCGTGCGCTCGCCTCGCGACGCGGTGCGCGCCGGAATCGCGCTGATTCCCGAGGATCGGCAGCGTGCCGGACTGGCTGCCGGCTTGCCGGTGGGGCATAACTTGACCATGCCGGCGTTGGCTGCGGTCTCTCGATTCGGATTCTTGAACCGGGCCGCCGAGTCTCGCGCCGCCCGGGATCTCACCGCACGATTTCGCATTCGCGCCGAGTCCGCCGCGCAACTGGCAGGCCGGCTGAGCGGGGGCAATCAGCAAAAAGTCGTCATCGCGAAATGGTTGCTGGCGCGCTCGCGGGTGTTCTTGTTCGACGAGCCCACGCGCGGAATCGATGTTGCCGCCAAGCTGGAAGTTTTTCAGGTGATGGACGAGCTGGCGCGCCGCGGAGCCGCCGTTCTCATGGTGAGTTCGGAAATGGCGGAGCTGCTGCAAGTGGCCGACCGCATCCTGGTGATGCGCCAGGGGCGAATCAGCGGTGAATTGCCGGGACGCACGACAGCCGAAGCCATCCTGCGCTATGCGGCCTTCCAATCCAGCGCCGCGGCGGCCGGAGACCAGGCGGGATGATCCAGCGGCTGCTGCCGTTCTTCACCCTGATCGCGCTGTTCATTATCCTTTCCATCGCCTCCCCGAACTTCCTCACCGCCACGAATCTATCGAGCGTAGTGCGGCAGACGGCGGTAATCAACATCATGGCGCTGGGCATGACGGTGGTCATCATCGCCGGAGGAATCGATCTATCCGTGGGCTCGATCCTGGCGCTGGCCGGACTGCTCGGCGCGATGACCATGGAGCATAACGGAATCGCCATGGGCTTGATTGCCGGTCTGATTATCGGCGGAGCATGCGGCATGGCCAACGGATTGATGACCACCGGCCTCCGCATTAATCCGTTCATCGTGACACTAGGCACTATGGGAATTTATCGCGGCTTGGCGCTCATTATTTCTAAAGGCCTGCCAGTTCACGAAATTCCGCCATCTTTTTCTTATTTAGGCGAAGGAACCCTGCTGGGTGTGCCGTTCGTGCTCTGGATTCTGCTATTGTGCGCCGCCACTGTCCACGTAATTTTGGAACACACACGGTTGGGCCGCTATGCGTTTTCGATTGGCAGCAATCCCGAGGCAGCTTTTTACGCGGGTGTGCCGGTGCGATTCCACACCACCGCCGTCTACACGCTGGCTGGCTTGCTCACCGGCCTGGCCGGAATGATCGAGGCCTCGCGCTTGATGACCGGCCAGCCGACCAGCGGCCAAGGCTACGAGCTCACGGCCATCGCGGCGGTCGTAATAGGCGGCGGCAGCCTGCGCGGCGGCGAAGGCAGCGTGTTGGGAACGCTGGTGGGCGCTTTCATCATGGGACTGCTGGCGAACGGCAGCGATCTGCTGGGAACGAATCCCTATTGGCAGCAGGTGATCATCGGCGCGGTCATCATTCTGGCGGTGGCCTTCGACGAAATGCGCAAGCGGCGCAGCTAGCGGGCGCTCCGGTCCAGCCCTCACTAGAACTATCTTCCCAAGGATAGGTCCTGATACGGTAAGTGTCACAAGAATAATTGGCATCGGACTTAGGGTCTTTCTCCGATTTCGCAATACCGGGTTGGGCTGATAATTTACCAATAGCGATGGAGGAATCCGTTGCTGAGCCGATGGAAAAAGTTTCCTGACGAGAGGAGAAAGCAATGACACGAATCACCAATCTGGTTTTGAAGCTGAAAGTTCTCAAAGACACGCGCGGACAGGACCTCATTGAGTACGCGTTGATGGCGGGTTTCGTGGCGGTCGCGGCGGGCGCGGTTATGCCCAGCGTGGCCACCAGCATCAGCACCATCTTCAGCAAGATCTCCAGTGTGATGGCGGCTGCCGCGTCACAGAGCTAAGACCACCGAGTTCGTTATATCGCTTTGGCGCCGGACAATACCCGGTGACCTCGTGTCGAAATATGCCAAATGTGCCTCCTCTAGAGGACATTTGAGGCATCCGTGGCGGTCTCGAAAGGACCGCCACGTTTCTTTGCCGGCCTAGGTCTTCTTCACGTACTTCTTGAAATCCTTCGGACCCACTTCCGCTCCGTATACATTGCCGTCGTGATCCACCGCCACGCCTTCCGACATGCTGGAGCCGCCCTTGGGATCCGGGTCCGGAATGAACGCCGTGACCTTGCCGTCCTTGATGCTGCCGATTCTGATGCCGCGATGACAACCGGGATTGTGTCCATAACCGTCCTGGTCTCTGGATTCTGAATCCGTGACGTACAGCATATCGTTCTTGGTGATGAAGATGCCGCTGGGGCGTCCAAACTGCTTCCACTCGGCGATGAAGTTGCCATTCTGATCGAAGATCTGGATGCGATTGTTGGAGCGGTCGCCCACAAAGAGCCGTCCTTTGGAATCGAAAGCCAGCGCGTGCGGTCCGTCGAACTCGCCCGGTCCGCTGCCCTGCTTGCCCCATTCCTTGATGAATTTTCCGTTCTTGTCGAACTTCACGATGCGGTCGTTGGGGCAATTGCAGCCGGCGTGGCCGTCGGCAACGAAGATGTCGCCGTTGGGTGCGACTACGACATCGGTGGGGGCGCCGAACTCGTCCGGGCCAGTGCCCGAGACGCCTTTTTTGCCCAGGGTCAGGAGGATCTTGCCATCGGGACTGAACTTGATCACCTGCAGACCCTTGCTTCCGTCCTTGGCCTTCTGATCGTCGGTTACCCAGACATTCCCGCTTTTGTCCACGTAGAAGCCGTGCGGCTGAACGAACAGCCCGGCGCCGAAATGGCGCAGCAGCTTGCCGCTGGATTTGTCGAATTCCAGGACCGGGTCTAGCGTCGACTTCTCGCAATTATTTGCGCCGCAGCGATCATACGCCCAGATGTTGCCGTCCGGACCGATGTCCACGCCGGCGGTGGAACCCCATTTTCTTCCGTCGGGAAGCTGCGCCCAGCCAGTGACGGTCTGGTAGGGGTTGGGCGCGTCATTGGGCGGCGCGGCGCTGGGCGGCACATCCGTCTTCGCTGCTGTCGCAATCATGGCCACGCCGGCGGCGGCCGCCAGCGCGAATAACGCTCGTCTTGTATTTGGCATTAGAACCTCCTTCAAATCGTGTAAAACATAATAATACTTCCTTGCCCATCGCGCGTGATACCTTGAGTAGCATCTTCACCGAGCCGGGAGGAACCTATGTTGAGATATTCGCGCCGCGCACTCTTGCTGGCTGCCTGCGCCGCAGCCGTTTCATTGGCTCAAGCGCCGCGCCCGATGACACTGGTGGACGTCATGAATGTGCCGCAGGTCAGCGATCCCCAACTCGCGCCGGATGGCCGCGCGGTCCTGTTCGTCGAGGCGGAAGCCAATTGGAAAGCCAATAAGCGCGTTCGCCATATCTGGAAAATAAACGCCGACGGCTCGGGCCTGGCGCAGATGACCAATGGAGCCGACGGCGAGGGCAGTCCGCGCTGGTCGCCGGACGGCAAGAGCATCGCCTTTATCGCTAAGCGCGGCGACGAGGAGGCGAATCAAATTTTCGTGATTTCAGTGGCGGGCGGCGAAGCGCGGGCGCTCACGCATCACGCCTCCGCAGTTTCCGAGATCCAATGGTCGCCCGACGGCAAGAGCATTTACTTCCGCGCGCCCGACGCTAAGACCGAGCAGCAGAAGGCGCGTGAAAAAGCCAAAGACGATGTGTTCTTGTTCGACGAAAATTATCAGCAGCAGCACATCTGGCGTGTAGACGTCGGCGACAAATCGGAACATCGCATCACCCAGGGCGATTATTCGGTGGCTTCATTCCAGCTGTCCGACGACGGCAGCAAGATCGCGCTGCATCGCGCTCCCAGTCCGTTGCTGGAGGACAGCGATCAGAGCGAAGTGTGGGTCATGGACTCAGGCGGCGCCGGCGCAAGGCGGATCACGCACAATCGTGTTGGAGAAAGCAATGCCATGCTTTCGCCGGACAACTCGCGCGTACTGTTTCTGTCGCAATCCAATCAGAATTTCGAAATCTATTACAACGCCAAGTTGTTCGTCGCGCCGGCCGCGGGCGGTGACGCGCGGGTTTTGATGCCCGACTTGCCGTATGAGATCGAACGCGCCGCGTGGTCAAAGGACGGTAAAGCGATTTTCTTTCTGGCCAATATGGGCGTGCATAGCGAACTTTTCAAAGCCGGTCTGGACGGAGGAAAACCCGAACAGCTTACCAACGGCAAGCACACCATCAGCGCCTGGACGTTTGCGCGCGCGGCCGATCGCCAGATTTATACGGTCAGTGAAATGTCGAGCCCGGGCGAAGTCTGGCTGGCCGGCGAGTCGGCCTCGTCGCCGCACAAAGTAACGTCAGTCTTCGAATATCTAACGCGCGATTTCCGGCTGCCCCGGCAGGAAAGCATCGAATGGAAAGGCAAGGACGGAACCACGGTGGAAGGCTTGCTCTATTATCCGCTCGATTACGCCGCTGGCACGCGCTACCCGCTGGTGGTTCAGACCCATGGCGGCCCGCAAGCCTCCGACAAATTCGGCTTCGGCGGAAGCCAGAACTACGTCGCGGTGCTAGCCGCCAAAGGTTACGCAGTGCTGCAACCGAATTATCGCGGCAGCACCGGCTACGGCGACACGTTCCTGCGCGACATGGTTGGGCATTATTTTCAGAACGCACATCTGGACGTGCTCGCGGGCGTGGATTACCTGATCGCACAAGGCATCGCCGACCCCGATCATCTGGTCAAGATGGGCTGGAGCGGCGGCGGCCACATGACCAACAAAATCATTACCTATACGAACCGTTTCAAGGCCGCATCGTCGGGCGCCGGCGCAGCCGACTGGGTCTCGATGTACGCCCAAAGCGACACGCGCACTTTCCGGACGCCCTGGTTCGGCGGCACGCCCTGGCAGAAGGACGCGCCCATCAATGTTTATTGGGACAACTCGCCGCTCAAAGACGTCGCCAAGGTCACGACGCCGACTATATTCCTGGTCGGCCAGAACGATCAGCGAGTGCCCGAACCGCAATCCATCGAAATGTATCGCGCGCTGAAGAGCAATGGCGTGCCGACGCATTTGTATGTCGCGCCGCGCGAGCCGCACGGTTGGGAAGAACTGCGGCATGTGCTGTTCAAAATGAATGCGGAGCTGGACTGGTTCGAGAAATATGCGATGAATCGGCAATACACCTGGGAGCAGGCTCCGGCTGCGCAGTAGACCGTGGAAGTCTATCTGATCGACGGTACTTACGAGTTGTTCCGCCACTATTACGCGCTGCCGTCTGCCCGGGATAAGAACGGTCAGGAAGTGGCCGCCGTGCGCGGTGTGGTCGGTTCCATTCTCGGGATGATCAAGCAGGGTGCGACGCATTTGGGGGTCGCCACCGACCACGTTATTGAGTCCTTCCGCAATCAACTTTGGGCCGGCTACAAAACCGGTGAAGGCGTGGAGGCCGATCTTTTGAGCCAGTTCCCGTTACTCGAAGACGCGCTCACTGCGCTGGGCATTGCGCTCTGGCCGATGGTTGAATTCGAGGCGGACGATGCGCTGGCATCGGCTGCAGCGGCGGCGGATCGAGACACCCAGGTCGATCGCGTGATCATCTGCACGCCGGATAAAGAT
>Ga0335083_10007286_pt1 | contig 13677 bp, 10 predicted proteins | sample Lox_Sample_42_FD_206716 | JGI IMG/M metagenome (GOLD analysis project Ga0335083, IMG submission 206716) | Soil microbial communities from Loxahatchee National Wildlife Refuge, Florida, United States - Lox_Sample_4.2 | ecosystem: Environmental > Terrestrial > Soil > Wetlands | place: USA...
GCCTGTGCAAGGTGCGCCTGCTCGATCCCGGCGTGATCGAGCGCGTGCTGCACAACGACGCCACGGTCTGCGGCACGCAGAACAAGGCGGCGTTCGACAAGCTGCGTAATGCCCTCATGATGCATTATCACGTTCGTGACAAGGCCGTCGGCGTCATCGGCGAGACGGCCACCGCGGAAGTCATCGCGGAGATCGTCGCGAACCTCCAAAAGCGGCTCGGCAACCAGCTCGGGGGCGGCTAGGCATTACCCCGCTCGACGTTGCCCGCCGCGCCATTCCCACGAAAGGCACCGGCAAATGAACACCGACCGCGCCCTGGCCCGCAGCCAGGACATCGCGACCAAGGTGTCGCTCCTCTTCCGCAAGCGCGCGCAGTTCGCGCGCGAGCGGTTCACGCACCGACTCGCTGCGGCGGCGGACGACAACGGCACAGGCGAGCTCGTCACCGACCCTTCCGCGCGCGCCAAGCTGTGGACCGACTGGTACGGCTACGCGGTGGACGCCACGCAGCGGTCGATCCTGTTCTGGGACACGATCCGCCAGCGCGGCAACAATTTCCTCGCGCAGAACCAGGCGGGACTCCCGCCGGTGCTTCACTTCGACTACGAGATCGTGGTCGACGGCCGCAAGCTGCGGCGACCGGTCAACTACGCGCTCGTGCGCATCGTGCCGCCCGAGGGCGTGACGGTCGATCCGAAGCGGCGGCCGTACGTGATCATCGATCCGCGGGCGGGGCATGGCCCCGGCATCGGCGGCTTCAAGGACGATTCGCAGGTCGGCGTCGCGCTGCGCGAAGGCCACCCGGTCTACTTCGTGATCTTCTTCCGCGACCCCGAGCCCGGCCAGACGCTCCTCGACGTGTGCGAAGCGGAGAAGCATTTCGTGCGCAAGGTGCGAGAGCTGCATCCGCACAGCGCGAAGCCCGCGATCGTCGGCAACTGCCAGGGCGGATGGGCCGCGATGATGCTCGCCGCGTCCGATCCCGACGACACGGGACCCATCGTCATCAACGGTGCACCGATGTCGTACTGGGGCGGCGCGTGGCAGGCGGGCGAGGGCGACAACCCGATGCGCTACGCGGGCGGCATGCTCGGCGGCACGTGGCTGGCCTCGCTCGCGTCCGACCTGGGCGGTGGCGTTTTCGACGGCGCTTACCTGGTCGAGAACTTCGAGAACTTGAATCCCGCCAACACGTTCTGGGACAAGTACTACCACTTGTACGCGAACGTCGACACCGAGCCGCCGCGCTTCCTCGAGTTCGAGCGCTGGTGGGGCGGCTTCTACCTCATGAACCGCGACGAGATCGAGTGGATCACGCGCAACCTTTTCGTCGGCAACAAGGTGTGGAAGGGCGGTGCGCAGGGACCGGACGGAAAAGCGTTCGATCTTCGCGCGATCAAGGCGCCGATCGTGCTCTTTGCCTCGATGGGCGACAACATCACACCGCCGCAGCAGGCGTTCAACTGGGTCGCCGACGTGTACGGCTCGACCGACGAGATCAAGGCGCGCGGCCAGGTCATCGTCGGCCTCATGCACGAGAACGTGGGGCACTTGGGCATCTTCGTGTCCGGCAAGGTGGCGAAGAAGGAGCACGCGCAGATCGTCTCCGTGCTGAAGTCGATCGAGGCGCTGCCGCCGGGCATCTATGCGATGCGCATCAACGAGCGCAAGGGCACCGGCGGCAAGCCGGAGTACGACGTCGAGTTCGAGGAGCGCAGGCTCGAGGAGCTCGCCGCGAAGCTCAACCGCTTCGAGCGCTCGGATGAGAAGCCGTTCGAGGCAGTCGCCGCGATCTCGGAGTTCAACCAGCGCGCCTACGAGCTTTTCCTGCAGCCCCTGGTGCAGGCCTCGTCGGGCGAGTTTGGCGCGAAAGTGCAGCGCCAGCTCCACCCGCTGCGCATGCAGCGCTGGGTGTTCTCCGATCTCAATCCGTGGATGGCCTGGATCGGGCCGGCCGCCGAGATGGTGCGTGCCAAGCGCGCGGGCGTCGAGCCCGACAACGAGCTCACCAAGGTCGAGAAGACCGCTTCTTCCGCGATCAGCGCGTCGCTCGACTACTACCGCGCGATGCGCGACGCGATGAGCGAGGCGGCTTTCTTCACGACCTACGGCAACGTTTTCTCGCTCTATGTTGCCGACAAGCGCGAGGCTGAGCTGGCCGCGGCCGAGCGCATCGCCGAGCCGCGTGAGCTGCCCTTCGTCCAGGAGGCGCTTGCCTCCATCGCCGAGGGCGGCTATCCCGAGGCGCTCGCTCGCGTGGCGTGCCTGCTCGCCCGCAAAGGCGAGCCGCTGCTCCTGTCGCGGCTGCAGATGAAGCAGGAGCTCATCGCCGAATACAAGAACCTGCTGCCGCAGATGCCGCCCGACCAATGGCGGCGCGTGCGCGGTGAGCAGGAGATCATAGTCCGCTACGCGCCGGAGGAGGCGCTCGCGACGCTGCCGCAGCTCCTGCGCAAGGACGAGGACCGCAGCAAGCTCGTCACGCTGGTGCAACGCCTGCTCGCCGACGAGCGGGTGCAGCGTGCGAAGCCGTCGACCGAGCAGCTCGCGATGATCGAGACCCTCGGGCAGACGCTGTCGGTCAAGCCGAAGGCCGCGCGCAAGAAAGCGCCGCGCAAGGCCGCGGCACGCAAGAAGGCGCCGCGCAAGGCGACTGCGAGGCAGTAACGCCGTGGCGGAGCGCATGCACGAGAAGTACCAGCGGCTGCTCGACTTCTGCAAGACGCTGCCGCCCACGCCGACCGCGGTCGTGCACCCGTGCGACGAGAGCTCGCTGCGTGGCGCGGCGGAAGCCGCGCAGCTGGGCCTCATCGCCCCGATCCTGGTCGGCCCGAAGGCGCGGATCGAGGCGACGGCGGAGCAGTTCGGCATCGACCTCGACAGCTACCCCATCGTCGACGCTGCCTACAGCCAGGATTCGGCGGCCAAGGCGGTCGACCTCGTCCGCGAGGGCAAGGCCGAGGCGCTCATGAAGGGCAGCCTGCACACCGACGAGCTGATGGGCGCGGTCGTGCGCCGCGACGCGGGATTGCGCACGGCGCGCCGCGTCAGCCACTGCTTCGTGATGGACGTGCCGTCGTACGCGGAGACGCTCATCGTCACCGACGCCGCGATCAACATCGCGCCGACGATGGAGGACAAGGTCGACATCATCCAGAACGCGATCGACCTCGCGCACGCGCTGCGCTTCCCGGAGGTGCGCGTGGCGATCCTCTCGGCGATGGAGACAGTCAACCCGAAGGTGCCCTCCACGGTGGAGGCGGGTGCGCTGTGCAAGATGGCCGATCGCGGCCAGATCACGGGCGCCATCATCGACGGTCCGCTCGCCCTCGACAACGCGATCAGTCTCGAATCGGTGAAGATCAAGCACATCGACTCGCCCGTGGCCGGGCGCGCCAACGTGCTGATCGTGCCCGACCTCGAGGCGGGCAACATGCTCGCGAAGAGCCTCTCGTTCCTCGCCGGGGCCGACGCCGCCGGCATCGTGCTCGGCGCGCGCGTCCCGATCATCCTCACGAGCCGCGCCGACTCCGTCATCGCCCGCCTTGCCTCTTGCGGTGTCGCCGCGCTTGTCGCGAACGCGCGGCGCGAGGCGGCGTCGAAGGCGGTCTCTTGATGCAGGACGCGATCGCCGTCCTGAACGCCGGCTCGTCGAGCCTCAAGTTTTCGTTGTATTCGATGGACGGCGTCGACCTGGCGCTGGTCGCGGGCGGCCAAGCGGAGGGGCTCTTCACCGCGCCCAGGTTCGTGGCGAAGGACGGCGGCGGCAACGTCGTCGACGAGAAGCGCTGGAGCGACGGCACGCAGCTCGGCCACGAAGGCGCGCTCGACTACCTCGTCGGTGTGCTGCGCGCGCGCTTCGCCCGCCACCAGCTCGCCGCGGTCGGACACCGCGTCGTGCACGGCGGCCCCGAGTACTCGCGTCCGACGCGCGTCGATTCCACGGTCGTCGACGCGCTCGCGAAGTACATCCCGCTCGCGCCGCTGCACCAGCCACACAACCTCGCGCCCATCCGGCTCCTCCTGCAGCGCCAGCCGAAGCTTCCGCAGGTGGCCTGCTTCGACACCGCGTTCCACCGCGCGCAGTCCGCGGTCGCGCAGGCGTTCGCACTGCCGCGCGCGATCACCGACCGCGGCGTGCTGCGTTACGGCTTCCACGGCCTGTCGTACGAGTACATCGCTCAGGCGCTGCCGGAGTACGACGCGCGCGCCGCCGCCGGCAAGGTCGTCGTGCTGCACCTCGGCAACGGCGCCAGCATGTGCGCGATCGCGGGCGGCCGAAGCGTGGCGAGCACGATGGGCTTCACGGCCGCCGACGGTTTGCCGATGGGAACGCGCTGCGGCAGCCTCGACCCGGGCGTCATGCTGTACTTCATGCAGGAGCTTCGCATGGACGCCGCGGCCATCGAAAAGCTCATCTACCAGCAATCGGGCCTGCTCGGCGTGTCGGGCGTGTCGAGCGACATGCGCACGCTCGAGGCGAGCCGCGAGCCCGGCGCGCGAGCGGCGATCGATCTTTTCGCCTACCGCATCGGCCGCGAGCTGGGATCGTTGAGCGCGGCGCTCGGCGGGCTCGACGCGATCGTCTTCACCGCGGGCATCGGCGAGCACAGCGCGTCGCTGCGCGAGCGCGTGTGCCTCGACGCGGCGTGGCTGGGTGTTGCGCTCGACCGCGACGCGAACGCGCGCCACGCGAGCCGCATCAGCACGCCCGTGAGCCGCGTCGCGACGTACGTGATTCCCACCAACGAAGAGCTCATGATCGCGCGCCATACGCGGTCGGTGCTCGCCCCCTGAGAGCACGCGATGCGCACGATTCCACTCGCGGAGGCCGCCGCCAGGATTCCCGACGGCGCGAGCCTCATGATCGGCGGCTTCATGGGCGTCGGCACGCCGGAATGCCTCGTCGACGAGCTGTGCCGCCAGGGGCGGCGCGATCTGACGGTGATCGCCAACGACACGGCGAGGCCTGGCGTGGGCATCGGAAAGCTCGTCACCGAGCGACGCGTGCGCAAAGCCATCGTGAGCCACATCGGCACCAACCCGCAGACGCAGGCGCAGATGCTCGCCGGCGAGATGGAGGTCGAGCTCGTGCCGCAGGGCACGCTGATCGAGCGCATCCGTGCCGCGGGCTTCGGCCTGGGCGGCGTGCTCACACCTACGGGTGTTGGAACCGTCGTCGAGGAAGGCAAGCGCAAGATCGAGGTGGAGGGCCGCGAGTTCCTCCTGGAGACGCCGCTGCGCGCCGACTTCGCGCTCGTGCAGGCGTTTCTTTCCGACTATCTGGGCAACCTCACGTACGTGCTCACCGCGCGCAACTTCAACCCGGTGATCGCGATGGCGGCCGAGACGGTGATCGTGCACGCCGAGCACATCGTGCCCGTGGGCATGATCTCGCCCGATCAGGTGATGACGCCCGCGCCGCTGGTCGACTATGTCGTGACCGGGGAGTGACGATGGACGCGCAGACCGTCATCGCCAGACGCATTGCGCAGGAGCTGCGCGACGGCATGCTCGTGAACCTGGGCATCGGCATCCCGACGCTCGTCGCGAACCACGTGCCCGCGGGCATCCATGTCTTCTTCCAGTCCGAGAACGGCCTCATCGGCACCGGGGCGCTGCCCGAGGAGGGCCTTACGCAGGCTCGCCTCACCGACGCCGGCGGGCGCCCGGTCGGCGCGCTGCCCGGCGCGTCCACGTTCGACAGCGCGATGTCGTTCGGCCTGATCCGCGGCGGCCATGTCGACCTCACCGTGCTCGGCGGCCTGCAAGTCGACGCGCGCGGCCGACTCGCGAACTGGATGGTGCCCGGGAAGATGGTGCCGGGCATGGGCGGGGCGATGGACCTCGTCACCGGCGTGCGGCGGGTGATCGTCGCCATGCAGCACATGGCGAAGGGCAGGCCCAAGATCGTGCGCGAATGCAACCTCCCGCTCACCTCGATGCGCCCCGTCGATCTCGTGGTCACCGAGCTCGCGGTGATCGCGTTCCCGCAGGGACGCGCGACGCTGCTGGAAACCGCGCCGGGCGTGTCGGTGTCCGACGTGCGGGCCGCCACCGAGGCCGATCTTCAGATGCCGGACGACGTTCCCGTCATGAAGTTGTAGAGCCAGGAGCCAAGATGAGCCAGGACAAGCCACGCCAGGTGCTGAGCGGCCGCAAGGCCCTCGTCATCGGCATCGCCAACGATTCCTCGATCGCGTACGGCTGCGCGAAGGCGTTCCGCGAGTTGGGCGCCGACCTCGCCGTCACGTATCTCAACGAGAAGGCGCGCCCCTATGTCGAGCCGCTTGCACGCGAAGTGCAGGCCGAGATCTTCCTGCCGCTCGACGTCGCGGTGCCGGGCGGACTCGAGTCCGTGTTCGACGAGGTGACGAGGAAGTGGGGCCGCCTCGACATGCTCGTGCATTCGATCGCCTTCGCGCCGAAGGAGGACTTGCAGGGCGGCTTGCTCAATTGCTCCGCCCAAGGCTTCGCCAAGGCGATGGACGTGTCATGCCACTCCTTCGTGCGCATGGCGAAGCTCGCCGCGCCGCTCATGAAGGAGGGCGGAACCATGTTCGCCATGAGCTACTACGGCGCCAACAAGGTCGTGCCCACCTACAGCGTGATGGGGCCCGTGAAGGCCGCGCTCGAGGCGTGTTGCCGCTACCTGGCCTACGAGCTCGGCCCGCAAGGGATTCGCGTGCACGCCATATCACCGGGACCGCTCAAGACGCGCGCCGCGTCGGGACTCAAGGACTTCGACATCCTGCTCACCGAGGCCGCGCAGCGCGCGCCGATCGGCGAGCTCGTGGACATCATGGACGTCGGCTTCGCCTGCGCCTATCTCGCGACACCGTTCGCCCGCAGGCTTTCCGGCGAGACGCTTTACGTCGACGGCGGCGTCAACATCATGGCGTGACCGTCGCGGTCGCGAGCTCCGCGACCGCAGCGCCCTACCGGGACCCTCCAGATGAGCCGGATTGCGCCGATGGATGTGCCCCGCCGCGCGCTGCGCCTCGACGTGGTCGCCGGTCTCACGGCCGCCGCGGTGGTCCTGCCCAAGGCGATGGCCTACGCGACCGTCGCGGGGCTGCCCGTTGCGGTCGGCCTGTACACCGCGTTCGTCCCGATGGCGGTCTACGCGCTGCTCGGCTCGTCGCGCGTGCTGAGCGTCAGCTCGACCGCCACGCTGGCCATCCTCGCAGGCACCGAGCTCGGCCTCGCGGTGCCGGACGGCGACCCCTCGAAGCTCGTGACGGCCACGGCCACGCTGACCGTTCTCGTGGGCGCGATGCTCGTGCTCGCAAGGCTGATGAAGCTCGGGTTCGTGGCGAACTTCATCTCGACGCCGGTGCTGACGGGGTTCAAGGCGGGGATCGGGCTCGTCATCGTGCTGGACCAGGTGCCGAAGCTGCTCGGTGTTCACATCACCAAGCAAGCGTTCTTTGCTGACGTGCTGAGCATCGCGCATCACGTTCCGGAGACCTCGCTGATCACGCTCGCGGTGGGCGTGGCCACGTTCGCCGTCCTGATCGGCATGGAACGACGGTGGCCGCATTCCCCGGCGCCGCTGGTCGCGGTCGGCGGCGCCATCGCGGCCTCGTGGCTCCTCGGCCTGAAGGCGATGGGCGTCTCGATCGTCGGCGTGATTCCGCAGGGACTGCCGTCGCTCACGCTGCCGGATCCTGCGCTCGTCGAGCAGATGCTGCCGGGCGCGCTCGGAGTGGCCCTCATGAGCTTCACCGAATCGATCGCGGCGGGCCGCGCCTTCGTGCGTCCCGACGATCCTCCGATCGACGCGAATCGCGAGCTGATCGCAACGGGCGCAGCCAATCTCGCCGGCGGGCTCTTCGGCGCGATGCCGGCGGGTGGGGGCACGTCGCAGACGGCCGTCGTGCGTGCCGTGGGCGGGCAGTCGCAGAAGGCATCCCTGGTGACCGCGGGAGCGGCCGCGGCGACGATGCTGCTGCTCGCTCCCATCCTCGGACTCATGCCGCACGCGACGCTGGCAGCGGTGGTCATCGTCTACTCCGTCGGCTTGATCCGGCCGGCGGAGTTTCTGGCCATCCGCAACGTGCGCACGATGGAATTCCGCTGGGCGCTGATCGCCTGCGTCGGCGTGCTCGTGTTCGGCACGCTCAAGGGTATCGTCGTGGCCATTATCGTGTCGATGATCGGGCTCGCGAGCCAGGTGGCCCATCCTCGCGTGTCCGTCATCGGCCGCAAGCGCGGCGCCGACGTGCTGCGCCCCGTGTCTCCCGAGCATCCGGACGACGAGACGTTCGAGGGCCTGCTGATCGTCCGGCCGGAGGGCCGCCTCTTCTTCGCCAACGCGCAGAACGTGTCCGACCGGATCAATGCGCTCGTCGAGGAGCACAAGCCGCGAGTGGTCGCCCTCGACATGAGCCGGGTGCCCGACCTCGAGTACTCGGCGCTGCAGGCGCTGATGGAGGGCGAGCGGCAGGCGACGCAGCGAGGCGCAACGGTGTGGCTTGCCGACCTCAACCCCGGCGTCCTCGAGGTCGTGCGCCGCGCCGGCTTCGATCAGCGCCTCGGCCCCGAACGGTTGCTGTTCAACGCGCGTGCGGCCATCGAGCGTTATCGGGCGTCGCACGGTGCGCCCGGCGAACCGCGTCCGAGCGAAAGGTCGAACAGCGGAACGTGAGCATGCGCGTACCGCCGCGAAAACGCGTGGCTAAAATGGTGTGTCCGAAGAAGTGAGGTGGGGCGCATGAAGTCCGTGGAAATTACGTATCGCTACGACGGCAGGCTCGCGGCCGCGCGGCCGCGGCCCGCGAGCGCGGAGGCTGCGCGCAGCCGCCTCGACGAGGGAAGCCGATCGTTCGCTTCGCTGCTGGCGGGGCTGACCGACGGCGACGGCACCGTGCAGCGCGTCGTCGCCGTGGACCCGCGCGACTTGGGGCTTGCGGCGGAGGGCGACAGCGCGCCGCCGCAGCGGCCGTACGCCGCGGTGCTCGGCTGCTCGGACGCGCGCGTGCCGATCGAGCTCATCTTCAACGAGGGCCCGAATGACCTCTTCGTCGTGCGCGTCGCCGGCAACGGTGTCGGCGCCGAGGGCCTGGGCAGCCTCAAGTACGCGGCGGACCATCTCGGCGAGAGCCTCAAGCTCGTGGTGGTGCTGGGTCACAGCGGCTGCGGCGCCGTATCGGCCGCCGTCGACGTCTTCCTCACGCCGCAGAGCTACCTCGAGCTTGCCGCGCAGCATGCCCTGCGCAACATCCTCGACCGGCTGCTCGTCGTGGTGCACGCCGCCGCGAAGCGGATCGCGGCGGTGCACGGCCCCGACGTGACGGGTCGCGCGGGCTATCGCAAGGCGCTGATCGAGGCGGCGGTCGTCTCCAACGCGGCGCTGTCCGCCTTCACGGTCGGGCGGACGCTTTCGGATGCGGGAGCCCGCGGCCTGCGTGCCGCCTACGGCGTGTGGCTCATCGAATCGCGCGAGGTCTGGGCGCCGCGCGCGGGCAGCCGCGAGTGCGCCGGGCTCGCGTACCCGCCGGACGACGACGCCGCGTTCGCGGAATTCGCCGACGCGGTCGTGCAGTCCGAACGCATCGCAGCCATTCTCGGCGCCTGAAGCGATGCCGCGGGGGGTTCACTGGGCCGCCGCTGCGCTTGCGCTGCTAGCCGCCGTGGCCGCGCGCGCCCAGGACATCGAGCCGCGCCAGTTCTCCAACACCCCGGTCGGCGTGAACTTCCTGCTCGCGGGCTACGCGTATACCCGCGGCGGACTCTCCTTCGACCCGTCGCTGCCCATCACCGACACCAGCCTGCGTACGTCCAACGCGCTCTTCGCCTATGCACGCGCGCTGGACCTGTGGGGGCTGTCCGGCAAGTTCGACGCGGTCGTCCCTTACACGTGGCTTTCCGGGTCGGCGGATTACGCGGGCCAGCCGGTCCAGCGGGTCGTGAGCGGATTCGGCGACCCGGCGTTCCGCCTGTCGGTGAACTTCTATGGCGCGCCTGCGCTCACGCTGAAGGAGTTCCGGGACTATCGGCAGGACCTGATCATAGGCGGCAGCTTCCGCGTGTTCGTGCCCGTCGGCCAGTACGACAGCAGCCGGGTGGTCAACATCGGCGCGCACCGATGGGCGTTCAAGCCCGAGTTCGGCGCGTCGAAAGCGGTAAGCGACTGGACCTTCGAGCTCATGGGTGCGGCCACCTTCTACACCGCCAACGACGACTTCTATGGCGGCCACGCGCGCACGCAGGACCCTGTCTACTCCGTCCAGGGCCACGCGATCTACAACTTCCCCTCGGGCATCTGGGGTGCGGTCGACGCGACGTACTACTGGGGCGGGAAGTCTTACGTCGACGGCGACCCGAGCGGGGGCGAGCTCAAGAACTGGCGCTACGGGGCGACGCTCGTCTTCCCCATCGACGTGCAAAACTCGATCAAGCTCTACGCGAGCAACGGCATTTCCGCGCGCACCGGCGCCAACTACGCTCTTGTCGGCGCATTATGGCAATACCGCTGGGGCGGCGGATTATAGAGAGGACGCATCATGACAAGCACCGCCGAACAGAAGCGGCTCGACGAGGCGCGCGAGCAATCGGTGCCGTGGAAGCGCTGGGGACCCTACTTGAGCGAGCGGCAATGGGGCACGGTGCGCGAGGATTACTCCGACGACGGCAACGCGTGGGACTACTTCAGCCACGACCAGGCGCGCTCGCGCGCCTACCGCTGGGGCGAGGACGGCATGGCGGGCATCAGCGACGACCGCCAGCGCCTGTGCTTCGCGCTCGCGCTGTGGAACGGCCGCGATGCGATCCTCAAGGAGCGGATGTACGGCCTCACCAACAGCGAGGGCAATCACGGCGAGGACGTCAAGGAGTACTACTTCTACCTCGACAGCACGCCTACGCATTCGTACATGAAGTACCTGTACAAATATCCGCAGGCCGCGTATCCGTACGAGGACCTCATCGCGACGAACCGCGAGCGCGGGCGCGGCGGGCTCGAGTACGAGCTCATCGACACCGGCGTGTTCGACGCCGACCGCTATTTCGACGTTCTCGTCGAGTACGCGAAGGCCGTGACGGACGACATCCTCGTGCGCATTACGGTGACCAACCGCGGCGACGCGTCCGCCACGCTGCGCGTGCTGCCGACCCTGTGGTTCCGCAACACGTGGAGCGTCGCGCCCTCCGCCGTGAAGCCTTCGCTCGCGGCGGTGGCGGGCCGCATGCGCGCGATCGCCGCGACGCATCCCGACTTGGGCGAGTACGCGCTTCGCTGCGACGGCGAGCCCACCCTGCTGTTCACCGAGAACGAGACCAACAACCGGCGCCTGTTCGGCTCCGACAACCCCACACCCTACGTCAAGGACGCGTTTCACGAATACGTGGTGCATGGACGGCGCAACGCGGTCAATCCCGAGGGGCGCGGCACCAAGGCTGCGGCCGACTACGCGTTGACGGTCGAAGGTGGCAAGAGCGCGGTCGTCCGGTTGCGGCTCTGCCGCGCCGACGCGAAGGGCGACGCCTTCGGCCGCGCCTTCGAAGACGTCTTCGCGTCGCGCATCCGCGAGGCCGACGAGTTCTACCGCTCGATCACGCCGGCGTCCGCCACGGAGGACGAGGCGCGCGTGATCCGCCAGGGGCTGGCCGGGATGCTGTGGACGAAGCAGTACTACGAATTCGACGCCGACCGCTGGCTCGAGGAGCATGACGCCCATCCGCTGATGGGGCAGTCGCGCCAGATGCGCAACCGCGAGTGGTTCCACATGGTCAACGCGGACGTCATCTCGATGCCCGACAAGTGGGAGTATCCCTGGTACGCCGCCTGGGACCTCGCGTTCCACTGCGTCGCACTGAGCGCCGTCGACCCGGACTTCGCGAAGCAGCAGCTCGACCTCATGCTGCGCGGGGTCTACATGCACCCGAGCGGTCAGATTCCCGCGTACGAGTGGAATTACAGCGACGTGAACCCCCCGGTCCACGCCTGGGCGACGCTGTTCCTGCATCGAACCAACCAGGCGCTCGGCAACGAGGTTGACCACGAGTTCCTCAAGCGCTCGTTCATGAAGCTCGCGCTCAACTTCAACTGGTGGGTCAACCGCAAGGACCGCACGGGGCGCAACGTCTTCGAGGGCGGCTTCCTCGGCCTCGACAACATCGGCGTGTTCGACCGCAGCGCCGCGCTACCGACCGGCGGCTATCTCGAGCAGGCCGACGGCACCGCCTGGGTCGCGCTCTTCTGCCAGAACATGGTCGAGCTGGCCGTCGAGGTCGCCGCGGAAGACCCGAGTTTCGAGGACATGTGCACGAAGTTCACCGAGCACTTCCTGTGGATCGCGTCGGGGATGAATCACGCCGGGCAGTCCGGCATGTGGGACGAGGAGGACGGGTTCTACTACGACGTGCTGCGGCTGCCGGACGGAAGCGCCCAGCGGCTCAAGGTGCGCTCCATGGTCGGGCTGCTCCCGTTGTGCGCGACCTCCGTGATCGAGCGCTGGCAGCGCGAGCGCGTCCCGCGCGTCGTCGAAGCCTTCCTGGATCGCCTCGCGCGCATGCCCGAGCTCCTCGAAAGCGTGCACGAGACCGGGCCGGGGCATTTCGGCGTCAACGAGCGCGGCATTTTCGCGCTCGTGAGCGAGAAGCGGCTGCGCCGGATCCTCGCGCGCGTGCTGGACGAGAACGAGTTCCTGAGTCCGTACGGGCTGCGTGCGTTATCGCGCTATCACCTCGACCATCCGTACGTCTTCCGCGCCGGCGGGCAGGAGTTTCGGGTCGGCTACCTTCCCGCCGAGTCCGACTCCGGCATGTTCGGCGGCAACTCCAACTGGCGCGGACCGATCTGGATGCCGGTCAACGTGCTCGTCATCCGCGCGCTCATGCAGTACTACCTCTACTACGGCGACGCGTTCAAGGTCGAGTGCCCGACCGGCTCTGGTCGCATGATGAACCTGTTCGAGGTAAGCCGGGAGCTGGCGGCGCGCCTCGAACGCATCTTCCTTCGCGACGACAAGGGACGGCGCCCCGTCTACGGCGGCACGGAGAAATTCCAAGCCGATCCGCACTGGCGCGACTGCATCCTCTTCTACGAATATTTCCACGGCGACAACGGCGCGGGCCTCGGCGCGAGTCACCAGACCGGGTGGACCGGGCTCGTCGCGCGGCTCATCCAGCTGTTCGGCAAGGTCGACGAGGCGCGCTATCTGCAGTTCGGCAAGCGGGACGCGGCGGCGGAAATGTCCAAGACCGGCTGAGGCAGCGTTCGCGGCGCGAAGCTCGATCTCGGCGGCCGAGGTCCGCCCGCCCGCTGCCGAAGGGCCGTGACGGTAGACCTCCGGCTCGTCGCGACGGCCTGTGAACAGGCCTAGAATTTCTCGGGCACCCACTTGTACGGGTAGTCGGGCTCGCGGTAGCTCTTCTCCTTCTGGCGGTCGGGGAGCTTGACCTTCTCGCGCTTTACGTCCTCGTAGGGTATCTTGCTCAGCAGGTGCCGGATGATGTTGAGCCGCACGCGCTTCTTGTCCTCGGACTTGGCTGCGTACCATGGCGCCCACGACGAGTCGGTCGCGGCGAACATCTCGTCGCGCGCCCGAGAGTAGTCGTACCAGCGGCTGTACGACTTCAAGTCCATCGGCGACAGCTTCCAGATCTTGCGGCCGTCGTCGATGCGCGCCTTCAACCTGCGCGTTTGCTCCTGCTCGCTCACTTCCAGCCAGT
>Ga0335083_10007289_pt1 | contig 13673 bp, 10 predicted proteins | sample Lox_Sample_42_FD_206716 | JGI IMG/M metagenome (GOLD analysis project Ga0335083, IMG submission 206716) | Soil microbial communities from Loxahatchee National Wildlife Refuge, Florida, United States - Lox_Sample_4.2 | ecosystem: Environmental > Terrestrial > Soil > Wetlands | place: USA...
CGGTCCTTGTCGAGATGCTCGAGCGCCATGTCGAGCGAGTGGCACACGGTGGGGATGTGCTTCGCCTCCTCGGGTTCGAGGTCGTAGAGATCCTTGTCGGCCGGCTCGCCCGGATGGATCTTGTTCTGGATGCCATCGAGCCCCGCCATCATCATCGCCGCGAAGGCGAAATAGGGGTTCGCGCACGAGTCGGGGAAGCGCACCTCGATGCGCCGCGCCTTCGGGCTCGACACCCACGGGATGCGGATCGAGGCGGAGCGGTTGCGCGCCGAATAGGCGAGCAGCGTCGGCGCCTCGAAGCCCGGCACCAGGCGCTTGTAGCTGTTGGTGCCGGGATTGGTGATGGCATTCAGCGCCTTGGCGTGCCTGATGATGCCGCCGATGTAGTAGAGCGCGAGATCCGAGAGCCCGCCGTACTTGTCGCCGGCAAAGAGCGCGCGCCCTTCCTTCTGCAGCGACTGGTGCACGTGCATGCCGTTGCCGTTGTCGCCGACCAGGGGCTTGGGCATGAAAGTCGCGGTCTTGCCGTAGCCGTGGGCGACGTTATGGATGCAGTACTTGAGGATCTGCACCTGGTCGGCCTTCTGCACCAGGGTCCCCGCGCCGACGCCGATCTCCGCCTGGCCGCCGGTCGCCACCTCGTGATGATGTACCTCGACTTTGAGTCCCATTTCCTCCATCGCCAGGCACATCGCCGAGCGGATGTCCTGGAACGCATCGACCGGCGGCACCGGGAAGTAGCCGCCCTTGATGCCGGGACGGTGGCCCTTGTTACCGTCCTGGTACTCGCGCTCGGAGTTCCACGCGCCCTGCACCGAGTCGATCGAGTAGAACGAGCCGTTCATCTCGTTGCCGAAGCGCACGGAATCGAAGATGAAGAACTCGTTCTCCGGCCCGAACAGCGCGTAGTCGGCGATGCCGGTGGACTTGAGATACGCCTCGGCACGCTTGGCGAGCGAGCGCGGATCGCGCTCGTAGCCCTGCATGGTGGCGGGCTCGATGACATCGCAGCGGATGTCGACCGTCGTCTCCTCGAAGAACGGATCGATGACGCTGGTGCTGGCTTCGGGCATGAGGATCATGTCCGACTCGTTGATGCCCTTCCATCCGGCGATGCTCGAGCCATCGAACATCTTGCCGTCGCGGAAGAACTCCTCGTCGACGAGGCGCGCGGGGATGGTCACGTGCTGCTCTTTGCCGCGCGTGTCCGTGAAGCGCAGGTCCGCGAACTTGACCTGTTTTTCTTTGATGAGCTTGATCACGTCACTCGGTGTCATATCGCCTCCGGAAAAAAGGGATCGGGCGGGCCTGAGCGCCGCTCAATGTCCTCGAGTCATTGCAGGGCCTGTGCCACAGGCGCGGGTCTCTGGAAATCAAGCAGTTGAACGCTATTCTGCAGAACGGTTGCACCATTTCGGTGCGCCTTATGGGCATTATTGCACCCAAGAGGTGCGGGCAACAGAGGTTTCCCGTGATTTTCGGGTCTCGAGATCCTGCTGCACGCTTCCGGTGCGTGCCGGCTGAAGACGGCGGCGAGATTGCCTGACCGCACTCCCCTTAGCGTGCGCCGCGCCGCGTGCCGGCACTGCGTCTTATACTCGCGCGCTCTTTGGGTCTCGGATTCCTCCATGGCCTCCGGTCGCTCGAAAAAAAATGGCCCCGCGCCGCGCACCTTCCAGGAGCTGATCTTCGCGCTCCAGCAGTACTGGTCCGCGCAGGGCTGCCTGATCCTGCAGCCCTACGACATGGAGGTCGGCGCCGGCACGTTCCATACGGCGACTTTCCTGCGCGCGGTGGGGCCGGAGCCCTGGGCGGCTGCCTACGTGCAGCCGTCCCGCCGGCCGACCGATGGCCGCTACGGCAAGAACCCGTTCCGCCTGCAGCACTACTACCAGTACCAGGTGGTGATCAAGCCTTCGCCGCTCGAGATCCTCGATCTCTACCTCGGAAGTCTCGCCGCGCTCGGCCTCGACCCGCTCACCCACGACGTGCGCTTCGTCGAGGACAACTGGGAGTCGCCGACGCTCGGCGCCTGGGGCCTCGGGTGGGAAGTGTGGCTGAACGGCATGGAGGTCACGCAGTTCACCTACTTCCAGCAGGTGGGCGGTCTCGACTGCCGTCCGGTCACCGCTGAGATCACCTACGGCCTCGAGCGGCTCGCCATGTACCTGCAGGGCGTCGAGAGCGTCTACGACCTCGTGGTCGCCGAGGGGCCTTCCGGCCGGGTGACCTACGGAGATGTCTTCCTGCAGAACGAGGCCGAGCAGTCGGCCTACAACTTCGAGCACGCCGACGTGGCGCTGTTGCTGCGGCATTTCGAGGATCACGAGAGCGAGTGCCGGCGGCTGCTCGAGGTGCCGCTGCCGCTGCCGGCCTACGAGCAGGTGCTGAAGGCCTCGCACATCTTCAATCTGCTCGATGCGCGCCGCGCCATCTCGGTCACCGAGCGCCAGCGCTACATCCTGAGAGTTCGTGCGCTCGCGAGCGGCGTCGCCAAGGCCTACCTCGAGAGCCGCCGTGCGCTCGGCTTCCCGCTGCTCGAGGCCCGCGGGCGCACCGGGGCTGCGGCATGAAGGCGCGCAAGGCCAGGCCGGTGGGACCGCGCGATTTTCTCTTCGAGATCGGCACCGAGGAGCTGCCGCCAGGAGCCCTCCTCGGGCTCGAGCGCTCACTGACTGCCTCCCTCGAAGCCGGCCTCGACAAGGCGGGCCTCACACATGGGGAGCTGGCGGGTTTCGCGACCCCGCGGCGGCTCGCGGTGTGGGTGAAGCAGCTCGCGCCCGCACAGCCCGAGCAGCGCCTGCAGCGCAAGGGTCCGCCCGTTTCGGCCGCCTTCGACGCGGCGGGCAAGCCGACGCGCGCCGCCCTCGCCTTTGCGCAGAGCTGCGGGACCGAGGTCGCGAGCCTCGAGCGCATCGAGGAGGGCAAGGGGAGCTTTCTTTTCTTCGTCGGTACGCGCCCGGGCGCGCGCACGGTCGAGCTGCTGCCGCAAATCGTGCAGAGCGCGCTCGAGGCTCTCCCCATCCCGCGGCGCATGCACTGGGGCTCGGGGGAGGCGCTGTTCGTGCGCCCGGTGCACTGGATCGTCCTGCTCTACGGCGCCGAGGTCGTGCCGGCGACGCTGCTCGAGACCGAAAGCGGCGCCGACACCCGCGGACACCGATTCCTCGCGCCGCGGCCGCTGCGGCTCGGCGCGCCCGAGCGCTACGAGCGCACGCTCCGCGAGCGGGGCTTCGTGCTCGCCGACTTCGCCGCGCGCCGCATCCGCATACGCACCGAGGTGACCGCGCTCGGCAGGAGCCTCGGCGGGCGCGCCCTGATCACGGAGGAGCTGCTCGATGAGGTGACGGCGCTCACCGAGTGGCCGGTCGCGCTCGCCGGCGCCTTCGAGGAGCGCTTCCTCGCGCTGCCGCGCGAGGTGCTGACCGCGACGCTCGAGGACCACCAGCGCTACTTCCCGGTGGAGGGCGCGGACGAGCGCCTGCTCCCCTCCTTCATCGCCGTGGCCAACATCGCGAGCCGCAAGCCCGAGCGCGTGCGCGCCGGCAACGAGCGCGTCGTGCGGGCGCGCCTCGCGGACGCGGCGTTCTTCTGGGAGCAGGACCGGCGCGAGCCACTCGCCGCACGCGCGCCGGCGCTCGATGCCGTGACCTACCAGGCGCGTCTCGGCTCCCTGGGAGACAAGACGCGGAGACTGCGCGCGCTGAGCGCCGCGATCGCCGCGACCACCGGGGTGCAAGCCGCGGCGGCGCAACGCGCCGCGGAGCTCTGCAAGTGCGACCTCCTCACCGCCATGGTGGGCGAGTTTCCCGAGCTTCAGGGTGTCATGGGGAGCTATTACGCTCGCGCCGACGGTGAGCCGCCCGAGGTCGCCGCGGCGATCCGCGAGCACTACCTGCCGCGCTCGGCGGGCGATGAGCTCCCCGCGAGCGGCACGGGGCTGGCGCTCGCGATCGCCGACAAGCTCGACACGCTCGCCGGGATCTTCACGATCGGCGAGAAGCCGAGCGGGGCGAAGGATCCGTTCGCGCTGCGCCGCGCGGCGCTCGGCGTACAGCGCCTGCTGATCGAGAAGGGCCTCGAGCTCGATCTCACGCGCTCACTCGGGCTCGCGGTCGCCGCCGTACGCGCCGACATCGAGCGGCTGCGCGCGGGCGCCGCCGGGGTAGTGGCGAAGCCGCTGCCGCCTGCCTCCGAGATCGAGGCGGGGATCTACGACTTCCTCATGGAGCGGCTGCGCGCCTATTACCTCGAGGGTGCGGCGGCGGCGCGCCGACCGGGTCTCGCTCCCGTGACCGGCGAGATGTTCGATGCGGTGCTCGCGACACGCCCCGCCTCGCCGGTCGATTTCGATGCGCGCCTCAAAGCGCTCAGCACGTTCCTCGCGCTCCCGGAGGCGGCGAGTCTCACCGCGGCGAACCGGCGCATCGCCAACATCCTGCGCAAGGCGCCGGACGCGCACCCCGCCGAGGTCGACGTCGAGAAGCTGCGCGAGAGCGCCGAGGTGCGCCTTTACGACTCGATGCGCGCGCTGCGCGAGGCGGTGGCCGAGGCCACCGCGCGGCGCGAGTACACCGGGGCGCTCGGGCGCCTGGCGCAGCTGCGCCCCGCGGTCGATGCTTTCTTCGATCAGGTGATGGTCATGGACGAGGACGCGGGGCTGCGCGCCAACCGCCTGAGCCTGCTTGCGCAGCTGCGCGGGCTGTTCGCGGGGGTGGCGGACCTCTCGCGGCTGCCCGGTTGAGCGAGCCGGCCTCGGGACCTGCGGGGATGCGCCGGCGGCGGCCAGCGGTGCTGCAGGCGGCGGGCTCGCTCTTCTTCACCGCCTTTCTCTTCCTCTGGACGTTCTTCTACGCGATCCCGTTCGTGCTCGCCTGTCTCGTGCTGCCCTTTCCGCGCCGCTTCCCGCTCGCGCGGTTCTGGGCGGCGACGCTACTCTCGGTGCTGCGCTGGAGCTGCGGGCTCGACTATCGGGTCGAGGGCGAGCCCATCCCGGCCGGCGCCCACATCGCCTTCTGGAAGCACTCCTCGTCCTGGGAAACCATGGCCATGATGGTGGTGTTCCCGCGCCAGGTGTGGGTGCTCAAGCGCGAGCTCCTGTGGATTCCCGTAGTGGGCATCGCCGTGCGGCAAATGCACGCCATCGCCATCGATCGCAGGGCAGGACATTCCGCGGTCTCGCAGGTCATCGCGCAGGGGAAGGACCGGCTCGCCGAGGGCGACTGGGTGATGATCTTTCCCGAGGGCACCCGCATGCCCGCAGGCGAAACGCGCCGCTACGGCGTCTCCGGGACGCTGCTCGCCGCCGAGACGGGCGCGTTCATCGTGCCGGTCGCGCACGACGCCGGCCACTACTGGCCGCGGCGCGGCCTGATGAAAAAACCGGGGACCGTGCGCGTCGTGATCGGACCTGCGGTCGCCGCCGCGGGGCGCGAGGCACGCGCGGTGAACGAGGAGCTTCAGCGATGGGTCGAGGCGACGGTGCGACGGCTCACGAGCAATGACGCTAGCCTGTGAGCTCGTTTTTGACTCGCTAAAGAGTCAATAAGCAGATCCAAGGCGCATTCTGGGTCCATAGGAGAGTCAATAGCTCCCTCGAGACTCACACGTCGAGGTTCGTCACCGAGAGGGCGTTCTTCTCGATGAACTCGCGCCGCGGCTCGACCTGGTCTCCCATGAGGGTCGTGAAGATGTCGTCCGCGGCCACCGCGTCCTCGATCTTCACCTGCATGAGGCGGCGCGTCTGCGGATTGATGGTCGTCTCCCACAGCTGCTCGGGATTCATCTCGCCGAGTCCCTTGTAGCGCTGGATGCTCTGGCCCTTCTTCGCCTGGTCGAAGAGCCACTTCATCGCCTCCTTGAACGAGCCGATCTCCGCGCGCTCGCCGCCGCGGGTGATGTAGGCACCCTCGCCGATGAGACCGGCGAGCGTGCGCGCGAGATCGGCGATGCGCTGGTACTCCGCCGACTCGAAGAATTCGCGCGGCAGATATTTCTGGCTCTCCGTGCCGTGCTCGGTCTTGTGCACCATCACCCGCGCACCCTGGCCCGCGCCGGTGGCGCGTATCTCGAGGCGGTAGGTGCGTGTTCCGTCGGCCAGTGCATTCAGCCGCCCGCCAAGCTCGCCCACCCAGCCGCGCAGCCATTCGGCGCGATCGAAGTCCGCCGGAGTCACTTCCGGGAGATAGATCAGCTGCTCGAGGAGGCGATCGTCGTAGCGGCGCGACCAGCGCTTGATGATGGCCTGCACCTCCATGTACTTGCGCGCCAGCTGCTCGAGCGCCGAGCCCGAGAGCGGCGGCGCGCCGGCATTGACGTGCAGTCCCGCATTCTCGAGCGCGGTGTTGAGCAGCAGCTGGTTGAGCTCGTTGTCGTCCTTGACGTAGGACTCCTGCTTGCCGCGCTTGATCTTGTAGAGCGGCGGCTGCGCGATGTAGATGTGGCCGCGCTCGATCAGCTCGGGCATCTGCCGGTAGAAGAACGTGAGGAGGAGCGTGCGGATGTGGCTGCCGTCGACGTCCGCATCCGTCATGAGGCAGATGCGGTGATAGCGCAGCTTGTTCACATCGAAGTCGTCGCGCCCGATGCCGGTGCCGAGCGCCGTGATGAGCGTGCCGACCTCGGCCGAGGACAGCATCTTGTCGAAGCGCGCGCGCTCGACGTTGAGGATCTTTCCCTTGAGCGGCAGGATCGCCTGCGTGCGCCGGTCCCGGCCCTGCTTGGCCGAGCCTCCGGCGGAATCGCCCTCGACGATGAAGATCTCCGAGAGCGCCGGGTCCTTCTCCTGGCAGTCGGCGAGCTTGCCGGGGAGCCCGGCGACATCGAGCGCGCCCTTGCGGCGCGTCATCTCGCGCGCCTTGCGCGCCGCCTCGCGCGCGCGCGCGGCCTCCACCATCTTGGCGACGATGAGGCGCGCCTCCTGCGGATGCTCGAGCAGGAACTCCTGCAGCTTGGTGCCGACGGCGTTCTCGACGATGCCCTTCACCTCGGAGGACACGAGCTTGTCCTTGGTCTGCGAGGAGAACTTCGGGTCCGGCAGCTTCACCGAGAGGATCGCGGTGAGGCCCTCGCGCGCGTCGTCGCCGGTCATCGGGACCTTGTCCTTCTTCCCTGACAGCTCCTTCTCGACGTAGTCGTTCAGCGTACGCGTGAGCGCGGAGCGGAAGCCCGCGAGGTGCGTGCCGCCGTCCTTCTGCGGGATGTTGTTCGTATAGCAGAACATCGATTCCTGATAGGAATCGTTCCACTGGAGAGCCACTTCGACCGAAACAGGCCCATCTTGGGTGCGAAACCAGAACACTGATTCGTGAATCGGCGTGCGCGTGCGGTTCACGTACTTCACGAACGCCTGCAGTCCGCCGGCATGCGCAAACACATCCGACTTGTTCTCGCGCTCGTCGATCAGCTCGATGCGCACGCCTGAATTGAGGAACGAGAGCTCCCGCAGCCGCTTGGCGAGGATCTCGTAGTTGAATTGAATGTTCGTGAAGATCTGTGCGCTCGGGCGAAAGCGGATCACGGTGCCGCGCTCGTGCGTCTCGCCGACCTCGGCGAGCGGAGCCACGGGCTCGCCCAGGTGATATTCCTGGCGATGGAGCTTTCCGTCCCGGGCGATGGTCACCTGCAGGTAGTCCGAGAGCGCATTCACCACCGACACGCCGACCCCGTGCAGGCCGCCTGAGACCTTGTAGGAGCTGTCGTCAAACTTCCCGCCCGAATGCAGCACCGTCATGATGACTTCGGCTGCCGAGCGTCCCTCCTCGGGATGGATATCCACAGGGATTCCGCGACCGTTATCGGACACGGTGACCGACTCATCGGCATGGATGGTGACGATTATCCGGTCGCAATGACCGGCCAGGGACTCGTCGATGGAGTTGTCGACGACCTCAAAAACCATGTGGTGAAGGCCCGTGCCATCATCGGTGTCCCCGATGTACATTCCGGGGCGCTTCCGCACCGCATCAAGACCCTTTAAGACTTTGATTTTGCTTGAGTCGTAGACGTCGTCGGAGGCCATGAATCCACTCGGTTTTGTGACATCGCATTATACCGACTGGACCCTCCCCTGTTCCACGTGGAACACGCGCTCCGGGAAGCCAAAAAGCCGCGATTCGGCGTGCAGCGAGGTCACCACGAGCTGGCATTTGAGGTTCGAAACCTGCGCGATGAAGCGCTCGAGATGCTCACCGTCGAGCTCGGCCGCCGGATCATCGAGAAGCAGCGTTGGTGTCACGTCCGTGGTCGCCTGGAGGAATCGCAGCTCGGCGAGCGTCATGGCCACGGCCACGAGCTTCTGCTGCCCACGCGAGAGCACCTCGCGGGCCGGACGGCCGTCGAGCCGTACCGCCACATCGGCACGGTGGGGCCCCGCGTGGGTGAGATGACGCGTCTCGTCCCGCGCTCGCGAGGCCTGCAGCGCCTCGAGCAGAGAGTGCTCCTGATTCCAGCCGCGCAGGTAATGAAGCTCGACCGGCAGACCGCATAGGGCGGAGACCGCCTCCACCCAATAGGGTGCAAGCTGCTCAATCAGCCGGCCGCGGGACTCGGCGACGAGCTCCCCGAGCCGCGCCAGCTCGCCGTCCCAGATTTGCGCCTCGCCCGGTGCGATCTTGAGCGCGGCATTGCGTTGCTTCAGCGCGCGGGTGTAACGGACCCAGGTGTCGATGAAATGCGGTTCCACGTGGAACACCGCCCAATCGAGCCAGCGACGCCGCCCTTGACCCCCTTCCTCGACCAGCCGATGCACGCCGGGCTCGATCACCTGGACCGGGAAAGCCTGAGAGAGCTCGGCCAGGGATCCCGCCGTGCGGCCACCGATTCGCGCCGTTACATCCCCGGCTCCCAGCTCGAGGCCAATGGTCATAGCACCCCGTGATCCGACCTCGATCCGCCCGACGACTCTCAGGTGATCCTGTCCACGGGTGATCAGCCTCTCTGTGTTTCGTGTTCGAAACGATCGGCCCCGGCCGAGCAGAAAGACCGCCTCGAGGATAGAGGTCTTGCCGGACCCGTTGCCTCCCCAGATCAGGGTAAAGCCCGCCGGCACCTCGAGCTCCGCCTGCTGTATGCAGCGAAGGTTTGTGATGCTGATCTGCGAGAGGCTCATGAAGCCCAGCCGGCTCCACGTGGAACCCCGGGAGCCGTCGGCTCCCCCCGGGCAGCCGCAAGCGATACGTCGATGAGCTCCACCGGGGTCAGCCCTCCCGAAAGACGGCCTCGACATCGTTGCCGTCGGGATCGATGACGAACGCGACGTAGTAACCGTCCGGGTAGCCGCTCGAGGTGCCACTCGGGGCACCGCGAAGCCCGGGCGGTAGATTTGTCGGTTCCGCCTGCCTCGATGGCAGCAGCGTGGAAGGCGTCGATCTCGATCTGGCTGCGGACGACGAAGGCCGTATCTTGTCTCATGCCGTACCCGATACCTCCAGGCCCGAGCCCTCGGGGAGCTGCATCGGGCGACGCTTCGTGCGATCGATCATCGCCTTAGCTCCCGCCGACCGACGGTGAGGACTCCTGGGGCGTTCCACGTGGAACCTCACCTGAGGCGGCGGGGCTCGAGCGACCGTCGTCCCTTTCCCGTCGCCGGATGGCGGATCGGGGTTTCGCGCGGGGACTAAAGACGCATCGGCATTACGACGTACTTGGTATGCGTGGTCCCCGGCGCGTGGATGAGGCAACTGCTGTTTGAGTCGGTGAGCCCGATCTCGACCTTGTCGCTCTCGATCGCATTCAGGGCATCCAGGAGGTAGTTCACGTTGAAGCCGATCTCGACCTCCTCGCCCTGGTAGTTGACCTCCACCTGATCCTCCGCTTCCTCCTGCTCAGGATTGTGGGCCTGGAGCGTCAGCAGCCCTGGCCGGGCCATCAGGCGGATTCCGCGGTACTTCTCGTTCGACAGGATCGCGGTGCGCTGCAGGGCGAGCTTGAGCGGCTCGCGGTCGGCCTCCACCATTCGGGGCGGGTTGGACGGAATCACTCGCCCGTACTCCGGGAAACGGCCATCGATCAGCTTCGAAGTGAAGCGAATGTCGCCGATCTGGGCGCGAACATGATTAGTTCCTACCGCCAGTTCGATGTCCCCCTCCGTGCCGAGGATCCGCTGCAGCTCGAGCACGCCCTTGCGCGGCACGATCACCTGCTGGTTGGTCTTCGCCTTGCCGCTCAACTCGGTCTCACAGAGTGCGAGGCGGTGGCCGTCGGTCGCTACCGCACGCAGCGTCTTTCCATCGGTCTCGAGCAGCAAGCCGTTCAGGTAATAGCGCACGTCCTGCTGTGCCATCGAGAAGTGCGTCTTGTCGATCAGGCGACGGAACTCGCCCTGCGCGACGCTGAGCGTCTGCTGCGCGTTGATCTCATCGACGAGCGGGAATTCGGACGCCGGCAGGCTCGAGAGCGTGAAGCGGCTGCGCCCCGCTCGCAGCGACACGCGCTCGCCCTCGGTGCTGAGCGCCACGCTGGTCTTCTCCGGCAGCGAACGAAAAATATCGAGCAGCTTGCGCCCGGGCACGGTGATCTCGCCCGCCTGCTGCACGCTCACCGAGCTCGCGGCGACGAGCTCGACCTCGAGATCCGTTCCGGTGCAGCTGAGGCGATTGTCGCGCGCGGACAGCAGCACGTTCGCCAGTACCGGCATGGTCTGCCGCCGCTCGACGACTCCGATGACGCTCTGCAGAGGAGCGAGAAGGTCTTCACGCGTGGCGGTCAGCTTCATGGTCGGTTCTCTCTTCTTCGATCGAAATCTTATTTAATCAGATGTCTTTAGTTATTGAGGCTATAGAGCCTGGGGATATCGGGTATAAGAATATTTTTACCGGCAGATCAACCCCTTGCGTGCCAAAACCGCATCCTCAACTCTCAGCAACAGCTGCGCGGGATCTGTGTGCGGGCTGTGTATAACTTTATCCCCAGACTCATGCACAACAAATCCACCGGCCTGCGCCCTCAGCCAGCCAGGGTTCTCAACAGGTTTGAGTAGTCTTCCTTGACGCGCTGCTCGCTGTCGCGCAGATCCTTGATGCGCTTGCATGCGTGCAGCACGGTGGTGTGATCGCGCCCACCGAAGGCGTCGCCGATCTCCGGCAGGCTGTGGCTGGTGAGCTCCTTGGCGAGCGCCATCGCCACCTGGCGCGGCCGCGCCACCGAGCGGCTGCGGCGCTTGGAGAGCAGATCCGCCATGCGCACCTTGTAGTAGTCGGCGACCGTCTTCTGAATGTTGTCTATGGTGACCAGCTTCGCCTGCAGCGACAGCAGGTCCTTGAGCGCTTCCTTGGTGAATTCCAGCGTGATGGCATGTCCCGTGAAGCGCGAATTCGCCATCACGCGCCGCAGCGCCCCCTCGAGCTCACGCACGTTCGAGCGGATGCGCTTGGCGATGAAGAAGGCTACTTCCTCCGGCAGTTGCACGCCGGCGGCGCGTGCCTTGGTCATGAGGATCGCGACGCAGGTCTCGAGCTCGGGCGGCTCGATGGCGACCGTGAGTCCCCAGCCGAAGCGCGACTTGAGGCGCTCTTCGAGCCCCTCCACCTCCTTCGGGTAACGGTCGCACGTGAGGATCACCTGGTGCTGCCCCTCGAGCAGCTCGTTGAAGGTGTGGAAGAACTCCTCCTGCGAGCGCTCCTTGCCGGCGAAGAACTGGATGTCATCGATCAGCAGCGCATTGAGCGAGCGGTAGGCCAGCTTGAACTCGTTCATCGAGTTGTGCTGCAGCGCCCGCACCATGTCGCCGACGAAACGCTCGGAATGCACGTAGGCAATGCGCGCTTCCGGGTCGTTTTCCTTGATGAGATGCGCGATCGCGTGCATCAGGTGCGTCTTGCCGAGGCCCACCCCGCCGTAGAGGAACAGCGGGTTGTAGGCGCGGCCGGGATTCTCGGCCACCTGGAGCGCCGCCGCCTTGGCGAGCTGGTTGCTCTTGCCTTCGACGAAGCTGCCGAAGGTGAAGTCCGAGTTGAGCCGCGCGCCCACCACCAGACCCTCGGCCGGGCGGGCGCGGGTCGCGACGGCCGCGGGCGCGCCGCGCAGACTCTGGGCGCGCGAGCCGACCTCGACCGTGAGGATGGGCGCATCGCCCGAGGACTCGTCGCGCAGCAGCTCGCCGATGCGCGGCAGCAGGTTGGCGTTTACCCAGTCGACGACGAAGCGGTTCGGCGCGAGCAGCTTGAGGGCGCCGTTGCCTTCCATCGCCTGCAGCGGCCGTACCCAGGTATTGAATTGCTGCTCCGGAAGCTCCGCCTCCAACGCGCCCATGCAGCGAGTCCAAAGCGACGCTTCCACGCGCGATTGCCTCCGCGTCTTGATGTGAAGATTTTTGAAGAGGAAAAGGTCGCGAAGTCTATACCGATCGGCGTGCGTGCTGAAGGCTCCGGACGGCGACACGCACGCGTGCCGAGCCACGCCCGATGTATTGACACCTTGGCGCTCAACGGCTTAGCCTTGCCGCCCTTTTTTTCTGAGCCCGTCGACGGAGCCGCGGCAATGGCAACCAAGCGTACCTATCAGCCGAGCAAAGTGCGCCGCAAGCGCACCCACGGGTTCCGTGCGCGCATGGCCACCAAGAACGGCCGCAAGGTGCTGGCGCGGCGCCGCGCCAAGGGCCGCCACAAGCTGATACCCTGAAGCCTCAGGGCTGGCTGCGCCGCGCGCGGGAACTCCGGGCACACGCCAACCATCCTACTGAGGTTTCATCAGGGGCCGATGCAAGGGCGGCTGACTCTGCCGGCGCGACTGCGCCTGCGGCGCAAGGGCGATTTCGATGCTGCCTATGCGCGCGGACGGCGCCTCGGTGACGGGTATTTCACGGTGATTGCGACAGCGAACGATTTGGGTGCTCCGCGCCTCGGGCTCGCGGTGGCGGTACGCGCCGCCGGCGGCGCGGTCGCGCGCAACCGCCTGCGGCGCATCATTCGCGAATCGTTCCGTCTGCACCAGCGCGCGCTCCCGGCGCTCGATCTGGTGGTGAGCGCGCGCCCCGCAGCGCGCGCCGCTGCGGCGCCGGCGCTGCGCGCGAGCCTCGCTGCGCTCTGGCACCGGGTCGCGGGTCTCGCGGGCGGATGAGGACTCTCATCGCCAGCGCGATCCGCTTCTACCAGCTGGCGTTCAGCCCCCTGGTGGGTCCGGCGTGCCGTTTCCATCCGTCGTGCTCGCAGTACGCGCTCGAGGCGGTGACCCGCTTCGGGGTGCTGCGCGGCGGCTGGCTCAGCCTCCGGCGCCTCGGGCGTTGTCACCCCTGGCACGAAGGCGGTTTCGACCCGGTTCCGCCGGCCCGTCCCTGCACTCGTCATGTCCGCGCTCAATAATCCCCGCATCTTCCTCTGGGGCGCGCTCGCGCTGCTCCTGTTCGCCGACTACGACGCGTGGATGCGCGACTACGCCGCGCCGTCTCCGGCCGCCGTGAGCGCGCCGCAGAGCTCGGGCCCCGCGGCGCCCACGAGCGAGCTCGGGAACCGCGTGCCGGAGGCCGCGTCCCCGGCTGCCGCCGCGAGCGCGGGCCACCCGGGGGCTAGCGGCGCGACCCCGGCCGAGACACCCGCCGCGACGACCGCGATCGCAGGCGCCGCCGCGGCGGGTGAGCCGGCACCGCGGGTGCGCGTACGGACCGACGTGCTCGACGTTGAGATCAGTACCCGCGGCGGCACGATCGAGCAGGCGGAGCTCCTCGCCTATCCCAAGGT
>Ga0335083_10007290_pt1 | contig 13673 bp, 5 predicted proteins | sample Lox_Sample_42_FD_206716 | JGI IMG/M metagenome (GOLD analysis project Ga0335083, IMG submission 206716) | Soil microbial communities from Loxahatchee National Wildlife Refuge, Florida, United States - Lox_Sample_4.2 | ecosystem: Environmental > Terrestrial > Soil > Wetlands | place: USA: Florida...
TGTCGGGGTGAGAGCATATTGAGTGCGGGTTGTATGCTGAGCAATGCAATCAGCACAGTGATGATCCAAGCTGTGATCGTCATCGGTCTCGATTCCTCTGCATTTGCGGAAGCAGTTTCCGCTTGTTGCACCAGTGAACGTGGAAGAATTTTAGACCAGAAGCCATCATCGAAACAGGCCAATGCAGGAAGAATGGTCAGCCAGTTGAGAAATGAAAGGTTGCCGCTAAAAATTAAAATGATTTGTAAGCCGACGATCACGCAACCGGCGATATGACGGGCGAGTCTTGGCCAAAAAATAAACCAGGGTGCAATGAGCTCAGCCAGGAAATTATACCAGACTCCAAATTTTAAAATAAATCTTGGCAGAAAATGAAACCATCGGCTCAAGGGGCCCGGAATCGGCTGTGTTTCGAAATGATAATAGAGTGCGGTTCCGTTTCTCCACACTTCATCTCCCCTGATTTTTATCATTCCTGAGCCGAACATGATTCGGAAAATCAGCCAGCGAAAGAGAACAATAATTTGAAACGGGGGCGCGCGTTTTGGAAAAGGACGAAGATCGAGTAAAGGACAAAGAAAGATCGCGAGAAATCCTGTCTCGAGTAATTGTATTTCCCATCCATATCCATACCAGTCTTGTCCTATATGCACGAAGGACATATACAAAATCCAAAGTACAGAAAGCAAAATCGAATTGGCATAACCTGCAATGACTATACATGAAAATAAAAATCCGATCCATGCAAAAATTACAAGTGTTGTATCTGAATGAGCAAACCAAAAAATCGATGGCAACCGCTCGAAGGCTGCGGTCTTCGATCCGAGTGCATCCCCAATTCTTTGTATAAAAATTCCGACAGGTAAAAGTCCATTACTTCCTATAAGAGGAATGATTTGGTTGATTGCTACAAGAAAACCAACTGCATAGATGGCCCCCAGCAGGCGAAGCATGAGAAAGCGGGTGAGCCAGTATGTTGGTCGCCCAGCTTTCTGAAAAGGATCGTCGGAATTAAGCGGCAGTTGCATTGAATAACCCAGACGGATTTTAAGCTAAGTTATGTCAATCAAACTCCATGCTGAATTTTTAAAAATAAATCAGGAAGAACTCATTTTCCTTTCGGCATAAATGCCGAATTATCGACTGTCGAATAATTGGATGGCGGCTGGAAACTGGATGAAGCAACGCTTTTTTTCTCATATTTGACAAGATTGGTGATCAGTAGATCTCCCTGTGCTTTTACAACGACTCCATTTGCACCGGCTTTGATTAATTTATCTGCAATCATGCATCCTGCAGGATAATAAAGGAATTCAGATGCCACGAGAAGATTGGAATTCCCCAGATCATTTGTTATCCAAAGATCTTTCTTAGCTTTTTTAATTTTCAAAATAAAATGAGTGCAATTGAACTGGCCGATTTTTTCGGGACCGACAGTCTGCACTTCTATGTCCGCATCACTCAGTTTCATAGCCTGCTCCCCAATCACAGCCGTGTATTGTGTAATCGTTGCCGTATTTCTATAGGAAAGCAAATGCATTTCTGTTTTTTTTGCAAAATCAAATATGACCACATTCTGGTTATTTACATTGGCCATATCCGGAACTCCGTTTTTAAGAGGATAAATCTGTGTCTCGACCCTTGCTTTGGACGGCGATTCGTATATCGTCATTACAACTTTATTTGTGTGTGTACAGTCGTAAGTCAGCACTCCTTCGAATTGGGCGAAAGAAAAACGAAAAGAAATCAGCATGGCTGCCAGCAAAATTGTTTTTTTCATATGAAAGTGTTGATTGTATAATGATATAATAGCTGCCTAAACTACCATTTGAAAAATAAATCTGATACAATCACTCAGTAAATGGCGGTATTTGTTTAATAACTGGCAAGCTTGAAAAATAGATGGATCAGGGCTTATATATTTCCGGTACAAATAAAGAAACCAATGAAAAAAATTGCCCGGTATTTCGATATTTTTAGAATTGTTGTTTGCATTTTCAAAACCAAACCGAATATTCTTCCGAACCGCCAGATACAGATTCAACTACGCCACTTATTGAATTCATCTAACTCTCCAAAGCTTTCTACAATATTTTAGGAGACGATTTCTCTAATCTGTGACTTTAAAAACAATCTGTATGAAAAAAATTGCATGGCTTGCATTCATCCTGATTCTATCCGGATGCACTAAAAAAAATAATAACTCAGGGGGAAGAATTACTAAAGTCAATCCTTTTTCACAATACCTCGCCAACAATACTGTCAATATCACACTTCACAGTAATATTTACCCGCTTGAAATCGGTTATACATTCACAGCTTCGGATACGGGTACTATTTATGAGATCGGTCTCAGGTTACCCGACAGCAGCGAATCCTTCATGATGACGGTTTGGGATGCGGTGACTCAAGCGATATTAATTCAAAAACCCGTACTCTGTACAACGAATACAGGGTTCAGTTACGATGATCTTAGTTCGACCAATGAGGCTTTTGAAATTCAGGCGAATCATGAATATGTGATTAGCGTAAATCTGAACCCTCTTAATATGGCAGGCGCAGGCCCGGCGAATTATTATGATGCCAGGCGAAGCGATGATAAAGATATATTCCCATTGACTGAAAGCTATATTACTTATGAACACCAGTACAATAAAACAACTTATACGCCGGCATTTCCGGATAACCTGATCATTTACCAGGATGTGATTAACGGACTCGTGGATATTGGTTTCAGTCATATTTCAAAATAAAAAAGTCCCGGATATTTTAAAATAAGGCCAATTATTGAATCAATCCTGCCATCTGCTGAATACTCCTCGGTAATGATTATACGAAATAATAGTTTAGAAAAAATTGCGATCAGCGCGGCTCTATTCAGAACTCGATTTAACCAGATGGAAAATTATCAATCCCAACCATGAAGAGGCCCCCGCCCATATTATTTTTTTTACTGGTTATTTTTCTTGTTGAGGTGCCAGTTGCTGTCTATTCACAAAACCTGGAACATATCGGAAAACAAAAACCCTTCACATTCCACGGAAGTATTGGCGGAGGGCTGAATTTTTACAATTCGAATGAAACTTCTTATACCCGCGATCCTTTCACCTGGAATCTCTATGGAAATTTTACTCCGTCTATTTACAGCGTCGCATTGCCTTTCTCCTTTGTCATCACTCAATACAGTAAGAGTTATGCAACTCCCTTTGCACAATTCGGGATCAGCCCGACTTACAAATGGATCAAACTACATCTTGGATACCGGGTGATTCCCTTTTCGCCATTCACACTCGACGGACAAAGTTTCAAGGGTGTGGGGATTGAACTCACTCCAAAAATGTTTCGCTTTGCTGCTTTTTATGGAAGTCTTAATAAAGCAATCAGTGAAGATACGACCAGCGGACATCTGGCCATGCCACAATATGGACGAAAGGGATATGGATTCAAAGTCGGAGTTGGTAATGATGCCAATCATTTCGACCTGATTTATTTTCATGCCAAAGATGACAGCGGTTCCATCAAGCTGATCAACCAGACTGAAATTCTTCGTCCCCAGGAAAATTCAGTCATCGGCGCTTCCATGAAATTTACTTTCATCAAAAAAATTATCTGGTCGACAGATCTTGCGATCAGTGCTCTTACCCAGGACCAGGCTGCCCAAAAAGTAAATAAGGATACCTTGTATAAAACCCTCGACAAAATTTTTTATCCTTTTATCGATTTTAAAAACACCACTACTACCAGTGTTGCAGGACAGACGATGCTTACTTTCTTATTGAAAAATTTTACAACTACGTTCGGATACAGAAGAGTGCAGGCTGATTTCAAATCACTGGGAACTCCTTACATGCTCAATGACGTGGAAGCTTTCCAGTGGAACGGGGGACTCGTGCTTGATAAAGGAAAAGTGAACCTGAACGCGAACCTGAATTCACAACATAATAATGTATCTAAAAATATGGCGAGTGAATTGCACACGCTCACCGGAACTTTAAGTTTAGGTGCCATGCTGAGTACGCATGCAAATCTCAGCGCTTCGGCTTCTGTCGTTGACCTGAATCAAAGCGATGGGACGCAACATATCAGTGATTCAATCCGCCTCGACCAGCAGGTGTTTAATTTTTCCATCACTCCGAGTTTCAATTTTGGTAAACAAACGGCTATCCAGACGCTGAGTCCAAGCCTGAATTATTCCATGCTGCATGATAATAACCCGGTTACTTCCCCAACGACTCAAAGCAATACGCTGTCTGCAGTACTGAACTATAGTTGCTCCTTCACGCAAAAGTCCTTATCTCTAAATGGAAATCTTTTATACAACCAGTATAAGCAGGATACCAATACCTATACTTCTTTTGGAATCAATGCGGGCGCTGCCGCACAATTATTAAAAGATAAAAACCTGGGTTTACAAATATCATTGGGTTATTTATGGAACCATTATTCATTAGTCAATGTGAAAGATAATATTACTGGTTCCTTCAATATTCATTATACGCTGCTGAAGAAACATAGTTTCTCGGCTTATTTCAATATCGTATCCACGCCTCCTACCAGCAATAATATACTGCAGCAAAAACTGCCTTATAGTGTGAGTACTACCAATGTGGCAGGAGGCCTGGCTTATAATTATTCATTTTAATGAAATAAAAAATGAAAAGGAGATCCAAAATATTCAGCATCGTCATATCCCTGTTTTTGACGCTGTCCTTTTCAGCGCTTCGCGCACAGGTCAATTACCAGGTTAGTCTACGCGTATCCGTTATACCACCCGTCAGTCCGTATTTTGACCAGATGCTGCAACAAACCGCTGCCGGCAAATTCGTTGTATTTGTAGCAGGCGGATCACCCACCGGTGGGCCACTCAGAGTAAAAATCGCGGGTACACTGGAAAGATTATCTCCCTCTCCATTCACGATTTCTCTGAACCCTAATTACCAACCGCTACAGCCTGTTATATTAAACCTGGGAGCTCCCGTTACATTGAACAGTTTTCAGTTGCAGCAGACATTTGGAAATCTTGCCGACAATAATCTCGCTTTACAAAGTGTATCGCTTAGTGATATCAAACAGGGAATCAATTTTAAATTACCGGAAGGAACTTATCGCATTTGTTTTACAGCATATAATTATGATTTGCCCGGTTTTACTCAACCCATTTCAGATCCTAATGCTGGTTGCGCAACATTCACGATTTGTTACAAAGCATCCTCCCCGCAATTTGTTCAGCCCGTAAATAGCATGAATCTGAACAGCAGCATTCCTGATATCACGCCAACTTATCCTCAGACATTTAACTGGACGGCTCCGAACTCAACCTGCGGATTAGCTCTTGGTCCCATAACCTATGATCTGGAAATTCATGAGCTGTTCAATAATCAAACACCGACTGATGCCATCAACAATGCTCCTGTGTTCACCAAACAGGGACTTCCTTCCGCTACTTTCCTGCTCGATACGATGCTTTACAAAAATGTTTTGCAGAATGGCAAGACATACGCAATCCGTGTTCATGCCAATACATCGGGCGCAATCAACAACGCTATTGTCTTTGATAATAATGGCTACAGTTCGGTACAGGCATTTAAATATGGAGATACGACAGCGATCGCTAAAAATGATACTACAAAAAATGTAACGGATACTGCAAAAATCGATTCATCAATTATCGCCACGACTGCATTTGATTCAACGGCAGACTGTGGACTCAAACCTCCTTCTGATACTACGGCAATCGATGCAAACACCAGTCTCCAGGGATCAACGCTTACGATCGGCAGTTTTAAATTAAATGTTATCACCATTCAAAGAAACAAAGACAGCAGTTATACAGGAACAGGCACCATTGATTGGAAACCTTATGTCAGTACGATTAAACTGGCGATTGGTTTTAAGAATATCAAAGTAAATAAGAATAAGGAGGTCTATGCCGGATTGGCTACTTCGGCCACTGATCCGCAGAAATTCAAGCTCGACAGTTTTTCAACCTGGAAAGATGTCGCATCGAAAACAGGATCGCAACTCGATCAGCTGTCGAGCGGCGTTGATAATTTCATCAATTCGAATAAAGGCACTCAGATCGCCAGCCAGATTGCAGGAGCTACTCCGGTGAATGTTCCCATCGGTCTCGATAACCAGAATTTTGGCGGCACACCGGTAACCGTTGCGATCATGAGTATGTCTTTTTCTGCAAAAGGCGCAACGATGAGTGTGTTGCTAAGCATCAACCTTCCTGAATTCAACGGATGGCTTTCACTCGCGGGAACAGGATTCTGTCTTCAGCCAACCGGCGTTTCTTTCACACAGGGTAATTTATTGCTGCCATCCGACAGGTATTTCAATTTTGGAAATGGAGGTGATAGCCTCGTGTTTAAATTCAAAGGTTGTCCAAGTGCTGATTCTACCAAGGGAACTTATGTCAGCTGGACTAAAGACAGCATTACGGCCGTTGTTGTTCATGGTGAAATTGATTTCCCGAAAAATACGATTGTACGGGAAGACAGCAGCGGGAATCCATTGGATAGTGCTGTGGTTGCAGGCCTCTTATTTAAATTTCATAAATGGGATGACTGGATAGCCGCAATTTCTTTTTCCAATTTCCAGGTGACGGGAGTGAAGGGACTGGGATTTCAACCCGACACAATTTATTATGATCATTCATCCAAACAGGATGCTCCCGGTTTCAATTTGCCAAAAGATTATACCGGCGACAGCCTGGGGAATTTTGAAGGTTTATATATCAAATCGCTGAAAGTATTTCTGCCGCCGGATTTTAAAACCTTCAACCAGGGAAAGACCCGCACCTCATTCGGGACAACGGATTTCGTGATTGATGATAAAGGAGTGAGCGCGCATTTGTTCGGAGCGAAGATCATCGATCTGAAAACAGGAGATCTTGGCGGTTGGGCATTCTCGTTAGATACAGTGGAAGTGGTGATCCAGCAAAATACTTTCCAGTCGGGATCTCTCAAAGGACAAATTTTACTTCCTGTCAGCACAACTCCTCTGATTTATTCGGGAGATCTGCATATGGGCAAAGCGGATTCGACCAGTAAGAGTAAGGATTCGTCTTTGCAATACGAATTCGTGGTGAAGCCTCAGAGCAATATGAAGATCGATATCTGGCAGGCGACACTTACACTGGATTCTAATTCCGCTTTCCGGGTGAAAAAAGATAGTCTTGGCGCTGCCATTTCTTTTGTGATGAGTGGAACGATTGGAATCAATATCTCCGGTGGATCTCCGGGCATGAATTTCCCGGGACTGAAATTCGATAGTCTTGGAATCGCAAACAGGGATCCGAAATCGAAAGCAAATAAATTCTGGTTCAGTCCGGGGACCTGGGCATTCGCAAGCCCGCAGAAAACAGTGTCGGGCTTCCCCGTTTCGATCAATAATGTGGCGCCGCTGGTAGACCTGACTGATCCGTCGAATATCAAAGTGGGAGTCAGGTTTAATTTGAATATCAATTTAGGTTTTGGAGATGCATCAGTCGTCAGCGCTACTACTAACCTGGCAGTATATGGAAAAATTAATGCATCCTTTACGAATATGGCTCCACAGATAACACTATCGGGAGGAGTGGATGTGGATTCGGTGCAGATCAAGGGCGGGGTGGGTCCTGTAAGCGTGGATGGAATGCTGATCTTTTATAAACACGACAATACTTATGGAGACGGATTGAAAGGTCATGTGGAAGCTACTTTCCCATTGGTGAAAGTGGAAGCTACTGCGCAATTCGGATTTGTCAACAACTATAATTACTGGTACATCGATGCCTGCGCGAATTTTCCGACCATACCTGTAGTGGGTCCAATTGGCATCAACGGTTTTGGTGGAGGCGCTTATTATAATATGGTGATGAGTACGAACCTGCCTGCCGATCCATCTAACCTGCAGGCATCAACGAAATCCACAGATACAGTAGCAGGTCATACGATGTCGGGTGTAACATTCGTGCCGCAGTCCGGTGCTGCGGGCATCAGAGCAACGGTTTGCATCGCTATGGTTTCCGGGGCGGGAGCAGACGCAATGAATGCAAAAGTGACATTGACGGCGCAGATCGTGAATGGAGCCCTGGATCTGCTGAACTTGCATGGCGATGTTTTTGTGCTCACCAATTATCCGACTAACAGCAATGCCACGGTGCAGGGAACGGTTGATATCACTTATGATTTTGCGCAAAATAAATTTTCGCTGGATGCAGATATCACAGGCAATTTTGCAACAGTTACAGCGGAAATTCCCATTGGCATTTACGGTGGACCCGATGGATGGTTCTTTAAGGTGGGAGATGCTTTTGCCAAACGAGTCAGCATTACACTGGTGGATATCAAGAATGATATCTTCACCATGCACCTCGGAGCAACAGCTTATCTTGAAATGGGAAGCCTGATCAATCCACAGCTGCCTGATTTACCTACACAGATAACTTCGAATGGGCTTACCCGTGATCCTTCTGCCACTGCATTAATCGATGCCATCAATCAAACGCCCGGCGAGGGAATGATGTTCGGTGCAGAAGTCGACGGCAATCTGAAATTCAGTTTTGCATTTTTATATGCAAGCGCTCAGGCCATTGTTGGCTTTGACATGATATTAAAACATTTCGACAATAGTTTTCAGTGTAATAGTCAGGCTGCGGGATGGCAAAACTGGTATGCACTCGGTCAGCTCTATGCTTACCTGGAGGTTGATGTCGGCATTCATGTGGACGTATGGTTTTACCAGGGAGATCTCTCTCTTTGCAAATTAGAAGTGAGCGCTCTGCTTACAGGAGGTCTTCCCAATCCTACCTGGCTGGAAGGAGATCTGCAGGTGGATGGAGAAGTATTGAATGGTTTGATCTCTGTTCACACAACAGCCCATTTTTCAATTGGAGATAAATGTTATCCATCTCCTGATCCTTTAAAAGATCTCCAGATTGTCAGTGACTACGGTCCCAAAAATAAAGGAGATGTATTTGATGATCCCTACGTAGTAGCAAATGTTGGATTCGAGACAAATTATGATGTGAATGTGCCTCCTACCAATGATCACCCCGACGGTGACACGCGGACTTTCCGTTTCTCGATAGAATCTGTCAATATTATGGCCAACAATCAGCAGGTAGTATCCCATGTCGAGTTACAGAATAATAACACTTCGGCTGTCTTCAGGCATAAAGATATCCTGTCGCCTAACTCAAATTATACGGTGACCGTGGTATGCACTGCCATGCAGTATTATCCTGATGAGAACCGATGGGATTTCCCATATAATGACAATGACAAACAAAGAGAACAGGTGGAACAAACCACGACATTCAACTTTACTACCGGGCCGGCACCAGGTTATATTCCTGACAAAAACGTTGTCTTCACTTATCCGGTTACCCTTCAACGTTATGTATTAAAGCAGGAATTCGGCGGAAAGAGTGTATTGCAACTCGATCATTGGCAGGGTGATCTTCTGCCGGATAAACAAACCAGCGTTATCTCGACACGCGACTACAAGCTTTATTTTATCGACATATCCACCAATGATACTGTAAAATCGAGCTTTACTGCCGATAACACAACCAATACAGTTAATTATGTATTACCAGCCGAGATAAAAAACAGCACAGTGTACAGGGCCGATTTCTATTCTATTCCCAAATCTTCCATTGCTGCTGTCCATATGGTTTCATCAGTGAGCACAAGCACGAGAACGGTCAGCAATGTGAATTATTCGGTTAAGCAGACTACAGCAAGCGGAAATATTTCTGAGGCTTCTATTGCACCAACCTCGGTTCAACCCATTTATTCGATTTATTTCCGGACAAGCCAGTTCAATACATTTTCCGACAAGATGAACGCACTCGGCAACTGGAATTCAAGTCGCAACGGAGATAATATTCTCATCGGCAATGATGGAACTGCTTCGGAAGGTTTTGACCAGTTCGAGACCAGCGGCTTCAGTGCACCGGATGGTTCAACTTCTTATCCATCTTTATTCCAGGCAGGAATTGATTGGAACAGCAGCCAGCAGAACGACAAATTTGCAGATGATAATTTATATGGAAATGCATTCACACTCGCATTTAAATCTGTACAAACGAATCTTGCCGTGCCCGAACTCAGGGAGATGATTTATAAACCGGTCAATACACTCGACTGGAGTGGCTTTTCAGGAGACCCTGTATTAAGTTTCACCGAAACACATGGAGCGCAGGCGGCTAGAATGGCTATGGTGACGACGACCAAAGTGCCGGCTCTCAGTTCCGGTCAAAGCAGTTCTGCCCAGAACAATTCCGTCTCCAGAAGCGGTTATACGATGTCGTTAGGCTCCGGTTTCGGAATTAATTCGGCCAATATGGCTTCGACCAAAATAAAACTGGCTTCTTCCTACCAGATGAAATGGAGCCGTGATTATTATATCAGGCAGGATTACAATATGATGAATGCATTTGGTCTTACCGCGCAGACTCAGGCAGCGATCATACAGCATCAGCTCGATCCGGGCGATCAGGAAAATACATTGTCACAAATGGATGGCGATATCAGCTTCGCATGGAATAATATCGGCGGAACCATCACCATGCCATGGAATAAATTCTATTACCTGTATACTGACCAGAAATCAATGACGATCATCAATAATTTGAAGAACCTGAAATTTTCGCCGATACCAGGCGGAAGCAGGATCGTCAAATTCCATTACCAGGCTGGATCAATGCAGGGTAATATGGTCATAAAATCATTCACGATTAAATAAGCGCTTATGGACAAGTGCAAAAAAATATGGTTGCTTCTGCTGGCTCTTCAATTAATATCCATCGTTGCGATTTGTCAAAGAAAGAAAACAGCTGTCGGCAAACAGGCTCCGCCTGCAGAGCTGAAGGCCGCCATCCGCGTTTTTACGAAATCCTATGGAGATTCCATTGTTATTCGATGGGCTCCCACTGCAGATTGGGCATGGACAAGTCTGAATCATAATGGTTACATCATTCAAAGAATTGATCTTTCGGAAGCTAAACATCCGAAAAGGGAAATAATAACTCCACAGCCGCTCAAACCCCTTACTCTGGATCAGTTCAAAGCGAGTTTTTCAAGGGATAATAATTATGCCGCCATCGCTGCGCAATGCCTTTACGGGAAAAATTTTTCAGTCAATCTGAGGAAAGGGCAGGGTGGCCAGGTAGATCGTGCCAATGTGTGGAATATGCGTTTCGTATATGCGTTACAGGTAGCTGATTACGATAGAGCGGTTGCGAAGGGAGAAGCTTTGCGATTTACAGATACCAAAGTGCAGAAGAATGGAGTGTATATCTATCGGGTTTATCCGGCACAGTTAACCAGGCAGGGAAAGATCGATACCGGCAATGCGCTGGTACAAAACAATGGCCCTCTTGGACGGAGCAAACCAAAAATTGGAGAAGTCATTTCCAGGGACAAATTATCGGAACTGCATTGGAACCGGATACAGGAAGAACAATACAGTGGATATTTTATAGAAAGAAGCGCTGACGGTAAAAATTTTTCAGCCATTACAAAAATTCCTTACTTCTCTTCAAAACCTGATTCCTCTCAAATCGTAAAAGATACCACGCAGAAAAAAATTTATGCACTATTGAAAACACAGCAGGTTTTTATTGACAGCCTGCCCCAGAATTACAGGAAATATTATTATCGTCTGAAGGGAATCAATGCTTTTGCAGAATGGAGCGATTATTCAGATACGCTGACCGCGATGGGTCTTGACCTGACACCGCCGGCAGCAGCAATTGTACAAAGTCCAAAATTTATCAGTGGAAAGAAAATAGAGCTTCAATGGAAAAAACCATTGAAAGAAAAAGATTTTAAAGGTTATGTGGTTACCCGGGCAAAACTGGTGAGTGGGCCTTACACTCCGCTCAATACCAAACTACTCGATCCGCAGGCTGTTCAATTTACGGATACGGCTGCATTCACACACGGTCAGAATTTTTATATTGTCATTGCTCTTGATACTGCAGGGAATATGGGTCCTTCTATACCAGCCATGGGCCTGGTGCCTGATAAAACTCCTCCGGTCACGCCGCAGGGACTGAAAGGGAGAATTGACCGGAAAGGACTGGTTCATTTATCCTGGAACCGCAACCCGGATGAAGATATCAGGGGATATAAAATATATTATGCAAATGCTAACGAGCATGTTTATTCGCAGATAACGATCGCGCCTGTCACGGATACTGTGTTTACAGACAGCATCACGCTGCATACCCTGACGAAATCGATCTGGTACAAAATTGTAGCAGTAGATGAGAACAATAACCATTCACCTTATTCGCTTCCTCTAAGCCTGAAGAAACCGGATATGGTGCCTCCCATGCCTCCGCTCGCATCCAAAGTATATGTAGATACAGGCGGCGTTCAGATCGATTGGATAGAAAGTTCCAGTACTGATGTGATTCAATATGCCATCTACCGAAAAGAAAAAAACGCAAACTGGACATTAATAAATATTGTCAAACACGACACGACAAAAAAGCTTTTTCATTTCACTGATAAAAAGGCTCTGCCCTTTCATGATTATAATTATTGTGCTGAAGCAATGGATGAAGACAGTCTGCGTTCGGCCAAATCCACTCCCGTGAATGCTACGATTAAAACAATTCCCGATCTTCCTGCCATCAAAACCCTGACTGCCAGTTATGATTCTAAAAACAAACAGGTGCAGCTGCGCTGGAGATTCAGTGATAATGGAAATTATTTTTTTGTGCTTTACAAAGGATCAGGTAAGGAGAAATTGGGAAAATTTCATTCTGCTGATTCAAAAACAGATCAATATTTTGACGATGCTTCCGGTGTGAAAGGCAATCTTCGTTATGCTATCCAGGTATTTTATAAAGACAAGCGGGGGAGGACAGCATTGAGCGAGCCGGTGAGTGTTACAATATCTTCCCAATGATTCTGGGCACCTGTTGGATCTTTTGATTTGCCATCAGTGCTGTAAAATTTTTTTTAGGTTTTGTTTATGGTAACTTTAAATAACAACATGGTGCCAATGCGGTATATCGGCTGGATCATCGGTTTGATTTTTTTTCTTCCTGAAAGTTACGCTCAAAACTTTCCAAATATCCAGTTTACCCATCTTACGCAAAAAGACGGCCTTTCAAACAATATTGTCACCTGTATTGCGCAGGACCATGAAGGTTTTATATGGATAGGAACCGGTGACGGGCTGAATCGCTTTGACGGATACCAGGTACGCAATTTTTTTGAGATTCCAGGTGACAAAAATTCGCTATTCAGCAATGATATTTCGGGTCTGACCTTCGACAGGAATGACAGAATCTGGATCAGTACAAGAGAAGGATTCAGTTGTTATGACAAGCGGAGCGGTCTGTTCAGAAGTTTCAGGCATAATCCTTCAGACAGCAATAGCCTCGAGACTGACCAGGACATTGGAATTTATGTAGATTATGATAACAGCGCATGGGTTTCTACTTATTCAGCGCTATACCATTTTGATAGCCTCTTTCATTTTAAAAAAGTAGAAACAGGATTCAAAAAAAAAGTGATTGACCAGAATGTAGTGAGGTCCTATGCACATATATATCAAGACAGGCAAAACCAGCTTTGGTCCGTATCAGCCGGAGATCTCTATTTACTCGACAGAAAAACAAAATCGATCAAAAAACAATTCGGCCCCTGTTATGGAAGTATCCG
>Ga0335083_10007291_pt1 | contig 13673 bp, 14 predicted proteins | sample Lox_Sample_42_FD_206716 | JGI IMG/M metagenome (GOLD analysis project Ga0335083, IMG submission 206716) | Soil microbial communities from Loxahatchee National Wildlife Refuge, Florida, United States - Lox_Sample_4.2 | ecosystem: Environmental > Terrestrial > Soil > Wetlands | place: USA...
GACAAAAATACTTCTTCTCCCCTATTTCGCTGATGGAGAATTCACCAGCTGTGATGCAAATTTGATGTATGCCGGTTCCGATGGAATAGAACTCTTTGCAGAGCGTTTCCATGGTTACCGGCTCTTTTATCATCCAAAACGTATGATTACACGCTGAGCAATGAATGAAATAGTTTTTCGACTTCTCGCTGTATTCAAGAAAAGCAGAGGTATTCGAATCGTTATGAAACGGGCAGTAAATTGCCGTTTTCGCCTCTCTTGATGAAATGTTGATTTGTGTTTTAGAACTATCGAATATCCTTAAAGTCGCATCCCATTCCCCATTTGAAGTATAAGGATCGACATCAAAATCCTTGCCGTCCCAGCGCGAAAAATATGTTGCTGTATCAGGTGATCCAAATAGCTGACGGGCACCATCGAATACCACAGGGTCCGATTGCGGAAATGCGGCACAGATGGCAGTGCTTGCAGATTGATAAACCTTGTAAGAATAAATCGTATTGCTAAACGGGATGAAGATGCGGAAGCGATGTGCCTTGGGCTTGTGGCTTCGTGTCGTGATTAAGAGATAATTCCATCCAAGTGATTGCAGCTTTTTCCGGGCCTGGGCGATTGTCATGCCGTGGTCGCTATCAACGCAAAAGCCGGCGGCTGACTTGAAATTCGCGCTGAGCCGGTAGTTTGAATACCAGGAGATGGCGCTGTAATTATGGGATTTGAGGATCGATTCGAGTGATTCGATTTTTACTTGTTGAGGCGTATAAACAACTGTCTTGCCGTCGTAGTTCTTATCGGCAAGCGATAACGTTACTTCCCTTTCGGATTGGTGATTGTGCAGCGTTTCCATTAATTGATATATTGGTTAGGACGATGGACTTCAGAGTCCGGATAGCATTCGCATAGGTGATCGGGTTTACCGTCGCCGTAAATGCGGAGTATGCTGCGACTGCTTTGTCGAGCATACTATTTTCGATGAAGGCAAATTCGGTGTTCGTGCCTTCTCGCATATGTGATCTCAGCGGTATATCGGACGCAACAAAATATGCCGCGAGATATAGGTCTCTCGTTTTATACATTAGGCTTTCTGAATTAAGGGTTTTTAAAATTTCGGGAGGGAGGTCTATCTTCGCCTCTACCAACGCCTGCGCCAGGTGTTTACTGTGTCCGTTATTATTATACTTTTTATTTTTGACAATTTCAAGCGATTTCTGAAATATATTTGGGGGCAGATTTTTGAGTCTGCCCCCCGGTTGGGTCAGGGCGTGGAACTTGTGTTCCCCTGGTTGAACTGCTCCAGAAGGTCAGCCTGATACTCCCGACGAGCGCGCGCTAATTTTGTCAGAAAATCATCCACTGCATGCTCCCTCTGTGCCAGCGGCAATTTTCGGATCTGTTCAAGTTGCGGTAGTATTTCTAAACGAAATGCGTACAGATACGTGCGGAAATCTACAAACGCTGCTTCCATATCGCCAGCAAAATATGTATCACACATAGACTCGAATAAGTGCGCAAAGGCCATTGCATCGGCTCCTGAATGATGTATGCTCAATACGTTGCCTTGATGATTTTTAATTTCTTTAATAATGCTATCTAGCTCTTCGTCTTCAAGCGATTCGAATGGGTCTCCGAACCATGCTTTGGGACCACAATACGTTAATACGAAATACATATAATCTCCTTAATGAACAGCGGCTCCGTCCGGAGCCGCTGGATGTTTGAAAGTTATTGTTTTATTGATGCTGTTCGAATGTTGATCACCTTCCTCATTTATTCTGCACCTCCAAGGTCGGCATCCATGTCCCGAATCTGAGCAGCCAGCTCTTCAATTACCCGGCTAAATAGCTTCGGCTTCTTTTCGAAAAGCTCAGAGGTTATCGGATCTACATCCTTCAGAAACTTCATCACTGCAGCGCGGAACTCTTTTCGGTGGCCGCCCTTTGTCAACGGGGAGAGATTCTTAAGGATGGGCGAACCACCTGCCTCGCCTTTCCTCAGTTTTTCCACTACCACCCTAGTGTATCTACGCGCGTTGCGGTTGGCAAAAACTGTTGCCCGCTCTGAAGCAAGCAATTCACGGAGAGCATCTGAGTTCGCAGCTACGCGGCTCTCATACATCTCACGGTAAGCAATATAGTCGCGCTTTGCGGCCATGTATTTAGCTTCCTCCACCAAACGCTTCATCCGGTATTCGTCCCATTCCGGTTCCGCGAGCGGCTTCGTTACATGTTCGCCTTCCCTTGTTGTGGACTCCACAGCTCGCTCAGCGATAATCTTCCGATATCGATCCAATCGGGCTTTGTGCGTTGCCATTCTGCGCTCAGCGCCCTTCATTCGGCGCTTCCGTCGTGCGGTTTCCTTCGGATTCTCGGAAGCTTCTCCAATCCGAAAGTTTAGCCCCTTTTTGATTAATGGTTCGTTGCTCATACCAAAAACCTTTCAAAAAATGAAAATGCCTCATTATCCACCAGCGTTAATGGACTTTGAGGCTTGATTTGTGACGCTGTAACCTCCGTAGAGGCTACATATAAATCTAATATTTATTTATTAGGTGTCAGTCCTTCTTTTTCCATACGGATTCCTTTTTTTTCCACACTGTTGACATTTGCCTTACTAACACTCCACCAGAAAGTTTTGAAAGCATAACTTTTCTTCTTATTCACAAACTTGTGCGCATCGAAGAACTCCTTTGCTGCCTTCTTCAAAGATGTATATTGATCGGGATGACTATTATACTTTTTTACAACAGCCTCCGCAGCGTCCCCTATTCTCCCTTTAAATGCCACGCGCTTATCGGCTGACTTCAAACTACTTATTCGTTTTTCAATCTCATGAACAGTGATATCGTCTCGCAAATATTCAGCGTATACACTAACAAAATCGGTTACCGAGTCGACCTTGTATCGAACAACCTTCGATTCATCTATATCCACTTGAATGAATTTTGTTTTGCCATCACTAACTCTGCGCCAAGAATTATTACCCAACTGAGTACCGATCTTCTCAATAATTACATTTACATACCCTAATGCCAATTGCTGATTATTGTAACGTTTTCTATAATAATGCTTATGGAATTTTCTGAGAGTATCAAAATCAGCAATATTTAGGCGTGAGGCTTCCTTTCGACCATGTTTGTCTAGCTCACTTTTAGAAATCTTTTCAAGACCAACTCGGATTCTTAATTTCTTGAAGATTGTGATTGCCGGTTCGATAGATGGATGAAGATGAGAGATCATCTTGAAGTATACTTTCTAATGAGTTCTGATGGCAGATGATTATGGAAATTAATAGCTCCCGGACCAAATAAAAGGAAGCATTTGAGGTATTCGCCGGTGTCGGTGCGGCAGAGGATTGTGTAGGTGGGGGTGCTCATCTAAATAAGAGTCCATAGGTATGATAAGTGTGGATACTCGTGCTTCAGCTTGTTGGTGTTAGATACCTCTGGATATAACGATCCAATCCGATCGCTGTTCGCAACTGATCTAGACAGTTGATACATTAGAATGGAGGGAAGGGGATCCTCTCGAGTCGCTACCATCTGTATCTCTTTCCGTCAGGTGTAAAGTGTTCAGGATCAGATTGGGTCGGCAGGTAATCCTCTGCGTACCAATCACGAGGCTTTCCAGGATTGTCTATTAACCATATCAAACTTAAAGTCAAACCATACGAAGGCATCACCAGAAGCTCTTCCTTCAGGTGGAGTTTTTGGCCAAGTCCGCGATCCTCCAGCCAAGCCTCACCTGAGACAGTCTCTGCTCCGCTTGTCCGCGTCTTCTTCAAAAAATATTCCCCCGCGCAAGAGAATGAATGCAAAGTTTCTCCGCACCCTAAAATTCTATGCGGAAAGTTTGCGCTCTTAGAAATCCATTTTACTTTCCCCTCACTCCCGGCGACCAATGCACAGGCATGCCCACTTATTTCAACATAGCGAATAGCAGTTGCTGTGACCGAGGTAAGGAAATCCTCACTCAAATCTACAATCCATGAGAATGCTGGTGGCTTTCTTTTTGCGACCTTGTCAAATATACCTACTGGCATTAGTAGCTCGGCGGCAAAAATATTAGACTCCGATTCGATGTCTGCGCGCGAGTACCAATTCAGGAACGAATCTTCAGTACATATCTTAAGGTTGGATTGTGATCGATGGAGGATGAAGTGCCCCAGTTCATGTGCCGTAGCAAATCTCTTCCGACCTGATTCGTGAATATCTTCATTGACCGCGATAATTCCCCTTTCTTTGTCACAAATCAACCTAGCCGCCGATCCTTCAATGGGCTTTTCGACGATTAGGAGGCCCATCTCTGCCGCAATTACATGCAAATCTATTTGAGAAGGGTCATCAAAACCCCATCCGGATATGATGGCCCTCGCTTTCGCCCGTACTATCGGATCAGATTCTAGCATCTATTCTTGATCACCTTCCTTTGACTTCTCAAGTAAACTTATCAAATCAATCTCCTCCAGCATTGCTCTGATATCTTGGTCAGACATTGCTTCGAGCTTATGAAAGAAAGCAAACGAAGAAGACCCTGTTTCGGGCTTCAAGAACTCTTTTAATCGTGCAATGATATCTTCTTTTGTAAATGATTTGCCTCTTTCTTTCAGTTTAGAAAGAATAACAAGAAACTCTTCGCGTCTAGCTTTCGCAGCGGCAGTTCTTACTTCTCGTTTTTCATTTTTGATTCTCTCAAAGATGTTAGAGACTAAATCCTCTCTACTAATTCCACTCTCCTCGTAAAGCTCATTCATCGACTCTTGGTCATGCTCAATCGACTGGAATACAGATTCGATGAGATTATGAAGATATTGAGCGGCCGATTTCTTGTTCACATTCGACATAAGATTCAGTCCTTAGTTATTCAACATTTCCGTTCAATGCACTTCGACATGTGCCGCCTTATTTTTCGGAGGATTATATCCACTCGATCCAGTTTCCATTTGAGTTTTTCAGAGATAGCGGATCGATCAATACAGTGTTCTTCTGAACACAGCAGTACCATTTGCATATCCTCATCACCTGCAGCAGATTTCCAAAGGCAATCCCATTGCTCATCGGCAATTACTTGCGACAGAGGGTCTTGACTTCGATCTGCTTTCTCGTACGGAATTGTCTCGTTGTTATGATCGCTATCGGCTATTCCGACTGCTTCATGCTGTCGGAATCTATGATCGTAGGAGTATATCAAGTGATTTACATCGCTGTCTATGATACTCTTCAGATAATCCACTAATTCGGGATCTTTCTCTGGGTGCCATTTTCTATCACCTGAATAGACTTTCATGATTGCCCCAACAACCAAATCTTCGATCTGGTTTCCCATCGGAAGATCTACTCTGCCTCCGTGCCAATATCCCTTCCTTACTTTTACGAGAGCATAGTCCGAAAGAATCGTGATAAGACTCTTCCAGTCATAGGTGTCCAAAAGTTTCCTGATTTTCTCGTCGATCAATTGAACATTTCTCCGGAGAAGTATGCGTCCTAAGATATACTGCCGACTAAAATAGAAAAATTGCAACTACCTCAATGGCAAATTTACGGATTTAACCGGCAAGTATCTACAAGGGGCACAATGCCCCAATTTTCAAACAATATATTAGGAGTCATTTATTATGGAAGAACTGGAGAACACAATCGAAGACGATGTCATTGACATCGAGGACTACGTATCCGCGGGGAAGGAAGTCCCGAAGGCCCAGCGTTATCGTATTCGGATCGACAAAGAGAAATTCATTGTCGGTCCATCTGCCACTGGGAGACAACTTTTGCTTCTTGCTGGAAAGAAGCCGCCCGAACGCTTCAGAATCGACCAGAAGTTTCATGGAGGACAAACAAAGCGGATCGAGCTAGATGAGGTTGTTGATTTTACAAAGCCAGGCATCGAGCGGTTTATGACCATGCCTCTCGATCAAACGGACGGTGAACCTCGGAGACAGTTTTTACTGCCCTTGGAAGACACTGAACACTTAGAAGCTCGGGGCCTTGCCTGGGAGACAATTAACGCGGAGGGTGGGCCTTGGCTCATCCTCCACGATTATTCGCTAATTCCGGGATACAACCATCAAAAGATCGATATAGCAATCAATATCATTTCTGGATATCCGATTGCTGCATTAGACATGATCTATGTTTATCCCGCATTGGCACTTGCAAATGGAAAAGGAATCGGTGGACTTACTCCTCGGCAGATCGACGGCAAGATTTGGCAGCAATGGTCACGCCATAGAACCGCTCAAAACCCTTGGCGCGCAGGGTTAGACTGTATTGCGACTCATCTCGCATTGGCCGAATGGTGGTTTGAGAAGGAGGCTAGGACAAATTGAAAACCGAAGTGATTCTGCGAATGACCGGAAATCAACAATTGATACTAAGAGATCATCTTTTTCCCGGAGATGGCAATGAAGCAGTCGCACTAGCATTGTGTGGTCGGAGAATCGGAGATAGTCGACAACCATTAATGATCTACAAAATTGTACCGATCACACATTCGGAGTGTTTTGAACGAAGGCCAGGCTTTCTGCATTGGCCCACGGAGAGAGTAATACCTCTTGTCGAAGAAGCAAGAAAGCAAAAGATGGCTATCTTGAAGATACACAGTCATCCGGGGTGGTACAGGAATTTTTCTTTATTAGATGACAAATCGGATAGAGATTTGTTTTCTTCAATCCACGGTTGGGTAGATGACAACCAACCTCATGCCAGTGCTATCATGTTGCCCGACGGCTCTATTTTTGGGAGAGCTATTTTTTCGGATGGTGAGTTAGTTCCTCTTAGCTCTGTGTCAGTGGCTGGTGATAGCTTGGATTTCTGGCAGCGCGGGGAAGGAAGTAGTGCGACATGTGAGCCGGGTCTAAAGAGAAATGCGCAAACATTTGGAGAGAAAACATTCCAGATCTTGCGTGGTCTCAGCATCGCAGTAGTGGGATGTTCTGGCACTGGAAGCTTGGTTGCAGAACAACTAGCTCGACTGGGGGTTGGAGGAATAACTTTGGTAGATCCTGACCGTGCAGGCGTGGAGAACCTAAACCGTATCCCGAATTCATTTCTTCACCACGCGAAAAATGGCACATTCAAAGTGGAGCTTCTTAGAGCGGCAATTGAAGAGATGGGCCTCGGGACAAAAGTAAGTACTTTTGCCAGTTCATTGTTTAATCCAGGCGTTGTCGCCGCTGTCGCCCAATCCGATATTGTATTTGGATGTATGGACACGGTCGATGGCAGAAACTTACTAAACAATATTGCCGTCTTTTACAGTATTCCCTATTTCGATTTGGGTGTTAGATTAGACGCGGATGGCGAAGGAGGAGTAAGTCTGGTTTGTGGTACTGTGCATTATCTTCAGCCCGATGGGTCAAGCCTGCTCAGTCGGGGTGTATATACCCCCGATGACATCAGAACGGCTTCGCTAAAGCGTACTAATCCAGAGGAGTATGATTCTGAGATTAAGTCGAACTATATCAGAGGGATCCCCGGAGATAGACCAGCGGTTATCAGCGTAAATATGCAGATCGCGAGCCTCGCAGTCAATGAGATGCTAGCGCGTCTACATCCGTTCCGAAACGTATCAAACGCACAATACGCGGTACACGGAATGAATCTAACTGAAGCAACATTGTTTTCCGACGTTGATGGACCGAAATGCAGGGCACTGTCAAGCTTTGCTGGTCGAGGAGATATTTGCCCTATGCTGAGGATGCCGGAGCTTGGAACAACGGAATCGTTGACCCACATGCGTTGAAGAACACCAGACGAAAGTTCAATGAGCATCCGCCTCATCCCACAAACCGGGCTCTTCATCTCGCTCTTTCGATATCTTGGGACCTTTTCGCTCTTCGTCACTAGGTTTCGGCAATTCGTCTGCCGTATAAAGGTCACTATCGAGTATTCGCTGGAACAGCTTCTTCTGCACAGGATAACCTTCTATCGTTTTTTCCAGCACCCAGAGCAGCTCAAGAAATTCACGCGTGAAATCGTGGGTCCAATTGGTCGGATGAATGTCGTCGAGCGGTGAGGACTTTTTTCCTTTGCGATCCCTCATACGATATCCGAGCCACGATTGCACTACCTTAAAGCCGGATACTTCGAAATTCCAAACCTCTTTCGAAACTGGCGCAAACTTGCCGCTGCCTACATTGATGGTCTCCGTTGACTCATTGTAGCCAAACTCATTCGGATACACTTCTTCTCCTTCCGGCACCCCTTTTACGCACTTTGCTTTCCCCTTGGGAATTTTTCCTTTAAGACGATCTTTGCTGTCGTAGAGTTTTTCTCCATAGGTCTGTAACCAGATCAGCTCCTTGCCAAATTCAGATGCCTCGATGAATAAATTCTTGTTCTTTGTAATAGGGACTCGAACTTCTCGATTTTCAAGCTCCTTTGCAAAGCGCGCAGTGTAGTCTGGGCAAGATAATGTGCAAAAGATATAGGCTGCGATATCTTCGGGGGAAACACCTTGAAGTATTCCGACAAGGCCCTCAGACACATTTGGTTTTTCGCCATTCGCATCGAGATAGAGGGGCATTATTTCTTTCGCGCCAAACGATCCACGAAAATAATGAAGATCAGGAATTTCGGCACAGCACGTTATCGCGGCCCCCAATCCAAGTGGATGATTGAAGAGACTCGAAAAATACACTTGCTTCTCGCTATGCACATACCACAAACTCGGCGCTGCACGGTCTAGAAAGCGAGCATCTCCTAAAATGTAATTCCTGTCAAACGCGCGATATGAAAACGGCACAATTCGAATATTCCTAAATGTGGAAGTTACGGAAAGGGGAATCAACTTCTCATTGCTTGGAGGTAATTGCCTTGCCTCCTCATCAAACTTCCTTCCTGTCGGAGAATTCTTAAAAACAGACACCTTGTTCGTGGAATTTTTCAATGCGTCAAGCCTTCGCTCTAAGGTGTTCTTTTCTGGAGCGATAACCCATGTCCTTCCGGCCTTAACACCATTATTCTGCCATGGAAATATATCTACGATATTGGGCCAGTTCGCGAAGTCACCTTTTGTTGCAGGCCTAAATGGCGTTTGCCATCCATCCGGAACATTCTCCCATTTTAAACTCGTGAAAGATTTAACATTGCCAAGATCTCTCAATTTCTTTTCACGCGTTCCTTCCATACGTGTGTAGCGAACAGCCGCCGGCTCATCGGAAGACTTTCTGGTTTTGCGCCAGGCAATAAAGACTGCCACCGGCGTCTGAATTGCAAAAACATTTTCGTCTTTTCGTGTGCCGCGGCCCTCGCCACCAAGGTCGATAATATCGATGTGGTCACATATTTTACGAAGGTGTTCACGAACTCCCGAGAATGCATCGCCATCAATGTAACTCGATGCGGTAATGAAAGAAACAATGCCCGGTCCAACCGCGGTCGAATGTTCAAACACTTTCCAAAACGCCCAACGGAGAAAATAAATGTAGTGATTGTAAATGTTTTTCAAATGCACACCATGCCCAGCATCGTGCGCTGGTTTTATAAAGCTCTCTAGAATAGGGGTTTCCGATTTATCACCATATCGTACCCACCCCCCTGTGGTCTCTCTATTGCTACCGTCACTCTCTGTTGATTCGTGCCGACCGTACGGCGGATTCCCAAGACACACCAACACGTGCTGCGCGTCCTTCACTTTCAAAGCTCGTTCGTGTTCCTGCGCGATCGGTTTGTGGAACAATGGCGGTGCAGGGGGTTTTATATGAGGTGATTCCAGCGTGTTCGTGAGATAAATTCCGGTGCCGGTATCAGGGTAAGCCACTTTGTATTTTGCAAGCGCTTGCGAGAAACGGAGCTGTGCAACTGCGTAAGGACCAACCATCCATTCAAATCCATGGAGATTGTGGATGAGTGATCGCGCACCTCCTTTAACCGCCCCAGCACCTTCCTCTTTCTCGACGCGCCTAAGTGCATGCTCAATAATGGCAAGCAAGTACGTTCCGGTTCCAACAGCGGGGTCAAGAGTGGCAACACCCGCTTCCACAAACCCCATCTCTTTACCCAGATGCTTGTGCAGAATCTCGTCAATCAATCGCACCTGGCATTGAACAACTTCGAGTGGGGTGTAATATACACCAGCTTCTTTGCGCAACTTTGGGTCATACGCTGCCAAAAAATCCTCGTAGAAAAAGAGCCACGGATCCGAGGTCTCTAAAGTAGCCGCCAGAGCTTCTAGAGGCGTTTCATGTATTACGCGTTGCGTTAGAGAGAGCGATGTGCTAATCTCTTTGCGCGCTTCTTTATCGGTAAGAAATTCAAGTGAACGGGAAAGGAGAGAGTGATCTTTATCGAGTGTGTCGTACGCATCGCGTAAATCAAGCACGTTTGCCTTCTCTAGATGTGCAAGCAAGAGCGCGAACACGACCGTCTGTGCGTATGCATCGGCAAACCGCATGTCATCAGCATCCGGGAAGAGCAACTTTTTGATTTCGTCTTTAAGCGAATGCATCGGAGACTTCTTATCTCCGAGCGCATCAATAACTTCATCCCGAATCAGTCGACAAAATGGAGCCAGGAATGCTGCCAGTTCTTTTGCTTTTTTGGGGACGATAGGCATCCACGAACTAAAGGAGGCAAGCAACGCAAAGAGGGCTTTCGCATCATCTACAGTTACGGCTTTTTGCCCGTCGCTGCACACATCTCCCGAAAATTGGACACGCCTTCCGACGAGCTGTCCATTGTGATAGAGAGCCCATTCATTCCCACTTGTATAGATAAGATTGGGGATATTCTTGAACCTCTCCCACTGCCTGGCGTCATGTCCCTTGTAATTCTCAGGATTCGCGCCCTTTTCAGGTTCCTTTAGCTCAATGTAGCCAATGAGCAAACCATTATTTTCAACTGCATAGTCGGGACGACCGATTCGGACAACGGAAGATTCATCCTTCAGGACGATCTTTTGCGAGATCAACTTGTTGTAGGCTGCAATCATTTGCTCAACCGGAGATTTCAACTGAGCTTCGGGCTGCCCTTCCGTTCTCGCGGAGAATTTTGCAGACACAGAGACGGAGAAGGCCTTCAACGCTTCAAACATTGGGTTGTGTGGAATATTTTTTGACATCAAATTGTACCGATCATCGAAATAATTCTATTATAAGAGTGGGTATCGAATGAAAAACCCATAGAGCATTTGCTGACACATGTTCTACGGGTCAAAGCCACCAGAATTTTGACGATCAATGCTGAGACTTATACGCCCCGCAGCATCTCCTTCAGCAAACTGCCGCTAATTTACCCTATTCAACGGGTAAATGCAACGATTTGAACTACCTTTCGCCTTATCTATTCGAGTATCCGGTGCAAATGGGCATCCGTCGACACAAATGCGATTGACGGGCGTGGATCCAATACAGAAATCCGAGCTTGAGGCCGCATCCGAAGAACCTAAGTAGTTCATTCTGAACAATTTCACCGCACCACACTTTTGTCATCCTATCGGCACTATTCTGCCAGCCTCTTGCTACTGTCCGCCACACCTCGCCGTCTCCTTTGTCATACTTTTCCCGTCATCGCCCGACCCATCGGCCATATACAAGAGTAAAAAAATTCCAAAAAAAATCTCAGAAATCACTTGTCTCGTCCAGGATTCAAGAGGCCGCCCTGTCTTTAGATCGAAGTAGAAAGATGTTGATGGCACCAGGTATGGCTTAAATGGTTGAGGCTCATTTGGGTCCCACCTTCCCGGGTCCTCTTTTGGTATAAGAACTCTGAAGAAACTTTACATTCACTACTTCGGAGTCCCTCATGCGTTACTACATCCGCACTATCACTTGGCGTTTCAAAGAATCCATCGAACTCGACCAAGAACTGGCCAACAAGCGATCCGTCACGATTCGGACACCAGCCGATCTTTTCACCGACTATCAGTCGCTTTTCAAGGATCAGGTTCGCGAACGCTTCATTGTGTTCTGGCTGAATTCTGCGAACAATGTTGTTGGATATGAAGTTGTCAGCGAAGGAATCCTGAACAGCAGCTTAACGCATCCTCGTGAAGTGTTGCGTGGAGCCATTGTAGCAACCGCCGCATCAATAATTCTTAGCCATAATCACCCCTCAAACAACCCCGAACCCAGTCAAGAAGATATTGCTATTACGAAACAAATTGTCGAAGCCGGCAAGATCTGTGGTATACCTGTGCATGACCACATCATCTTCGCGGGAAATAATTTCACATCGATGGCAGAAAAAGGGTTGCTCTAGATTTTGGTATAAGATAGTGATAGGTCTATCACTCACCAAATACGGAGTATTCAATGTCACATAATCTTGAAGAACGTAATGGACAGGCATCGATGGTCTATACCGGCGATGTTCCGTGGCATCAACTCGGACGTCGGCTTGACAGACCAGCAACAGCTGCGGAAGCAATGGAAGCAGCACGGCTCGATTACAAAGTCATTAAGCGCCCGATGAAAGCCATCATTCATGGCCGCCAGCATGCGGATGTTCCTAATGCATTTGCTACAGTCCGCACCGACACAAATATTGTCCTCGGAGTTGTAGGGTCGAGATACGAACCGGTTCAGAACAAAGACTGCTTTTCCTTCTTCGATCCACTCATCGAACGTGATGAAGCAGTCTATCATACAGCCGGCGTCCTGGGACAAGGTGAAAAGATATGGCTGCTCGCCAAACTCCCCGACTATATTCGCGTCGGCAAGAAGAGCGATCCGGTTGAGAAGTTTGTGCTGTTATACAATTCACATGACGGATCATCGAAAATTCGTGTGAAGCTGACACCAATTAGGGTCGTTTGCAATAACACGCTCACTGCAGCCCTTTCTGGAAGCGATCAGGAAGTTCAAATCAAGCACACAGCGGCAGCGCCGGAAAAGTTGAAAGAAGCTCATAAGGTCTTCGAACTCACAAATCAATTGTATCGTGAACTGGACTACATCTTCAACCGGATGGCGCTTCGCAAAGTCACAAGCCAGCAACTCCTTGATTACGTGAAGACTCTTGTTCCGGATAATGCGGAATCGGAGAGCAAGGCACGGACCGAAAACATCCGGAACCACATCCTCTATCTGCACGACGAAACTAAGGAAGCTGCGATGCATCGTGGGACTTTATTTGGCGCGTTGAACGCAGTCACCGAATTTGTCGACCACCACACAAACTCTAACAACCCCAGCAAACAGCTGAAGTCGATGTGGTTTGGAGGATCCGGAGAGCAATTAAAGCTTCGGGCCTACAAACTTGCTGAATCAATCCTGTAAATCCTTCCCCACTATCCATTCACCAAGAAACGCTACGGTGTTCGCTAAAGATCTTGCAGGCTATGCCTGTCCTGATCTTGTAATGCCGTAGCGTTTCCCTCTATACAGAAAGGACAAACGATGAGCGTAATAAGACTTGAATGCACCCTTGGTGGGCACAATAAATTCTATGAGTTCCACGGCATCGAAAGCAAAGGTCGATATACCGTCAAAGCATTTTATGGCCGAATTGGGCTCGCAGGAGTTGAGACTGTCCTCTATGACGGTGACAACAAAGGCGAGGCCAACAAGGAGTTTGAAAAGAAAAAGACCGAAAAGCTTAAGAAGGGCTACATCGTTGTATCGCAGAACGGCAAGTCGACTCCTACAGCTCCAGAAAAAAAAACAACACTGATCTTCCAATAATCTGGCCGATGAATGCGCAGGGGATCAAGAGTGAGAAGCATCGGGACCAGCTTATC
>Ga0335083_10007293_pt1 | contig 13671 bp, 15 predicted proteins | sample Lox_Sample_42_FD_206716 | JGI IMG/M metagenome (GOLD analysis project Ga0335083, IMG submission 206716) | Soil microbial communities from Loxahatchee National Wildlife Refuge, Florida, United States - Lox_Sample_4.2 | ecosystem: Environmental > Terrestrial > Soil > Wetlands | place: USA...
AACTTCTCCACCGCCCGGATCAGGCCCAGGTTGCCCTCCTGGATCAGGTCCAGGAACAGCATGCCGCGGCCCGTATACCGCTTGGCCAGCGACACCACCAGCCGCAGGTTCGCCTCCAGCAAGTGGTCCTTAGCGCGCCGCCCGTCCTCGGCGACCCACTCCAGGTCGCTCCGCTCACCGTCCGGCATGCTGCCGCCGTGCCTGGCCAGCTTCTCCTCGGCGAACAGGCCCGCCTCGATCCGCTTGGCCAGCTCGACCTCTCGTTCGGCGTTGAGCAGTGCCACCTTGCCGATCTGCTTCAGGTAGTCCTTGACCGGGTCCGCGGTAGCACCCGCCACCGCGACCTGCGCGGCCGGCAGATCATCGTCGTCGTCACCGAAGACGAAGATCTCCTGGTCCCCGCCGCCGCCATCCGCGGACAGCTTGACCGCGCGGGCGTCCGACCCGCCGTGGCCCGCGGCCTTGGCGCCCGCGGATGGCTGGCCAGGCTGGGAGCCCTCGGGGTACCTGGGTCCATCGGGTCCTTCCGTACCGTCGATGTCGCCAGCCAGATCGTCGGCAGCGCCGAGGCCGGCCTGGTCCAGTTCCTCCTCGGCCAGTACGGCCTGCAGGTCGGCGTCGTCGGGGTCAAGATCGCCGAAGTCGCCGGGATCCGCGTTCTCCAGCTCCGCGTCAGCACCCAGACTCGCCTCGCCGGAGTCCATCCCGGTCAAGCCGCCGACGGCGCCGGAGGACAGCTCAGAACCGTGTTCCTCCGGGTCCCGGATACCAGGGTCGCCTGGCCGCGGAGCCGCCTGAACCGCCTGGTTCCCGGCGGCCGGTGGGTCCTGTTCCAGGCTCGCTGGGCGCGCCGGGCGCGCCGGCCCGCGCTCGGTCACCTGCCGGCGGTCACGCTCCGCACGGCGCCGGGCTTTGCCGTGCCTGCTATTACGCCTGCTCATCCTCCTCGCCTCTGAACCATTCGGGCCAGGCCATCACCCAGCCCGAACATCTCGGACGCCTGCACAATGCCCGGCCTCCGGTGACGCCCCAGGCTGGGTTATCAGCTCTCACCTTCGGAGTATCGCCCTTGCAGAGCTCGCCGGGCTAGTTATCGCCCGGCAAGGCGCGGGCTGCTGGCCTGCCTGAGCCCTTCGATGAAGCGGGCGATCGTGATGATCCAGGCGCCGTGCCGGTCGAAGAACGCCTCGGCCTTGTCCAGCCGCTCCTTTGTCAGGCGCACGTAGCGGCCCCAGCGCAGGACCAGCGCGCGACCGCCGTAATGCCCGATGGCGAAGCCGATGTTGTCGCCGGCGACGGCCGCGATGAACCCGGTCACCCCGACCGCCACCACGTTGAGCCGGCCCGCGCCCGCGTAGACGGAGGCGGCGATGAGCACGGTCTCGCCGGGTACGGGAATGCCGAAGTCCTCGACCAGGACGAACAGCAGGACGGCCCAGTAGCCGAAGTGATTCAGCGGCCCGGCCAGCGAGTTGAGGAAGCCGGGGAGCGGCGGGGGATGGCCGCTCGCCAGGATGCGCACGCTGATCCCTCCTGCCAGGCGGGTACCTGCCCGGGCGGGCCGTTTCTGCTACGTTACTGTTCCGGCCGTCAGGAGGCTCCGGCGGCGGCACGGCATCCCGGGCAGCGTGTGGGCGTCGGCGGCCTCGTCATCGGTCACCACCACTTGCCCGGCCCCGGGCAGCCGGCGGCCCCTCACGGCCCGCCGCGGCCAGCGCGGCGGCCCGCCGCCACAGCGCCCGGCCTGCCACGGTGACGGCCGCGGCCAGCAGCGCTCCGCTGGTTCCAGATCCGGACCCTGACCCCGTTCGCCATCTACTGCCTCGCCTTCGACGCCCTGAGCATCCTCCGGTCCCTCTGAACGGAATAGCCAACCCGCCGCACTGGCTCGACGACGCCATCGAGGTTGACCTGGTCAGCGAACTCGATGAACTCCGCGAGCGAGTCATAGCCCCGCCCCACCGGACGTGGTCCCAGCGGACCAGCTAGCCGGGGCCGAGGTGGGGGAGGATCGCGGCCGCCGTCTGCCTGAGGACGGCGGCATAGCCGCCCGCCGAACCGGACAACGTGCCGAAGACGAGGATGGCTATGTCCCCTTTGAGGACCCAGATGCTCCCCTCCTCCTGTCCCGCTACCACCTGGAGCATCGCCTTGTCGCCCAGGCCCGGCACCGGCCGGAAGCCGGGGCCGCTGGTGTTGTCGGCGAAATCGCGGGCGCTGCCGGGGCCCTGGTGCAGGGTGATGCCTGCCTGGCGTCCTCCCGCTCTCCTCCAGATGCAGCCGACCACCGAGCCCGGCGGCGATACCCCGGCCGGCCGCAACTCACCGGAAGATGACGGGAGGCCACCAAGCAGCGCGGCTGCGGCAGCGTCGCTCAGCAGCTCGCATCCTTTGGCGGGCAGCTTGACGCTGCCCTTGGCGGACGCCCCCGCCTCAGCGCCGCCAGCCGTAGCCGGGGCCCGGCCCGGCGCCGCCTCGGACCTGCTGGACCCACCGCACCCGGCGGCCATCAGCGCGATGATCGCAAGCCAGCAGAGCCACATCGTTACCTTGCGGCCGGGGACATGGTCGGGAGGACACCATTTCTGCCTGTTCAGCGCCATGTCTGGGCGTTTGTAAGTTGTCATGATGCCACGCTGGCATCATGCTTCCGCCGCGTCATGAGCACTTCTACTCACAAGTAACTAAGTACAACGTCAGCTTCCGGTTCGCGGCCGCGGACCTCACGGCCGACCCTCCTCTACAGGTCCAGGACGAGACGGGACGTGCAGGACCGGGAGACGCAGATCATCATGCAGTCCCCCGCGGCGCGCAGGAAGCCGCGCTCGTCCTGCGGCCATACCGTCACCCGGTCGCCGCGGGTGGCGAGCTCGCCGAGGAAGGCTATCGAGGACCGGCGCCGGCCGCCGTAGACCAGCCGCCACTGCGCGCCCGCCCGGCTGGCCGCCTCGATCATGGGCAGCATCGGGGTGATCCCGATCCCGCCCGCGATGAACAGGTAGCGCGGAGAGGCGGCCAGGGGGAAGTTGTTCCGCGGGCCACGGATCCGGACCAGGTCGCCGGCCGCGAGCTTGTCGTGGACGTGCAGTGACCCGCCGCTGCCGCCGGGGTCGCGCAGGATGCCGAGCCGGTAGGCCTGCTGGTCCCCCGGCGGCCCGCACAGCGAGTACTGGCGGGTGGCGACGCCGTCCAGGATGAGGTCGACGTGCGCGCCGGGTTCCCACGGCGGCAGCGACTGGCCGGTGGCCTCGCGCAGGGTAAGGGCCACGACGTCCTCGGCGGCGGCGGCCTTGGCCTCGACCCGGACGACGGCCTCGAATTCGCGGCGGGTCAGGGTCAGGCGGCTCGTGCGCTGCTGGACCGACTCGACGTCGCGGGGGCGGATCGCGGCGAGCCGCATCGAGTGGGGCGGGAGGCCGGCCGGGGCCAGCCGGACCGGGAGGCGGCTGAAGCCGCGGACCATCTGCTTGGCCCAGCGCTCGGGGACGCCGGTCACGCGAAGCTCGGTGCCATCGAGGACGGCGAGCAGTTCCTCGGCCGCCACCTGCGCCGTCAGCCGCGCCAGCGGCGCGCCCATGCAGGAGTGGATGCCCTCGCCGAAGGTGAGGACCTTGTTCTCGGCGGTGATCTCGCGGAACAGGTCAAAACGATCGGCGTGAGCATAGACCCGTTCGTCATGATTGGCGGAGCCCATAAGAACCATCACGCGCGCGTTAGCCGGGATGGTGACGCCGACGATCGTGACCGGGCTTGTGGTCTGCCGGCACAGGTTCTTGGCCGGCCCGTCGTAGCGCAGGGTCTCCTCCACGAACGCCTTGACCAGGCCGGGGTGCTCGCGCAGGTAGCCCTGGAGCGCGGGGAACTTGTCGAGCACGGCCAGGCAGTTGGTCAGCAGCGCGGCCGGCGCGTCGGTGGTCGAGGTGCGCGACCTCGGCTACACCGAGGAGGCGGGCAGCGAAGCTGCGCGCAGGCTGCTGGCCGGCCCGGCCCGGCCGACCGCCCTGGTCGCCGGGAATGACCAGCAGGCGGTCGGCGCCATGTGGGTGCTGGCCCGCGCGGGCGTCTCCATCCCGGACAGCTGTCGGTCACCGGCTACGACGACACCCGGTTCGCCCGGCTGTCCGCGGTCGACCTCACCACCGCCAGCCAGGACACCACCGCGCTCGGCCGCCGGGCCGTGGAGGCCGCCGTGCGACGTATCGAGCAGCCCGATCTGCCGCCGCGCCGCGTCACGGTCGAGCCGCGGCTGATCGTACGCAGCAGCACCGGCCCTCCGCCAGCCGGCCGCTAGGACGCATCGGCCACCGGGCGCCGCCAAACCCGTTTGGCGGACCCCGGCGACCACTGCTACATTTCCGGAGGCCGTGCGAGAGAACGAGGAGGTGGTACCTGTGAACGTATCGACATGGGTGCTCCCCTCGGGGGTCACGGCCGGGCGATAGGTCGCCCGGGAGCGCCGTTCACGAGCACTCCCGAAAGGCACGACCATGCGATTCACCTCTGAGCAGCGCCTCGACGACGGCGTTCGCGAACGCGAATTCACCCTCGGCGAGATCCCCGGCATCCTGTGGACGCCCGCATCCGCATCCGCATCCGCGCCGGCGCCGCTGATCCTGCTCGGCCACCCCGGCGGACTGCGCACCATGTACCCCCGGCTGGCGGCCCGGGCCCGGCACTCCGCGGCGGAGCACGGCTTCGCCTCGGCCACCATCGAGCTCCCCGGCAGCGGTGACCGGCCTCGTTCGGCCGTCGCCGAGCAGGCCCGCGCCGACCTGCGCCGGGCGATGGAGGCCGGCGATCCGCCCGGCGAGATCGTGGACCGGCTTATCCTCCCGCTGGCCGAAACGGCGGTCCCGGAATGGCAGGCCACCCTGGACGCCCTCCTGTCGCTGCCCGGGATCGGCGGCCAGGTCGGGTACTCGGGCGGAGTGATCGCCATCGGCATCCGGCTGACGCTGGCCGAGCCGCGCATCAGGGCCGCCGTCTTGTTCGCCGGGAGTTTCGTGCCCGCCGTCGTGGCCGAGGAGGCCAGGCAGGTCACCATTCCGCTGCTGGTCCTGCTGCAGTGGGACGACGAAGGGAACGACCGGCAGGCGGCCCTGGACCTGTTCGACGCCTTCGGCTCCACGGAGAAGACCCTGCACGCCAATCTCGGCGGTCACACCGGCGTCCCGCAGTTCGAGGCCGACGACGGGGGCCGGTTCTTCGCCCGGCACCTGACGTGAGACCGGCGCGGTCACTTCTCGCGGGCGCTGCGGACGGTGCCTTGCCCGGGTCGCGCACTGGCCCGCGGGCGGCGGCGGACCGGCACGATGTGAACCTGTACCGCCTGGGACCGCCTGGGACCGCCTGGGACCGGCGCAACTTCACATCGCGCCGGTTCCAGGCGGGCTGGCACTCAGCTCGGTGAACGTGTCGGCGACCCAGTCGGCGATGAACGTGCTGACGTGGGGCAGGTGATCGAGCCCGACGTGCTCGGTGGCGCCTTCCTCGGCGGTGAAGACGCGCAGTTCACGCTTGAGGCTGGCAGGCGACCGGCCGTAACCCGGCCGGTCCACGACATAGACCGCGTACCCGCGCTGGACCAGCAGCGTCCGCCAGCCCGGCCGACCGTCGGGCGTGCTCATCCAGTCGATTCCCTAGCCACCGCCACCGTGGATCAGGACGACGGGATAAGGCTGCGTATGCTCTTGCGGCTGCTGGAACTCCACGTACAGCTGGCTGCCGTCGGCCACCGTGTGACCATCGCGTTGCTCGTAGGTGACGCCTACCCAGAAGCAGCCCTGCTCGGCGAGCTGGATCATGTCACGCCGCTGCCGCGTTGCGTTTCTTCAGCACCGGGATCACCTCGCGGGCGAGCAGGCGCGCCTCGTCGCGGGAGAAGGTCTCGACCAGCAGGCGACGGGCGCCGGTCTCGTCGATGACCTGCTGGAGGGCGTCGATGACCTGCGCCGGGGTGCCCCCGACGGCGATGACCGGCCGGCTGCGGCGGTCGGTGATGCCCTCGACGTGGAACTCGGCGTCGGTCTCGGGGATCACCCGGCCGCCGCCGGCGATGTACAGCGCCAGGAAGGTCCCGAACGCGCGGGCCAGCCGGTCCAGGTTTCGCTCGGCCTGCTCCTCGGTCTCGCCGATCGCCACGAAGCGCTCGACCATCATGTTCGCGCCCGAGCGGGCGTGACCATGTTCCGCGGCGACCTTGATGTAGTCCTCCAGCGCGTCCCGGTGATCGGCGTGGCTGCCGAAGTTGCGCATGATGTTCCAGCCGTGCGCCGCGGCCAGCCGCATAGTGTCCCGGCTCGCGCCGCCCAGCCATACGGGCAGCGGATCCTGGAGCGGGCGGGTGGCGATCGTGGTGGGCCGCTCGACCGGGAAGAACTCCCCGTCAAAAGTGAAGTCCCGCTCGGTCAGGGCTAGGCTGACGACCTGGACGCCTTCCAGCCAGGCCCGCTTGAGGTCGTCATCGCTGAGGTTCCTCCCCGCCGCGATCTGGGCCTCCCCCGGGATCCCGCGCCCCAGGCCCAGCTCGAACCGGCCGCCGCTGAGCAGATCCAGCGTCCCGGCCTCCTCGGCGACCCGGATCGGGCTGTACAGCGGCAGCACGGTGACCGCGGTGCCGAGCCGGATCCGGCTCGTCCGCATCGCGGCGGCGGCCAGCAGCAGGTGCGGGGACGGGCAGGTCATCAGCGGGGCGTGGTGCTCGGTGAGCGTGATCCCGTCGTAGCCGAGTTCCTCGGCTAGGACCGCGAAGTCCACGAAGTCCGCCACCTGGCGCTGCTGCCAGCGCGGGTCGTGGACGTCCGGGCGGGCATCACCGGAGTGCAGGCCGACGCCGTAGGTGTGCACGAACTTCAGGGTTCCGGCCTCGTCGCTGAGCGCGCTCATGAGCTCTGCCCTCCGATGACTGATACGGGTGCAGCGGCCACCGGGTCATGCCCGCCCGGCGGCGAGGAAGTCCAGGGTCGAGCCTATGGTGCGGGCCACGTCCGCGGCAGTGTGCGGATCGGTGCCCAGCTGGTAGCGGACTAGCTGCATCGAGTTGCGCACGACGATCTCCACGCGGGGCATCCGGCGGGCCATGAAGGCGGGCAGCGCGCGCTCGACTCCCCGCCGGGTCGATCGAGCGCAGGACGTCACGGTGCGGTACGCGATCAACACAGCGGCGGGTGCGCGATCCATGCCGACCAGATATCAGAATCAAAATCATGATTCTAAAAATGGAAGGAGGAACCGCAGCCGGTGGTGCCGAGGGCCGGATATATGAATACGAGGAAACTCACCGCGCGGCCGCGTGCGGCCTGGGAAGGAAGGACCCCATCGTGACCGTCACCCGCGACATCTCCCCCGAGCAGACCGCCCGCGAGGAGGAACTAATCCAGCGGGTCACCCGCTCCTTCGACAGCTGCGAGAACCCTCGCCTCAAGGAACTCCTGACCACCCTCGTCGAGCATGTCCACTCGTACATCCGCCAGACCAGGCTGACCGAGGAGGAGTGGGGGGAGGCGATCAGTTTCCTCACTCAGGCCGGGCACATCACCGACGACAAGCGCCAGGAATTCATCCTGCTTTCCGACGTACTCGGCGCCTCGATGCAGACCATCGCCGTCAACAACGAAGCGTACGGAGACGCCACCGAGGCGACCGTCGTCGGTCCCTTCTTCACCGAGAACTCGCCCGAGATCCAGAACGGAGGGGACATCTCCTCCGGTGCCCCCGGCGAGCCGTGCTGGGTCGAAGGGTCGGTGCGGGATCACGCGGGCAGGCCGCTGCCCGGCGCGCTGATTGAGGTCTGGGAAGCCGACAGCGACGGCCTGTACGACGTGCAGTACACCGACGGCCGGACCGCCGCCCGCGCCCATCTCCACACCGACCACCAGGGCGGCTACCGATTCTGGGGCATCACGCCGACGCCGTACCCGATCCCGCACGACGGCCCCGTCGGCCAGCTGCTCGAGGCGGCCGGCCGCAGCCCGATGCGAACCTCCCACCTGCACTTCAAGGTGACTCACCCGGGCTGCCGCACGCTGGTTACCCACATCTTCGTGCGCGGGGACGAACTGCTCGACTCCGACGCCGTCTTCGGGGTCAAGGAATCGCTGGTCAAGGACTTTGCCCAGCAGCTCCCGGGCACACCAGGGCCCGACGGCCGCACCGTCGACGGCACCTGGTCCCGCGTCCGCTTCGACATCGTGCTGGCGCCGGCCGGCGCGTCATAGGAGCTTGTCGACCCAGGTGCTGAGCTGACGCAAGGTGCGGACCTCAGTGAGGGTGTCACAGTAGGGCCGGTACGCGCCGATGCGGGAGTCGGCGGTGTCCCAGTCGTCGGCCGGCTCGGGGTTGAGCCAGTGGATGGCCCGGACCCGCCCGTGCAGGGCGCGCAGCAGGTCGGCCCGCTCGGGGCGGTAGTTGGCCCGGGCGTCGCCGCAGATGATCAGGACGCAATTCCTGGACAGCCCGCCCGCCTGTTCGTCGAGGAAGTGGCGCAGCACGGCACCGTAGTCGCTGTGCCCGTCGCCGCGCACCACCCCGGGGCGGGCGAGCAGCAGCTGGGTGTCGATCACGCCGGGGCTCGACTCGACGAGATCGGTTACCTCGGCGATGCCGTCGGCGAAGACGAACGAGCGGAGCCTGGGCAGTTCCGCGTGCAGCGCGTGCAGCAGGGACATGGTGAACTTCGCGAACTCGGCCACCGAGCCCGACACGTCAGACAGCACGAGCAGTTTCGGGCGCGGGCGGCGGCGCCTGCGCCAGGCCGGATCGATGGGCACCCCGCCGGTGGCGATGGCCCGGCGCATGGTCCGCCGCACGTCGAGCTGACCGCCTCGGTGCAGCCGCCGCCTGCGGCGGGCCGTCGCGGCCAGCCGCCTGGCCAGCGGCGCGACGACGGCGCGCATGGCCTCGAGCTCGGCGGGGCTGGCCCGGAGGAACTCGGTGTCGAGCACCGATTCCCTGAGCTGGAGCAGCGACGCCTCGAGTCCGCGGAGCCCGGCGAGGTGATCACGCAGCTGCGCGGCGATCTCGGCGCGCAGCTCCTCCATCCGTTCGCGCTGCTCCAGGCCCGCCAGCCGGCGCGCCAGGGCGGGACGCGGCGCCTCGTCGCTGAGCCGCATCGCCCGCTGCAGCAGCGCGCTCAGGTCGAGCTGGCGCATGATCCGGTACTCGTAGTACCGCTGCGATCGGCTGACCTGGCCATCGCCTATGCCGCCGTAGGCCGTGATCACCTCCGTGGCCAGCTCGCTCACATCCGCTCCCGGGGCACCGCGCAGCAGCGCGACCAGCCGGGCCAGCAGGTCCGGCGCCGCAGGCTCGCCACCTGCCCCGGGCGCGGCACCGGCGTGCTCCGCGGGCGGCGCTTCCTGCCCGCGAGTGCCGCCGTCAAGGGCAGGGAACAGCAGATCGAAGGCGGCATGGAAGACGGGGATATCCGCGGCCCGCTTGACCAGGGTGACCTGCAGCCGCCCGCGGAGCTTGCCGCGGTCGAGCAGGTCGGCGTCGCTGATCGCGCGCAGGGCGTCGGCCGCTTCCGCGGCTGACACGTCTACGCCCAGCCAGCGGAGCTTGCGGGTGAACTCGGTGATGGCCGCGGGAACGGCGACGGCGAGCGAGCTTGCTGGGACAGGCAGGTAACTCGCGTTAGCATGCCTGTGCATGGACAGCAGCCTAGACGAGGCCAAGCCGGTACAGCTCGGCGTGATCATCGACGGGCGGCTCGACGAAGGGCGCGCGCGCCAGGTGGCTACCCTCGCTAGCCGGCTCGGCCTCGCCGGGGTCTGGCTGCGCCTGCCGTGGTGGCCGCTGGCCGCCGCCCCGGGCGGGACGGGCTCTGACCTGCTGGCCGTGCTGGGTTCCAGCGCCGGAATCCGGCCGGGACTCGTGCTGGACGCCGACGCGGCCGGGGCGGACGCCGGCTGGCTCGGCTCGGTCCCGGCTGGCCTGAGGATCGCCCTGACCGGGTCCCCGACCGCCGTCGCGTGGTGGCAGGAGCTGATCGGGCGGCGGCCGGACCTGGGTGTTTCGCAGCTAGCCCTGCCTCCTGGCCGCGGCGCCGAGCCGCTCGCCGTCTTCGTCCCGTGCGCTCCCGGCCGTGACCTGGCGGCCGAGGTTTCCGCGGCCGCCGCGGCCGCCGCCGGACGGCCCGTGCTGGCCGAGGTCACCGTGTCGGTGGGCCGCACCGCCGCCGAGGCCAGCGCCCGCGCCGACGCGGACGCGCTGTTCACGCTGGCTGGTCATCCCGCTCAGCAGGGGCTGTTCGGGACGCTCGAGGAGTGCCAGGCCGCCGCGGCGCGGCTGGGTCACGCCGGCGCGACCGAGCTGATCTGCTACCTGCCGCTGGCCAGCGACCTGCCCGACGTACTCGCCCAGGTCCGGTCCATCGCCGTCGGGGCCGGCGTGCTGCGGCCCGGTGAGCCGCCTTCGCCCGCGCCGCCGCCCCCGGCCGGCTGGGGCGGCCGGCGGACCACGGCCTGACCGCTACCCGGCGCAGGAATGTGCAGAACGACGCCGGTTTCGTGCAGGACCCGGACGGCCAGGGGCGCGCACACTTGACATACCTGTACGTATCGCCAGCTAGGAGCTAGCCATGGCCTACGAGACACGCCTGGCGTCTCTCACCAGCTACGAGAAGGGCGGAGTCGAGGTCATCGACGACGACCCCAAAAACTACGCCTTCTCCAACATCTTCGAGGTCGCGTCGCAGGCCAAGCCGTTCGAGCTGGTCGCGGTGGCGAAGAACTTCGAGTACGTCCTCGAGGCCGTCCGGGTCGAGGGGACGTCCGGCTGGCGGGCGGCGGCACACGACCAGAGCGCGCTGGTGCTCGACGGCAAGGTGGAGTTCACCTTCAGGACCCTGCGGGACGGGCAGGAACTGCCGGAAAGCGGCTCGGCCGGCCTGCCGGACGAGGCCGCGGAAACCCCGATGGGACGGGTCCGGGCCGGCCTGGGGCACCTCACGCTGCTCCCCGCGGGACGCGCCTACCGCTACTCCTCATCAGGCCCCGCAGTGCTGCTCATCCAGACCGTGCAGGGCCCGGAGACCCAGCTCCGCTGGGCCGAGATCTGCCAGACGGCCTGACCACAGGGAGGACTGACGATGACCGTCGCGGATGCTGCCACCCGCAGCGAGGCAAGCGAGCCCAACGAGTTCGGCTACCGGAGTTTCACCCTCGGCCAGTTCCAGTTCAGCCGGGACGAGTACTTCGCCTACGTCAACTGGCCCACCGGCCGTCACGTGATGAGCGTGGACGCCTTCCTGCGTGCCCTCCAGCGGGACGTGGCCTGGGAGTTCTTCTACGGCATCGTCAACTTCGACGGCGTCGTGGGCACCATGAACCACTACGGGACGGTGGACCTGTTCGCCGGCCGGTACAACGACGCGTACCGCCGGGCCGAACTCGACCACGTCGAGAACATCCAGACGCCGGTCATCAAGGACGCCTTCGCCGCCATGCTCTCCGACTGGACGAACGAGGCATTCGACCCGTTCGCCAGCCCGGAGGAGACCGGTTCCGCGTTCGGCCCCAAGCAGGGGAACAACGACGCCGCCATCACCAGGCACCGGGTCACCGCGCAGCGGATGGTGTCGCTGCCCGGCGACGAGCCGCTGCGCACCGATGACAACGGCCACCCGGTGAACCGCATGTTCGCCGACGTGAGCCAGGACGAGCCCGAGGTCGAGGCCGAGCCCGGGTTCGCGGCGGAGATCGGCTCGTTCAACCTGTTCGCCTACCTGTCCAGGTCCCAGGTGACCTGGAACCCGAGCGTGGTCAGCGTCTGCCGGGAGTCCCTGTACTGCCCCACCACCGAGGAGTACATCCTCCCGATCATCCACGGCAACGACCGGGCCGAGTGGTTCGTCCAGCTGTCCGACGAGATCATCTGGGATGTCGAGGACCGGGACACCGGCCGTAAGCGCGCCAAGGTCGTCATGAAGGCCGGGGACGTGGCGGCGATGCCGTCCGACATCCGGCACCAGGGCTACTCGCCGAAACGCTCCATGCTCCTGGTCTGGGAGAACGCCAGCGGCACGATCCCGCAGCTGATCAGCAGCGGCCAGTTCCCCACCCAGCCGGTCGAGTTCTGACCACGGTGGCCGAGGCCGGGGCGGACCGGTACGCGCCGTGAGCCGACGCCTCGGCGATTCCTCGACCCTCCGGGAGCGCCTGCTGAGGGAAACCGGTTACGTCGCCGACGACCTGATCGCCGACGTGCTGTTCCTCGCGGACGGCCTGGACAAGCCGCTGCTGCTCGAGGGTCCGGCCGGGGTGGGCAAGACCGAGCTGGCCAAGGCCGCGGCGGCGCTGACCGGTTCGGTGCTGCTGCGGCTGCAGTGCTATGAGGGCATCGACGAGGCCAAGGCGCTGTACGAGTGGAACTACAAGAAGCAGCTGCTGCGGATCCAGGCGGACGACGGGCGCTCCTGGGAGGAGACCGAGGCGAACATCTTCACCGAGGACTTCCTGCTCGAGCGCCCGCTGCTGGCGGCGATCCGGTCAGCCGAACCGGTGGTCCTGCTCATCGACGAGGTGGACCGGGTCGAGGTGGAGACCGAGGCGCTGCTGCTCGAGGTGCTGTCCGACTTCCAGGTATCCATCCCCGAGCTCGGCACGATAACCGCCCGCCAGGCGCCGCTGGTCGTCCTCACCTCCAACGCGACCAGGGAACTGTCGGAGGCGCTCAGGCGCCGCTGCCTGTACCTGCACCTGGACTATCCCGACCCGGAACGCGAGCGGCAGATCATCGAGCTGCGAGTACCGGACATCAAGCCGGCGCTGGCCGCGCAGGCGGCCCGCGTAGTGCACGCGATGCGGGCGCTGGACCTGCGCAAGCCGCCGAGCATATCGGAGACGGTCGACTGGGCCCGCAGCCTCGTCCTGCTCGGCGTGACCGAGCTCGACTCCCGGGTCATCACCCGCAGTCTCCCCGTCCTGATCAAGAACCAGCCCGACCGGGAGCGAGCGGCGACCGAATTCGGCGCTTAGGACGCGCGGGCTGACGGGCTCCCGCGAGGAGCGCGCCAGAGCCACCGTGGAAACCAGCGCGGCTACCCGCCGCGGCGGACCGCCGCCGGAGTAGTGCCTGACTGAGCACGCAGCACCCGGGTGAGATGCTCCTGATGGGAGAATCCGCACCGGACCGCGACCTCGGCGATGGGCAGGATGCTCGACCGCAGCAGCCGGCACGCCGTTTCCGCCCGCACCCGCATCAGGAACCGGTGCGGCGTCTCCCCCGTGCTCGCCTTGAACTGCCTGCTGAACTGGCTGACCGACAGCGACACGGCGGCGGCCAGGTCAGTCAGCGGGATGGGCTCGGCCAGGCGCGCGTCCATCATCTCCCGCACGATCGCGAGCTGACGCGGGGAAAGGCCGGGACGGCCGCTGGGCCAGGTGATCGTCGGCCGCACCGAGTGGTAACGCGCGAGCTGCGCCGCCAGCAGCACGGAGAGGTGATCGACATAGGTGCGCGCGGCAGGCTCCCAGTTGCGCACGATGCGGTCCAGGCCGAGGACGAGCTGCTCGATGAGCGGATCGGAACGCCCGAGTTCCTCCGCGAGCTCCACCCGGCCCTGGCCGCCCGCCGCCTCCTGCACCGCCTCGTCGGCGAGGTAGACGTGCACGGTCTGCAGGTCGCCGCCGAGTTCCACGGTCAGGTCACGAGCCGCCGGGTGAAGGAACA
>Ga0335083_10007294_pt1 | contig 13671 bp, 10 predicted proteins | sample Lox_Sample_42_FD_206716 | JGI IMG/M metagenome (GOLD analysis project Ga0335083, IMG submission 206716) | Soil microbial communities from Loxahatchee National Wildlife Refuge, Florida, United States - Lox_Sample_4.2 | ecosystem: Environmental > Terrestrial > Soil > Wetlands | place: USA...
CGGTACATCAACAGTGACCCGGCGTTCCGGGCTCTTTAGGGTGTAAAGCTGATACTGCGTCGGCTTTAACCGGAAATGTCCGGCAGCCAACTGGCGCAGGCGATGGTGTAAAATCCAAACAGGCTTCAGCGCCTTCAAGGGCGGGGGAATCATTCGGTTCGTCTCGGCTTTTTCCCGGATGGCGTTGGGCTTCCAGCCCATATTATCGCCGGTGTCCGTAAAAACCGACGTAAACGAATTGCACACCGCCATCGGCACCTTATTTTTTATCAATGCCAGCGCCCAATGAAAATCCCCCAGGTCCCGCCATTGCGTGTCAAAAAATATCCCGCGTTCCGAAATCACTTTGCGCCGGATAAACAATGAGCTGGTCAACATCCGGAACCGATGCCATACGTGCCATGGATGCGGCGTGAGCATGTACCGGTGACAAATGTACTGGCCTAGCGCATCCACGATCAGGCTGTGTGCCAGGACAACTTCGATGCGAGGGTTGGCCTCAAAAAAATCCTGGACCGCCTTTAAGCCGCCCGGGAGGTACTGTTCGTCGCAGTTCAGGTACGCGAGGATGTCTCCGGTTGCGCGTTGGTAACCGCGATTGACGGCATCATACATGCCCTTGTCCTTTTCAATGAAGGCTTTGACGCGCGAGTCATTTGGCAGCCAATCCTGCGTGCCGTCATCCGAACAGGAATCCTGCACGATGTGTTCAACTTCCACATCTTGCTGGTCGGCCACGGATGCAATACAGAGTTTGAGCCAGTTCGAATTGCGAAAGCTGGGCGTGACGATGGAGAATTTCAAATGAAAATTGAAAACGGCGCGCTAAAAAGTATGCCTCAGGCAATCTTCAAAAAGGTGGAAACCTTGTGTGATAGCGGCGTCCGGCGCAGGCAGGAAATAGTGCAGAGACGGCGGCAGGCGCGAGTGCCGGAGCGAACGCGTTGGGCGACTTCGCTTTCCCACATTTCCTTCAAAGTCGTTTTATCCGTCGCCAGGTCGCCGATAGGAGGATGATAGGGGCACAGTTTGACCTTGCCGTCGTGGATCCACATGTTGTCGGTGCCGATATTGCATTCAGGCTCGGAAGGATCCATTTCCAACTTTTTGTTGTGCATGGTGAAATCCTGTCCTTGTCCGTCACGATACAACTTGACCATCTCCTTCAATCCCTGGTCAGTGACATGGATGGCGTAGCCTTCCTGTTTCAATTTGCGGATCTCATCTGTGAACCGTTCCAGCCGGCCAATGTCCTTGATATAAAGCTGGTCTTTTGTCGCCTGGGGCATGCCATCCATCGGTTCGAACATTTGTGGAGTGCACATCATGCCTTCAACTTTTCCAAACCGCTTCACCATGTCCAAAAAATGCTCCATGTTGATTTCAGTGATTACGGTTTTAATGTTGATGCTCAGGTGTTTTTTCTGGCGCTGACGTTCTTCCATCAAAATCTCGATGCAACGCAGTGTCTTGGCAGTGCCGTTGGTATGGGGCCGGATAATTTCGTTGGTTGTGGGGTCGAGCGATTCAAGAGATACACCGATGTTGAACAAGCCGGCGGCGACAAACCGGCGCGCCATGTCCTCGTTCATGATGTAGCCGTTGGTGGTGAAACGAAAATCCAAGCCGAGTTTTCCGGCCTGTTCCACCCAATTAATAAGGCCTTTGCTCGTAGTGGGTTCGCCGCCCATGTAGGAAACGAGCGTGCCGCGTCCGCAAAGTTCATGAATCTCGTTCAACGCGCGCGGCATCAATTCATCCGCAAAACCCAGGCGCGAAATGGCTTTGTATTCTTCCCCTTTGAGGTAGCCGTAGTTGCACATGATGCACCGGGCGTTGCAAGGGGCGCTGCGCCAGATATATACGGTGCGGGGAACGGCTATAAACAGCGGAGTATGATCGGAAACGATGGCGCGTAATTCCTTACCCAGATAAGGCAGGCCTTTGACAACTTTGCGCGGCAATGACGCCAGTTTCATAATTGTATGAATTCCACTAAGGCCCGCTGAATCATGATACATTTAACCATGTCCTCCCCCGTTTCGCAAGCTTAAAAGGATTGAATTATCAAACTTTTTCAGAAAAAACCGGTTGTTTGGCTTTTTTGGGTCAGGGCCGGTTCCACCAGACGGCGGTTGGCTTTGGGACATCAAATCTGACGCGTTTTTCGGGACTTTTCAGAGTGTAAATTTCATAACTCATCGGTTGCAACCTGAAATGGCCGGCGGCCATGCGGCGGAGGCGATGGTTAAAGATCCACAACGGCCTTAACGCCTGGATCCAGCCCGGCGCCATGGCCCGCGTTTCCTTTTTTTCCCGAATGGCATTGGGCCTCAAATTCATATTTTCCCCGGTGTCGGTAAAGGTGGAAGTAAACGAATCGCAAACCGCCATCGGCACTTTGTTTTTCATCAACGCCAGTGCCCAATGAAAATCCCCCAGGTCCCGCCATTGCGTATCAAAAAATATCCCGCGCTCCGAAATCACTTTGCGCCGGATAAATATCGAACTGGTCAGCATCCGAAACCGATACCATACATGCCGCGGATGCGGCGTCAGCATGTGCCGGTGGCAAATATATTGGCCCTGTCCGTCCACGATCAGGCTGTGCGCCAGGACAACTTCGACGTCGGGATTTGCCTCAAAAAAATCGTGAACTGCCTTCAATCCACCCGGGAGATACTGTTCGTCGCAATTCAGGTACGCGAGGATATCGCCGGTCGCGCGTTGGTAACCGCGATTGACGGCATCGTACATGCCCTTGTCCTTTTCAATGAAGGCTTTGACGCGCATATCGTGCGGTAGCCAATCCTGTGTGCCGTCATCCGAACAGGAATCCTGCACGATATGTTCAACTTCCACGCCTTGCTGGTCGGCCACAGACGCGATGCAAAGTTTGAGCCAGTTCGAATTGCGAAAGCTGGGCGTGACGATGGAGAATTTCATGCTCGTGGAAACTGCCCGCGCGAAATCCGCCGTAGCTCAGACTTTTTTAGAAAAATACCCGATTGTTTCGGTCAGGCCGTCCTTTAAGGAAACTCTCGGCGCCCAGCCGAGGATTTTTTTGGCCTTGGTAATGTCTGGACGGCGTTGCTTGGGGTCGTCTTGCGGCAGCGGCCGAAAGACGATTTTGCTCTTGGATTTGGTGGTGCGGACAATCTCCTCGGCAAATTGGAGCATGGTCATTTCTGTAGGATTGCCTATGTTGACCGGCAAATCGTAGTCACTCATCATGAGGCGATAGATGCCTTCGATGAGGTCGGAGACATAGCAAAAGCTCCGGGTTTGTTTGCCTTCACCAAAGACAGTGACGGGTTTGCCTTTAAGAGCCTGGCTGATAAACGCCGGAACGACGCGACCGTCGTTCAACCGCATCCTCGGGCCGTAAGTATTGAAGATGCGAACGATGCGGGTTTCGACCTTATGTTCGCGGTGGTAACCCATCGTCATGGCTTCGGCGAAACGCTTGGCTTCATCGTAGCAACCGCGCGGACCGATCGTGTTGACGTTGCCCCAATATTCTTCCGGCTGGGGATGCACATGCGGATCTCCGTAAATTTCAGAAGTGGAAGCGATCAGAAACCGCGCTTTCTTATATTTCGCCAGGCCCAGGGCTTTATGCGTGCCCAGCGAGCCGACTTTGAGCGTTTGAATCGGGAAATTCAAATAATCAATCGGACTCGCCGGTGAAGCGAAGTGCCAGACGTAATTCACCGGCTCATTGAGGAAAATAAATTCAGTGACGTCCTGCTGGATAAATTTAAATGACGGATTGCCGCCCAGGTGCGCGATATTATCAACGCTGCCGGTAATAAAATTATCTATGCCGATGACTTTGTGCCCGCGGGCCAGCAGCAAATCGGATAAATGGGAACCGAGAAAGCCGGCGGCGCCGGTAACGACAGACGTGGGTTGGTTTTTGCTCATCGCTAGTTTATTAAAATTTTTAATGGTTCAATCTTGAGGGGCGAAGGATAGTAAAATGATGGCGTGTTTCAATCATTAAAGGGGCAGGGTGTCATTTTGCGCCCGTGCCACGCAAGACCGCCGGGACAGTATACAGTAGTATTTTTAGATCCAGCCAGAGCGACCAGTTATCTATGTATTCGAGGTCCAGCCGGACCCAGTCTTTAAAATCTGATATTTTATTGCGTCCGCCAATTTGCCAAAGGCAGGTCAGACCCGGCTTGACGCTTAAGCGCCGCCGATGGGCGACATCGCTGAAACGCTTCACTTCGTCCACAGGCAGCGGCCGTGGGCCTACGAGGCTCATTTCCCCGAGAAATACGTTCCAAAGTTGCGGCAATTCATCGAGGCTGTATTTGCGAAGGATTTTCCCCACCGGCGTGACTCGCGGGTCTTTCGTGAGTTTGAAGACCGGGCCGCTCATTTCATTCATGGCTTGCAGCTCGTGTTTGTATTGCTCAGCGTTGGTCACCATGGTGCGGAATTTATAAAGCGTGAAAGGCTTGCCGTTTTGGCCGGACCGCTGTTGCTTGAATAAAATCGGGCCGCGCGAAGTGCATTTGATGAGAATAGCAATGGCTAGAAAGAGGGGGGAACATAAAACCAGCAGGATAAAGGAACCGACAAAATCGAGCAGTGTTTTGGCTACGCTATGCCAGGAGGATTCCGGCGTCGTACGAAAAATCAGCAGCGGACGGCCCAGCAATTCGTCGAAACTCGTGCGGGAAATTTGCGTGGCGAAAAAATCCGCCACCAGCCAAACCTCGACGCCTTCGAGTTCGCAGGCTTTAATCACATTTTCGATCTGCTCAAAATAAGTACGCCGCGCGCTCAAAATCACGCCATACACGGAATGCTCGTGCAGCAACATCGTCAGCTCCTGGGCGCCTTCCTGGTTCAAATCCAGGGCGGCGACGATTTCAATCCCTTCGTCATTATGCGCCTTTATTTCTGTCCGCATCCGGGCGATTTCGTCGTCTGTGCCGGCAATAATGAAACGCCGCCGGTATTGCGCCTGGGCCATTTTGCTCTTGAGAAAAAAACGGAGGATTTCCTCTTTCAACCAAACCGCACAAAAGGCGATGCATCCGAAAGCCACCATGATCATGCGGGCCACTTGCAACTTGAAAAGAAAGGCGATCACCACCAGGGCGAGAGTCAGGCCTGCGCAACCTTTGAGCAGGGGCCAGAGAATCTCCCCGCGGGGCGAGAGCGGGGTGCGATTATAGAATCCCTGCGATTCCAGTATCAGCGGCGCGCCGGGAATAACGACAAAAAGCAGTTTGGCAGAATCAGCAAATTGGGTGGACTGCGGCAGGTTTAACCAAGCCATCACTGCCGGGTCTGCGCGGAAAACGTAGGCCAGCAGGAAACTGGCAAAGAAAATACAGGCATCCGCAAGTTGTTGAATTTGCGTGCGGATCTGTTGGTCGCGTCGCAGCATTTTACAATGGCTTCACCGGCAATTGAAATTCCGGCGCCTGGGTGGCGATAAAACGGGTAATCCGGTCAATCGCCGCGTCTTCCTGCCCCGGGAGGCACACGGCAAAGTACGAAATGTACGACCATCGCTGCAATGCCCCCTTGCGTAATAAATCCAGCGTTAAGTGCTCAATCATTTTGTCGTGATCTGGCGTTTCTTCGTTATTGGCTACATACCAATAAACATAGACGCCTGCGACTTTGATTTTTTCCCCGTTGCGGTCTTTCATCATTTGGCTCACCTTCCAGGCGGCCGCCTGCAAATGGTAAGGCGGTTGATCATTGATTGGAATATCCAGCACTTGTTTTTCATCGATGCTCCAGCCCTGGCCGGGCAGACAGAAATCAGGGCGATGAATGCTCGTGCGGTCGGCGCCCATTAAAATGGCCGTGGATTGGATCCAAAATCCATCTGGTGAATGGTATATGCGCTCGGCATAACTGGTGTCTTTCGGCAGATAGCCCAGGACCGTTTCCGGTTCCGGCATATTGGTGGAAGTGTAGCCTGCGACATTCTCAGGTAAATGAATGTCTATTTTTACGCTTCCGGGAATTGGCGTTCCTTTGATGGCCGGTGTGCCGAGCCTTTGGTTGGCGCGCAGCCACGTCAGGGCAGTGGCCGTTCCAGCCATCATGAGCAGCGTTATCACCAGCAGGAATATTTTCTTATTATTCATTCGGTTGTGGTTTGACTGCCCCTTTTTCAAGCTGGAACTGTGCCGGTTGCCGCCCCGGCCCGGTCGTTTGCCCTGGTTGGCCGACGGCCGCAGCTCTTGCCTCATGTTTTTCCAGCCAGGAACCAACTAGAAACAATCCGATAAACGCGGGGGCATACGGCATCAGGCTGGTGAAGAAATTATCATGCACGTAATTGCCCCATTTTTGTCCGCCCATCTCGGCGGCCACGATGACCATGAGCAGCCGCAAAAGATTTCCCAAAATGGCGAAGGGAAGGGCCAGTGATATAATCAACAGCCGTTTCCAGGGGGAGCGGAAAGTGAAAAAGGCATAAATCGTGGCCAGGAGAAAATTTGCCGCGAAACTGCGAATACCACTGCAAGCCGCTGCCACGTCATATTGAAATGCCCCAGAGGGGTCAAATAATTCCGTGCCGTAGCGTGCCACGCCGATTCCAAAACAATGAGAAACCATTTCCACCAGCCAGGTCACGAAAATCCGCAATGGAGACGTGATGAAGGTGACATGCGCCCCTATCGGGATTGCAAACAATAATAGAAAAGAGGGGAAGATGCTCTTGCGCAGCCATTCCTTGCCCCAGGCCATTCCCATTAAACCATAAATGCCAACGAATAAAGCAAGGATCGAGAAATGCGGTAACTGAATAGCATACCCAAAGATATGCAAAAGCATGGCAAAGATTAAGATTGCCAGTCCGGGCCCCCAGATTTCCAACCGTGAGTCGAGCAATTCGTGCCGTTTCCACCAAAATAACCCGATCACCAAAAACGGAACGTAATCGCAGTATGCGTCGTCGCTTTCGCCCACATTCGTGCTGTCATAGATCCAGAGGTACAAGGAATGGGTATGGACATAACCCAGAATGGAATTACCCAGAAATTGAAATATTAACAGCCAAACCGCCAATAAAATGAAGAAAAAGCCCTTGTTCGGCAGCCGTTGCCAGCAATCTGCCGTGTCCTGCCAGAAGTCGCCGGTGTTCTTTATGGGTTGCGGTTCGTTCACTGCGTACCTGTCCATGCTTAGACTGCCAAAATCCTTAAAAGACTCAAACAAAAAACCTTCAAAAATATGTGATTTTTCGGACATTTAAGATTCCAAGCTCAAATCTTTGCTAATTCCCGCAAATCAGACAGTTGTCGCAGATGATGGAGAACGGGCATTCAGCGTCATGTGCTGAGTGAAAAGTGACGGGGGGCCCTATAAAATTAATGGCTTGCAGTTAAAATTTTTGCGGATGAAAATGACTGCCGCGCCAATAATTATAGTTACAAAGTTCATCTGGCTCAGATGGATGAGGAATATCTCAACCGGAAACACTAAATATGCAACAATGGCTGAGAAAGGTTCGCGTAGCTTTAACGCCAAGAAATTGGCTTTTAAAAACCAAATTAAACAATGGCGCATTAGTTTATGGTCGAAATCGGCCGGGATATGGTGGTCGGGGAATTTACATTTATCGCGATGCCATCGAGCCTGAATTTCAGCACTTGGACGAATTTCTTGTTCCCGGCGGGACTTTTATAGACATCGGTGCTAACACGGGGATCTACACCCTTAAATCTGCCAAATATCTGAGTGCCAACGGTGGCATAGTCATCGCCTTGGAACCATTTCCCGATGTGTTGGCAACCTTGTATCACAATGTCCGCGCCAATGGATTTGCCAACGTACGAATACGGAATTTTTGCGCCGGGGAACGAACCGGTGCCACCGCGTTTTGGATGAACTTCGACCTCCCAAACTCATTCAGCATCGCTAAAAGAGATGAGAAAGCTGTATCCTTTTCAACCCTGGTTGTCACGTTGGATGAGCTGGTCGAGTGGGAAGGATTGTCCCGTCTGGATTACCTCAAAATTGACGTGGAAGGAGTTGAAGCGCAAGTCCTGGCCGGCGCGCGAAAAGCCATTAGCCGATATCGTCCCATCATTCAGGTGGAGGTGAGCATCAATCACGTGCCCATGGAACTCTCTGAATACTCGGCTTTTCAAGCCCAGGCCGGCAGCGCGAATCAAATCTTCATTCCTAACGAAAGTATCAAAATTGATGTTCCAAAAAAACTGGGTTGGGTGAAGGTCCTATAAATCGCAAAGTCAGGCGGTTTGTACATTCTGGCCCGCGGGATCGTTTTGATGATGGGTCACCTGTTGATAGATATTGTTCATGGCTTGGAAATAGGCTTCTTCGGAAAATGATGTGGTGATGCGATTGGTCGCCTCGATACTTTTGCGCTGAAGGAGGGCGCGATCTGTGTCCAAAGCCGCAATCGCCGCAGTCAGGCTATCAATCATCGCTGCCGCATTTCCCACTGGAATCTTGCTGCCGCAGGCTTCCGTTACAATGTGGCCGGGTCCTCCACAATCGGCAATCACCGGCACACAGCCGGTTAGCATGGCCTCCATCATTGTCAGGCCGGCGCTCTCACGCAAGCTGGGCAGCAGATAAACGTGGCTCGTCGCCAACTGATTCAAGTAATCCGTTCCTTTCCAAAGACCAAACACCACGTCCGTTCCCAACCCCAGCCGGTCCGCCAGGTTGCGCAAATGGCCCAGCTCCGCGCCGTGGCCGCCAATATGAAATGACAATTTCATCCCTTGTTGCTTGAGGCGGGCAAGCGCCTCGATGGCCAGGGCCACGCCTTTGCGCCCTTCCAGCATCCCGCCGGCAAAAAAGCGCAGCGGGTCGTCAAACCTCCGTTCGGGCGCCAAAGCTGAAAACTCGCCAATCGTGGACGATGGAAAAAATGCCGGCGACAACAGTGACACTCCGGACTCAGTCCCCCGCAATTTTGCCACCAGCCGTTTTGTTTCGTTATTGGCTGTAGCAATATGAGTGGCATGCCGGGCGCAAGCGCGAACAGACGGAGAACAACGCGAAAGCCCGTTAGATAGAGTTCTTGTTAACTCGTATGCTTTGGACGGTGCACTCAGAAGGGAATACAGTTTTAACGGAAATTGTTCTGCGCCGCCAATCGGTCCCCAGATAAAAGGGATGCCCAGCTTCCAAAACGGCAAACCCATCCGCCACGTGGAGACGGTAACGTGATGCACGAGATCGAACTGGACAGATTCATGCAATTTTTTCCCAACCACGAAGGCCTCTCTTGTAAAATTGCTGTACTCCATCCAGTTCTGGAACCGGGACACGATAAAGTTTGAATGCCGCGGCTTAGGGAAGTTGGCGTAGGCAAAGGTCACGCTCGGCGGGACCATCCCCTGGGCAGCGGCGCGCTCGAGGTCAGCTTGATGACGGCCGCTGGTAATTACCCATAAATCATGCCGTCGGGCCATACATTGCACCACCGACCATCCGAAATGAGCCTCAGAGCCGGAAAAGGGAGTGCAGGCATCGGCGCTAATCAGGATTTTCATCTGGCGGCTCTCCCGCATCTTGGGTATCGGGAAGAGCCATGTCAAGGAACACCATCTTTCTCCGAATATTTAACCTGAAATGGCTTTAAAATAAACAATCAGTTTGACGCCCGCCGCGAATCCGCTACGGTCACACGCCAAGAGTCCCATGCAGCCATTTCTGAAGCTTTGGATTTGGGTTTCCGCCTTCGCCACGTTCGCGGGCTGGACGCTTTCGGCTTGTGGGCAGTTGAATCGCATGGGTTATGCTGTGGCTTTTGTCGCCTTCGCGATTTTCATTTTTCTCTGCCGGCGGGATTTGGGATTTGCTCGTGAGAAGCGTTTTTCCATCGGTCAGAAATTTTTTCGGCGTTTCCGCCGGCCATTGCCGTTCTGTTTTTTGGCGCTGGCTGTTTTGATTTTCATCAGCGGTGCGATTTATCTGCCGGACAATTATACTGGGCTGACTTATCGGGCCGGACGGGTGTTGCAGTGGCTCTCACATGGCCACTGGTTCTGGATTCATACGACAGACTCCCGGATGAACGACCGCGCCTGTGGTATCGAATGGCTGACGGCGCCTATATTGCTCTTTACGAAATCCACGCGCGCTCTTTTCCTGCTCAATTTTCTGCCCTTTCTCCTGCTGCCCGGATTGATCTTCAGCGTGTTCACACGGTTGGGCGTTTCACCACGGGTTGCCCGGCAATGGATGTGGCTGTTGCCCACCGGCTACACGTTCCTTTTGCAGGCAGGCGGCAATGCCAATGATGCGTTCCCAACAGTCTATGCACTGGCGGCCGTTGACTACGCCTTGCGTGCGCGGGAATCCAGGCAGGCCTCCGCCTTATGGCATTCATTCCTCGCTGCTGCGCTTTTGACAGGTGCCAAAGCCAGCAATCTGCCGTTGCTGCTGCCATGGGCTATTGTGATTTTGCCCGCGCTCCCGTTATTAACAAAAAAAATCGCTGTTACGGCACTGGTGGCTCTCGTAGCAGCCGTGGTTTCTTTTTTGCCGACGGCGATTCTCAATTCGGTTTTTTGCGGCGATTGGTCCGGGGCAGTTTTGGAACGGCCCGTGATGACCATTAAAAATCCGCTCATCGGGATTATCGGGAACAGTTTTCAATTGCTGGTCGGTAATTTTTGTCCGCCCATTTTCCCATTTGCCTCATGGTGGAACGCTCATGCTACGGAGATTGTCCCTCGTGCGCTGGTTTCCGTTTCCACACACTTTGATATCGGCTTTTTTCAACTGGGTGAATTGCCCATGGAAGACTCGGCGGGCGTCGGCCTGGGCCTAAGTCTCTTGCTGGCCGTTTCTGTCATGGCGAACTTTTTCATCCGTCCCGTTTCCGTCCGCGTTCGGCCACCTTGCGTTTGGGCCATGGTTGCGTCCTGGATAGCGTTGCTGGTGTACGCCATGAAATCCGGCATGATCACGGCGGAACGTCTGATTGCTCCTTACTATCCATTACTGATACCGCTCTTGCTCATCGGCGCGGGCCAATCGCAAATCGTCCGCCGCAGCTGGTGGAACATTCTGGTTGGCTTCACACTTCTTATGGCGTTAGTTGTCCTGGTTTTGCTGCCGGATCGCCCGTTATGGCCAGCGCAAACCATCCTGGGAAAACTCGCCGAAAAACATCCGGAAAATCATCTCATCGTCCGCGCCCGGGAGGTTTACGCCGTCTATGCCAAACGCTCCGATCCTCTGCCACAGGTGCGCGCATTGCTTCCGCCAGGCATCAAAGTCGTTGGATTTATTGGTGCGGAGGATGATAACGATATTTCCTTTTGGTTGCCACTCGGCTCCCGGCGGGTGGAACAATTTTTACTTACCGACCCGCCGGAACGATACCGGCAGCAAGGCGTGGAATACGCCGTTGTCAGTAAAGTAAACCTCGATTTGCGTGACATCGCACTGGACGATTGGCTCAAAAAAACAGACGCGCGGGTCGTCGCTACTACCAATGGCATCCTTAAGGTCGCTGAAGGCGTGCAGCCATGGTATATCGTCCGGATTGGCCCGTGATATGAGCCTAGGATGTCGGCGGCTTCTGGGGTGGTAATTCGCCCGGGTTTTGCTTGTCTTCGTGGACCGCTGCGGCTGCGCGATTATCTTTCACAGGAACACTCTGCGCACTCTGGGCTATCGCAGGCATTTTCAGGAAAATCTGGATTTGCCGGATTTGTTCGGAATGCAGGGCGATTTCCGACGAATTCATCGTTATCCTGGATTCCAGTTCCGCCGCTCTGGTTTCAAACGACAACCGGCTTTTCGAAATCTGGTGGTCCAGGTTCTCGAGTTTAATGTCCAACGGGCCGAGGAAGTTGCGAATCTCGTGGATTTGCTCTCGTATTTGTTCAAATTCGGTTTTCAAAATCAGCAATGGCCGAAGTTAATATCTTTTCCCACTGGAGAGAATTGCTTCCCAGTCCCCGCAAGCAACGTAACGACTAAGCAAAAGTCTGTCAAATATTTACGATTAAAACTTTGATTTTTTTATTCATTTTTTAGAAGAAGGGCGCGTAGTTTCACTGGTATGTCTTGCCCAATGAATTTGGGGCTGGCATGCTATCATCATGGCCACTTCGCCCACGTCGCGGGCCGTTCGCGACCCGAAAACGCGCTTTAACTGGCGCGTGAGCAGCTTTTTGCGCTGGGCCGTTTCCCGCTGGCTCGAAGTCCGCGCCAAAATTACCGGCCAAAAATATGACTGCGTGGCCCTGGCCGGCGAATCGGAATACAACATCACCGTAAATTCAGACAGGACCATTTCCTGCAACTGCCAGGATTATGATGGCAGCGGGCACCTCGGTGATTTGAAAAAAAATTCCTTCGAAGAAATTTTCTTCGGCCCGGTCGCTCAAAAATTCCGCGACGATTTGGCAAAGGGAAAAATTCCTATCTCCACCTGTGCGCGTTGCGGTGATTTAAAACGTTTGAAGCGCGGCGAAGCTCCAGTGAAACCGCGTTTGCCTTATCGCGGCATGCTTTTGGAGAACACCGTGATTTGCAACGTGGATTGCATCGGTTGCGCGCGCGAAGGCGCGGCGAATATCCGCACCAAAAAAACCATGCCGCTGGAAGAACTGAGCCAGATGGCAGACCTCGCGGCGCGGCTGGGGATGCAGCGGATTTTTTATCTCAACCTGGGCGAGCCGTTTCTTTCGCCGACGATTTGCCGCGAACTGCCGTTGTTGCGGGAGAAAAATCCGAATGCCTACATTCGCGTTTCCAGCAACGGTGTCCTGCTAAACTCTGACGCCAAGCGTGAAGCGGCGCTGAACCTGAGCGATATCCAATTTTCCGTCCACGGCATCAGTGATGAGATGTGCGGCAAATACATGATGCGCGGGAGTTTCGATAAGGCGTTTGACGCGATGAAGCAGATGGTGGCATACCGCGATGCGCGCGGAAAGAAGATGCCTATCCTCGAATGGAAGTACCTTTTATTTAATTGGAACGATTCTCCGGAGATCATCCAAAAGGCAATTACGATGGCGAAAGACATTGGCGTGGACATGATTTCCTTTTGGCCTACACAAAATCCGTTTTACGGCGTGTCTTGGCGCTATCGCCTGGGGCAATTCAATGACATCGGCCGCTCCAGCTGGAAAGGCCGCGAAGTGATTCTGCGTCCCGAGAACGCCGCTGCGGCGAAGTGAGTTAGGTAGCAGCCAATTGCTGTTATCAACCCTGTAGGATTAACCTGAATCGTGGTAGGGCCGCGCTCCAGCGCGGCCGCCATGTTCTCCCTCGCCCCTATTGGGTGGGGTGAGGAGACTTGAGATTGAAACCGCCTTACAACGCACCAAACGCCTCGTCCAAAACTGCCAACGCAAAATCCGCATCGGCCTGTGTGATACACATCGGCGGCGCAAAACGGATCGTCTGTCCCCATAGTCCGCCTTTGCCGATCAGTAATCCCAAATCACGCGCATATTCCAAAACCTGCACGCATTCGGCGGAAGCAGCCGCTTTCGTTGTACGGTCCTTCACCAGCTCAATTCCCAGCATCAACCCGCGCCCGCGTATGTCGCCAATGATTTTATGTTTCTCTTTCAACTGATGCAGCCCGGCTAAAATATGCGTGCCCAGCTTGTGCGCGTTCGCCTGGAGATTTTCTTTTTCAATCACTTCCAGCACCGCTTTGCCGATGGCGCTAAC
>Ga0335083_10007295_pt1 | contig 13671 bp, 16 predicted proteins | sample Lox_Sample_42_FD_206716 | JGI IMG/M metagenome (GOLD analysis project Ga0335083, IMG submission 206716) | Soil microbial communities from Loxahatchee National Wildlife Refuge, Florida, United States - Lox_Sample_4.2 | ecosystem: Environmental > Terrestrial > Soil > Wetlands | place: USA...
CTTAATCTGCTCGTGGAGACGGTGCAACAGACTGCTCTCCGTCTCTTCGCGCAGTACAACGCGTGCAAGAAGCTCGTCCGGTTCGGCCACGTCATAGTCTTCCCGGAGCTTGCGACTGACGCTGTCGCGGTGTTTCTTGTCGTGCTGCAGCGCGCCTTTCAATTCGGGCCCTACGTCGCCAAATGACACGACGGCGCCGCGTATTGCGGGTTGCCCGACCGCCAGATCGCGTAGACGTTCCCAGAAGCTGGTCTCACCGCTCTCCGACCGCAGCATCGACATCGCGAGGGGAGCAGCGTGGGCCTTGACCTGCATGACCTCCACGGGAAGATCGTTCGTGTCGAGAAGGTCGACGTCTTCGAGCCCTTCGAGGCGAACGCGAACGCTGCCGCTAAGCAGACGGTCAAGTGCATAGAGCACTTGTAGGCGATACCCGCGGATTGCTGCCGGCCCACCGCGCTCACTGACGTCCGGCGTCGATGACGTTTCGGTCATTCGTTACGCTCCGCGTACTGGGGCGGTGTTGTCGAACCACCCAACGAACGCATGGCTCTCACGCTATCGCGAACGTGACCGGGATGGCAGCCCGGGTACGTGTCTACCCGCCGCTGTGCTTTGCGACTAGCGGTCGAAGTTACGCGTAATCGATCGTTATTGCGTCCGCCCATGTCGAGATCGGCCTCGACAACCCGCTGTAGATCGTCATGGTGACGAGCGGCGTATTGTCGTCGGACCTCGGCTATGGATGAAAAGATCGCTCTCGCGATTGCACGATTCCCCAAGGTGCTTACGCGTTCAGATGTCGGACTGGACGACTCGCCGCCACATGCGGTGCGGGCATTCTGTGACGCGTATGCTCGACGAGTCGCAGAACGCTACTTGGCGGGTGACCTTTCGTGGACCGATGGAGACGTCGCGATCAATGAAATCTTTGCGCTCATGACGCAAGAATGCGGTAACAGCACGCCGGACTACGCGTGGGATGTGTACCTTGCGTTCGATGGGGGCGAGTGGGTCCAGCCCGGCAAACCCGGTGGCGATGAATATACCCGTCCACGAATCTTAGCGTTGGTGGAGGAAGAACGGTGACCTGCAGATCCCCGTCGACCGCGGCGGCTGCGGTCCAGGTCGTAGCGTCAGACTGCCATGCTGCGCTCACCACATGGCCAGCGCCTCGGAGCGTAAATGCATCTATTGCGGGCACCCCCTCAAAGTGCCAACGCGACCGGCTCACGTATTCCCCAACGGACTCGGCGGTCGACTCGATTCCATCGACACAGTGTGTGACGGCGCCGATGGATCCGAGGATTGCAACAACTCCTTCTCTAACATCGAGGGCCAGGTCTGCCGTCGCCTTGAGGCGATGGGGGCGTTTCGCGGTGCGCGTCGAGGCGACCGCAAGAACATCAAGACAGAGGTCGAGCATCAGGCCTCGATGTGGCACGTCGAAGGGGCGCGCATGGACGAGAAGGCGAAGCGGCGCCGTGACGGCGGGCTCGTGCAGCCGCTACCGTCGCGTCGCGCGGACCAGATCGCAACGATCGGTGATCACCTCCACGACTTGCACCTCCCGCCGGAGGCCATGCTCGACGGACGTTACAAGCTCGGGGCGGAGCCGGATGTCCCGCCGGTCTCGGCCGAGATGGAGCGGGTGGACGGCCACCTCAAATGGGGTGACCGCATTTCCAAGAGAGTGATGATGAAGATCGCGATCGAGCTGCTCGCGCACCACGATCACGAGGCTGCCCGATCTGCCGAGCTGGCGCGCGCCCGCCGATTCGCGCGCTACGACCTCGGGAACGATATGGACTTCCACGCTGCTCCCGACTCGGAGACTACAGGCTCTGGCTTGCCGCGCGTCAAGGCGGTGTGGCTCCACGGGATCGACGTATGGACCAGTGAGCGCAAGCTGAACTATCGGTTGACACTGTTCACCGAGATCCACTGGGTTGGGACCCTGACTGAGGGGTGGACTGGCTCGCGGTTCAGCGCGAGCTACACGTTCGACATCACGGATCCGAAGAAACGTCTGGTCGAACGCGCGACGCGCGATGGTGCCGTCCTCGTGCGCAAGTCACACCGCGTGGGCGAGCGCGATTTTCTCGACGCGATGGACCGCGCCGAACAGACGAACTTCGCGACATCCGAGCGTCGCACCGGACGAGCGCCGAAGCCCGACCTGGATGACCTCTACCCGGACGTGAAGGTGTTCATGGAGAAGCGTGGCTGGATCAAGAAGCCGTAGCCTCAACTAACCCAACCTACGCTCCTCTGAACGCGAAGCGCCTAACACTCGTCACATCGCGTCGTTGTCCTCATCGTCCTCGTCGACGGGCCACGTGTGATAGTCGAACACTGCGCCGTCGACACAGGCTTGTGCGACGAAGGGAGCATCGTTCTCGGAGGCCGTCGCGAGACTCGTCGGCCCCACCTCCTCGTGACTGATCACGCTCCAACCATCTTCACCGATCAGCGCGATTGCGATCTCGTTCGCGTCACGAGCAGACTTCGCCTTGATCCAGCAATTCACGAACGCACCGCCGAGGTCTTGGCCATCGAGCCTAGCGGTCGGCCTCGCCTCGTACTGCAAGAAGAACAGCGGTGCCGAGTAATCGTCCGTCACGCTAACGGCGCAGCCGCGGCCAGACTCGCTGTTGTAGTCCGCGAAGCAACGCAGCATCTTCGTCGCCTCGTCAGGTAGAACGCGCTCGACGTGGTCCAGACCGCGAATCGTGAGTTTCGCCGGCAGCGGACTGTCCGACGACACGAGGTCCCAGAACGCGTCCCAGTTATGGCCGTACCAATCAGGGAACTGCAGCGCGGTGGAGAACGCGACGTGGATATCGCGGGCGGTCGTGACGCGGGAGAGATCGATTTCCAGCGCTTTCATTCTGCGTTGCCGAGCGTTCCCCAACCGTCACTGTAACCGCCGAACGGTGCGCTAACCTTGTCGAGCTCCGCCTGCGCAGCGAGCACGGAGCCATGGTCGAGCAGCATCGTTCTCGAGCAGTACACGGTCCACCTGTCCGGATCGGAGGCGTCGTCAGCCTCATGGTGCTCGACTTCGGTCGCATACCCCAGCGAGCCGGCGGCTTGGGCGATCGACGTCGCAGCAGTTTCGCTGTCCGCGGCAACCATGAAATCGACCAGCATCGGCCGTGACATGTCCGAGCCGTGCTCTGCGACGCGCCGGAGTGCGTCGCCGTCTGCATCGTTTGGGTACGTGAGAGCCGGCACCGCGGGCGATCATACCCTCGTCCCCAGCGCATGAGTCAGCTGTTGCATCTACGACATCTCGGCCGCACGATCGCTCGAACGCGAGATGGCCTGGGAACGCGTTTGCGGGCTGCACAGCACGGAATGTCGAAGCACAAGATCATCTTCTATCTCGAGCAGGACGAAGACGGCTATCCGGGGTTCGGGAGCGAAACCGTGTGGGCTTCCGATGCGGAAGCGACCGGGACGTACGTGACCGACAACATCCCGTTCTTCGCCAAACAAGCGACGCTCGGCGATATCGTGATGGCGAGCCGAACGGAAGCAGGTCTTGTCTTCGAGAACGTGATCACCCGCTCGGCCAATTCGCTGATTCGCGTCATTGTCTACAACCCATGGTCGAGCAGTTCCGAACGGAGTTGAAGGCTCGTGGTTGCTCGACGGAATTGTTCTCCAGTCGCCGTTTCATCGCGGTGAACGTTCCTGGCGAGGCAAGCCTTGCAAGCGTTCAGGACTTTCTTACCGATCTCGAGACACGCGACCTAGCGAGTTTCGAGGAGCCGATCCTTCGGCAGTAACCGGCGGACGCGATTCGAATGAGGCTCACTGAAGGTTCTCGGTCCACGCGGTGTCATCCCACCACTCGCGCGACAGGATGGTTGCGATCTCGTACTCCTTGGACGACGTGGAGCTGCCGAACAACGGCAATCCCAGCGTCGAGGCGAAGGCTCGGTCGTACTCGCGGAACAGCGGTTCTAACGCATCGATCTTCGCGGCCCCGTAGACACCAAAGCACACGAGCTCGTCCGCCTCCGAGATCGCGAGCAACTGCCGCCCGACGACCGAGCCTCGTTTGTCGCGCGCATAGACGACCTGCTTGTTCGCGTCGAGCACGACTGCAGCGGCCGAGTATTCGAGGTTGCCGCCGCGTCCGAGGCAGCTTCCAACATAGGTCCCGAGCTTGAGCGCTTCGAGAGGATCCGACTCGATGGCGATTCGTATCTCACCGATGCCTTCGATCTGTCCGCACGTCTCGATCCCCGCGATCCAAAGTTTGCGATCGAGCTTCGGATGCCGCGTGAACCATTCGTTGGTTCGCGGATGCCGAAGCTTCCACTCCGAATCTCCGGCCAACGTCGCGGTCAGCATTCGCCGAAGCTGCCGACGATGTACGTCGACGTTGTTGAGCATTGCAGCCGCGTGACGAACCGTGGGCGTTTCGATCTTCTGCAGACCGACGCGGGCGGCGAGAATCCGCTCGATTGCCTGTCGAATGGCGGCGAGACGGATGATGTCGAGGTCAGCAACGATGCGTTCTTGGTGTCCGCTGACTTGCGCGTCACTCAGTTTCTCTTCGCCAGACATGTGAAGCCGCAGTGCGCGACGCACTGGGTTGGGCCCTCCCGATTGAGCGATCGGCGCGATCAGTTCGCAAAGCCGGTCGATCGGAGCGTCTGCAAGGCCGGGATCTGCAAGTGGCGATCGCCCGTACTCCTTGAGCACCGACTCGCCCGACTCGAATGAAATCGAAGCGAGGAGGTCCGCCGTTTCCAATAGCGGTCCGGGGCTCGTGGCGAACGACGAGACCATCAACTTCGCAGCGAACTGTCCGAAGCGGTTGAGGCCGCGTCCGAGTAGCCGGACCTGATTGTAACGCTTGCACGCGTCCTCGAGAGCAAGCCAGCTCGAATCGGGTGCGTCGCGGACCGCCTTGCGGTCGTTCCAAGACTGCGCGCCATCTTCGTAGACAAGCGCGAGGCACGGAAGCAGCTCGCCGAGAACCGCTTTGGTTCCGAACGGCGCCTTCGCCACGCGGAAACAGAGGTCGACGCACTTCGCGAGCGCATCGGTCACGCTGTGGTCGTTTGAGACCGCCCACAGGTACACGTCGCCCATGTCTTCGACGAACTTGCGTTGATACTCCGGCGAAAGACGCGCGGCGAATTCCGCCAGCAGCGGGATTGTCGGCGCGAGGGCCTTCCACTCTTTCTCGGCTGTCTCTGGTGACCACCTCGGAGTGCTTGCGATCCGGATCACCCAGAAAGCAGCCTCCGGTTGCAGCGACGTGAATATCTGCGACGAGAGTAAGGCGATCAGTTCGGGCTGATAGCCGCAGAGTCTCCAGAGATGGGGGCGCCAGAATTCGGCGCCGCTGTCCTCCTCCATCGCCTTGTCGAGACGTTCGATCGTCGTTTCGATGAGCGCGGCCACGTCGACACGACCCGGCGGTGGCTCGTCGATCTTGGTGCGAGACAGCGCTCCGAGCTGCAGACCCGATTCCAAGTACGTCGGTGAAGCGCCACCGACCAGGCCACGGTAGAACGACCACTGCTGGACCAGTGGGAGGCTTAGGAGTAGTGCACCGACGCTCGGCTCGACTGGCGGAAGCTTCGCCGCGCCGGTGGTGGCGACGAGCTTGGCGGCCTCGAGCCTTTGTTCGGGATCATGCGCGAGAACGTGGTTCCACCATCCGAGTGCACGCGCTGGATCGTTCGCGGCCAGGAAGACGCTCGTGAGAGCGCTGCGAAGCTCGGGATGACGATGGAGATGGAGCGAACGCGCGAGCGATGCGAAGGCGCCGATGTCGCTCCACGCGCACTCTTTGAAGAGCGGAAGCAGATGCATCACGAACATCGGATCGAAGTTCGCGGTTGCATCGACGCGGTGATTCCACGCGACGTAAGGATCCGTGCCGCGTGGTTGCCCGAGAAGCTCCAGGATCTGATCGATATGTCTGCGTGTGAGCAGATACGGCCGAACGTCGACCGCGTCTGGCTGCTCGGGTCGCGGTGGACGGTGCTTCGTGCCGCGAAACGCTCTCGGATGCGCCGCGGTCGCGCGCGGCTCAGGCGCGGCGTGCACTTCGGGGCCGAGCGCCGGAAGGTTTTCCGGAGTGTCGGCGCATGGCACCGTCGCGCGAAGGACGGTCAGGACATGTTCGAGCGTCGTCTCGTCCCAGGTGGTCACTGACTCCAGTGCGCGCCAAGCGGTCCAGAGCTCAGCGCGCGAGTTAGCCGCGAGCGGCCGCAACTCGCATACGTGATCGACCCTCCATGGCGACGCGCGATCTGCCGGTTCGCGCGTCTCGAGATTCAGCGTATCGAGACTTCTCGCGCTGCGTACTACGCCGATGACGTAGGCGCCCATGGCTCTCAACATCTACGTCTGAACGGTCTCGTCGCCAAGGGATCGTTTTCCTTGGACGAACGACGCCGAGTGGTCCCGTTGTCAGGCCCAGGGGTAGAATGTAGCGATCATGTCGGACCGGCGCGGTACGAAGCAGGAAGCGCGGCAATTCACGCTGGACCAACTGCGCGCGAATCGGTCGCGAGTGGCCACGGCCGCGAAGAAGGACGGTGGTTGCATTGTCGTCGACAAAGAAGGGCGCCGGCTCTTCAGCCTCTGGATCCCGCAAGCGCCGCTCGGCAGCGCCGACTGACGCTGCGTGCGTCCGGCAGGTTGGTAGATGGCTGGCCAGCGGATTCACGGGATGCGGATTCGCGCAGTCGTTCGCCAACAGCAGTCACATTCTCCTGAGCGACGTCGGCACGAGTGCTTCTCCTGAACAGATCGACGAGATCTTCGAGACTGCATCGAGCCAAGAGATCCCTGGCGTCGCGGTGTTCCCCTCGATCCGGACAGAAGAGCAGCTGATCGAGCAGCTCAAGCTTCTGGCGGCGGGGAGTCGTTGGGCTCTGCGACGCGTGACCGTCGCCGGATTGACGACCGATGACCTGCTCGTCGGGTTGGAATGGAAAACGAGTAGCGAGTTCGTGTCCCTGCCGATGGGATTTGGCCCGTTCGTAACCATGCCCGCGACGCGTCGAGCGCCGTACGTCTGCATCGCGACATGGCCTGGGGGTCGCGCGAATCCACACCGCAGGCGGCCGAAGAAGGGCATCGTTGACTTCCTTGATTCGGCGCTTCCGAAGCCCCTCAGCGACGCGGAGTACAAGGCGGCATGGGACGAGAGTGTGAAGCGAACTGGGGAGCTGCTGTCGGAGCAAGACGACGACCCGAACTTCTATCGCGAGGTTGCGTTTCGCTTGAGCGCAACGGCCGCCGAGCGTTTCTAGACGTCCCGGAGCCTCGTCGGGCCGCGTACGCGAGCTATCCGGTCTGGAGCACGTGCGACACGACAGCGACGGCATCGCCAACACAACCATCGCAAATGAACACGCGAGGCCCCGAGATCAGTTTGTTGACCTCTCTGCGCTCCAGGCCGCAGAAGGAGCAGCTGAAGTCAGTGAGCTTGGATGCTCCTTGCGGATCAAACGAACGACGGAGATCACCGAGGAGCGCCTCTCGGTTCGCTGCTTGATGCGCCTCCTTGAGACGCTGCACGATGTCGTCGATGCGTTGCTGGAAGCGTTCGTCTTCTGCGTTCGCGGTGTAGCGCAGAGGATCGCGAGGAGCCCCGATTCCTTCCTCGTGAAGAATGTCGCAGCACAGGCCAACGCACTCGTCGCAGATTCTCGTCGCGTTTCCGGCGGTACCAACGAGTGCGTGCGTCTGCGCGCGGTCCTTGCCGCAGAAGGAGCATGAACCGGCAACAGAGAGCACGAACGTGCGTTCGAGTCGAACGAGTCCGGTCGACACGAGCCACAGCCCGGTTGCCGCGCCGCCAACCAGAAACATGAATCGGCGGCGCGAGAGCACGCCACGATTGTAGACGATCACATCGCACCGCGACGAAACGAACGTCGTCGGTGCGCTGAAGCAAAAGACGCCGGGTTGCCGCGTTGTCGGTATGATCATGCTCGTGAGCAGCAGGGTTGGTCGATTGAATCGGTTCGGTTCTCCGACGGGGGCGAGAACGATCGCGACCATGTTCCGGCTTGTTGAACCGGAGCCAACTCGACAATGGCGATGACCGAGAAAGAACGTCTCCTGTCACCGATGTTCGATCGAGCGATGGAGCTACGCGATGGCAGGCGGTTTGACGAGGCGGTCGAGCTGCTGGAGCAACTTGTTCAGCAACTGGGTCCTGAGGGCGGCCGCTTATCCGCTCACTCGCACATGCAGATTGGTCGCATTCGGAAGTTGCAGAAACGGCCGGTCGATTCGGAACGCCACTTCCGCGAGGCCGTGCGGATCGCACCGAGGCTTGAGCTTGCATCCCTTGGGTTGTTTCACGCGATCCACAACTTGGGGCGGCACGCCGACGCGCTGGGCGAAGTGGTTCGTTACCTTTCGCTGCGCGAGTCGCTCGGGTATCGAGAGCTGCTAGCAGGCGACGCCTTCGGTAATGGCGTTCCCGATGAGGAGCGGCGTCTCGCGGACGAGGCTCGGGCGCTTCTTGCGAAACATCGTGAGGCGCAACGAGCTCGAGATGAACCCGTGAAGGGCGACACGGTACGAGTTCGCTCGGAGGCGCATCAAGCCGCACGACCTGGTTCGTTAGCCTCTGTACGTAGAGTACGCACGGTCGAAGCAGGTGAGGACGCGCTCGTCGAACGTGTCCCTGTTGGTACCAAGCTGTTCCACGTCGCGTTCAGTGACGGCGAAACAGCCGATGTTCCGGGATCGCTACTCGATCACATCGGGATCTAGGATCGTCTCAGCCGCGCCTATCGCGGGCCGACGTCCTTAAGGCGAGCATCCAAAACAGCAGACACCTCGCGGCGTATCCCGTCGGCCACACCGTCCTCGCGCATAGCGCTCCGGATCTCCGCAGCGATCGCTGATGACGGTGCAACGAAGACTCGATTCTGGCGCAGGAGCCAACGTTCGACGTAGCGCGCGGCTACTTGCTTCGCCGCGTCGTCGCGAGTTGCTCGAATCAGGTGCGAAACGCTTTCCCAGAAGCCGAGACTTGCGAGAACTGCGACCGCAGCCTTCTTACCAGCGACGCTCGTCGTCTTCGTGAACGCGAGCCAAACCTCTTGCGCTTTCAGCGATGAAGTACGTGCAAGCAGGAGTTCTCGTGCCGCTTTCGTGACGGTGGGGCTGTCGTCGAACAACGCATTCAATGCGAGTGGAACGATATCGTCGACCTTGAATCGATCGAGAGCCAGAAGCGCGCTCCGCCGAACGACAGGCAATTCATTTCGTAGGAACGTGCGAATGGCTTCGGCATCACTCGGTCCGCCGGTCTCGCTCAGTCCAACGAGAGCGAAACCCAATCGAGCACCGGACGTGCGCTTCAGCCGCACGCGATATTCTTCATCGGGACTTGTGCCCGCGTCGAGCGCTGCGGCTTGAGCGAGCGCTCGAACACCGGCATGGGAATCGGAGAGGAGATCGGCCCACGGAAGTGGGCGACCACTCGCACGAAGGCGCTGTGCTGCGCCAAAACGAATGCTGCCGAGCCGGCTACGCAGCAGCTTGTCCGAGAACGATAGGAACGCGTCTTCGCCGCCCGAGAGCAGCCAACGGCCGGCCCAAGACCGAACCGCTGCATCGCGGTCTCCCAGCGCCGCCGCGACGATCTCCGCTTTGGGCGCGCCGGCAGCGCTTCGATACGGTCCGTCGTTCGCGGACGAGTCGAGCAGGAGCCTCCCGTGTTCGAACAAGCGCCGATACGCTCCGCGGCGCACGAAGCGATCGAGCGACTCAAGTGCAGCAATCAGAGCGCCGTGCGCTTTTGGGTCGCGAAGCAGAGCCTCGATTTGCTCGGAGATCGCGGACGCACCTCCTCGGCTCCAGCGCGGCATCGCGTCGAGGATCGGCAAGGCAGCTAGCAGATCGGGAAGGTGTTCGATCGTGAGCCGCACACGAAGCGCCGAATGCGCGAGATCTCGAACCTGCGTTACCCAATCGTTTGTTCGCAGCAGCAGGAAGCCGATCTCGGAACCATCGGCGGCTGTTGCCGAGCGCCGGATCGCTTCTTCGCGTACGTATCCGCTTGGATGACACATCGCGAGCTGGAGAAGCGTGGGCGCTGTCCGTAACGACGCGACCGTTTTAAGATCTGAGACTCCCATCTGCGTCCATCGCGCCGTCTCTGGCCGCATCCAGGGTGACAGCTCGCGGAAGGCACGGTCGAAAAAAGCCAGATCCTGCGTAGCGACGAGTTGGCGAAGGCTTCTGATCGTCTCCCCCGTCACCTCCGCGATCTCGCGACGCGCATCGAGTGTCATTGCGATGACGCGCGGAATTGCTAGGGGCTCCCGGGCTTCCGCGATCTGTTGAAGCAGCGCCGCGATTTCCGTGGCCGTCTGATCTCGGCCGGCGCGAAACCACGAACGCTCGCCAGCAACGCGATGTAGCTCGGCGATGATTGCGACCGTGGTTTTCGAAAGTGCACGCATCAGACTCGCCGATTGTGCACACACAGCCGTGCTCGTGTGGCGATGCCAAGCGCTGCGGTCGCGCAGATTCGAACGGACGCCGAGCTGGTCGTGCGATCATGTCGCCGAATGGAGTCCACGGTTCGCATGCGCTTCGCTGAAGCTGACTGGCCCCAGGTGCCAGACGAACCAGGCGTCTACGTCATCTACGACCTTGAAGAAGTGATCTACGTCGGAATGGCCGGACGCGATGGTAAGGGAAGCCTTCGGAGTCGTCTCAAAGACCACGCGTCAGGTCAGATCGTCAACATGTTTGCTCAGTACCTGTTCCTTGCGCGGGTCCAGTTTGAATCGAGCGATCGCATCACGCATCCGCGCGACGCGAAGGCCGCTGTTCGGAAGTACCTGCAGACGCGGTGCTCGTTCCGCTACGTGACGACCGCGAGTGCCGCGGAGGCACGGAAGCTCGAGCAGCAACTGAAGATGCAGCTTGGACCCGTGCTGAATCCGTGACCAATGCGCGCCTTGGCTAGTGGCAGTCGCTGTAACCGCCAAGCTTGCCGCAATGATGACAACGAAACATGTACGCGGTGGGCCCATGGTCCTTGTCGAGCGCCTCGAAGTACACACGCCACTCGTCAGCATCGAAACCTGACTCGGAGCGTATTGACTCGACTGCGTCGTCACCAAGCTTGACCAGCTCTTCTTTGCCAGCAGCTCCGACGAATGCCGCGGCATCCGCGCAGCAGACCCACCAACGTTCCTGTTGCCAGCCGCTGAAGCCTGGCGTTCGATGCGCCACCACGTCAGAGATGGCATCGGAGACCTGCCCCCAGCGTCCGTGGTCGCCGATTCCTTGTCGATCGGTGAACTCTGCGCCGAACTTCTCGTGTGCGGATCCATCTGCAATGCACCACGGGCAGATGATTTCGACCTCGGCATCGCAGTGCGGGCTACCGTTGTACTTGTAGCCGCGCGCGCTGCCACAACACTCGCAGACCTGCTCCGATTCGACGACGCTACCCGTTCCGATCGGATCTGGGTGGTAGGTGAAAATGGGAAGTCGTTGGGACATCGGCTATCCGCGCTCCTTGCACGCGCGATGGAGCGCGCGCAAAGCATCAACTGCGTGGTCGCCCCAGTGCACATCGAAATGGAATCTCCATTCCCATAACGCCTCCCGATGATGCGAGGCGTCCCATAGCGCGAGTCCGCGTTGGATGTCGCGATACACATCAAGAAGATCATCGGAAAGTGATCCCGCGACCGGTGCATCCTCCTCGTACGGATCGAAGACCTCCCAGTAGCAATCATTTTCGTCGAAACCGCGCCAGTTGTCCGGTGCCTCAGGACTTGGACCTGCCTCGGTGGTCCCCGGCTCTGGCGACGCGGGCAGCGATAAGGCCGCCTTGTAGAGCTCGAGCAGGCGCAATCGCGCTGAAGTCAATCGCTCGGGTAGCAGCAGCGCCGAGGCGCGTTGCACGAACTCAGAGTACGCGCGAGCTTGCGCGACGAACGTATCGAGCGGGTCGTCACCCATTCGCAAAGGCTACCCCGCAGATCGCGATCCACGGCGGCTCTGGCATGCTCAACCGACATGAGCCTCGCACCAAGTCCACAGGTCGCGGCCTGTTTGGAGGTCCTCTACACGGCAACGATCGCTGCGCGCATGCTCGGCTGGAAAGGTCAGCCCGCGGGACTCGACGCGGCTGACTGCGAGCAGCTCGCAATGCTCATGAATGCGGTGCACAACCTTCCGCACCACCTCCTAGAGTGGGAGCGCTGCGATGAATCGCAGTTGCGCGAGACACTCGGCATCTTCGACAAGCGCTTCGGCTACGATCTTCTCGGCACGTACGATCGCATCGTCGCGAAGCACACCAATACGCAATCGGCCTCGCAATAGGCGCGCTACGGGTTGCAGACCTTCTTCTCGAGCCAATCGAGCACCGCCTCCACCGTGATGGCCTTGTCTTTGTACCGGTTGATCGTGAGGTAGCCGTAGAAGCGACCGTCCTTAGAGACCACCACAGGTGGGTGATTCGCAAATTGGTTGCATGCCGAGTAGTCGCTGTAGCTCGAACCATAGTCGCCGTACTTGCTCCAGATCGATTCGAGCCCCACGCCGTTCGGTCCGAACTGGCCAGTCGAGTTCGCGACAGAGTCCGGCTCGATCTCGTCGCATAGGCAGCCCAGAAAGGTCTTGTGGTCGCGCCCACCGAAGATCAGCAGCGCGCCATCTGGTTCGAGCCCGCCTTGATCGTTGGACCAGTGAGAGATTGGTGGCAAGCCTATCTTCGCGCGAGCCTCGTTGACGTGTGCGAGAGCCGCCGCCTCGGTCTGTTCGCGTTCGCGCTGCGCCTCGGCAAGCCGCAACTTCTGGCGCTCGTATTCGAGACGCGCTTGTTCGGTCTGTTCATCGAGCTCGCGACGCCGCTCTTGGTGCTCCGCTTCTAACTGCTCGATCTCGGCCTGCGTTGACTGCTGCCGCTGACACAATTCATCACAAGCCGGTTTGGGCGGTGGACAGGCCGCCAAGAATGGGCTGATCACGAGACCAGCCAAGATGGCACGCCATTGCCGCATCAACACCATCATCTCATGCGACGACAACCCAGCCGAAGAAAGAAAGATCGAATCGATCAAACGACCATATCTCGCACGCCGCGCGCTCCGTCTCCGACGGTGAAAAAGAAATCCCGCGAGAAGTCCCGCACCAAAGACATGGGCATCTCCGTGGGCATGTTTCGGGGCATAGGCGCGATTTCTTGTCCCGCGTTTTTCGCGTGCGATCACGCAGGCGTGATCGAGCGGCCGCGTAGTTCGTCGAGACGCGCGCGCTCGAACGAGCGGTCGCAATCTTACGCGGGTTCTTCGCGAGACCTGGGTGCGCACGCGTGCTCGACGCGAAGACCGTGCCGTCTATCTTCGTGCCATGTAGCAAAACGATCCCTGCTGATCCGCATATAGGATCAGGAGGTCTCGATCCGAGCACCAGCGACCGCTTCGACTGCATGAGTTTCTGGCAGAGAAGATCGTGCCAGACGGTCCGAGCGGTCGGATGGTCGGCAGTAAGAGGTAGGAGGGGAAAGGGCCCCGTGATCGAGATCGGCAAGAAGCAGCACGCCAGCCGTTGGCACGTGCGACTTGCGACCCGTTTCTTCCAAGTAAGTGGTTGGAGGTTCCATGCACGAGTCCATGAGTACGAGCCGAGGGCAAATGA
>Ga0335083_10007296_pt1 | contig 13670 bp, 10 predicted proteins | sample Lox_Sample_42_FD_206716 | JGI IMG/M metagenome (GOLD analysis project Ga0335083, IMG submission 206716) | Soil microbial communities from Loxahatchee National Wildlife Refuge, Florida, United States - Lox_Sample_4.2 | ecosystem: Environmental > Terrestrial > Soil > Wetlands | place: USA...
GCATGCGCAGACCCAGTCCGGCGGTATCGCTTCGGCTCACGACCGGGTTCGGCTGAAGCACGCGATCGTGCCCTCCGATGCGGAGCCGGACACGCGTGCGCGTTCTCTATTCCTCGACAGCTGGGCTGGAGACCCCGCCGGACCCGGGGCAGCGCCACGCTATGAGCGTGATACTGCATCGGACGGCGCCGTTGTTTTTCGCGCGACTCTGCCACAGGGGTCCTTGCAGAAACGAATCTCGTTGCACGACAATCGACTCACGGTTCGCTACAGCTTCGGCGCGGCCCTCACCGGACGTTTTGACACACAAATCAACGTGGCAATGCCGAGCGCTGATGGCTTCCTTGGTCGCTACGTGCACGAAGGCAGCATTCCAGGTGGATTTGGCCAACCGCTCGAGCTTCCATCCGTTACCACGCTGGCGTTGGAGGACAGCGTGCTGGGGGGCACGCTGGAAGTGCTGTGCAGTCCTCCCGCTCGCCTCACGGGGCGCCCGCATCACACCGTTTCCCAATCGGAGGACGGATTCGAAAAGATCATGCAAGCGGTCACGCTGGATCTGTCCTGGGCGGTCGGTGACGACACGACCGAGCTGATCGTGGCGCTGGAGGTCAGACGCCGATAGCGTACCTACGAGGGTACGCTATCGGGTGCTCGGTCGTCCGACACCAATCGCCGTCGCCTCGACGCAACTTGCAGGTTCATCCGGCCCGTGTGCGGACCTGCGAGAAGGCATACCGTGCACCTGCGCCGAGGGAAAATGGCCCCCATGCTATGATCGAAGGATCGGCACCGAGCCAGAGTGAAGTTTTTGCGATGAAAGCCTTGCACACCGGGGACCCCGGTGCGAGCGCCCTGCTCACGGATCTGTATCAGCTCACCATGCTCCAGACTTACTACGAGCGTGGCATGACTGGCAGCGCCGTCTTCGAGTTGTTCTTTCGTCGATTGCCGCCCAAGCAGCGCAATTTCTTCCTTGCGGCAGGGCTCGAGCAGGCGGTGGAGTATCTGGAAACCCTGCACTTTACCGCCGATGAACTGGAGTGGCTTGCCCGCCAGAATCGCTTTACGCCCAAATTCATCGACCAGCTCGCGCGACTGCGCTTTACCGGCGACGTCGACGCAGTGCTGGAGGGTACCGCGCTGTTCGCCAATGAGCCAATCGTCCGTATCGTGGCCCCGCTGCCCGAAGCTCAACTGGTCGAGACCCGCCTGATGAATCTGTTCCATTTTCAGACCATGATTGCGAGCAAAGCGGCGCGAGCGGTAATCCAGGCGCCGGAGAAGTTGCTCGTCGACTTCGGCTTGCGCAGAGCTCATGGCGCGGAGGCGGGGCTGCTCGCGGCGCGCGCCGTCTATTTGGCGGGAATGGCGGGAACGGCTACGGTGTTGGCCGGAAAAATGTATGGGGTTCCCCTGTTCGGAACCATGGCGCATTCCTTCATCCAGGCGCACGACAGCGAACTGGAAGCATTCGAGGATTATGCCCGCAGCCATCCTGAAAACATCACCTTCCTGATCGACACCTACGACACCGAAGCGGCGGCAAGGAAAGTAGTGCAGCTCGCTCCGAGGCTGGCGCGCGACGGCATCAAGATACGCGCGGTGCGTTTGGACAGCGGCGACCTCGCGGAGCACGCGCGTGCAGTGCGCCGGATCTTCGACGATGGTGGACTCGGCGACGTCAAGATCTTTGCCAGCGGCGGAATCGACGAGTTCGCATTGCGGGACCTGCTGTCGGTGAAGCGCGCGCCCATCGACGGCTTCGGCATAGGCAGCGGAATGGACGCATCCTACGATGTGCCTACGTTCGACTGCGCCTACAAACTACAGGAGTACGCTGGTCGCGCGCGGCGCAAGCGCTCGGAAGGCAAGGCCACTTGGCCGGGGCGTAAACAGGTTTATCGCAGCTATGGCGGCGACCAGCGCATGTCCAGCGATCTGCTGACGCTCGAGGGGGATGTGCAACCGGGCGAGCCACTCCTCGTCCCCGTGATGCGCGGCGGACAGCGCCTGGCTGCTCTGGAGACGTTGGAGCAGGCGCGCAGCCGCGCACGCAGCCAGTTGTCGCGTCTGCCCGAAGCCCTGCGCTTGTTGGACCCCGCTCCGGCTTATCCTGTTCTGGTGTCCAACTCGCTTAGGGCGCTCGCCGAAGAGGTGGATCGTGAGCAAGCGGCTGCAGCGCTCGGGTGATATAGGGACCGTCGCAACCGTATAGTTGACGCACTCTGCGCCGACGCTCGCATGTGGGCGTTCGGCGAAAGTGCACCGCCAGCAACGCAGCTTCGCCCCCGTTATCCGCTGCCGCATGCCTGCACACAACGAGACTATCGAGGCGATCTTCGATGAGATCGCCGATCTGCTCGACATCAAGGGCGCGAACACATTCCGCGTGCGCGCCTATCGCAACGGTGCACGCGCCATCGGGGAGCTCGGCACCGATGTCGAGACCCTTATACAGGGCGGGACGAAGCTCACCGACATTCCCGGCATCGGCGAGGATCTGGCGAAGAAGATCGTAGAGATTCTCGAGACCGGCCGTTGCGAGTTTCTGGAGCGGCTGCACCAAGAGCTGCCATCGGCCATTACGGAGCTGCTCAAAGTCCCCGGGTTGGGGCCGAAGCGGGTCAAACTGCTTTGGCACGAACTGCACATTCAAACTCTCGAGCAACTTCTGGAAGCGGCAACGGCTGGCAGGATCCAGCAGCTTCCCGGCTTCGGTGAGAAGATCGAGCAGAAGACCATCCAGGCGGTACGAGCGCGGCTGGCGCGATCGCGGCGCTTCAAGCTCGCCGTTGCCGCCCGATATGCCGAGGCCCTGGTAAGGATTCTCCGTAAGGCGGAAGGTGTGGATGAGGTCGCTGTGGCGGGCAGTTTTCGGCGTATGCGAGATACGGTCGGCGACCTCGATATCGTCGTGTCGGCTCAATCGAGCGACGCGGTGATGAATGACTTCGTCGCCTACGACGAAGTAAAAGAGGTGCTCGCGCGCGGGCCAACCCGCAGCAGTGTCGTGCTCAAGATCGGTCTCCAAGTGGATCTGCGTGTCGTTCCCCATGAGAGCTACGGAGCGGCCCTTGTGTATTTCACCGGCTCCAAGGCGCACAACATCGCCATCCGCCGCATCGCTCAAGAGAAAGGGCTGAAGCTCAACGAGTACGGGGTATTCGATGGCACCACGCGGATTGCCGGCGAAACCGAGGAGTCGGTGTACGCGACGCTCGGCCTGCCTTGGATACCTCCGCAACTGCGCGAGGATCGAGGCGAAATCGAAGCTGCGCTGTCAGGACAGCCCCTGCCTGTTCCATCGCCGCAGCGGCGGAAGTGATAGGCTAGTCGCGCGGTTACACATCCCGCTCTCACTCGAGCGAAATATTCCGATGCCGAGAAAAACTCCAGAACAACTTCGCAGCCACCGCTGGTACGGACCCAAGGACCTGCGCGCGTTCGGCCATCGCTCGCGGACACTGCAGATGGGCTATTCGCGGCAGGATTACGACGGCAAGCCCGTCATCGCAGTAATCAACACTTGGAGCGAAATCAATCCGTGCCACAGTCACTTCCGCGAGCGGGCGGAGGAGGTGAAGCGCGGTATCTGGCAGGCGGGCGGGTTTCCCGTCGAGATGCCCGCAATCTCGTTGTCCGAGCCGTTCCAGAAGCCGACGACGATGCTGTACCGCAACTTCCTCGCCATGGAGACAGAGGAGTTGCTGCGCTCCTATCCAGCGGACGGCTGCGTGCTGATGGGCGGATGCGACAAGACCACGCCGGCCCTGATCATGGGCGCGGTTTCCATGAACCTGCCTGCCGTCTTCATGCCTGGTGGTCCTATGTTGCGCGGCAACTGGCGCGGCAATACGTTAGGCAGCGGGAGCGACTCGTGGAAATACTGGGCGGAGTTGCGCGCGGGCAACATCGATGAGCAAGCATGGGAGGAGATAGAAGAGGGAATCGCCCGGTCCGCCGGGCACTGCATGACTATGGGCACTGCGTCGACCATGACCAGCCTGGTGGAGACGCTAGGTCTCACGCTGCCGGGCGCAGCGTCGATTCCGGCGGCCGATGCCGGGCATTCGCGCATGGCCGAGGCTTGTGGGCGGCGCAGCGTCGAGATGGTCTGGGACGATCTCAAGCCGAGCGACATCCTCACCTCGCGTTCGTTCGACAACGCGATCATGGGACTCATGGCTCTGGGTGGGTCTACCAACGCCATCATCCACCTCGTGGCCATGGCTGGCCGCGCGGGCATCAAGCTCGATCTGGATCGCTTCGACACCCTGTCGCGAAAGATCCCGTTGCTCGCCAATGTCCGTCCGTCGGGGAAGTGGTTGATGGAGGATTTTTACTATGCGGGAGGACTGCGCGCACTATTGGCCGAACTGCGGGAATATTTGAACCTGGGTGAAAAGACGATCAACGGCAAGACTCTCGGCGACAACATCGCCGGAGCCACGAGTTATGAGCGAGAAATCATTGCGTCGTTCGTCCAGCCGGTTCAAGCAGTAGGCGGTCTAGCGGTGCTCCGCGGCAATCTCGCCCCCGACGGCGCAGTGATCAAGCCCACGGCAGCCGACCCGAAGCTGCTGAAGCACTCTGGCAAAGCAGTGGTCTTCGAGGACTACGGCGATATGGCCGCCCGCATCGACACGGAGGGACTCGAAGTCGACGCCGCCTCGGTCCTGGTGCTGCGCAATGCCGGACCTCTCGGCGGCCCGGGCATGCCCGAGTGGGGGATGCTGCCTATCCCGAAGAAACTGCTCAAGCAGGGGATCCGAGACATGGTCCGGATCTCCGATGCGCGGATGAGCGGTACCAGTTACGGATGCTGCGTTCTGCATGTCGCGCCCGAGTCGTTCGTTGGTGGGCCCCTTGCGCTGGTCCGTTCCGGAGACCTGATAGAGCTCGACGTGTCCGCGCGCCGGCTCGATCTTAAGGTAAGCGAGGACGAACTCTCACGACGTCTTGCAGCGTGGCAGCGGCCGGCGCCGAAGTATCAGCGCGGGTTCGGCGCGTTGTTCCAGGACAGTATCTCCCAGGCGAACGAAGGGTGCGACTTTCGATTCCTTGAAGGGACGGCGCCGACACCGGAGCCGGAAATTCACTGACGATGGATGTGAGCGCAGATTGGCCGGCGGCACTTGCGCCGGGCTGTGACCAAGGCATACTGGCGTTGAGACCATTCATCATAAGAAAACGCTATGCCGGGCCACCAACGTCCGCGTCTGTTCGCGGCCCTGAGCTTGGCCGCCGCGGTGGCCGGTTGCGGCAGCAGCGGCCTCAACGCTCCTCATCCTGCGGCTGGCGCGAGCTTTGCCGCGGCTTCGTCGGAGCGTCGTGTCGAGCTGCACATCGAAGACGGTGAGCTGAGGGGTGCGGGTGCAACGCCCGAGGTACGGATCTGGATCGATCAGGCTACTCGGGCGATCGATGCCTACTACGGGCACTTTCCTGTGGGACACGCCCGCTTGCTGGTGGAACGCGTTGATGGTAGCGGCGTGCGCTGGGCGCGCACTTTCGCGCAGTCGGGCGCCTTCATCCGCGTGGGGGTCGGCGGCCAAACCACTGCAACCGAATTCGCGTCGGACTGGATCCTCACGCACGAGTTCGTGCATCTGGCGCTGCCGCAACTCGCCGACGAGCATGACTGGCTCCAGGAAGGCGCCGCGACATATGTCGAACCGATTGCGCGTGCCCAAGCCGGCCAACTATCTGCTGAGAGCGTTTGGACAGAGTTCGCCCTGAACATGCCGCGCGGTCTGCCCGAGGATGATGACCGCGGACTCGATCTTACGCCGACCTGGGCCCGCACCTACTGGGGTGGTGCGCTGTTCTGCCTGGTCGCGGATGTGAAAATCCGTACCCGCACCGGCAACCGGGTCGGCCTGCAGCAAGCCCTGCGCGCGATACTCGAAGAGGGTGGAACGTTGGAGCACCGCTGGTCGATTCGGGAAGCGCTCAAGGCCGGAGATCGCGCAACCGGTGTGGATGTGTTGATGCAGATGTATGAAGAGTGGCGCGCGGCGCCGGTGCGGCCCGACCTTCCACGGCTGTGGCGCGACTTGGGCGTCGAGTTAGCTGGCCGGCGCGCCATGTTGCGGGACGATGCACCACTGGCGGAGATCCGCCGCGCCATTACCGCCGGCGGGCCGGGCCCGTTTGCACGGGCTGACGCCGTCGACTGAGCATCGGAGACCAGAGTGAAGCTGCCCACGGTGGTGCTGCTGTTCCTACTCGTTGTCGTGGCACTGTTCACGGCATTGAACTGGACGGCCTTCACTACGCCTAGTCAGCTGAGCCTGATCGTGACCACGGTACAGGCACCGATTGGCGTGCTCATGTTGATTCTGACCGGAGCGATCATCGCCGCATTTCTGGCTTTCTTCGTATATCTGCAGACCAGCACTGCGCTCGAAACACGGCGTCTTGCCAAAGAGCTGAAGAATCAACGCGAACTGGCGGACCGGGCGGAGGCCTCGCGCTTCACCGAATTGCGCAGCTTTCTCGCTCAAGAGCTGGCGTCATTGCGGGCCCTCGCCGGCGATTCGGACGCAAGGCTCTCTGCCCGCGTGGACGCGGCCGAGCAGGCTCTGCGTACCGACATCGAGCACGCCGGCAATACACTCGCGGCTTACATCGGAGAACTCGAGCACCGCCTCGAATCACCCATCGCCGATCGCCGCTGAAGTTTCGTCAGCGGGTGGAACCGGCTGTCGGATCGGGATGGATGTTGTCGACCCAATGCACCTGCTCGGGTTGCTCTGCCACGGGAAGATCCAGGTTCACTACGACGGGATCCTGTCCGCTGCGCACCAGCACGCACGAGAGCGGCTGCTCGTCGCTCGCGTTGATCTCCTGATGCGGCACGTAGGGCGGCACGTAGATGAAATCCCCCGGCCCGGCCTCAGCGACGAATTCGAGGCTTTCCCCCCAGCGCATGCGCGCTCTGCCGCTGACGACGTAGATCACGCTTTCCAGCGGACCGTGATGATGCGCCCCGGTTTTCGCCTTGGGGTGGATGACTACTGTGCCGGCCCACAACTTTTCAGCACCGGCGCGCGCGTTGGTTATTGCGGCCGCTCTATTCATACCCGGTGTCTGAGCGGTGTTCGAATCAAGCTCACTGCCTTTGACCACACGGACGCCGTGGAACTTCCATTTCGATTCTGTCGTCATGGGCACTCTCCTAACGCAGCCAGATCAGAGTCAGCATTAGCAGACTCGGCACCGTCGTGTTGATCAGCGCCACCATCAGCCAGCGCCGGCGCGCCATCAGATCGTGGGCTGGGGCCTGATCTCTGGCCAACAGCAGGAACGCAGCAGCGCATGAAAGCACGATGGCAAACCCGCCCATCGCATAAAACCACACGAAAGCGCGGAAGCTCAAGCTGCGTGCATAGGCGGGACCAGCCAGAAGATGAAAAGCCAGCCACCCGGCCATACAGGCATTGCATAGGCTTGGCAGCACCAAGCCAAAGAAGTTCTTGGCCGCCCGGCTCATCCCGCGTGTCCGGACCGCCCGCTCGGCAATGCGGCCCGCAGCACCTGCGCTACGTGCACCGCCTCACGCCTCGCTCCGTCCAGAATCTGATGTCGACAACTGGTTCCATCCGCCACGATCACTGTGTCTGGTTGTGCCGCACGCACGCTTGGAAGCAAGCTGGCCTCCGCCATCCGCATCGACATCTCGAAGTGCTCGGCCTCGTACCCGAACGCGCCAGCCATACCGCAGCAGCTCGAAACGATGGTTTCGACTTCTAGACCGGGTATGAGGCGCAGCGCCTGCTCCACCGAGGGCATGGTGCCAAAGGCCTTCTGATGGCAGTGCCCATGCAACAGCGCGCGCTTGCCCGGTTGCGCATCGAGCAGCAGTTTCAGACGACCCGCAGCCCGCTCACGCACCAGGAACTCCTCGAGCAGCAGCGCCTGCCGCGAAACCGCTTCCACCGTCTGACGCGGAAATAGGGACAAGACCTCGTCGCGGAGCGTGAACAGGCAGGAGGGTTCGAGTCCTACGAGGGCCACATCGCGCACGGCAAAGGGCTCGACTGCTTCGATCAGTCGGCGCGCCTCCGCACGCGCTTCCTCCACCAACCCCGCCGCAAGAAAGGTGCGGCCGCAGCACAGCGGGCGCGCACCGGGCCGCGCGGCAGCGATATGGACGCGGTAGCCGGCAGCCGTCAATACAGCCAGCGCTGCCTCCAGATTGGCCGGCTCGAAATAGTTGTTGAAGGTGTCGGCGAACAGAAGCACTTCGGAACCAGAATCGGCGGCCGTATGATAGTGGGCTTCTGCAGCCTTCGCATCGGACTTTGCGTATACGCCGGAGCTAGCGGCGAAGCGCGCGTCGGCTCGAGTAAAAATATCACGGCGCCATCGCGGCAGCTTTCGCCGGGATGAGATCCCCAGCAGCCGTTCGCTGACCGCTGGCAAGCCCGGAATCCAGTCGCGCGCGTTCAGGAGCGGAGCCAGGCGGGACGCCCAAGGCGCGTAGCGCGGCAGAAACGCGATCGCCTTCTGACGCGCCGTCAAGCCATGACGATGGGTGTAGTGGTGCAGCACCTCGATCTTCATCCTGGCCATGTCCACACCGGTCGGACATTCGCGCCGGCAGCCTTTGCAGCTCACGCAGAGTTCCAGCGTGTCGTGCATCGCGGCGGAAGTCAGTGCATCGGGTCCAAGCTGACCCGTCAGAGCGAGCCGCAAAGTATTCGCGCGACCGCGCGTAAGGTGCTGTTCGTCTCCCGTGGCGCGGAACGAAGGACACATGGTGCCCGCATCGAATTTACGGCAGTGACCATTGTTGTTGCACATCTCCGCTGCGCGGTCGAATCCGCCCCACTCGCTCCAGTCCAAAACCGTCTCGAGCTCGGGGCCCGCGTGGCCCGGCTTGAAACGAAACAGCGAGCGATCGTCCATCCGGCTTGGATGGACAATCTTGCCGGGATTCATCAGCCCCTTCGGGTCGAACAGCTCCTTGATTTCGGCCAACGCGCGGGTCAGCCGCTCGCCCAGAATCGGCTCGATCCACTCGGAACGCACCAGGCCGTCGCCGTGCTCGCCCGAGTAGGCACCCTTGAACTGCCTGACCAGAGCGCATGCCTCTTCGGCAATCGCTCGCATCTTCTGGGCACCGTCGGTCTTCATGTTCAGGATCGGGCGCACGTGCAGGGTGCCGACGGAGGCATGCGCATACCAGGTACCCCGGGTGCCATGCTTTTCGAACACTTGCGTCAGCTTCGCTGTGTATTCGGCGAGATGCTCGAGCGGTACCGCACAGTCCTCGATGAACGACACCGGCTTCCCGTCGCCCTTCATCGACATCATGATGTTGAGCCCGGCTTTGCGCACCTCCCAGATATCGCGCTGGAGCGCCGCATCGGTAATCCCTACGACCGACCCCGGCAAACCCAGATCTCCCATCATCGAAGTCAGACCGGCAAGCTTGCGTAGTTGCTCGGAGCTACTCTCGCCCGCGAACTCGACCAACAGGATTGCGTCCGGCTCCCCCTTCAGGAATCGCTCCACCACAGGGCGATAGGCAGGGTTGCCGCGCGCCAGGTCGATCATCGTGCGGTCGACCAACTCTACTGCGTCGGGGTCCAGCTTCGCGATGTGCTGGGACGCGTCCATGGCCTGGTAGAAGGTGGGAAAGTGGCAAACCCCCAGCACCCTGTGTCTCGGGATCGGTGCGAGCTTGAGACGCAAGCGCTGTGAATACGCGAGCGTGCCTTCCGAGCCCACCAGCAAATGCGAAAGATTGTGCGACGCGCGTGGCACAACCATATCCAGGTTGTATCCCTGCACTCGACGCAGCACCTTCGGCCAGCGCGCGTCGATCTCCACAGCTTCACGCCTCGCGATAGCGTGAACTTTGTCGATCAACGCGCGATATGAGCTCGAGCCACGCCCGACGTCCTCGACCGGGCCGAAGGTCAGCTGATCCCCGCTCGACAACCATGCGTCGATTCCCAGGACGTTGTGCACCATGTTGCCATAGCGAATCGAGCGCGATCCGCACGAGTTGTTGCCGGCCATGCCGCCGATGGTCGCCTGCGCCGAGGTCGATACGTCCACTGGAAACCATAACCCGTGCGGTTTGAGATAAGCGTTGAGGCGATCGAGCACCATGCCCGGCTGCACAGTGATCTCGCGTGCCGCTGGGTCGAAGGCAGTGACCTGGTTGATGTACTTGGAGTCGTCGACAACGAGCGCGGTCCCTACGGTCTGACCACACTGAGAGGTCCCGGCGCCACGCGGCAGGATCGGCACGCCCTCCGCGACGGCGATCTGCATTGCGATCCGCGCCGCCTCCTCGGTGCGCGGCACGACCACACCGACCGGCTCCATCTGGTAAATGGAGGCATCGGTGCTGTAGCGGCCGCGCGAGAACGCGTCGAACAGGACCTCGCCGTCGACTTCCTTGAGGAGCCGGTTCTCGAGGGCAGTTGCGGCGCGCGCTGGCGCGCGAGGATGGAACTGAACAGCTACGGCGGGCGCATTCATGGGCTCGAATTTGCGGACATTCTCGGAATGTCCGGGGTCATCTTACCCCAGGGAGGTTCCGGATGACTTACACAACGCGCGTCCCGCGGCCGCCGGTTGAGTACCAAGGCGAGTTTCGGTACGCTGGAGCGCTATCTCACCGTCAAACTTAGATCCCATGCCTCTGCACACCGGCCGTCATTTTCTCCAGATTCCCGGTCCTACCAACGTCCCGGACCGAGTCTTGCGCGCGATCGACAACCCGACGCTCGATCACCGCAGTGCGGAGTTTGCCGCCTTGGGCATGCGCGTGCTCGAAGGCATCAAGCGGGTTTTCCAGACCTGCCATCCAGTCATCATCTATCCGGCTTCCGGGACGGGTGCGTGGGAAGCGGCGCTGGTGAATACGTTGTCGCCGGGTGACCGCGTGCTGATGTACGAAACCGGTCATTTCGCGACGCTCTGGCAGCGCATGGCCACCCGCCTTGGGCTCGAGGTGGATTTCATCCCGGGCAACTGGCGGCGTGGCGCCGATGCTCAGGCAATCGAAGCACGTCTTCAGGCGGATCGAGCACGCGAGATCAAAGCCGTGTGCGTAGTCCACAACGAGACTTCCACCGGCGCAGTGACGCGCGTTCCCGAGGTACGTCGCGCTCTCGACCACAACGCACATCCTGCGCTGCTGATGGTGGACACGATCTCGTCGCTGGCCTCTATCGACTACCGTATGGATGAATGGGGCGTCGACGTAACGGTAGGCGGATCGCAGAAGGGTCTGATGCTGCCGCCGGGACTCAGCTTCAACGCCATCGGCGAGAAGGCGCTACAGGCGGCAAAGTCTGCGCGTCTGCCCCGCGCGTACTGGAACTGGGATGAAATGCTGGCTTCGAATCAGACTGGATTTTTCCCCTACACGCCCGCAACCAATATGCTCTATGGACTGTGCGAGGCGCTCGACATGCTGCAGGAGGAGGGTCTCGACAACGTCTTTGCGCGCCACGCGCGGCACGCGGAGGCAACGCGTCGCGCGGTACGGGCTTGGGGGCTAGAGATTCTGTGTCTGGAACCTGCCGAATACAGCAATTCCCTCACCGCACTGATGATGCCAGAAGGTCACGATGCCGACCACGTGCGCAAGGTTGTCCTGGAACGATTTGACATGTCGCTCGGTGCCGGGTTGGGGAGGCTGAAGGGCCAAATTTTCCGCATTGGTCACCTCGGCCATTTCAACGATCTCATGTTGGCCGGCACACTTTGCGGTGTAGAGATGGGGCTGGGGCTGGCCGGAGTTCCGATTCGCAAAGGTGGCGTGCAAGCCGCGCTTGACTACCTGGCAACACCCGTGACAGTGCAGACGGCGCGCGCCGTCGCCTGATCGCCCCCGCCCGCAGGGCCTCTGTGTCAGGACCCGTCGGGGCCAATGCCGCTTCCCGCAGCAGCACGCGTGAGCCGGTCGCGGACGCCATCCCATTCGGCGACTGCAGGTGGTGTCTCCACCACGATGAGTGTGCAGCCAGAGCGTTCGAAGGCGCGCAGTACAGCGTAGAGGTCGTGAGCGTAAGTCCGTGCATCGGCGGCGGCGACCTGCCATAGCGCTCCGCGCACGTCCAACGGCTGGCGTTGGCGCGCCAGCACGGCGACCGGACCGGCTGCAGCGGACACTACGCTTTCGAGGTTCGAGGAATCGGCGAGCACGAGAGGTATCTTCGGCGCGTAGTGTGCAGCAAGCGTGCCCGACGCGCGCGGCGAAGCCGAGGTTGCGGAGAAAACCGTCTGACCTAGCGCTGCTTCTATCTCGGGCACACTGATCCGACCCGGGCGCAGGAGAACTGGAGCGCCGGTCGACAGATCCACGATGGTCGATTCGATCCCGACCTCACAGGGCCCGCCATCCAGAATCACATCGAGCGAGCGGAACTCCTCGCGCACGTGCTGCGCAGTGGTAGGACTGACGTGTCCAAAGCGATTTGCGGACGGCGCAGCGATCCCGCCACCGAAAGCTAGCAGCAATCTCTGCGCGATCGGATGTGCCGGCGTACGCAACCCCACTGTATCCTGCCCGCCAGTAACCGCATCCAGAACACCGGATGCGCGGCGCAGAACGAGGGTCAGGGGCCCTGGCCAGAAGCGCTCCGCGAGTCGCTGCCCGGCCGGCGGCAGATCACGCGCCCAAAGCGAGAGTTCCTCTCCTACCCTGAGATGCACAATTACCGGATGCACTAGCGGTCGTCCCTTGGCCGCAAACAGCCGAGCCAGGGCGGCAGGGTTGGATGCGTCGGCACCAAGCCCATATACGGTCTCGGTGGGAAACGCCACCAGGCCGCCGGCGCGTAGGATCGCGGCCGCCCCGGCGATATCGGAGTCGGAGACGAGGGTCATCTAGCGCGGATGACAAAAGGCGCTGCTGTCTTGCCGCTGCTCCACTTGGCTTAGCCTGGGACCAGCAATCGCAGCGCGTCGCGATACTTCTGTGCTGTCTTGACGAGCACGTCGAGGGGAAGCGCCGGCGCTGGCGGCTTCTTGTCCCACCCTTGCGCCTCAAGCCAGTCGCGGACGAACTGCTTGTCGAAACTGGGCGGACTGGTCCCGACGACGTACTGCGAAGCTGGCCAAAAACGCGAGGAGTCGGGCGTCAGTGCTTCGTCGATCAAGTAGAGCTTCCCGTCCGCATCGGTGCCGAACTCGAACTTGGTGTCGGCGATAATGATGCCGCGCGTGCGCGCGTATTCTGCGGCTTCGGCGTAAAGCTGGATGGCCTTGTCACGTACCTGCGCGGCTACGCGCGGACCAAGTAATTGTTCCGCTCGCGCAAACGCAATGTTCTCGTCGTGAGTGCCTGCAGGCGCCTTGGTGGATGGCGTGAAGATCGCTTGCGCCAGCTTGTCCGCCTCCCGCAGCCCTGTTGGCAACGCGATCCCGCAGATGGCACCGGAGCTTTTGTACTCCTTCCAGCCAGACCCAGCGAGATAGCCGCGCACGATAGCTTCGATCGGTAATGGCCGCAAACGCCGAACCACAGAGGCGCGCCGCGCGACTTGATTGCGCTCGTCCGCCGCGACCACCGACTCGGCTGCGACGTCGAGCAGATGGTTGGGAATAACGTGCCGAAGCCGGCGGAACCAGAAATTGGACAGCGCAGTCAGAACCTCGCCCTTGCCGGGCACCGGGCTGGCGAGAACCACATCGAA
>Ga0335083_10007297_pt1 | contig 13669 bp, 23 predicted proteins | sample Lox_Sample_42_FD_206716 | JGI IMG/M metagenome (GOLD analysis project Ga0335083, IMG submission 206716) | Soil microbial communities from Loxahatchee National Wildlife Refuge, Florida, United States - Lox_Sample_4.2 | ecosystem: Environmental > Terrestrial > Soil > Wetlands | place: USA...
TATATTAGTGTCTCTGGTTTAGTTTGGTTCAGGTGTCTATCGCTATGTTGTCAGCATTCGTCGAAGTCATGATTTTGTATCGAAACGAGGGTAAAGGGTGGGAGCGGGCAGTTTTCGAGGCTTGAACACGAATTACTTCCTGACCCTCGTTTCAAATCTCATGTATATAATGCAAAGCGCACATTTAGGAATTCAGGTCATCTGCAGCGTCTCAATGGCATAAAGAGGAGTTTACATTGAGAACGCTGTGCTTTGGGGGATATAGCTGGTGGAGAGTGGTGGGGGCCTTATCGTGATCGACATGACGCAGAAGGCGCGGGCGTGGCGACATACAAGCAATTTCACGGATGGGATATATATATTCTGTGTAGACAAGCTATGACGACAATGAACAATGAAGCTGATTTATCAAGCACACTCCGGCCGAGACGATTGCTACACACATCATAGAATAAGACGAGAAATTTCACCATCCCGAGGAGCCGGAGAATATGCGCGAGACCTCAAGTGGCACCACCTTCCGAGATGGCCAGGAACGTTTACACATCGACGAAAACGTCGAAAGGAAATCGGTTTTAAAGTTGGATATCCACATCGCGCCCATTGTGATGATTCTATATTTAATCCCTTTCTTCGATATGTACTAGTCTTCCTCGACAAGGGGAAATCTCGTGAGATCCAACATCGACCACATGAACGTCCAAGGACTCGCAAGCGACATTAAACTGACGGGTGACCAAATTAATGCCAGAAATGTATTCTCCGTGAGCTAAGTTCTCGTCGAAACTCCTACGTACATCGCCGTCGAAAAGGCCAAATTTAGTCATATGATCCCTACCATTGGAATAGGATCGGGTGTTGTCTCGCTTTGCACAGGATTTATCCATGATTACGCTGCCTTATTAGCCACGAGATTCGTCTTTGGGGCCTCTGAATATGGCCCTTTCCCGACGTTTACACTTTATTTGATGAGCTGGTACAAGCGGGCGAATCTGCTCGGACGATGTGCTTTCTCTTTGGCTCTAAGTCTTGAAAACGGAAATCACGGATAGAAAGCCCTGCGGCTCTGGTTAGCGCATTTGGAGCCCTCATTTGTTCTCGGATTCTTCATATGGATGGCGCTGCTGGGCATGCTAGATGGCGATGGTATGTTTCTTTGGGTTATATCGACTGAATTCAGGATGTGCATTATCAAGGGAACATTACAATCGCGTTTGGTTTTGCTCGTTTCCTGCTTCTCCCCAATAAACTAGGGAATGCATACCAAGGACAAAGGAAATGGCCGTCCGGACAGAACACACTCGGATCTATATGAGGGCAGAGCAATTCATTCGTCCGGAGTGCCCTCAAAGAGTTGAAGTTATATCTCATGTATTTTCCCTCTGGCGAACCATGTCTAATTGGAAGTGCAATTTTCCGACGTAGAGCCGATATGTGTCTTTATGAATTTATTACTTTTATTTCCGTCATCATTGAGACGATAGGATGTCATGCGGTCAAAGCGCAATATCTGACGATCCCTGGTAGCAATTCTTTTTTTGAGATCGTGTGCGGAGATAACTCTATCATTGGGGAGCAATTGTTAATTTACCGTTGCATGGTTTTTTGAAGACTCCAAAACGTCCCGGCAACGGGAGGAAGCAGTGACGGACGTCGACGAGGAAAAGCCGGTTTTAGACGATAACAGGAAGAGTTGTATGTTTGAGCGCGGGGCTGATTGCATTGATATCATTGTTGTCATGGGGCAAAGACGAATAAGGGTGTGGCTAACTACGCCGGAGGGGAGGACTGTTGCTGCTGTGGGCGGACGTATGGGAGTTTGAATGGCGGGGCAAAGAAGCGTGGTGTCTGCAGGAGAAATTTGATATACTTGGAAAGTTGACTTGAGTTATTGCGGAACAAATTTCGCTTCCCTCATGGTTCTACCTTTAATACATGTCCGGCTATCTCTGAAATTGAGGACTGCTGTACATACTTGGAGTGATTTGAATCCCGGAAGACATCCTTCATGCATACAGCATCGCTAGCTCCGCCCCCTGCCGAACTGGTCGGCACAAAACGTTAGGCCTCCGTTCCATTTATAGTCAACAGTATATATATGGCTTATAGTTCGATTTGAAGCGAAAATCAGATTAGTGAGATGACCCTTTCTATGACAATGTGGGTAATTAATTCCATCATTTCCCACTGTTCCCAGCTAATTTCCACCCCCCAAATGAACCTGACACAAAGATCTATGTGAACTCCATCCCGGCAAGTCAAACATGCGAACGATGAATACCATCACATCTCCCACACAAGCAAAAAAGAAGATAGAAAATAGGAAAAAGCACCTATGCAGCGGAAACTCTGCACAGATAGGAACGAACCAACACACCGTAACAACAACTCTACCGTAATAGCAACCAACACCAGAAAAAGAACTCGCATCCCATCTAGCACACCGATATGGTTGAAATTGAACCACATTGCAGTGTCGATCTAGCTGCAAATTCCGAGGACACCATAGATGTTTACAATATATCGCCCATTGCGAGCAGTCTACCTACCGATTTGCTCGATATCAACCCCAAATATCGTTGGCCACAGACCCTTGTCACTTTCCGCAGGCCGACTTAATGATGATGACAGCGCATTTTCGAAATTTACTCATCTATCCTCGAGCGGGGAAGCAAAAATGGTTTCGACAGCCTCCAAGGCATCCTCCATCCGTGTCGCCGTAGCCATTAGCACCATTCACTTTTCACCATCCAAGCATTCGACTTCACAACTCTTGTCTACCGCGGCAGCTAAGAAAGGGGATATTCTGGCAGTTGCCAGAGTTGCTGGGATTCAAGCCGCAAAGCAAACCTCTTCGATCATCCCCCTGTGCCATAATATCCCGCTCGCTTCGGTAGAGGTTGGAATGGAGGTGCAAGAGGGAAAGGTAGATGTGAAATGTCGTGTCGAATGCGTTGGGAGGACAGGGGTCGAGATGGAGGCTCTGTGCGGTGTTATGGGGGCTAGTCTTTGTGTTTACGATATGTGTAAGAGCGTGGATAAAGGGATGCGAATTGATGGCGTAAAAGTCATTGCAAAAAGCGGTGGGAAGAGTGGAGAGTGGGTTGACGGCGAAAGAATCGGTGAACCATAGAATATATTATCATTCAAACTTGTGTCCTCAGCATGGATGCCGTCGAGGATTCATCGTAACTCATACCAGCATTAAAAAGACAGATGAGCAATGTTACATCCGACACTTTACCACCGCCCCCCTCTATCCCGGTCCCTATCCCGATCCCTATCCCGATCCCTATCCCGATCCCTATCCCGATCCCTATCTCGAGGAGGTCCTCCAGGCGGACCCCGTTCATCCCCATCCCCACCAGAAGGAGAAGGCCCATCAAACCCATTTCTCCCTCCCGGCCCACCACCACCCATTCTACCACCACCCCTGGACACCCCGCCCCCACGATACGAATCCCCTCTCCCTCGTCCCCGTTCGCCACCAGGTCCCCCAATCCCTCCCTGTCTCCCAAAACTCCCGCCTCGAGGTCCACCAGGCGGGACCCCCTGCCCACCACTGAAAATAGCAACGTCAAGCCAATCTCCAATCACGTATTTGACGTCTTCGAGGGTTCGCAAGCCCGCGTCTTCGGCATCGGGTTGGGCTGAGGTCTGTTGGAGGACCACTGTGCCTACATCTTTGAGGAGGACGCGTGGACGGTAGGAGTCAGTGTAGAGGAGACGGAAGGCTATGCGGGTGTTTGCGCGGAGGACTTGAGGATAGTCAGTGGATATGAGATGACCTAGTTCCGAAAGAGTCGTGTCTTTCCTGCGCAAAAGTTAGATTCTAGTCCTTGGCAATTAAAAGGGGTTTCGTACCAGGTGTAGATCTGGAGTTCATCTTGGACTGGAAGTCTTTCTGGCGTCTCGAAATCATCAATCCTTCGCATTTAGCGTTGAGTGCAAAAATAGAGGGAATTTGGGTTTTGTGCGTACCTGTGAAATCCACCTTGCCGTACGAATAATCTGAGGAGGAAGGGCGTTGTTTTCTGCCTATCGATTGGCTGCTTCGTCTCAGAGTTGCGCGGTTCTGGAGACGCCATCCTCGGCGGTCTTTGCGGATTGTGTTTGGGAAACCGTCAAGGTGAAAAGTTAGGGGCAAAATTACGTTAATTATCTTCTAATCTCGGTAAGATTGTAAGTTGTAAACCACACGCACCCGTCCTGGTCGTCTTCCCGACCTTGCGGACCATGACAGATGTCCGAGCGTGGAAAGCAACGAAGATCCGTTGACTTGTACGAATGGAATTCACAACACCGAGGGGAAACTTCTGTCGGGTGGCAGCCGGTAAACCGCAATTCACCGTTTATAGAAGTTGTCCGCTCAATTCGTCTGGTAACCTGGAACGTATGGTTCGATGAATTGTATCAAGAACTTCGATACAAATCCATTCTCCAGGAACTCAAATCCCTTCCCTTCGTCGATATTATCAGTTTGCAGGAGGTCACAAAGTCCTTCCTTTCTATTCTTCGAGCGGACGAGGATATTCAATCAACCTGGATAGTGACAGACCCTTGGGATGCTGGTCATCAACGGGCACTCCACGATTCCGACATTTGGTATAGAAATATGTTTTTGGTTCGAAAGAAATGGGGGGGATGTGCAAGAGCATCTGTCAATCCTTTGCCGACAGTGATGGGACGGTTCATTGTAACTCTTGAGATCTCTGTTCCCGATGAGAGTGTGGTTTCTTGGTCCAATGGGTGAATAGACTGACCTTAGATTCGAATTGGAAACGCCCATTTCGACTCGTGGGGGAAGGAGGTTGGAATACGAGAACAGCAAGGCATCGACTCCACAAGACTCCTCCAGCAAGGCATCGACGAACATTCCCTTGCTCTCTCCATCCTCTGCGGCGACTTGAATTTCCAGTCTAGTAACGAGCTAGCCAACCTCACCGCACCTACAGATCGCCATTCCCACCCGTATCACGATTGCATAGTCGGATTTTCTAAATCCGCGGTCGAGAGTCTCGAATCCTCTTCAATAGGCGTCACATTCCCTTCAAAAACTCACAAACCTCGTCGTTCAGACTTTGTACTGTATACTGGAGAAGGATGGACATGCAGAGAGCACAAGTACTTTGGCAATATCCCCATCATAGACTCGAGCGGTAAAAATGTGGCATGTGAAACGGGAAGAGACGGATATCTTTACCCCAGCGATCATCTTGGAGTATTCGTGGAACTCACGAGAGCAACGTGAATGCATTTTAACAATTCTATCCGCGGGTCCCTCATCAATCAATCCGTTCACATAAATTTATTCCTTGCTATACCGCTCCTCCCTTACCTTGCGATCTTTCCTTTCGACTTGCCAGAACAAGTCATCCCGCATAATAGGCTCCCCTCGTAACTTAGCATTGAAATCAACTAAACCCTGTCATCGTCAACAACGTCCCTTCATTGCGGGAAGTTGGAGTACTTTTGTATAATAGCCTAGACAATAGAGGCTGTAGGGAAAAAGGACGCCGAAGATCAATCCGTACAATGTGTTTTTGGGAGTCCACTTGAACGCTCGATGTTGTTGCGCCCGGAAGTCTAAATAGTCATCATCCATGCCTAGCAGGTTGGACGCACCTGCCCATCTTTCAATTGCAGGGTCTTTGTGCAGGCCTATGGAGAGATTTGTTAGTGACTGATAGAAGAGGGGGTGATAGATTTGGGACCGTGGCCTGCCATGCGGACGACCGACACCCTCATGATGGTCGGTTACTTAGGGCCGTTGTGGTGTTAAGATATGGTTGGTTTCGAAACTTTCACTAATAGAGTAATTTTTTTCCATTTCAAACATGGCTGGAGTGACCAGATGGCCGAGTTGGTTAAGGCGTCAGACTAGAAATCTGATTCCCTCTGGGAGCGTAGGTTCAAATCCTGCTCTGGTCGATAAATTTTTTCATTTCTATTCCCCAATATTTTTCTCTCGATTTTTCTCCTCTTGAAGATCAACAATTTGCCTTTTCACCCATTAAATTGCCCAGTTCCATAATGTCGTGCGGGGATTCTGCCGCATGTTGCTCTCCGCTATTTGATCGACATATTTGAGGGGTTCAGGATTTTTCGGAAATTCAACTCTTTGGGACTATGGAAGAACCGCCCTTGAAGAGACAACGTGTGGACGACGTCATCGACAAGAAGGACGAATGGGATCCCGTTGTGTCGTCTACAGACGATGAGATCGGGTACAAGTATCTGCGAGAAGCGGATGTCGGAATCACGGAGTACGTGAACTGTTCCTTTGAAGGATTCGACTGCATCCTCAAGTACAGGTACAACACTCTTTCACAGCTCGGTTGCCTTACCTTAGATATTCGGATTTCGTCGTTGATGAGATTGGCTTGGGTGGAATGGTTGTCAAGTTAGAAAACATGAAGGATCAGAGCCCGCAAGCGAAAGGCAGGGAGAGAAACGAAGACGCAAAGACCAAGCCCGCAAAGGTAGTATTTTGCACGAGCCTTCCGGGATACTAACCATAAAAGATGGAAGCTACGGAAGCACCGTCTCTTGATCTGTCACCTCTCATACCCTCCTTCACCCCGGACCAAATTACCCAACTCCAAGACCTCTACACCTCCAAAGGCACCTCCACAACGGAAGTCCTTACGCCCGAATTGAACAAGGACCAGCGAACCGCCATCCACCACACCATCCGCACTGTTTTCAACAACAAACTCGACTCCCAAGCTACTCCCACAGGTGGCATCCGCATCACCTACGCCAAAGGCACGGCTCGACGAAGTGAAAAACGTCACTGGCCCGAAGGCGAATACTGTCACTTTACAATCAAGAAGAATAATCGGGATACAATGTCGACGGCCTCGTTATTAGCGAAATGGCTGAAATGTCATAATAAGGTGATTGGATATGCCGGGACAAAGGATCGGAGAGCTGTGACGACGCAGCGGATGTCGGCGCATCGGGTGAAGGGGGACAGACTGGCTGCGCTCAATGCGTTGGGGAATCCGTTGGGGGTATTTTTAGGCGACTTTAGTTATTCTACGACGGGTATGAAATTAGGGGATCTCGAGGGGAATAAGTTCACGATTACCCTTCGAGAGGTGCCTGCTACCACGACGGCAGAAGACATTGCCGGCGTCATGGAGTCTTTGCGGCTACGGGGGTTCATTAATTATTATGGGATGCAGAGGTTTGGAACGAGTCTCGTGTCGACGCATTCAGTAGGCATACTGTTATTAAATGAGTTGTGGAAGGAAGCTTGTGAACTTATTTTGGATGTCAAGGCTGGGGCGATGAACGATAGCTTGGCGGCGAGGGAGGCATATATTGCTGGTGATATTGCGGGAGCTTTTGAGCTGATGCCGAGGAATTGTCTTGCTGAGAGGGCTATTTTGGGCGTGTTGAAACGGAATCCAAAACACTTTGCTGGAGCGTTTCAAGCGGTATCCTTCCCCCTTTGACAAGAAGGAGGCTGGGGAAAGCTAACTTTGTGGTGCTTAGATTCCTAGGAATTTGAGGTTAATGTATGTCCATGCGTATCAGTCTTATGTTTGGAATGTGGTGGCATCTGCACGGGTCAAGTTGAGCGCGACTGATGTTCTTGAAGGGGATTTGGTCATGGTCAAGTCCGATGGTGCAATGGATGATGTGGAGATAGACGATCCAGATGAAGGCGGGGAATTCTCTTTGAACGTGGAGGGCAAGGACAACAAGATCGCTGTCAAAGTCCTGACCTCTGAGGATGTTGCTTCCGGCGCTTATACCATCCACGACATTGTCCTTCCCACTCCTGGCTACGACGTGATTTACCCTGCTCGCGAAGACCTTCGTCAAGCTTATGTCGGCACGATGTCGCCAGATGGCCTGGATCCCTTTAACATGCGCCGCGTGGTCCGTGAAACGTCTATGTTGGGACATTATCGTCGAGTGATTCACCGACCCGAGGATGTCCAATGGGAAATCCTCCGATATAACGGGCGAGATACACTACTTGATCCGAATGAGGTCTGGAAAGAAGGTGAATTAATGGCGTTGAGGGTGCAGTTGCGCTTGGGGACGAGTCAGTATGCGACGATGGCGCTGCGGGAAGTATGTAAGCGGGATACTGTGGATATCCAATTTTGGGGCAAAGAAAGAGATGAGCTAGAAAAGGCGAAGAAAGCCGAGAATACGGATGTGGGAATATAGCCCCCCTTCGTAAGGGGATTTTGGGGTTAGGAAAATGCATTCATTGCGCCAAACATCTAAATCGCCAATCGTTGACGCTCTTACTTGTACTCCGACACACACGCACACAATGAACTCGCAAAAGCTAATCTTCATCCGAAGCGGAATCACCTTCCTCATCATCGTCTGGTTTTAGCGGGCATCTTGTGATCAGAGTTACCTAGAACAATATCTTTGCCCATGATGTATCTGAGTTCCGCCTTCTTAAGCATCTTCTTGAGGTCATCCAACTGAGGAGGCACGATATCAATCGCCTTCAGCTGTCCCTTATTCCGTATTCTCCACATCAGTCTCCTGGCGCAGAGATGTGAGAGGGTACCTAGGATCAGCCCCGGCCTCCAACAACATTTCAACAACAGCCTTAGCATCTTCCTCGGCATCAATGCCTTGCGCACTCAACCTCGCCGCAGAATGCAATGGGGTGTCCCCCTCCATACGATTCCGCGGATCAACTTCTACACCTTCTTGGTCGAGTAGGACATCGAGACACTCATAAGATCCCCTGAGTGAAGCGACGTGCAGCGCCGTGTTGCCTAACGGGTCTCGACTTTGGTTGATAAAGTCGCCTATGGCCTCGGGGGATTTCTGTGCGGAAAGAGCCTCGCGGAGGAGGTCGACATTATGCTGGCGGCAGGATGCAAACAAAAGTTCCTCTGCGAACAAAGTCAGTTGGCTAGTTTTTAGAAAGAGGGGCCCAACGGGGGGCGGTTTACTTGGCGAGGCTCCTTCGTCTGCGTGGTTGTTAGTGTCTGCCATTTTCGCTCTTTCTCTATCTCCTTTGGGGCTTGATGGAGGGAGATTCGGAAGGGGAATGGGATCGGGTGGAGCGGCTGTCTTTGTTTTCAGAACCCTTTTCTGTAAATTTAGGGCGGCTTTTTGGTCCCTTTCTTGAAGGGTTTCGTGGCACAAAGCCTTGCGGCTGAGGCTGACACGAAAGCCGCGGGAATTAAATGACTAATCTAAAATTCCCGGTTATTTGTTCCCTCGGCACAGCCGACGACTAGAGTTATTGAAATTTGGATCAAGGACAAAACATACTTAAATCGGAGCTTAGCCCGATCGCACCTCCTGCCAACGATGTGGAGCCTAAACCCCCTAAACTGAGAAAGATTTTACAAGTCCGGAAAAATGTCACGGAATGTAAGGCAGCTCCTGCGAAACGCCAACATCGCTCCAAGGAGCAGCGGTGCCTGGTTACCACTTGTGCGATCAATGCAGAGCGCGTCCCCCGCTATCGAAGACACCCCGTCACCAATACCCGCAACACCGCCACGCAAATCCCTCCTTCCCCACGCAAAGCCCTTCCGGTCCTTTCTCACAGATTCCTACGACCGATTCCATAATTATCTCCGCATCAGCATCACTGAACGCTGTAATCTCCGGTGTACGTACTGCATGCCCTCCGATGGCATAGAATTAACCCCTTCGGAAAAACTCTTGACGTCTGGTGAGATTCTCAGGTTAGCTCGTCTCTTTGTCTCTGAGGGGGTCACAAAGATCCGGCTGACCGGCGGTGAACCAACAGTGCGGAAAGACTGTGTCGAACTTGTGGAGGAGTTGGGGAAATTACGGCAGGTCGGGTTAAAGGAGATTGCTATGACGAGTAATGGGATTGCGCTGTGGAGGAAGTTAGATAGGATGGTTGCTGGAGGGTTGACGCATTTGAATCTTTCTTTGGATACCCTGGATCCCTTCAAGTATCAAATTATTACAAGGCGAATGGGTATTTGTGACTTCTTTCTCCGGGCTCAATGTCAGGATTTGAAACGGTTTTGAAGACGATTGATAGAGCTCTTGAATTGGGGATTTCGCCGTTAAAGTTGAATTGTGTGGTCATTAAGGATCTTAATGATGCGGAGGTCTTGGATTTTGTCGAGTTGACGAGAGAAAAACCGCTTGAAGTCCGATTTATAGAATTCATGCCCTTTGATGGTACTTTCTTCAGCCCTTTTGAATATTCTTCTAACATACAGGAAATAAATGGGATTTCGCAAAAATCGTATCAGCACAGTCGTTACTCGAACGTATTCGAGAACGTCATCCCAATATCGAGCCGTTACCTGCTCTTCCAGGAGAAACGTCAAAAACATATCATTTCCCGGCTACTCATCTGGGCCGCGTGGGCTTTATCTCCAGCATGACGGACCATTTTTGTGGGACGTGTAATCGACTACGAATTACGGCGGATGGTAATCTCAAGGTTTGTTTGTTTGGAGAGGACGAAGTAAGCTTGAGAGATTTGATGCGGAGAGGGGATAATGATCCCGAACTGTTGAAAGTCATTGGCAAGGCAGTGGGGAATAAGAAGGAGGCTCATGGAGGAATGCAAGTGGAAGAACTCAAGTACGGGAATAATCGGAGCATGATTAGGATAGGGGGATAGAGCCAGTGAGATCGTATCTGTAAATATCCAATCGAGAACGGGCCCAGCCACCGAAATCTGCGTACTGATCCTACACCCCCACAACAATGTCGCAAGCAAAAGCACCTGAGGCCACAACAGGCCCAACGACCTCCCCCCTCCCCTCCGAAGCCGCAACAGCAATGCAAACGCCCTCTCGCGCCGACCTCCCTCCCGATCTAGCCCAACTCACCGACGAACAAATCTCCACCCTCACCCAAGAAATCACCGACTCGTTCACCAGAGACGTCCCCCTCGTCGGGCCCTTTCTCCCCATCTCTGTCCTCCTCGAAGAATTCCATGACAACGAGCCATTCCAGCGGAAGATTAGGGGTCTGGGGGAAAAGTGGGCGGGCTTCCGACGGACGGCCAGGAATGGGAATTGCTTCTATCAGGCTTTTGCGTACGCTTGGGTTGATGCTTTGCAGAGGCAAGGAGATGCGCGGGTGAGGCAGGAGATTATCAAGATTGAGGGGACTGCAAAGATGTTAGAGGCAGGAGGCACTTGCTCCTTTTCCTTTTCCTTTTAGTTTCGGTGGTCGTTATTAATGGGGTCGTGCAGGGTTCGAGAAACTTGCTTATGAGGATTTTCTGGAGATGACTTTGACGTTACTCCAGTCGCTGCCACTAACGAAGTCACCTACTCTCGCCGAAACACTCAAGTCTTTTCCCTCCTCCACTTTCAAAGGGTTCTCATATTTAGTAACCAAGAAATCTCCTCCGCCATCATCGTTTATTTACGCTTTCTCTCCTCAGCTCACGTTCGTCTCAACGCTGAGCTCTACGGGCCTTTCCTCGAACCACCCTACTATGACAATGTCATGCTATTCTGTAATCAATGTCTCGAAGCATTTGGACGAGATGCAGACCATGTCGCAATTTTGGCACTCGCAAGGGCTATTCAAGTGGGCGTGGACGTGAGTTACTTGGATAGAAGTGATACCGGGGAAGAACCTATTGTGCATGAATTTCGTCCGGATGACTGGAGGGACGGTGTGAGTGAGAAGGTCGAATTGTTGTACCGTCCAGGGCATTATGATATCCTTTGTCAAGACGAGAATTGATTTTGTTACTTAAAGGATCGATGTGTGAAGCATTTCATTGGCTCGAAAGGAAGGGAGCTTGTAGTCTATTCTTTGACTGTTACGACTTTGTAGGCGTCGTAGATGATGCCATTTACGCTTTGTGCTACTCTTCCTACGCCAATTGCTTTATTTAACCCCCAGTCCCTGATGTTACCCAGGGGTGCGGTGGGGCGGTACTTTTCATCGCCTGTCTCTAGGAAGACATGCATTTGGAAACCGTATTTATGAGGGTCGACATCCTCTCCCGCGTTCAATTTTTTCCGGCTAGCTAGTCCTCCCTTTTCCCTTCCATCAGTAATTACACCGGGCTGTCTATACTGGATATAATCAATGCTCCATGTGGGTTTGAAGATTGCATCTCATGTAAAAACCTTAGTCCTGGTTGATTAATAATGTTCTTACATCGTCCGTTCCCACAATGATATGTTGGGCTCCGCCCTCACTGTCAAGTCAATAACATTAGCGAAAGGCACATAGGCAAAGACCCATCATTCCTTTGCCCTCGAAAGTCCTGCCCACAACGGCCACGCAGCGGCGAACTCCATCCGGACCAGTCCCTGATTCCCATTTTCGAATCCGGGGATACTTCATGTCCGTGCAAAATGCTTGAACTCAATGTGGGAAATCGCCTCCGCCATGCCGTCCAAGGGTATGTGAAGTCGGTTGGGAAAGCAAGAAACTTAGGGGCGGGATAGGTTTGGTTCTACGACTTTTTGCACCTTGGCGGTGCCGAGAAGTTCGCATGGATCGTCGGCGCAACCTTAGCCATTCGGCGTCAACACCAGATCCGAACGAGAAGACTTTGATATAGTAAAGAGAATCACAGCAGAACAATAAGACCCCATCTCGGACCAGCTTACTGTGAAATCAGATATTTGTGTAATAGACTTTCATCCACAGTTGGGATTGTACCAAACAGCCTTCAAGATCAATCCGAGGAGCTTTTGAACTACATTCTTAGCCTGACTCCAGGGAGGCTAGAAAAGCGCCGTCATGCTCACCTTCTACATGGCCATATACTTAGTTCAATGACCCTCAGTAGTGTATTCTTTTCCTCAACCACGACGAACCTTTTTGCATCTGACCATTGGGCACTTTCAGGGTTAGGTGACCGGCCTTTGAGTTCTGTCAAGTCTCCGGCCTTTCCAACCAACGCTGCACCCGACGCAATGCCAAAGATCAAGACGAATCGGACGAAGGCGCCCCCAGAGGGCTTTGATGAAATAGAACCAACTCTCCAGGAATTTGATCAACGAATGAAAGATGGTATGGCCATCTTTTCAACCCCCAAACCCTCCCAAATAGCAAAGAACTAACGGGCTTTCTAGTGAAAACAACACAAAACGATATCAAGAAGAAGAACGAAGCCCTCTGGCCAGTATTCCAGCTGCACCATCAGCGATCACGGTATATTTATGATCTATACTACAACAGAGAAGCCATTTCGACGGAGTTGTATCAGTGGCTGTTGAAGCAGGGGCATGCGGATGCAGCTTTAATTGCGCGATGGAAGAAACAGGGTTATGAAAAGTTGTGTTGTTTGAAATGTATTCAGACGAAAGAGACGAATTTTGGGACGGCATGTATATGTCGTGTTCCAAAGGCGAAGTTATCAAAAGGCACAGTGGTGGAGTGTGTGCACTGTGGATGTCGAGGATGTGCCAGTAGCGACTGAACCGCGGTGAGGAGCTGTTGCGACATGTATTCATTTAGTGGAGCTTGGGATCCGCAAGTCACCGGAGGTATTGTCTTTGGTTAAGACAGAGGATGAGACAAGAATGTTAAATGGCATGACATGATCTTGGTTCCTTACTGATAATAATACGTTTCGAGCAGCGAGTATATCCTTCCTGCAAACGCACCCAATCCCCCCTCTCCGCCCCATTAAATACCTTCCCAAAATATACAGAACGAGCGATTAGAAGTATAAAAGTCACCCCGATCAGAAGAATCC
>Ga0335083_10007299_pt1 | contig 13665 bp, 12 predicted proteins | sample Lox_Sample_42_FD_206716 | JGI IMG/M metagenome (GOLD analysis project Ga0335083, IMG submission 206716) | Soil microbial communities from Loxahatchee National Wildlife Refuge, Florida, United States - Lox_Sample_4.2 | ecosystem: Environmental > Terrestrial > Soil > Wetlands | place: USA...
TGTCCTGGTCCCAGCCCAGGGCCTGCTCGCGGTCGAAGTGCCCGCGCACCACCAGGCAGCCGCGGCGGCGCAGCAGGTCCCGCGCCCGCGCCGTCACGGTCCCGGCCTCGATGTCGGCGTAGTCGATGACCGGCCAGATCGTCTCGCCGCGCCGCCGCGCCGCGGCGATCTCCTCGACCTCGGCGCTGACCTGCCGCTCCACCACGGCGAAGACGTCCTCGACGGTCCGGCCCGAGGCGGCGATGCGGGCCCGGAGCGCGGCCTTGACCTGCCGGATGGCGTCCGGGAGATCGGCCGGCGTCTGCTCCCAGTGCGGCAGAGACGGCGGGGCGGTTTCGGGCATGGTCTGGGCGGCCACGGCGGGCCTCCTTCTAAGTAATCTCTCCTTACTTAGAAATGACGGTACGCCGTTACGGCTTTCTAGGCAAGAGTCCTGTCTAGAATTTCGGCATGGACGCCGCCAAGCCTTCACTGGAGTTGCTGCGCTCACTGACCGACGAGCACGTCCTGCGCGCCCTCATGCAGCGGCGCCGGCTGACCCGGGCCGAACTCGCCGCCGAGACCGGCCTGTCCAAGCCCACCGTGGGCGAGAGCGTGCGGCGGCTGACCCAAGCCGGCCTGGTGGCCGATACCGGCGAGCGGACCCCGGGCGGCCGCGGCCGCGGCCGGGTCGGCTCCTACTATGCCCTGGCCACGGGCATCGGCACCGCGCTGGCGGTCAGCATCGCCCCCGAGGGTGTCGTGGCCGAGAGCGTCGACGCCCACGGCGGCACGGTGGGCCGGGCGGAAGAGAACCTCGGCAGGCCGGCCCGGCCCGAGCAGGTCGCCGCCGCGCTGCGCACCGCGGTCGCCGGGACCAGGAGCGAGACATGGCGCGGGACCGGGCCGGCCGCCAGGCTGGCGGTGGTGAGCGCCGCGGACCCGGTGGACCGGGCCACCGGGCGGCTCGTCCACCTGCCCGACGCGCCGTTCCTGCTCGGTGAGATGGATCCGGCCGCGATTCTGGCGCCGCACGTCGACGGGCCGGTCATCGTCGACAACGACGTGAACTGGGCGGCGCGGGCTGAACGCGACGCCCCCGCCGCCGCGGCGCTGGACGACTTCGCCTACGTCTTCCTGGGCGAGGGCCTCGGCGCCGCGCTCATCAGCGACGGCAACCTGACCCGCGGACACCGCGGGCTGGCCGGCGAGATCGCCCACCTCATCACCACCGGGCCGCGCGGCCAGGCCATGCGCCTTATCGACGTGTTCGGCGCACTGGAGCTAAGGCAGGCCGGATCAACGGCCGTCGACGTCGGCCGGCTGCTGGCCGCAACTGCGGGCCCGGAGCCGCGGGCGGCCGCCACGCGCCGGACCCTGGGCCGGGCCGTCAGCGGAGCGCTCGCCGGAATCGCGGCCCTCGCCGACCCGGAACTGGTCATCATCGGCGGCCCGTGGGGCAGCCATCCGCCCATCCTGGACGCGATCTCCGCGGCCGCGCAGGACCTGCCCCAGGAGGTCCGGGTCCGGGCGGCCGCGCTGACCACCGAGCCGTCGCTGGCCGGGGCGCGAGCCGACGCCATCAGCCGCCTGCGCTCGAGCATCATCGCCGCCGCAGGTCACAGGCACACGATCGCCCGGCGGTGAGCGCCGGATTCCAGGCGCCGGCACCACCCCGGCTGAGGGCATCTTCGGTCTGAGGTAGATTCGGGCCGACGTCAACGGACATACCTTGGCCTCGTTCGGGAGCGCGCCATGTCCTACACCGTGGATTTCACCACTGTCTCGACCGTCGGCCTGGAGTGGTCGCCGGTCGCGGCCGCGCTCGCCGGCCTGCGGGCGAACGAGGCCCGCTACTTCAAGAACAAGTACGACCACGTCTTCACGGTGGAGCCTGCGAGCAACGCCACGACGACCATCGACGGGGTGCACCGGATCCTGAGGGAAGAACGGGACATCGTCATCTCGTCCCGCCCTCTGGAGGCTACGGCCTTCCAGGTCGAGAACATCCGGATGGCCTATGTCTTCTACGAGAGCGGCCTGTCGATCAACGTGATGTACACCATCGATGACTCCGGGAAGCGAGCGGTCGGGTTCAAGCTCTCCGAAGGGATGGAAGTCCCCGCGGAGCTCGCCTCGCAGTTCAAGTTCGCCAGGCAGAAGTCGAAACTGGCCGGAACCATTCGCGGTTCCTACTTCAATATCAAGAACGAGCACTGACCTCGTCACCAACGAGCCCCGTCACCAAAGAGCACTGCCGTTGGAACCCCGGCGCGACGGTCAGGATGTCTTGGGTCCGGCGAGATATCTCGTTCGCGGTCCCCTTGCCAGCACGGAGAGCATCGCGGAGCGCGGGAAGCGCTCCAGTAACTCTTGTACCCTCCGTAACAGATCCATACTGCATGGATGCCTCGTTCATGTAGCTCTTACGACATGGCTGCGGCAACCATGCAGTATGAACCGGCGGGCCGAGGGCATGCGGGCGGGTTTCTGGGGCACGGGAGCCGGCCCCAGGCGCCGCCGGCGGGTCAGGGTCAGGCGGGTCGTGCGCTGCTGCACCGACTCGGTGTCGCGGGGCAGGATCGCGGCAGCACCGGCCCTCCCCCGGCCAGCTGACCAAACCTGACCTCTCGCCGCCCGCCTCCGAGGCCGGCCTGGCCACGGCCAGGATGGCCCCGGAGGCTATACGGGGGCGAGATCAGAGCTCGTTCGGCTTGATGACCGCGGCGATCGCGCGGTACCCGGCGTCGTTGGGGTGGAGGAAGTCTCCCGAGTTGTACGCCGGGTTGAGTTCCTCCGGGTCGGCGGGGTCGGCGACGGCCGCGGCGAAGTCGGCCACCGCGTCAAACTCGCCGGAAGTGCGGATCCAGTCGTTGACCTGGTCGCGTACTGCCTCGGCTCGGTGGAAGTCGGCAGAGGACATGTACGGCGCCTTGAAGGGAATGATCGTGGCACCGATGATCCTGACGCCCCTGGCGTGCGCGGCTCTGATCAGTGCCTGGTACCCGGTGATGAGCTGGCCGGCTGTGACCCGCGGAGTCCGGCCGCAGCCTCCGTAGTTCCCTTCGCTGTCCCAGATGTCGTTGGTGCCTTCGAGGAAGATAACCGTACGGACTCCGGGTTGGTCGAGGGCGTCGCGCTGGAATCGGGTGATGCCCTTCGCGCCGAAGCACGGCAGTTCGTTCAGCAGCATGTTGCCGCTGATTCCGCTGTTGGCCACGGCCAGCGGACGGTGGCCAAGGGCGAGCCGCGCCGCCAGCACGTCCGAGTACCGGTCGTTTCCGCCGACCGTGGAGTTGTGACCGTTCGTGATGGAGTCACCGAAGGTCACAACCGTGTGCCGGGTGCGGCCGCCGACCACGTCCACGCCGGTCAGATAGTAGAAGGAATGGCTGGTCACGTTCCCGAACGCCGCGGCCCCGCTGTCGAAGCGGTGGTCACCGGCGGCGCGGTAGCTGGATGTCAGGCCGTCCTCGTGGAAGGTCGACGGACCGGTAGAGCCGGCGAAGAAGAGGGTGACGGTCAGCGATTCCAGCGGAGCGACCGGCACGACGGCTGGGTCGGACGCGGCGGCCTGGCCCGGAAGGATCGTCGCGGAGCGCGCCCCGTGGAAGGTCAGCGACCGCACCGTCCCGGGTTCGACCGTGGCGCCGTGGCCGGTCCTGGCGATGGTGGCCCCGGTCACCCGCAACGGCTTGGCGCCGTACAGATTCGACAGCCGGACGCGGACCCGGCTGCCGCCGCTGCTCACCCGGATGACCTGCCGGACCGTCTGGTCGGTGAAACCGTCCGACCAGTTCGGCCCCGTGACGGTGTTACCCGGGACCGGCGCCTGCATCGCGGAGGCCCAGGTGGCAGACCACCGGGCCGCCGAGTGGCCAGAGGCACTGGCGATCGAATGCGAGCCGATGGCAGCGGCCAGCGCTGCCACGATGGCCGCGGCGCCAACTGTGGTGCTGCGGAATTTCATTTCTGTCTCCTGATCTGCATTGATGATGCTGATGTCCGGGCGGCCGACGTCATGCTGAGGCCGGCTCGGCGGGACTGGTGAAGAAGGAGCGGACCTCGCGGGCGACCTGGGCGACAATCTCGGGCTTGCCGCCAGGATTCGTGCTGCCTGGGTCGCTGGAGGCGCCGTGGTCGAGGCCGGGGAACTCCACGCGACGGCTGCGGGGAAGCGTCCGGGCGAGCGCGTCGCGGGCGGGCCTGAGGAAGGGCAGGCCCTTGCTTCCGCCGAGAAGGAGGACGTCGGCGGTGACGGCCCGGAATGCGTCGACGGTGCCGGCCATCTCGGCAATGAGCACCCCTTCGTAATGAATGGTGGGCGCCAGCTTGCGCATCGTGATGGCGTCCGGGGCGGCCTTCCTGTCTTCGCGTTTCATGGCCATCTCGGTGAGGGCCACCAGCAGGCGGCGCGGCATGACCTTGAAGAACGGGGGCGCCAGTTCCAGCCCGTACATGCTGGTGATCATCGCGGCCGCCACCTGGCCGCTGGCCATCTCATGGTCGAAGCGCTCGAGCCAGGCGGTGTGGCCGCCCGCGTCCATGGCCAGTGCCGGTTCATAGACCGCGATCTTGCGGAGGCCGGGCAGGGTGCGGGCGGCTTCCAGGACGACCAGGCCGCCTGCGCTGACCCCGAAGGCCATCTCCGCACCCGATTCGGCCAGGACGGCCTGCAGGTCCTCGACCTCGGTGCGGACACCGTGATCTGGCCGGTGCGGTCCGGACATGCCCCGCCCGCGGCGGTCGGGCAGGTAGACGGTGAAGTCGTCGGCGAGCGCCCGGGCGAGCAGCACGTGGCTGCGGGACGACTCCATGCTGCCGTGCAGGATCACCACGGCCGGGCCCCGGCCCATCTTCAGGTAGCCGATCGGCGTGCCGTCGCGGGAGACAGCACCGCCGCTGGTCATCGTCGTGTCGGTGTCGATCACTTCAATCCTCCGTGCTTGCGTGGGTCTTACGTTCGCCGTTGATAGTTACACAGACTCTAGTTCTATTGCAACTAGTTTTGACGATACCTAACACGCATGCATCGCGGGGACGTGACGTAGACCTTCCGCCGCTCCGGCCTCGCGCTGGCGATCCTCGGCCTGCTGGAGAACGGGCCCATGCATCCCTACGGGATCCGGCGCCTGATCAAGCGGTGGGGCAAAGACCGCGATCCTGCGGGCGCTGCAGGACGGATCTCTCAGCTGGAACGCGCCGTCCCCCACCGCTTAGGGAGCGCGGCCGGTTCGGTCTTGGCGATCCAGTGGTCGCCTCGCTTCTCGAACTGCTGCTTCAGCGCCGCATAGGCGGCGCGGCAGGCCTGGTCACCCTCACCGTAAACGGCGACCGCCTCCTCGAGCGCTTTGAGGAACAGCGCCTGGGCTGGCCGGCATGAGCGTTGCAGTGTCCCGGGGAGTTCATTAGTGGCACGCAGGCCGTAACGGCTGGACCTCGGCATCGCGTCTCCTGCACACCGCGAGCGGGCGAACGCGAAGTGGGCGGACCTGTCGCATCCCGGTGCGCTACAGGAGCGATTCGTTCGCTTTCCGGATATGAGCATGTCGTCTACCCGGAACAGCCGAGTGCATGCCAGTACGGCGCGGATGCCGTTCGCAACCGGCACGATGTGACGTCATGCCGGCTCTGCAGGGTGCCTCCGGACGCCGCGCTGAAGGGCCGTGGGCATCCGGGCGCGGGACCGGAGCCCCAGGGGCCCGACCAGGGTATTCCACGGGGCCGAACGGGCGATACCGCCGGTGTCCGGCATGAACCAGTGCCCGGACCAGGGTCCGCCACTGGCTCGACAAATCCGTCGATTCACGACGCTGAGCACAAGACCAACCACGGTCGCACAACAGGACCAAGGAGTGAAGACCATGAAGACAACTCGCGTGCGCCGCATGCGGCGAGCCGTGTTGTTCGTAGGGTCGGCGGTCGGCGTCGCGGCAGCCGTCCTCACGTCCGGCGCCGGCGCCGCGGTCGCGTCCCCGGCGTCGGGCGCGTCCCCCGCATCGGGCGCGGCCAGCCTGATCGTGCGCACCGACGGCGGCCTCATCCGCGGGGCCAGCGCCGCGGGTGTGAACTCCTTCCTGGGGCTCCCGTACGCCGCCCCGCCGACGGGGAACTTGCGGTGGCGGCCACCGCAGCCGGCGGCGGCCTGGACCGGGGTGCGGCCCGCGACGCAGTTCGGGCCGAGCTGCCCGCAGGTACAGCCGCAGTCGGCCAACCCGTTCCTGCCGCCCGGGACGATCAGTGAGGACTGCCTGTACCTGAACGTCTACACGCCGGCGCAGCGCAGTGGCAGTGACCGGCCGGTGCTGGTGTGGATCCACGGCGGAGGTCTCACCGTGGACGGCGGCCGCAACTATGACGGCGCCAAGCTCGCGGCGGCCGGCGCGGTCGTCGTCACCATCAACTACCGGCTCGGCGCGCTCGGCTTCCTCGCGCACCCGGCGCTCGCCTCCCGGCCGGGTGGCGCGGCCGGCAACTACGGCCTGATGGACCAGCAGGCGGCGCTGCGCTGGGTCCAGCGCAACATCGCGCGGTTCGGCGGCGACCCGCGCAACGTGACCATCGCGGGCGAGTCGGCCGGCGGCCTGTCGGTGCTGGCCCAGATGGTCTCGCCCGGCGCTCGCGGGCTCTTCCAGCGGGCCATCGTGCAGAGCGGCACGTTCGCGCTGAACCAGCGGCCGCTGGCTGTGGCCGAGGCGGCCGGCCAGACGTTCGCCACGGCTGTCGGCTGCCCGGACCAGAGCGCGGCGTGCCTGCGCGGCGTGCCGGCCAGCACCTTGGTCAGTAACTTCGGCACCGAGATCCCCGGCGTCGTCGACGGCTCGGTGCTGACCCAGCCGATCGGCACGGCGCTGGCCCGCGGGCAGTTCGCCCGGGTGCCGGTCATCAACGGCATCACCCACGACGAGGAACTGCTGTTCGTCGCCGGCCTCGGCATCACCGTGAGCCAGGGGACGAACATACCGCTGGCCGCTAGCCCGGTGACCAGCGCGAACTACCAGGCCAACATCGCCCAGGCGCTGGGCGTGTCGGCCGCGCGGGCCGCCGCGATCGCGGCCGAGTACCCGCCCGGCGCCGCGCCGGCCGTGGCCTTCAGCTTCCTCGTCTCGGACGCGAGCTTCGCGTGCCCGGCCCTGCAGGTCGACCGCTGGACCGAGGCGCGCGGCGTTCCGACGTACGCCTACCAGTTCAACGACGACCTGGGCAAACGCCTGGGCCTGGCGACGCACGGGGCAGAACTTCCGTATCTGTTCGACCTGCCGAACACGCCGGTCACGCTTCTCCCCGACCAGCAGGCACTCGCCGCCAGCATGCGGACCGACTGGGCCAGCTTCGCCGGGACCGGCAACCCGTCATCGCGCGCACTGCCCTGGCCGTCGTTCAACGGGACCAGGGTGCTGTCGCTTGTGCCGTTGCAGTCGCAGGTCACGACCGACTTCGCCGCCGCCCACCACTGCTCGTTCTGGGCCGCCGGATAAGCAGCCGGCGGGCAGCAACGAGCAAAGGAGAGAAGCTCATGGCTGGCTTCGACTATGACGTGCTGATCATCGGATCGGGGTTCGGCGGAAGCGTCGCCGCGCTCCGCGCCGCGGAGAAGGGCTACCGGGTCGGCGTCCTGGAATCCGGCCGGCGCTGGAAGGACGAGGACATCCCGAAGACCCAGTGGGACCTGCCGGGCTTCTTGTGGTTTCCCGGCGCGGAGCTGTACGGGATCCAGCGGATCGAGTACCTCGATGACGTGCTCGTGCTGTGCGGCGCGGGCGTCGGCGGCGGCTCGCACGTCTACGCCAACACGCTGTACGTCCCGCCGCGGAAGTTCTTCGACGCGCCGGAGTGGGCGGCCATCACCGACTGGGCCGGCGAACTGGCGCCGTATCTCGACCAGGCGAGACGGATGCTCGGTGTCGTTCGCTATCCCTACCTGCCCACCGACGTGGACCGGTATATGCACCAGGTCGCGACCGAGATGGGCAGAGGGGAGACGTTCAACCAGGCCCCGGTGGGTGTCTACTTCGGCCGCCCGGGCGTCGAGGCTGCGGATCCGTATTTCGGCGGCGCCGGACCCCGCCGCCGGGGATGCATCTCGTGCGGCAACTGCAACAACGGCTGCGGGCACAACGCCAAGAACAAGCTGACGACGAACTACCTGTACCTGGCGGAGGGACTCGGCGCCCGGGTCCACGAGCTGAACGAGGTGTACGAACTCGCGCCGCTCGACGGCGGCGGGTTCGTGGTCCACGCCCGTCATCCCGGCTGGGCTCAGCGCACGGCGCATCGCCACCACCGCACCTACACCGCCGAACAGGTCATCGTGGCCGCGCACGCCTACGGCTCGGCCAAGCTCCTGCACCACATGCAGCACATAGGCCGCCTGGCCAATCTGTCGAGCCAGCTCGGGCAGCGAGCCCGGACGAACTCCGAACAGCTGCTGGCCATCACCCGGACCCATGGGCAGTGGGAGCGGGATCCGGAGAAGATCCGGCTCACGCCGGGAGCGGTGTCGATCACCTCCGGCGTCTGGCCCGACCCGGTGACCAGCATCGAGCCTGTCTACTGGGGGGTGGGCAGCGATCTGTTCGCGTTCCTGGTGAACGAGCACCGTGACGGCGCGCAGAAGCACCCGACGGCCGCGTTCGTGAGGGACCTGGCCGAGCATCCGGGCCGGGTCCTCGGTTTCGACGACGCGCGCCACTGGTCGCAGCGGACCGTCATCATGCTGTGCTCGCAGACGACGGACACCTCGATCGAGCTGTACTGGGACGACGGCCGGCTGCGGAGCCGGCACGGGGCCGGCGCCGCGCCGGCGGTGCACATCCCGGTCGTCGAGAAGTTCGTCGGCCGGCTGGCCGAGACGATGGGAGGCGGCGAAGGGGCGCTGCTCTTCGAGATCATCAACCGCGGCGCCTCGGCTCACTTCGTCGGCGGGATCCCGATCGGTGACAGCCGCGACAGCGGTGCCGTCGACCCGTACCTGCGGGTGTTCGGCCAGCCGGGGCTGCACGTCATGGACGGTAGCGTCATGCCGGCCAACCCGGGAGTGAACCCGTCGCTGACGATCACGGCCCTGGCCGAACGGGCGATGTCACTGTGGCCCAACCGGGGAGACGTGGATGCCAGGCCGCCCCTGGGCGCCGGGTACGAGCGCCTCAACCCGGTCCCGCCGCTGCGGCCCGCCGTGCCCGCCGGCGCACCGGGCGAGCTGCGACTCGACGCCGTCAAGTCCGACATCATCCCCGAATTCCCCTACTGAACCGGTACTGAACCGGTCCTGACCGGACCCAGGACAAGGAGCAATACGATGACCGAGCTCACGGCTGATGCCTTCCGGGCGGTCGGGCCAGGTGACGCGATCCCCGACGGCTTCGTCGTGCCGTTCTACCTGGCCGGCCGCAAGCTGCGGATCTCCGTCGCGCGGGCCGGCGGGAATCTGTACGCGTTCGACGATCTCTGCCCGTGCGCCAGCCAGTCGTGCCCGCTCTCCGGCGGACTGCTCACCGGGACGACGATCATGTGCCAATGCCACGGCTCGGAGTTCGACATCACCACCGGCGCCGTGGTCAGCGGCCCGGCGCCTCAGCCGCTCAACATTTACCACGTGCAGGTGGTCGACGGCAGCATTCGTATCCGGGTATGACCTCATAACTCAATGCCGTTCAGTGCGCGACCGTCTAACGCGCCCGCTTGATCGCGTGATTGTGGATCGGTGCGTCCCCTATCGGGGCTCCAGCGATCCACAATCATCGGCGCTGTGAAAGCTGTGGCACCTGATGCGGCCGCTCTGGCCCGAAACGACGCGGGTTACTTCCTGCCCCTGGCTCGCGGCCACGGATGCACCGTAAGCGAATTTCCGTCACGCTGGCCTCCCCAGCACCGACGCGATACTGCATGAATGCCGCGCTCATGTTGTAAGAGCGACGTGGTTGCGGCATCCATGCAGTATGAAGGTGCTGCCGGGCCCGGCATCAGGAGATACGTCAGCGTGCAGGAGACTCTGCGGCACCACAGACATCGCCCGCGGTCGGCCAGGCCGATGTGGGTCGGGTCGGGCGTCACAGGATGCGGCTGCGGGATTTGCCCCAGTAGCTATCCCGGAGGGGCTTCTTGTACAGCTTGCCGGTCGGGAGCCGGGGGAGCTGGTCGGTGAAGTCGACCGACCGGGGGCATTTGAGGTGGGCGAGGTGCTCGCGGCAGAAGGCGATCAGCTCGGCGGCGGTGTCCGGTCCCGGATCGATGCCGGGCATGAGCTGGACGACGGCCTTGACTTCCTCGCCGAGGTCTTCGTTGGGGACGCCGAAGACCGCGGCGTCGGCGACCTTGGGGTGGGTGACGAGGAGGTTCTCGGACTCCTGCGGGTAGATGTTGACGCCGCCGGAGATGATCATGAAGGTGGCGCGGTCGGTGAGGTACAGGTAGCCGTCGTCGTCGAGGTAGCCGACGTCGCCGACCGTGACCATCGACCCGTCGGGCGAGGTCGACTCGGCCGTCTTCTCGACGTCGTCGAAGTAGCGGAACGGCGAGCCTGGCTTGAACCACAGCGTGCCGGGCGTGCCCGGCGGCACGGGCTTGAGGGACTCGTCGAGGATGTGCAGCTCGCCGAGCACCACCTGGCCGACGGTGCCGGGATGGGCGAGCCATTCCTCGCTGCCGCACGCCGAGAAGCCGATGGCCTCGGTCGAGGCGTAGTACTCCAGGAGGATCGGCCCCCACCAGTCGATCATCTGCTGCTTGACCGGCACGGGGCAGGGGGCGGCGGCGTGGATGGCGGTCTCGAGCGAGGACAGGTCGTAGCGGCTGCGCACCTCGGCGGGCAGCTTCAGCATCCGGCTGAACATCGTCGGGACGAGCTGGCTGTGCGTCACCCGGTAGCGTTCGACGAGGCTGAGGAACTGCTCGGGATCGAATTTCTCCATGATGATCACGGTTCCGCCGTTGCGGATGGCCAGGCCGACCGAGGCCTGCGGCGCCGAGTGGTAGAGCGGGGCGGGAGACAGGTAGGTGAGCCCCTCCCGGTACTGCCACAGCTGGGTGAGGAAGCTGAACACGGGAAGCTCGTCACCGGGCGGGACGTGATCCAGGGGCCGCATGATGCCCTTGGGGCGGCCGGTCGTGCCCGAGGAGTAGAGCATCGGCGTGCCCAGGCATTCATCGGCTATCGGCGTGTCGGGGAAAGCCAGGGTCGCCGTCTCGAAGTCAGCGAAGAGCCCGTCGTCTCCGGTGCCGTCCACGATCAGGCCGGAGGTCAGCCCCGGGCACTCGCGCGCCGCCTCGACGGCCACCTCCCGGCACGCCCGGGAGGTGATCAGGAGCTTGGAGGTGCTGTTGCTGAGAATGTAGGCCAGCTCGGGCGCGGTCAGGTAGGAGTTGACGCACGTGTAATACAGGCCCGCCCGCTCCCCCGCGGCGCAGGCCTCCAGATACCGGTCGTTGTTCTCCATGAAGATGGCGTAGTGATCCAGAGGGCCCAGCCCCCGGGCGCGCAGCAGATGGGCCAGCCGGTTGGCCCGGGCCTCGTACTCGGCGTACGAGACGCTTTCGCCGGTCGAGGCCATGATGAACGCGGCCTGATCGGCGCGCTCACGAGCGTGCCTGCCTGGGTACATCGGCTTCCCTTTCGTGGCGGAAGTTCGTCACTACCGTAGGCTCACGCGCGGGCGGCCGTCGAGAACGACCGGCCTGCGGCCGCGCTGGGTCCGCGAGACGTCGCGCCCTCTCGGTCGGCGGCGCGGGCGCACGCGAAAAATGCGGGTGTGCGCGCGAGGAATCAGGCGCTTTCTTCCATTTCGAGGCGGCTGGCGGTACGGAGGCGGGACAGCGTGGACGCGAATTGCCGCAGGGTGCGCTCGGGCAGCGCCGCGCCGAGCCGGCGCTGCAGCTCATCGTCGAAGGCCGCTCCGGCCGTGACGAGCAGACGCCGGCCCTCCTCGGTCAGCTCCAGCAGGGACGACCGCCGGTCGTCCGGGTTCGGCAGCCTCCGGCAGTACCCGCTGGCCTCGATCCGGTCCACCAGCTTGCTGGTGCCCCCGGTGGTAATGCCCAGCTCGTTCGCGATGTCGTAGACCCGGCAGCCAGGGATCTTTTCCATCACGGACATCGGCTCGAAGTGCGTCAACGGCAAGCCGAACTCGGTCTTCAACCGGGCGTCCACCGCGTTCCAGAGCTCGATCTCGAAGCGGATGAAGTCGTTGAACAGGCCCCTGAGGTCAGACGCGACCGGACCCACCTCCCGTGTCGGCTCCAGTGTATTGCCTGGGCGAAAGTAACTTCCAGTTACGCTGGTTCCGCGGAAGCGAACACGGGTTTACGCGCGCTCAGGTGACTCCGGGGCCTGTCGCCGGTCATGGCGGTCGCGACGTAGGAGCTGAGGACGACCGGGGTGAGCCTGCGGTGCTCGTACCGCAGGCCGAGCGCGAGCAGGGCCAGCCCGGCGGCCACGCCGATCCCGGCGGCGCCGACAGCGGGATCTTGAAGGCCAGGTCGCAGAGCATGGCCACGGTGGCCCGGCCCAGCACGCAGTTGACCGTGATGACCATGCTGGCCATGGTGAACAGGAACGACCAGCGGCCGTAGCGGACGCCGTGCTCCCCCGGTGCAGAGTTGCCGGCCCCGAAATAGGGCGGAGCCATCTGGCCGAGCGCCGCGTAATACGCCCTGATCAGCTCCATCCGGCGGAGCGAGATGACGTTGGCCACGGGCGTTGATGAACTCCGGCGGTGGTTGCTCGTCAGCCATGCTCGGCCCTGGCCAGGTTCGCCTTCAGTCCGGCGATGTCCTGGCGGGCGACGAACGCGGGCTGGCCGGCCTCGATCCGCCAGCTCTCGTCCAGGCCGCCGATGTCCACCGCGTCGAAGCCGAACTCGTCGTAGAGCCCGGCCACCAGGCGCTTCGCGGCCGCGTCGTCGCCGGCCAGCGCGAGAGCCCGGCGCTTCGGGTCGCCCTTGGGATGGCCGTCGCCGGACATCTCCGCGGCGTTGATCATGCTGAAAGCGCGCACCACCCGACTGGCGGGCAGGTGGGCCTGCAGCAGTCCCGGCGCCGTGGTCATGCCGCCGTCGATCTCCGGGATATGGCCGAACCGCTGCGGGAAGTAGTTGATGGTCGCGATGACCGCCTTCCCGGCCAGCGGCTCGACCGGTACCTGGTCGACGGTGGTGAGGGGGATCGCGACGATTGCGAAGTCGCCGGCCGCGGCGGCCTGGGCCGGGGTGGCCGCCCTGGCCCGGGGCCCGAGGTCCTTGACCAGGCCGGCCAGTGAGCCTGGTCCCTGGGAGTTGCTGAGCACGACGTCGTACCCGTGGGCGATCGCCGCCCGGGCCAGGTTGCTGCCGACGTTTCCGCTGCCGATGATCCCGATGGTCGTCATGGGTGGCATCTCCTTGCTTCAGGAAACGCCAGCATATAACTTCTATGGAAGATACATCTAGAGAAGCTGCTTATGAGTAAGCATCGCTGACGACAGGGCAGAAGGCGAAGATGACGATGGCGAGCGTGCCTGCGGCAAGGCCGACATCCGGCCCATGACGGAGTATCGCCGCCGCGCATCGTTTCGCGATCAGGAGCCAGGGCTTTCATGGCGCCCGCGATCGTGCGGCGGACGGCCGGGAGCGGGAACGCAACAGGAGCCACGGCAGCCGCAGGATCGCTCTAGAACCCCTCGGGTCACCCGCCCGGAGCGAGCCACCTGGCCGG
>Ga0335083_10007301_pt1 | contig 13665 bp, 14 predicted proteins | sample Lox_Sample_42_FD_206716 | JGI IMG/M metagenome (GOLD analysis project Ga0335083, IMG submission 206716) | Soil microbial communities from Loxahatchee National Wildlife Refuge, Florida, United States - Lox_Sample_4.2 | ecosystem: Environmental > Terrestrial > Soil > Wetlands | place: USA...
CTGGTAGACGCTCAATGCAAGCGACAAAACGATCGCCGCGCTGATCGGCACATCCATGTTGGTTTGCCACTTGGCGAGGCTGCGCCAGGCGGAAGAAAAGAAGGGCTGCGCCGCGAAAAGCGTCACCGGGATTGCAATGGCCGCAGCCAGCCAGAAAAGGATGCTGCGCCCGGCTGGGAGCAAGTCCTGTCCGCCATACCAGACCGAGTCCGTCAGGCCGACCACGAAAACGGTTGCGAACCCTGCAACCGCGAGACAGCGGAGCAGCGCCCTGCCCTCGTTCTCCGTGGCGTCGATGACATCGGGCGCCTCGTAGGGCTGGGCCTTGAAGCCCAGCGACGTGACACGCTCCAAGACCTCGCGCGCGGACACGGCAGCGCCGCCCCACGCAACGGAGAGCTTGCCGGTCGAGAGATTGAGCCGCGCATTGGTGACACCGGGAAGCGCGCGCACGCCGCGTTCGATCTTGGCCAGGCAATTCGCGCAATGCGCGCCCTCGACCGCGATCTCCAATGTTGCCGCGCCGCTCGCGTCCCGCCGGACGAACCCGGCAAAGTCGTCGCGCATCTCGGATTGCAGTGTCAGCGCAGCCATAGGCGCGTGCTCGCTTCGAACGGCGTTGCATTGTCCGGCGTGGAGAGAACAACGTCCCAGGCGCCGGGGCTCACGCCCGCAATCTGCGCCGTGTAGTGACAGGACCCCGAGGGTCTCACGAGGAGCGGCTTGTCCTTGAGTTCGTCGGCCGGATGGCGAAGCTCGCCGACGAGTGTCTCGCCGCACCGCGGCGTGCCGTCGGCATTGCGAAGCACGATGTCCAGATCGACAAGGCCGGAGCGCAAGCGTTCGGCGGTGACCGACAGCAGCCAACCGAGGCGCTCCTGTTCTTCCCTGCGCGCCAGAGTGCGGTTGTACGAAACGCCCTGCAGGTAGGGCTTCTGTTCGTCCTCGCCGCTGAAGGTGGAGATCGAGATCGCGATGAAATAGGCATTGATCAGGATGACGGGCACGAAAAAGGCCAGCAGCCAGAGGAGCACGCCGCGGCCGGACAGCGTTCTTTGGGCCATCATGGCAACGCTCCCGAAACAAAGACCGCATTGGCGACGATTGCTTCCCTGTTCGCCGGGTCCCGGATCTCGAAGCGGATCGGCGCGCTGCCGGGCCTCAGGTCATGCCGCGCCACGGTGAGCAGGACGCGCAGCGTCCGCACCCTGTCGGCCTCGACAGCGACCTTGACCGGCATCGGCGCATCTTCGAGCCCGATGACGCGCACGGTCCGGAATGCCATCCCGGAAACCGAGAGCGTCAGCTCGCGCGTCTTGTCGGCGTGGTTCAGGAGCTTGAGCGCGTAGCCGTTGCGCACCGCGCCGTCCGACAGCGTGACGTAGTCGGGATTGCGGTCGCGGATGACGTCGAGCCCGAGCGAGTGGCGCTCGACGAGACCGAGCAACATGATCGCGGCGACGACAGCCATCACGCCGCCGTACAACAGAATGCGCGGGCGCAGGAAGCGGAAGCGCGCTTTCTCGCCCCTGAGGCGGCGTTCGACATTGGCGCCGGTGTCGTAGGCAATGAGCGACTTCGGCTGGCCGATGCGCAACATCACATCGTCGCACGCATCGATGCAGAGGCCGCAATTGATGCATTCGAGCTGCGAGCCCTCGCGGATGTCGATGCCCATCGGGCAGGCGGCAACGCACTGGTTGCAGTCGATGCAGGAGCCGCGTCCGGTCCAGGGCTCGCCCTTCTTGTGCGGCCCGCGCGGCTCGCCGCGATCGAGGCGATAGGTGACGGCAAGCGCCTCATTGTCCGTCATCGCGCCCTGGATGCGCGGCCAGGGACACATATAAGTGCAGACCTGCTCGCGCATGAAACCGCCGAGCGTGTAGGTCGTGAAGGCCAGCGTCGCGATCGACGCATACACCACCGGCGGCGCCGACATGGTGAGCAACTGGTGCGCGAGCGCCGGCGCGTCGGTGAAGTAGAAGACCCAGGCGCCGCCGGTTGCGACCGCGATCACGAGCCAGATCGCATGTTTGGACACGCGCCTGGCCACTTTCTGCGCGGTCCACGGTGCCGCCGCCAGGCGGATGCGCGCGCTACGATCGCCTTCGATCAGGTTCTCGACGTAAATGAAGAGGTCCGTCCACACCGTCTGCGGACAGGAGTAGCCGCACCACAGCCGGCCGAAGAGTGCGGTGACCAGAAAGAGCGCGACCGAGGCGAGGATCAGAAGCCCCGTGATGTAGTAGACTTCCTGCGGCCAGATCTCGATAAAGAAGAAGTAGAAGCGCTCATGCGCCAGATCGACCAGGACGGCCTGGTTCGGCGCCGAAGGCCCGCGATCCCATCGGATCCAGGGCACGAGATAGTAGATCGCGAGCGTCACCACCATCACGGCCCATTTGATCTTGCGGTACTGCCCGTGGACCAGTTTGGGATAGATGGGGACGCGCGACTTGTAGAGCCTGCGATTGGCCGCGCTGTTGGTGGGCTGCGCATCCGAACGCGCGACGCCTTCGGCGGCGAGGCCGCTCGCCGAAAAGGGTGCGATATTCGCGTTGGTGTCGGGATGCGCGTCCATGGCGCTATCTATTCGCCGCCCCCCAGGCTGTGCACGTAGACGGCGAGTGCCTTGATCGTCTCGGGCGAGAGGCGGCCCGCCCAGGTCGGCATCACGCCGCCATGCCCGTTCCAGATCTGATCGCGGATGTCTTCGCGCTTCGACCCGTAGAGCCAGTCATTGTCGGTCAGGTTCGGCGCGCCCATCTGGCGATTGCCCTTGCCCTCCGGCCCATGGCAGGCCGCGCAATTGTCCGCGAACAATTTCGTCGCGCGCGCAACGGCAGCGGATTCCGCCGGCCGGCCGGAAATGTGCATGACATACTCGGTCAGGTCGTCGATCTGCCCGGCTTTCAGGATGCCGTCGCGGCCAAAGGCCGGCATCTGCGACTGGCGCGTGTTGGCGTCGGTCGAACGGACACCGACGGTGATGGTGTGCTGGATGTCGGCGAGCGTGCCGCCCCACAGCCAGACGTCGTCATTCAGGTTCGGATAGCCGTGACCGCCCTGCCCGCCTGAGCCGTGGCACGGCGCGCAATTGTCTGCGAATGCCGAACGTCCCTCGGCCTGCGCGAACTGCAGCAATTCGGGGTTGGCCACGATCTTATCCAGGCTCGCCTTCGCGAGCTCTTGCTCGCGCGTGACGCGCTGGCCCGAGAGCGCCTTCAAATCCGCAGCAACCTGGGCCCGCTGCGAGTGGCGCAGGATGCCCGGCGTGTAGCCATGCGGGAGCGGCCACGCCGGCATCAGGATCCAGTAGCCGATCGCCCACACGATGGTCGCGATGAAGATGCCGAGCCACCAGCGTGGCAGCGGCGTGTTCAGCTCCTTGATGCCGTCCCACTCATGTCCGGTGGTTTCGGTCCCCGTGACGGCATCGACCTCTGGCCTGTCCGCGCTCACGGTTGATCCTCCCCGCCGTCGAACGGGATGTGCGCCGCCTTCTGGAAACGGGCGCGATTGGACGGCCACAGCGCATAGGCGAACGCGACTGCGAACATGATCATGAAATAGACGGCGCCCCAGCTTTGCGCGAAGGCAAGCACATCTTCATAGGCCCAGCGTTCCACGTCTATCTCCGGTTCTCGGGCGCGTTGCCGTGGTAGGTCTTGAAGTCGACCATCGTGCCCAGCACCTGCAGATAGGCGATCAGCGCGTCGGCTTCGGTGACCTGGTCGGGATTGCCGTCGAAGTCCCGCGACTGCGCTTTCGGGTAACGCTTCTGCATCTGATCCACGCCGTCGGCGTTCGGGTTGGCCTGCGCCTCGAGGTCCTGCTTGGCATTCTTGATGTCGTCATCCGTGTATGGAACGCCCACGGCCCTGTTGGCCCGCAGCTGGTCCTCGATGTCGCGATAGTCGAGCGGCGTCAGCGCCAGGAATTTGTAGGGCGGCATGATCGACTCCGGCACCACCGAACGCGGATCGTCGAGATGCTGGCGTTGCCAGGCGTCGGAATATTTGCCGCCGACGCGCGCGAGGTCGGGGCCCGTGCGCTCCGAACCCCACTGGAAAGGATGGTCGTACATGCTTTCGGCCGCCAGGCTGTAATGGCCGTAGCGCTCCACCTCGTCGCGCAGCGAGCGGATCATCTGGCTGTGGCAGACATAACAGCCTTCGCGCACATAGATATTGCGGCCCTCGAGCTCGAGCGGCGTATAGGGACGCATGCCGCTCGTCTTCTCGATCGTGCCGTTGATCCAGAAGAGCGGCGCGATCTCCACCATGCCGCCGATCGCGACCACGACGAGGATGCCGATCAGCAACAGTAGCGAATTGCGCTCGAAGAATGCGTGGCTCATTGCGCGGCCTCCGCGGCAAAGGAGGGACCGGCGATGGCGTCTCGCGCGGGCACGTCGCTGCGCACGGTGCGCCACAGATTGTAGGCCATGATCAACGCGCCGATCAGGTAGAGCGCGCCGCCGACTGCGCGGATGATGTAGTAGGGATGCATCGCCTGCACGACTTCGACGAAGGAATATTCGAGGAAACCGTAGTCGTTATAGGCGCGCCACATCAGGCCCTGCATGATGCCGGCAACCCACATCGAGGTGATGTAGAGGACGATGCCGAGCGTCGAGATCCAGAAGTGCCACTCCACCAGCGCGTTCGAGTAGAGATCCTTCTTCTTCCAGAGCCAGGGCACGAGACAGTAGATCGCGCCGAAGCTGACATAGCCGACCCAGCCGAGCGCGCCGGAATGCACGTGGCCGATCGTCCAATTCGTGTAGTGGGAGAGCGCGTTGACGGTCTTTACCGACATCACCGGGCCCTCGAACGTCGCCATGCCGTAGAAGGCGACGGAAACGACGATCATGCGCAGGACCGGGTCGGTGCGGAGCTTGTCCCAGGCGCCGGAGAGCGTCATCAGGCCGTTGATCATCCCGCCCCAGCTCGGCATCCAGAGGATGATCGAGAACGTCATGCCCAGGGTCTGCGCCCATTCAGGCAGCGCCGTGTAGAGAAGGTGGTGCGGGCCGGCCCAGATATAGATGAAGATCAGCGTCCAGAAATGGATGATGGAGAGCCGATAGGAATAGATCGGCCGGTCCGCACGCTTCGGGATGAAGTAATACATGATGCCGAGGAAGCCGGCCGTCAGGAAGAAACCGACGGCGTTGTGGCCATACCACCACTGCGTCAGCGCGTCCTGGACACCTGAAAAGAGCGACACGCTCTTCGTCTCGAGCAGCGACACCGGCATCGCGAGATTGTTGACGACGTGAAGCATCGCGATCGTGACGATGAACGCGAGGTAGAACCAGTTCGCGACATAGATGTGCGGTTCCTTGCGCTTGATGATCGTGCCCAGGAACACGAGCAGATAGGAAACCCAGACGACCGTCAGCCAGAGGTCGGCATACCATTCGGGCTCGGCATATTCGCGGCTCTGCGTGACGCCCAGAAGGTAGCCGGTGCCCGCCAGCACGATGAACGTGTTGTAGCCCCAGAACACGAACCACGCGAGCGAGCCGCCCCAGAGCCTTGCACGACTCGTGCGCTGCACGACGTAGAATGACGTGGCGATGAGGACGTTGCCGCCGAACGCGAAGATCACCGCCGATGTGTGCAGCGGCCTCATGCGTCCGAAATTCGTCCAGGGCAAATCCGGGAAATAGAAAAGATCGGGAAACGCGAGCTGCAGGGCGATGATCAGCCCGACGAGCATCCCCGCGATGCCCCAGAACATCGAAGCGATGACGCCGGCCTTGACCACGCCGTTGGCGTAGCCGGTGCGCTCTTCTGCCGGGATTCCGTCGGCATAGGTGCGCGCGTACCAGATCGCTGTTGCGGCGACGCACGCCATGAAGGTCCAGGCCTGGAACACCATGCGCGGATCGGGCGAGCGCGCCGCTTCGATGATGGCGGCCACGAAGACGATAAGGAGGAAGATCGGTATGGCAGCCAGATCCAGCCGCATCGGCTGTTCAGCTGTTGCGGTCTGCATCTTGGGCTTCCTGGGCCGTTTTGGCCGGGCTGGCGTCGGCTTGTCTGACGCCCGGTTGCGACGGGGCCGAACGGGCAGCCGCGCGATAGGCCTCCCAACCGTGGGCGACCGCCGCAGCGGATGATGGCTGCGACATGACTGCGTCCATGATGGCCCTGCCTTCTGCTTTGAACGGAATCAGAATGGCGGGAATGCGCCGGAATCGCCTTGACTTGAGTCAAAACAGAACCGCGAACCGCCGCCGTCATTGCTATGTCGTGTGGCGGATTGTCGCGAAGAGAACGCTCGCGTGTTGAGCCACCGCAAGGCGGATGGCTTCGGCCGCGCTAGGCAGGAGCATCATGGATGTCGCCGAGATCTTTGCCGCGCGGGTCCCGCGCTACACGAGCTATCCCACCGCGCCGCATTTCCATGCCGGAATCGACAGCGGGACATACAGCGCGTGGCTGCGCGAACTGGAGCCTGGGACTCCGCTTTCGCTCTATGTGCATGTGCCCTTCTGCGACACCTTGTGCTGGTTCTGCGCCTGCCACACCACCATCATCAACAACTATTCGCCGATGCGCGGCTATCTCGGTCTCCTCGAAAAGGAGATCGGAATGGTCTCCCGCCAGCTTGGACGCCGTCATCCGGTGACACACCTGCATTGGGGCGGCGGCTCGCCGACCCTCTTGAGGGCGGCGGATATTGCGAGGCTGAACAAAGCGCTGCGCAACCGGTTTTCGTTTGCCAAGGGTGCCGAATTCGCTGTCGAAATCGATCCACGCGGATTCACTGCCGCGGACGCTGACGCGCTTTCCACCGCCGGGCTGACGCGCGCCAGCATCGGGCTTCAGGATAGCGACCCTGTCGTTCAGCGCGCCATCAACCGCATTCAGAGCGAGGATGAGACGGCCAATGCGGTCGCGCTGTTGCGGGCACGCGGCGTCTCGAGCCTCAACATCGACATCATCTATGGCCTGCCCCACCAGACCGTTGCCGGCATCGAAAAAACGATCGACTTCGCACTCTCGCTCGACCCCGACCGCCTCGCCGTGTTCGGCTACGCCCACGTGCCCCACTTCAAGAAGCACCAGGCCCTCATTCCGGAATCGGCGCTGCCCGGAATCGCCGAGCGCTATGCCCAGGCGGAGGCCGTGCAGGCCCGGCTCGCGGCGCGCGGCTACGAGGCCATCGGCCTCGATCATTTCGCGAAGCCGGACGACGCGCTCGCCATCGCGCAGCGCGAAGGCCGGCTGGCGCGCAACTTCCAGGGATACACGACCGATTCTGCCCCGGCGCTCATCGGGTTCGGGACGTCGGCGATCGGTTCTCTGCCGCAAGGCTATGTCCAGAACGTTTCGGACACGCCCTCTTATCGTTCTGCGATCCTTGCCGGAAGACTTCCCATCGCGCGCGGCATTGCGCTCAGCACAGACGATCGGCTGCGCAGAACCATCATCGAGCGGCTGATGTGCGATCTCAGCGTCGACCTGGATGCGGTCTCGGCCCGGTTTGGCCGCACGCGCGCCGCCTTTTCGGAGGCGCTCTCGTCTCTCAAATGTCTCGAGCGCGAGAAACTTGTCGTCGTCGACGGGGGCCATATCTCTGTCGCCCGGTTCTCGAGACCCGCCGTTCGTCTGGTCTGCGCCGCGTTCGACGCCTTTCTCACGCCCGAAGGACGGCACGCCGTCGCGGTGTAGACGTCATTGGCATAGGGAATCGAAGGCCATGACCCGCACCAGTCGGGGCGGGAACGTCACGCCGCGGGCATGCATCGCCTGCTCGAGTGTCATGGGACCATCCGGCTTCGCCGGATTGACGGCGCGGGCATAGAACGCATCCTTCTCCGCCCGTTCGAGCGAGACAAAGCGCACGCCATGCGCGCGGTAGAGATCCAGAAGGCGCGGTAGCATGCGCGCGTCGAACGCACATCCGGAGAATTGTTAACCGATACGAGGTTCCATACCTATTTGCAGCTGCGGCCGGTCCTCAGGTGTGAACGGCGCCGATCAGCGCGTCCCAGAATTCGTTGCCGCGCGCCTCGAGCTGCGGAATGAACCGTGGCTGCTTCGAATCGCCGTCGATCGGGAATAGCAGGCTTGTCGGCAGGAGGTACTGGAAAACCAGCATGTCGCGCACCGGCTTGCCCGCCGCGCGCGGCCGCCCGCCAAAATGCATGCAGCGCGTCGTGTCGGCCAGCGCGACCGATCCTTTGGGTCCGGTGAACCGGATGACGTTGCTCAAGCCCGCGACCTTGTCGACTGTCTCGTCGGGAATGAAGTTGATCCCCTTGTAGTCGACGGCCTTCAGGACCTTCTGAGTAAAGTTGGCAGGAAGCGCGTGGAACGGGCCGCTATCCTCATCGACATCGGTCAGGTGCACGAACACCTTGAACGAGATCGTGTCCTCGGGGTCCATGTGAAAATGATGCGCCGAGTTGCTGTTGAGCTCCGTCTGGTACGCGCGCGTGACGAACATGTTGAAGAGCACGGGTAGCATGCCGCAGTAGCGCGTAATCGGAACAAGAAACAGGGGCGACAGCGCGAGCCGGATCGACTCGGAATCCGCCGGAAAGTCCTTCGCCAGGACCGGATATTGCAGGCTGCCGCTCTCGTGTTGCGAGGCGCGGCCCCGGGCGAGCGCGATCGATTCCTCGCGCGCCGCACGCGTTTCCTCCGGAAGGTTGACCGCCATGGCCGCGCGGTCATAGGGAACGACAACGCCGGCGGCCTGTTGCGCCAGGTAGCGGCGGCCGAGCTCTTTCCGCGCCGCAATCGCGTCCGCTTTCCGCGCGGCGATCGCATCGTGCATCGCCACGCGGTGCGGCCAGCTCGCGCTGCGATAAGCTTCCACGCGCTCGTCCTTTGTCGGCGTACGGACCTGGAGGTTCATTGGGGCAAACCTCCGGCTGATTTTTGTGCCTTGTTCCACTCGTCCCTGATCCATTGCGCGCACGCGATGGAGTGCTCGAACAGCGAGTACTTTGCGCCGCCGCCATAGTCGGGCCAAGGAATGAGCTCGGTCGAGATGGTGGCGAGTTGCGACTTAGGATCGGTTGCGTGGTGGCGCAGCAGCCGGCGCACGACCTCTTTCCACGGTTCGAGTCGTTCTTCACTCCACTCGGCGTGCCACTCGCCCGGCCTTGGCTTCACGAACGGCGCCTGGATGCCGCGGCCCGGGACGCCCGCTACCTGGGCCCAGACATTGGGTGGACCGTTTGCGAAGGCAGGCCGCGCATGGGCATGGCGTACATAGTTCGCGTCGATCCAATGGGCGCAGACATTGCCGGGCTTGAAGGGATCGAGCACGACCTTCCCCGACTCGACATCGCCGCGCATCGACTGGATTTCCTGCTCTTTCGGATTGTCGATCTTGAAGATCACGTGGCTGTGATCGAGCGTCATGTTGAACGTCACGCCGCGCGCTTCCACGAGTTGTGCGACGCGCGCGACACGGCCGAAATGCTCCGACCACATATTTACGTGAACCTCGAAGCATGGTGTGACGCCCGTCTTGCCGCCGATCTCGGTGGCCCAGAGATAGGCCTTCGCGATCTCTTCGTCGCTGACGACGTGGCCGTCCCTGTGGTTGGTGAAGATCTGGACGTTCTGCACTTTGGTGCCGTATTCCGGCGCCATCCTCAGATGCCATTCGAGCAGCGGCTCGTCGCGGCCGAGCATGTAGAACCATCCGCCGGCGGTCAGCGGGATTCCGTGTTTCTGCGACGCACGCAGGAAGACGGGCCCGTCGGCAGGCGTCGGCGTCTTGTCGAAATAGTCGAAGACCCCCGACTCCTTCACCATCCTGAAGCGCGTGTCGGTGTCGAACTCGTTCCAGACGGCGTGCATCACACCCGCCTCCTGGATGCCGATGAGAAGCTCCTTAGCCATCGGTCAGCTTGAACGGTCTCGGAATCTCCCGCGCGTGCGGATTTCCCGCCGGCTGGTACGAGTAGAGCAAGGCGCGCCGGTCCTTGTCCGATGTGTTGGGCAGCGAGCGGTGCACGAGGAAAGAATTGAAGTAAGCGACCGAGCCCGCGGGCACTTCGAGCGGCATGAGCCGGTTCAGGTCGAAGGCGTCCGTGTCCATCTCGCGATTGCGCAGGCCCGTCGTCTCCCAGCGCTTCTGCACGCCTTCCTTGTGCGTGCCGGGGGCCACTTCCAGGCAGCCGTTTTCGGCGTTCGCCTCGTCCAGAAAGAGCATGGCCGTTACCACGCGCGAGGCGATGTCGGTGAACGCCGCCCAGTACGGATAATCCTGGTGCAGGATGATCGGACCGCCCTTCTTCGCGCGCTTGTAGTTGATCTTCTCGGTGAAGAGCACGATGTCGTCGTGCCCAAGCAGATCCTTGCACGGATCGACGAGGCGCGGATCGTAGCCCCAGTCATGGAGCGGCTTCGAGAAATGCGCGAACGGCTCGACGCCCATCAGGAGATCGGGCGCATCCGGCTCCCATTTGATGTTGATGCCATAGCCCTCGTGCCGCTCGAACATGTAGGAGCCGACCACGTGCTTGGTGTTGCGCTTCGCGGCAAGAAGGTCGGCAGCGAGCTTCTCGCACTCCTCGGCAATGCGTTCGCATTCCTTTGGGGAGAAGGCCTGGCGGCGGACAACATAGCCGTCCTTTTCGAGCATCGCCTTTTCGGCCGTGTTGAGGCGCCAGGAACGCGAAAGAACGTCGCTCATTTTCTCTCCTCCCACGCCTTCGACAATGCTTTCTTGCCGTCGGCAACCCAGGGGAAATCTTTCGGCACGGCGCGCACGACCGGCGTCGTCTGGAACTCGTTGGCCCAGGCACGGCGGACGCGCGGCGTACGGTTGATCCCCGCATAGTGATGCGTGCGCGCATGATGGAATGTCATGCCTCCGGCCTTGAGCGGGACGGGTATGCCTGCGCTCGTGTCCACCGGATCGCTGAATTTGAGCACGTGCACCGCGGGATTGTTGCCGCCATGCATATGCGGCAACACCTCGCCCCGGTGCGAGCCCGGCACGAACCAGAGACAGCCATTGTCGGTGTCGACATCATCGAGCGCGCACCAGGTTCCGAGTGCGTTGTAATCCTTGGTGACGTCCCAATAGGCCTCGTCCTGATGCCACGGCGTTTCCTCGGGGCTGTTCTTTCCCTTGAAGATGAGATGGCCCCAGCTTTCCACGCCGGTTGGCGGCACCTTGAGAAGACGCGACGCGATCCGGTGCGCGTTGCGCCACATCGCCGTCTTGCGGATCTGCGGCACGAGGCGTTCCGGCAACAGGAGCTGGCCGAGCTTCGGCGTGTCAGTCGTCCCGTAGGGGCGCGACAGGTCGAAGACGCCGTCGAGCAGGCCTGTGGGCTTGATGGAGATGAGCGCGTCGTAGACTTCGCGTAGCCATTCGAGCTCTTCGTCCGTTGTCACGCGCTCGACCGCGAGATAGCCGTTGTCGGCATAGAACTGGATTTCGGAGATGCCGATATCCACATCGAATGGCTTCTCGGGAAGGGGGCGAAAATCCATCATGGTCTCCGTCATGCGACGCCATAGAAGCGCGCTGCTGTGCCGCCGAAGATCTGGTCGCGCTCGGAAGCCGAGAGCGACGCCGTGAGTTTCTGCGCTGTCGTGAACCAGCCGACATAATCGCCGGCCAATGTGAGCACAGGCCAGTCGCTCCCCCACATGAGCCGCTTCGCGCCCCACATCTCGATCAGAGCATCGACATAGGGTCTTAGGTTTTCGATCGTCCAATCGGGTGCCGCTTCCGTTGCAAGGCCGGAGAGTTTGCAGCACACATTGGGGAAATCGCGCGCGAGTGCGCGCATCTCGCTCTTCCAAGGTTCGATCTCGCCGCGCGCGATATAGGGCTTGGCACCGTGGTCGATCACCATCGGCAGGTCCGGATGGGCGGCGAAGAACCTGACCATATGCGCAAGATGCCGTGGAAAGATGAGGACGTCGAAGCGCAAGCCGTGCTTGGCGATGGCATTGAGGCCGGCGTGAAGCTCCGGCCTCAAAATCCAGTCATCCTCCGGCAGGTCCTGAAGCATCGGACGGAGGCTCTTCAGCTTTCTGTTCTTCGCAAGCTCTGCGATCTGCTCAGACGCATCGCGCGCAGCCAGGTCCACCCATCCAACAACGCCGGCCACGAACGGCTCGGTCTCGGCGATCGAGAGCAGGAAGCGCGTTTCGTCGACCGTCTGCGCCCCCTGGACAAGAATTGTCTTCTCGATGCCGCACTCCCTGAGCATCGGCTTCAGGTCAGCCGGCATGTAGTCGCGATAGAGCGTCGGGAAACTCTTCTCGGTCAGCCAGCCATAGTCGCCGCGCGCCACCTTCCAGAAATGATGATGGGCGTCGATCCTCACGACTGGACCTGCCTGCCGGAATGGCGAGTACGGGAGCGAGGCAGCCCCCAGGAGGACCCGCACCTTATAGATGCTCGCGCAGGGGCTCGCCGCAAGCCGCGCCAAGCCGGATTCGATGGAATTTCCACTGCCGCAGTCGCCTGCGCGTAAATCCCCATGGTCGAGCGGTCTAGCATTTTAGTAGCCCGTGTTCTCGGCAGTATAACATTCCACTGATGCGACAATACCACAGAATCCAACCTCTCTTGGCTTGCTAACGCAATCACTAACATGTCAACCTCCAAAAAAATACGCTGGAAACCTGTTTCCAAGGGGAGGAAACCAATGTCGAAGAGGGCACACCTCTGGGGCGCTTCTTTTGCCGCTCTGTCTGCTGCCGGAGCCTTGCTGCCGATTGCACCCGCTTTCGCCGCGGAGACCGTCGAAACCGTTGTTGTGACGGCTGAGCGACGGAGCGTGGATCTTCAGAAGACGACGCTTGCCGCGACAGTGCTCACGCCCCAGGACCTCACCAACAAGGGCGTGTTCAATCTGACCTCGCTGCAATCCGCGGCGCCGGGCATCACCATTAACGACTACGGTTCGGCGAACGTCTTCAATATGCGCGGCGTCGGCCGTGAAGCGGTGGACGTCGAAATCCCCTCGGGCGTCGCGATCTATCGCGACGGCGTTCCAACCCTCGCCGGCTACTTCCAGGGCGAGCCCTACTACGACATGGCGGGTGTCGAGGTGCTGCGCGGTCCGCAGGGAACCTTCGCCGGTCAAAGCGCGTCGGGTGGCGCAGTCTTCATCCGCACCGTAAACCCCGACCTCAATGGCTGGTCCGGCTATCTCCAGGCCGGCGTCGCCGACTATACGCAGTTTGAAATTCAGGGCGCGGTCAACGCGCCGCTCACCGACGACGCGGCGATGCGCGTTTCGGTCAATCATGTGACGCGCGACGACACCTGGTATCACCTGACAGGTCTCTTCACAGGACACCCCGGCACGCGCGAATCGAACAACGTGCGCGTCAGCTTTCTGTGGAAGCCGGTCGAGCAGCTCGAAATCGTGTTCAAGAACGACCTCGGCTGGCTCGATCTCGGCGGCAATCCCGTGAGCCTGCCGGGCGCGCCGCTCTACACCATCACGCTCAACGACCCGATGAAGTACCGCGACAAGTCGTGGCGCTCGATTCTCGACATGCGCTATCACTTCGACAACGGCATGAGCTTTCACTCGCTGACCGGCTTCCAGACCATTCAGACGATCAACAATCTCGATGCCGACGGCGGCGGAGCAGTGCCGGCAATCCAGGGTTTCCCCGGCGTTTTTGTCCCGGTCCACGCGTCGTTCCT